>Ga0209536_100000741_pt1 | contig 53685 bp, 57 predicted proteins | sample DeeMarSeWOR28_12_FD_187461 | JGI IMG/M metagenome (GOLD analysis project Ga0209536, IMG submission 187461) | Marine sediment microbial communities from White Oak River estuary, North Carolina - WOR-2-8_12 (SPAdes) (version 2) | ecosystem: Environmental > Aquatic > Marine > Intertidal zone >... | reverse complement strand
TTTTATTCTTTTTTTCATTAGCAACTACTTCTTCAATAATCTTTTTCATATGCTCACCATCACCTCACAACAATAAGCCCCTCTTTATTGTGATAAATAAATTTTTTTGCAATATTGTAAAAGAAATCCAGTTATTAAATATTTCCTAAAAATCCTAGATAATTTCTAAAGAAAAATCTATGTTTTTTATCGAATGAGTTAGATATCCCATCGAAATTCTATCAGCAAAAGAAGCATAATTTTTAATATTATCTGGAGTAACTCCACCAGATATCTCAATTAAAACATTGGGATTTATTTTTCTTATTTTCTTTGACACAATTTCTGCAATTTTAGGTGCAAAATTATCTAGCATAATAACATTAATACCTAATTTTGCTGCAATAAGTGCGTCAGTCTCATTTTCAACTTCAACTTCTATTATTTTATTTTTTACAGAGCTCTTTGCTTTTATTATTGCTTTTTCAACCGAACCAATTATTTTAATATGGTTATCTTTAATCATAACTGCATCATAAAGACCAAATCTATGCTGCTCTCCTCCACCAATTTCTACTGCTCTTTTTTCATATTTTCTAAATCCTGGTGTCGTTTTTCTGGTAGCAGCAACAGTAACATTAGGATTAATAGACTTGCAGAGTTCAACAAGTTTTTTTGTCTCAGTTGCAATAGCACTCATTCTACTAATAATGTTTAATGCTAATCTCTCAGCCTTTAAAATCGATCTTGCTGAACCGTTTATATTTGCTACAACTGTTTTCTTTTTTATATGATTACCATCTTTTACTAATAATTCCGTATTTGCACCAGTTTTTGTAAAAACATTTTTAATTTCTTCTAAACCTGCAACAATACAATCTTCTTTAGAAATAATCCTTGCTTTTGCTTTCTCACTTGAGAAAAGAGCATCTGAAGTAATATCTCCATCTTTGCCAAGGTCTTCAAATAAATAAAACTCAATATTGTCCATGACAATACTATTTATATTAATTTGATGTTTTAAGGTTTTGGTAATAACCATGAAGCTTGGAATTATTGGCTGTGGAGCAATTGGAACTGATGTAGCTTATGAAGCAGATAAGATGAAAGAGATTGAAAAAATCTATCTATTTGATATCAAAAGAGATGCATCAAACAAACTTTTTGAATCCCTAAAAAAAGCAGAAATAAAACCTGTAAAAGATTTTTTACAAGATGTAGATACTGTTTTTGAAGCAGCATCTCAAGGAGCAGTAGATGAATATGCTGAAGAAATAATTAGTGCCGGAAAAGATATGGTTATCATGAGTGTTGGAAAGTTACTTGATAATAAATTTATGAAGAAAATTGAAAAAATTGCTAAAGAAAAAAAATGTAGAATATATCTACCTTCTGGAGCTGTTTGTGGAATTGATGGTGTACTATCTGCAAGTATAGATACAATTGATGAAGTAACCCTAGTTACAACCAAGCCTGCTGAATCCTTAGATAAAAAAGTATCACGTAGAAAGGTTGTTTATGAAGGAAATGCTAGACATGCCGTAAAAAAATTTCCAATGAATATTAATGTTGCAGCAAGCCTTGCATTAGCTGGGATAGGATTTGATGAAACAAAGGTTAAAATTGTTGTAGATCCAGTAGCTACCAGGATTAGTCATAAAATCCTTGCTCATGGGCGATTTGGAAGATTAAGAGCAGAAGTGGAAAACATGCCAAATCCAAATAATCCTAGATCTAGTTATATGGCATCACTTTCAGCAATTGCTACTCTTAAAAGAATTGTTAATCCTATCCAAATAGGAGCTTAATTAAGAGTTCATCTTAATTTAGTAAAGGTGTAAAGATAAAACATAGTTTTATATAATATAAAATTTGAAAAATAGCTTTTCCTCAGAACCAAAACTAAATATCTTTCTTTTAATTACCCCTTTAGAAATTAAATGAAATTTGAAATAAAAGACAGAGACGCTTCTGGAAGGATTTGTAATTTTACAACAAAACACGGAACTGTCAATACCCCAAATCTTATGCCTGTTATAAATCCAAATAAGATGATAATTACACCTAAAGAGATGAGGAAACTTTTTGGGGTTCAAATTGTAATTACAAATGCATATATCATAAGCAAAGATAAAAAACTAAAAAATAAAGCTTTAGAAAATGGCGTTCATCAGCTTATTGATTTTGATGGCCCAATTATGACAGATTCAGGTACATTTCAATCTTATATTTATGGAGATATTAATCTTGACCCTATTGAAATTGTTAAATTTCAAAGGGATATCGGAAGTGACATAGGAACAATTTTAGATATTTTTGGAACTCCAGATCAAACGAAAGCCGAAGCAGAAAAAGGTATAAGAGAAACAATATCTCGGGCTAAACAAAGTGTAAAAATAAAAGAGGAAATGGCCATTGCATGCACAATTCAAGGTTCAATTTATCCAAGTCTTAGAGAGAAATGTGCAAAAGAATTAAGTGAAATCGATGCAGATTTTTACCCAATTGGCGGTGTAGTTCCCTTAATGGAAAATCAAAGATATACTGATCTAATAAGATGCATTCTTTCTTCAAAAAAAGGTCTGAATCCTTCAAAATCAGTTCATTTGTTTGGAGCGGGACATCCCTTAATATTTCCAATAGCTGTTGCTTTAGGTTGTGATTTTTTTGATTCATCAGCCTATGCAAAATATGCTAATGATGATAGGATGATATTTTACTGGGGAACAGAAAAACTTGAAGATCTTAATGAACTTCCTTGCTCATGTCCTATTTGTTCAAAATTAACTGCATCTGAACTTAAGAAAATGGATAAAAAAGATAGAGTTTCTGAAATAGCAAAACATAATTTATATGAAAGTTTTGCAGAGATAAAAAAAATAAGAAATGCAATTTCTAATGGAAGTCTTTGGGAACTTGTAGAGAGAAGAGCAAATTCAAATCCTCATCTTTTAGTTGCATTAAATGAATTAAGAAAAAAAGAAAATAAAAAATTTTTAGAACAATTTGAACCTATCTGTAAAAATAAAGCTTTATTTTATACTGGAAGTCAAACAATACATCGACCAATTATTTTTAGATGTCATAACAGATTGATAAATAGATATAGGTTTAATTATAATGATGTAGTTGTTTTTCCTGAAGGAGGGAAACCTTACTCAAACTATTTCTATGATCAAATTAAAAAAATCCTTAATAAAAGTAACATAGATATAATAATAAACTCAAATCTTGGACCAGTACCTATCGAGCTTGATGAAATGTATCCATTTGCCCAATCTGTTTTTCCAAATATTACTGATAATGAAACAAAAAAAGAAGTAATGGATGTATTTAATAAGTTTATAAAGAATAAAAATCTCATTTGGTGGAAAGGAAATAAAACACTGAAAGAAATTAAGGAATTAAAGGAAATAAAGTTTGACAGAGACTTAAAGAAAATTTCTGCAATTTCAGATATGCAATTTGGAAAAGGGGCTGGAAAAATCTTATTTAAAGGAAAGATTAAAATTATAAAATCAAAAAAGACAAACAAAATTAGAAACATTTATTGTAATGATAAGCACATTTTATCTATGCGTGCAAGTGATGGAATGTTTACATTAAAAATTGATGGAGCAGTTTTATTACAAAAATATTTCAAATATCCAAAATTAAGAGTGGTTGTTGATAAGGATGCAGTTCCTTATATAAAAGAAGGAAAAAGTGTTTTTTCAAAGTTTGTTAAAGATTGTGATTCTAATCTGAGACCTTTTGATGAATGTCTTATAGTTGATGAAAAAGATAATCTACTAGCAGTTGGGAGGTGTTTATTAAATAAAATAGAGATGTTATCATTTAGTTACGGTATGGCGGCAAAAACAAGAGAACATATATAGTACGTATCATTGTTTAATAATTTATTAGGTATTGATAAATGAGTCGTTATGGTAGTAATTTTAGAGAACCACCGTGGGTTATTGGATCTCCTAAAGAAGTGATGGATTGGATGGAGTCAAGCCATCCAAGTAAGAAAAAAAAGGAAACCCATAAAAGTGAAAAGAAATTCTTAAAAAATCTACATATTAAGTTTGATTTTGATGTAAAAACAAGGCAGATAAAACCAGTAAATTTTATTTCAAAAATTATACATGGTAAAATGATTGAAGAAGATTTTGATCTATTTGCTACAGCAGAATTTATACTAAGAGGTCTTGCAAAAGCTAAATTTAGAAATACAGCAAAAATAGTAATCGATGGAAAAACATTATATGAACATCCTGAGAAAAAATCTGATTTAAGAAAAACAATCGAAGATATCATTGAATTTTCTTCTGAGATATCAATGGGTAAAAATCTTGAAATTACTGCTATACTTGCTGATGTTGAAAAAGCCATTGCAACTATCAAGATTAATAAAGTGCATAAAGAAAAAGAGCATTCAATTGATATCAAAATAAATGGAAAAATTAGAGAGGAAATTTATCACATATTTTTAAATTATTTAAATGAAAAAATTGGTTTAAAAGAACCTTGAATAAACAGTTTTAAAAATAATAAGTTGTTATCTGGTTCGCTATATAAGGAGGCATATTATTATGGTTGAAGAAGGAAAATCATCTCAAGTTTCAGGTTTTTATAAACTTCCAGTTAATAAAAGAATTGAATTAGTAAAAAAATTTTCTAATTTAGATGATTCAGAAGCAGATTTGTTTTCATCCTGTTTAGACATTGATATTGCAGATAGAATGATTGAAAATGTGTTAGGAAGTTTTGAATTACCATTGGGAATTGCTGTAAATTTTAAAATCAATGGAAATGATTATCTTATTCCTATGGCAACTGAGGAATCAAGTGTTGTGGCAGCTGCAAGTAATGCTGCAAAGATTGCAAGAATTAAAGGCGGATTTAAAACCAAATGCACTGATCCACTGATGATCGGGCAAATCCAAATATTGCATTTAAGTGATGTTGCTGGAGCTGCTCAAAAAATCATGGGCAAAAAAAAGGAGATATTAAATCTTGCAAATGAACAAGATAAAATATTATTAAAGTTTGGTGGAGGGGCAAAAGACTTAGAAGTCAGAATTCTTGATAGCCCATTAGGCAAAATGATAGTTGTGCATCTAATCGTTGATGTACGCGATGCAATGGGTGCTAATGCAGTAAATACGATGTGTGAAGCATTAACTCCAGTTATGGAAGAAATAACCGGTGGTAAAGTAAGACTCAGAATTCTTTCAAACCTTGCTGATAAAAGAATTGTTAAGGCAAAAGCTGTATTTGACAAGGAAAAAATGGGAGGAGGGCATGTTGTCGATGCTTTTCTTGAGTCATACAACTTGGCTGCAATTGATCCTTATAGAGCAGCAACACATAATAAAGGAATTATGAATGGTATTGATTCTGTAATAATTGCAACTGGAAATGATTTTCGAGCAATTGAGGCTGGTGCACACGCCTATGCTGCAAGAAGTGGTCAATATACCTCATTAAGTCATTACTCAAAAGATAAAAATGGAGATCTTGTCGGTGAACTTGAACTTCCAATGGCTGTTGGAATAATTGGTGGCGCAGGCAATATTCATCCTAAAGCAAAGGTGTGCAAGAAAATATTAGGGATAAAAACAGCAAAACAACTCGCCGAGATTGTAGTTAGCGTTGGTCTTGCGCAAAATTTTGCAGCAGTTTTTGCATTATCAACTGTTGGAATACAAAAAGGACATATGTCACTTCATGCAAAAAATATAGCAGTAATGGCAGGAGCAAAAGGGGATCAAATCGATAAAGTGGCAAATCAAATGGTTAAAGAAGGAAAAATAAAACTGGATAGAGCAGAAGAAATACTAAAAGAAATTATATAATTCTTTCAGCAATATCCTCTGGTTCACGTTCACAATAATAGCATTTTATTTGGGGTGGGTCCTTTTTAATTACCTTAAACCTACTTTTAACTGGTTCCCTTGCATTAGATACACAAGTTGGATTGGAGCATGATACAATACCAATAATTTCATCTGGTAATTTGACAATGTGTTTTTTTGCAACCTCATAATCTCTAATGAAATTTATAGTTGCTTTTGGAGCGATAAGTGCAATTTTATCAACTTCATGTGGGTCTAGTTCCCTATTTTCAACTTTAACAATATCTTTTTTCCCAAGTTTACTTTTAACATTCATTGCAACACTTACAATAGAAGAAGAGCTCCTAGGTATACCTAGAATATGAAGAACCTTAACAGCATTACCTGCAGTTATATGGTCAATTACTGTACCATCTTTTATAAGAGGGATTTTTAACTCTTTTTTCATAGTTTACCACCAATTACGAGATTAAGTAAGGCCATTCTTACAGGAACACCATTAAAAGCTTGTTTGAAATAAATTGCATTTGGTGTTGCATCAACTTCAGGATCAATTTCTGTTACTCGTGGTAGTGGGTGCATAATAATTAGGTCTTTCTTACCATTTTTTAAAAGTTCATTATTAATTTTATATGTTCCAACTACTCTATTATATTCCTCAGCATCAGGAAATCTTTCCTTTTGGATTCTAGTGACATACAGAACATCTGCATCTCTGATTGCTTTTTCTAGATTGGATGTATAGGATGGTTCTACTCCTAGTTCTTTACAATCATTAATCACCTCATTTGGCATTTTCAAACTTGCTGGGGAAACAAATGTTAGTTCCACACCATATAAAGACAATGCATGCGCAAGTGAGTGAACCGTTCGACCATATTTTAAATCTCCAAGAAGAACTATCTTATTATCTTTTATTTTCTTTTTTTCAGTAAGAATAGTAAATAAATCAAGCAGACATTGAGTTGGGTGTCTACCCGCACCATCCCCAGCATTAAGAACCGGGACATCTGCAAACTCTGCAGCAAGTCTTGCCGCACCCTCATGTGGATGTCTGACAACAATTGCATCACTATATGAATCTGCCATACGTATAGTATCAGCAAGACTCTCACCTTTTTTTTGAGATGTTCCACTAGGGTCTGAAAAGCCAATAACTCTTCCACCAAGTCTATTCATTGAAGATTCAAAGCTGAGTCTTGTTCTAGTACTAGGTTCAAAGAAAAGTGAAGAAAGAACCTTACCGCTTAAAACATCCTTATATTTTTCGCCTTTAGCATAGGGTATCATACCTTTTGCCTTGTCAAGGATATAATCAATTTCTTTTTTAGAAAAATCTTTTATTGAAATTATATCTTTTCCTTTAAAATTCATACAAATCAAAAAAGAGGACATGTAAAGTAAGCTTAATAATCTTTTTAATTGGAAAAAAATAAACAATATAGGATAATATATTAATATAATAAAAGTCTTATACTATTATGATAAGGGTTGTTAAATAACATATATATAGTAGAATAACCAGATAAAATAGATATAAAAACTTCAAATGGGAGGATTTTATCATGAAAAATAATAAAAAATCCAAATTAACAATAATTGAAGAATTGCATAAAATTTTGGATAATGGTTCTAATAAAGATATACCTCTTAAAGATGAAAAATTTCTAAAAGCATTAAGTGAAAGACTTTCAAAGACCTCCAGGGAAGATTTACTTGCTTATAAAAAAGTAATTAGAAAGGATGATAATGGAAAAGACATTGATTCATTAAGCCCAAAGGTAGTTATTTATCCTCGACCAGTAAAAAAGGTAGTTGAATTTAAGGAAATAGAGGAAAAACAACCTGAAAATAAAATCCCCAAACCTGCAGAAGTTGAATTTTTACAAGTAGAAGAATTAAAATATAAAGATGAAGAACTTTTTGAAGTTGAAAAAGTAGAAGTCTCAGGACCTGAATTTCTTGAAGTTAAACCTAAAGAGATTTCTAAAGGTGAAAAAATTGAGGAACAAACTGGATTAGAAAAAGAAGAAATTTCCTTCTGGGAGCCTGTTGAAGTTATTGAAAAAAAAGGTGAAGATATATCCAATAAAGATGAAGTAACTAAGGATTTTAAGGAAATTCCTGCCAAACCAGATGAAACAATAATTGAAGAAACAAAAAAAGTAGAAATTTCAGATGAGAAAACAAAAGGAATTGAAATTTTTAAGGATTTTACAAGTATTGATGATAAAACAGCAATTCTACTATACAACAACGGATTCAATTCAATTGATTCATTATCAAAAGCATCAATAAAAGACCTAACTAAAATAAAAGGGATAAAAAGAAAAAAGGCAAAAACTATCAAAAAAGATCTAAAAAAGAAAACCAAAGTATCAAAAGAAAAATGGGAAATAATAGAAGAAAAAAAGCCAATAAATGAAGGAGAATTACCTCAGTGGAAAGCTGCTGAGTTTGAATTTGAAGAGATAAAAGAAGAAAAGATTGAAGATAAAAAAATTAAAGAAAAAGAGAAACAAAAAATTAGTGATAATTATTGTTCACAATGTGGTCTCAAAATTAAAGAAATGGTGAATTTTTGTCCTGAGTGTGGGCAAAAAATTACATCTGATCATGAAAAAAATAAGGAAGAAAAATTACCAGTTTTTGAACAGGTTAAACACGTTGAAGATAAAATACAAGACACCAAACCTGAAAAATTTACAGAGATAGAAGAGATGAAAAACGATTTACAAACAAAAACTGATGATATAAACAAAAAAGATCAAACTATAAGGGAACTTGAGGAAGCATTAAAAGAAAAACAAACAGAACTTGAAAACAAAGAAAAAGAAATCAAACTTCAGGTCTATAAGGAACTCGATAGTATCGATGATAAAACAGCAGTTCTACTCTACAACAATGGATATAGTACAATTGATGCATTGACCACTGCAACAATTAAAGACTTGACAAGAATTAAGGGAATCAAAAAGAAAACAGCAAAAGCCTTAATGAAAGAAATGGAAAAAAAGCATGAATGGATCCAAGATGATTCAAAAATTGTCTCAAAAGACAATGTTAAAGAAGGCGAATTTAAAGATATTAAAAGTATCGATGAAAAAATTGCCAAATTACTGAGAGAAAAAGGTATTAATTCAATTGATGACCTAAGATCTCGAAATATCAAAGATTTAATAAAAATAAGGGGGATAAAAAGAAAGGTCGCAAAACAAATTAAAAACGAAATTGAAAAAATACCAATGTGCTTAGATTCAGAAGAAATTGAAAATGAATGGATACCAATCGAAGAAAAAAAAATACCTAGGTCAAAAGTAAAAAAGACAAAGGGATTTAGCCATGGGGACTATATACTTTATGAAAAAGAAATGGACACAAAATCTGGGAAGAAAAAAATTGTTAGATATTTTAGTAAATCAGAACCAGAGGACGGAAAGCCAATTAAACTTCCTAAAGGTTATGAGGTAAAAGAGAATAAAAAAACCGGCTATCCATATCTTAAAAAGAAAAAATAGTAAATTCCTAATTTCATAAAAGGATTTTTATACCAATTTTATTTGTGCAATATGTAATGAGTTGGAATGGCCCTTTAAATAAAATCGATGATTACAGATATGAAATTCCGTCTAATTATAAAGGTAAAAGTAACAATTTAAAAATGAAAACATCTGCTGTAATTTATGCAGATAACAGTATGATTCCTTCTATTAGAGCTGATGATGCACCTGAGCAAACCGCCAATAGCGCAATGCTTCCAGGAATTGTTGGAAAAGCACTTGCAATGCCTGATATTCATTGGGGTTATGGTTTTCCTATTGGTGGAGTAGTTGCAACTGACAGTGAAGAGGGTGTTATTTCTCCAGGGGGAGTTGGTTTTGATATCAATTGTCTCATCGGAGAATCACAAATTTTACATGAGCATGGATATATTTTAAAAATAAGAGATTTCGAGAAAGAATGGCAAAAAAATAATATAAAATGTGCAAATTTTGGGAAAAAAATTGTAAATACTAAAATAAATGCTTTCATGAAATCTAAAACAAAGAAGAATATCTATGAAATTTTTACAGAGAGTGGAAAAAAAATTATTGCAACTGAGGATCATCCTTTTTACACCCCAAATGGTATGGTTCCCCTAAAAAACATCAAAGAAAATGATATGATTGCAATTCTACCTTTTAAAGGGATAAAATTTAGTAAACCAGAAGATAAGGTCATTTTAACAAAAAATGATATTTTAAACTTGCCTTTAAATAAAAATTTTAAACAAACAATTAATGAGTTAAATAAAAGAAATCTACTACCTTTGAAAACAAATAATGAAAAACTTCCTTACTTACTTAAATTAATAGGATATATTCTAGGCGATGGAACAATATTTTTTACCAAAAATAAAGGAACTATTTGGTTTTATGGGGAACAAGAGGATCTTGAGGACATTAGGGCAGATATAGAAAAATTGGGTTTTAAAGCATCAAAAGTATATTCACGAAAAAGAAAACATAAAATAAAAACAATGTATGATACAGTTAAATTTGATAGAATAGAATATAGTATAAAAACCACCTCTTCCAGTCTTGCAGCTTTGTTATGGGCGGTAGGTGCCCCTATTGGAAACAAATGCTCAAAAGAATATTTCATCCCAAGATGGATATTAAATTTAAAAGTATGGCAGAAGAGATTATTCCTTGCTTCATTATTTGGTGCTGAGCTATCTTCCCCATCAACTATTACAAAGCATGGTTATAATTTTTATTCACCTGTTTTGTCAATGAATAAACAAGTAGATCTGTTAAAAAATGGAGATATTTTTCTTAAGCAAATCAAAAATCTATTAAAAGAAATGGGTGTGAAATCTTCAATAATCAAAGAAAGGAAAGAATATGTAAATAAAGAGGGTATTATAGATTACAGATTAAGACTTTTAATAAATTCAGATATTGATAATCTTATTAGATTATGGAGCAATATTGGATTTGAATATAATAAAAAACGAAGCTATTTAGCAAATATGGCTGTTCAATACTTGCAGCTTAAAAAGAAAGTTTTAAATGAAAGAATTAAAACAGAAATTGCTGCAAAAAGGATAAAAAAATCTGGGAAAAATATTCAACAGATATATGAACAGCTCAAATCAGATTATATAAATAAACGGTTCATCGAAAGATCTGTTTATGAAATAAGAAAAACAAAACCAAGAATTGCATATAGTTTTCCAAAATTCAAAGAATTTATTAAAAAAAGAACGTCCGGACTTAATAAATCAGGTCTTATCTGGGATAAACTTGATAAAAAAATCCAGGTAAACTCTGACAGATATGTATATGATTTTAATGTTGCAAATAAACATCATAATTTTATTGCTAACAACTTTGTTGTTTCAAATTGTGGAGTGAGACTTGTTAGAACAAATCTACATATAGATAATTTTAATGAAAATATTATCAGAGATCTAGTGGATGAGATGTTTAAAAATGTTCCATCTGGTCTTGGATCAAAGGCTAAAATCAGATTAAGTCTTAAAGAACTTGATGATGTTTTAGAAAGAGGAGCATTATCTCCTGTAGAAAATGGATATGGTTGGGCGGAAGATGTAAAGTATTTAGAGGAAAATGGATGCCTTAAAAATGCTGATATCTCAAAGGTTTCAGATAAAGCAAAACAAAGAGGTATGTCACAAGTTGGATCTCTTGGTGCAGGTAATCATTTTCTTGAGATACAAAAGGTCTCAAAAATATTTGATCCTGATGCTGCTAAAGCTTTTGGAATAAAAGAGGAAGGACAAATAACAGTAATGATTCATACAGGGTCAAGAGGTTTTGGACACCAAGTATGTACTGATCATCTAAGAGTTTTAGAACAAGCTGTTAAAAAATATAACATTTGGCTTCCAGATAGGCAACTTGCTTGCGCTCCAATTAAATCAAACGAAGGTCAAGCCTATTTAAAAGCCATGGCCTGTGCAGCTAATTTTGCATGGGCAAATAGACAACTAATTGTTCATTGGATAAGAGAGTCTTTTGAAAAAGTGCTTAAAGATAGTGCTAAGAATATGGATATGAACATAATTTATGATATATGTCATAATATTGCAAAATTAGAAGAGCATGTAATAGATGGTAAAAAAAGAATGGTATATGTTCACAGAAAAGGAGCAACGCGAGCATTCGGTCCTGATAAAAAAGAAATCCCAATAAAATATCAAGATATTGGACAACCTGTAATAATACCAGGAGATATGGGAACAGAGAGTTATTTGTTAAAAGGAACAAAGGAAGCAGAAGAAACTTTTGGATCAACTTGTCATGGGGCTGGCCGTGTTTTATCTCGACATCAAGCAATAAGAAAATGGCGCGGGGAAAATGTTGTAAGAGAACTAAAAAGTCGAGGTATATATGTTCATCCAGCAAGTTTTAAAGTTGCAGCTGAAGAAGCCCCAGGAGCATATAAAGATATAAGAATGGTTGTTAATGTAACCCATGGAGCAGGAATATCTAAAAAGGTGGTAAAACTGACTCCTTTAGGGGTGGTAAAAGGATGAATTAATTAAACCAATTAGGTTTAAATGTGAGAATATGTATTTAGGTATAATTGATGGTGATGCATTTGAATGATAATGAAGTTGAAATTTGTGATTTTGAAGAAGTAGATCTTAAAGGAGCAACAGTAATTGCTGGATTTCCCTCGATTGGTTTAGTAAGCACAATTGCTGCAAATTATCTAATAGATGCTTTAAATCTTAAACAGATAGGCTGTGTCACGTCTTCTCAATTTCCAGCTTTGTCAGTTGTTCATACAGGAGAACCTTTGTCTCCAGTCAGAATTTATTCAGGTGTTCAAGATAATGGAGAAAAAATTGTTGTATTTGTTTCTGAGTTCAAACCAAAACCTAATTTGATTAATTCAATATCTAATACTATTATGAACTGGGCTAAAGAAAAAGGATGCAAACTTCTTATTTCCCCTGAAGGAATGGTTGTTGAAGGTAAATCGGCAGATGGTGAAAATGAAGTTGAAGCATACGCAATTGGTTCAACTGATAATGCAAGGGAGATATTGGTATCTAAAAAAATTGCTCAGTTCAAAAATGGAATTATTGCTGGTGTTTCAGGAGTTTTACTAAACATTGGTAAACAACAAAATTTCAATGTTATTTCAATTTTAGCAGAAGCACATCCAAACTATCCTGATGCAAAAGCTGCAGCTGCTGCAATTAATGTTATGGGTCTTCTTATGGGTGTAGAAATAAATGTAACGCCTTTATATGAAGAATCAGAAAGAATTGAGAAACAACTACAGAAATTCCATAAACAAGCAAAACCAATGGTTTCTGCATCCCAAGCACCACAGCCGAGTATGTATGGATAAATTACAAAAATTCAATACATAATAAGATTAACAACGTTTAAAAGTATTATAATATTGGGTATGATTAATTATGGATAAAATACCTAAGAGTCATCCCCGATATCATTCTTTATTTTTAAGAGAAAAAATATCTCATGCAATGAAAAAAGGTTTAGTTCATGAAACAGGTCTTATTGCTCATGGGCGGGGAGAAGCATTTGATTATTTAATCGGTGAAAAAACAATACTTTCTGCTGAAAATGCAGAGAAAGTGACTGCTGCAGCATTATTATGTGCAGTTAATCCTGTTATTTCAGTTAATGGAAACGTAGTTGCACTAGCAAAAAAAGAATGTATAGATTTAGCTAAGTCTATACCTGCAAAAATTGAAGTTAATCTTTTTCATAGAACTGATCAGCGAATAAAAAAAATTATTAACGAATTAAAAAAACAAGGATTAAATAAAGTATACGGAAATAAAGCAGATGCACTTATACCTGACTTAGATCACAATCGAGCCTTATGTGATAAAGAAGGGATTTTTTCTTCGGATATAATTCTTGTACCACTAGAAGACGGAGATAGATGTCAGGCTCTTAAAAAAATGGGTAAGATTGTTATTGCAATTGATTTAAATCCACTTTCAAGAACAGCAAGAACTGCAGATATCACTATTGTTGATAATGTTATTAGAGCAATTCCAAATATTGAAAAGTGGGTCAATATATTAAAAAATGAAAAAAAAGAAATTCTAAAAGATATGGTAGATTCATGGGATAATGAAAAAATGTTAAAGGATGTTTTTTCGTTCATTTCAAAAAGACTAAATTCATTATAATGTTACGGGTGGAGTATGAAATCATATAGAAGTCATTATTCATTAGATGTTTCGTCAGAAGAATACGATAAAAATATTACAGTTGCAGGTTGGATTGAAGATATTAGAAATCTTGGTTCTATTGCCTTTATTATTCTTCGAGATAGAAAAGGCACCCTTCAAGTCACAGCAATAAAAAAAGAAAATCCTGAACTTTTTGAAAAAATTGTAAATACCAATAGAGAATCAGTGGTATCTGTAGAAGGGATTTGTAAAAAAAGTGACAAAGCTAGAAATAATTATGAAGTTATTCCAAAGCAAATAGAGATTTTATCAATATCAGAAACTCCCCTGCCTTTAGGTGTAGTTGATAAAGTAGAATCTGAGCTTGAAACCCGGCTTGATAATAGATTTATTGATTTAAGAAAGCAAAATATCCAATCAATTTTTAAAATCAGAAATGTAGTTATTGCTGCTGTTCATGAATATCTCAGATCAGAAAATTTTGTTGAAGTTCATACTCCAAATATTATTGCCAGTTCTTCAGAGGGAGGAACTGATGTATTTAAATTAAAATATTTTGAAAAAGAAGCTTTTCTTGCTCAATCTCCACAATTATATAAACAGATGTTGATGGCTACTGGACTTGATAGGGTTTATGAAATTGCTTGGTATTTTAGAGCTGAGGAACACAATACTCGCAGACATCTAAATGAATCCACTGCGGTTGACTTAGAAATGGCTTATATTTCTAGTGAAGAGGACGTCATGGAAATACTTGAAGGTCTTGTATATAATATGTGGAAGAAAGCAGGCGAATGCAAAGAGGAACTTGAAATTCTTGGAAAAAAAATCGTTGTTCCAAAACTGCCTTTCAAACGTTTGACATATGACGACGCATTAAAAAAATTAAATAACAGTGGCTCAAAAATCAAATGGGGAGATGATCTAGGAGCCGAGGAAGAAAGACTTCTAGGTGATATAATGAATAAGGAAGGACATGATTTCTATTTTATTACCAAGTACCCCATTGAAGCAAAGCCATTTTATACAATGCTTGAAGGCGACAAATATTCTCGCGGTTTTGACTTAGAATGTAAGGGTGTAGAAATTGCTTCTGGTAGTCAGCGTATACACAATGAAGAACTTTTAAAAAAGAGACTTAAAGCTTGTGATTTAGATCCAAAAGATTTTGAATCATATCTAAAAGCATTTAGATACGGTATGCCTCCTCATGGCGGCTTTGGGTTTGGAATTGAACGTTTCTTGATGGAGCTTTTGGATATTAAAAACATTAGAGAGTGTATCTTATTTCCTCGAGATAGAACACGCTTAACCCCTTAATGACGTTTAATATTATTTTAAAAAAGGCTTGTAAAAGTAATATAAAATATAGATATCAATTAAAAATAATCCAAAAAATATAAGTTCAACTAATTGATTCCCTTTTTTGAGATGCACTAAATGATAAATAAGACAGAAGATTTTGGTCTATATGCAGGAAAAGTATGGACGGCACTTAATTCATATGGTTCACTCACCCAACCAAACTTAATGAAAAAAACAATGCTAAAAGAAGATGAGTTTTATGCTGCAGTTGGATGGCTTGCAAGAGAAAATAAGATTTGCAAAGATGGTATAGAATACAGACTTGGTGAGACAAATTTAACGGATAAAATAGGTTCAGATGCCTATAAAATATGGAATGTGTTAAATAAATGTGGAAACATTGAATTAACCTATATTCCAAAGATAGCAGAAATACCAGAAAGTGACACCTACCTCGCCCTAGGTTGGCTTGCAAAGGAAGGAAAAATAAAATCAAAGAAGGTAAAACCAAAAAAACCTCAACTATATTTTAGACTAAAGTAAATCCTTGTTTGTAGACTTCAAGAAATAATTACAAAAGTATTTGTTTAAATTTAATTATTATTTTTTTAATTTAAATGTTAAATCTATTTTAAAAAATCTATAATTTTCATGGTTTAAATTATATATAAATAAATTTATATATATAATATCTATTATTATTTTTATAGTTAAATTAAAAGAAGGTTTAATAATGGACTTTCCCTTAAAAATGCTAATAGGTTTTCTTCTTGCATTTGTTTTACATGAATTAACACATTTAATTGTTATACTTTATTATAAAATACCAATTAAGTCAATTGTTTTAACAAAATGGTCTGCATTTGGATTTCTCGTTGATAATGAAAAATACATCAACAATAGAAAAATATTGATATTACTCCATTTCTCTCCACTTGTTTGGTGTTCTTTTTATATTATTAATCCAAACGAACCATATTTTTTAATGTTGGCGTTATTTAATATAACAGGTGGAGTTGGTGATATGTATTATTTTTTCAAAATTATATTACTTTCACCTGAAAAAAGAATTGAGTGGGCAAATAAAAGCGATGAAAAAATTCTTAAATCAATCATTTGGCAGAAACAAATTAGTAAATAATATTTTTAAAATGAAAAAAAATCCAATTTTAATTAATTAAACAAATTGAAAATATATCCATTCAAAGTCAAAAAAAAAAAATTATTATCAAATTTTTTAAAAACATATATTTAATTAATAAATTGTCAATTTATAAATATGAAATAAGGAGTTATTGAATTGAATAAACAAGTTGAGGAATATATTAAAAAACAAAAATCCCCACAAAAAGAAATCATACAAAAAGTAAGGAATATTTTTATAAAATCATTACCTAATTGTGAAGAAGAAAAAAGATGGGGAGTTATTGTATTTTCAGATGGGAAGTTTTATATTGCTGCAATGAAAAATCGTGTACATATTGGTTTTGCAATTAATGGACTAAGCAAAGATGAGATAAACTTGTTTGAAGGAACCGGAAAGACAATGAGACATATAAAAATTCACTCATTAGATGATATTGATGCTGAAAAACTTGTTAAACTTATAAAATTAGTAGATAAAAAAACTATTTGCAATCAATGTTAAATTACAAATTATAAGCAGGGATAACTCAGCAATATTAATTTTTTTCTTCAAATATAACATTAAAGGTGAAGTATTTTGATATGAATAAGTTTTTAATGATAAAAAAAAATTATTCTTCTATAAATAGAAATTTTTTATAATTTTTTAACTTTGACTCTTTAACCGAACATTGTTATCTCTATGTTAATTTTATAAGTAAGAGTTAATAACTATTATTTGATTAATATAACAAAAATTTTTTAATTAGAAATATGTTATATGCAAAGAGAGGAGAATAAATGGACGTAAATTTAATAAATCAATTTCTAAGTATGTTTACGCTGGTATTTGCCGTTGCAAGTATCATTGCTGGAATATTTACTGCTTATTTTGGGTCAGGTAAAAGCAGAGCTGTTGGCGGAGTATTAATAATCATTGGATTGATCGTGTTTGTTGTATTCCTTTATGGTGCAAATCTACTTGGGATCATGGGAACTCCAGAAGGTTTATTAAACTTCCAAGGAACTATTATTCAAGGAATAATATCTATACTTGGTGCCGTTGTAGGAGCAGCAATAGCACTTGGAATATTCTTACTAGCAATAATGAAAGCTTAAAGAATTATTTAATCCCACATAGTTTTACTCTATAGTAGAGAAGCAAAATGCTCTCGTTTCTTTATTTAATTTTAAAACAGAATTAGTTTTACTAAAAACAAGAATATTATGATTTTTAAAAAAACCACAATTATAATCAATTTTTTTTAAATATTGAAAGGCATATTTCATTCTTATTGTAATTTTTTTATCTGATACCTTGGGATTAATATTTTCAGCCTCTGATTTCGGTCTGGAAGAAAATGGAAAGATAAAACCCCAATCAAAATTAATTTCTTTAATAGCAGTTAATGTATCATTGAATTCCTCAAATGTTTCGGTAGGAAAACCATTTATACATTCGGTAGAAAGATATATACCAGGGTTAGCATTTTTAATTATTGAAAAAGATTTTTTTATTTTATCTATGTCAGAAAAGCGATGCATTAAACTTAAAATTCTTGGATTTCCAGATTGAATAGCACTACCTATACTAATTATTTTACCTTTTTTTATTATTTTATCAAAACTATTATTATATTTTACTATCCATACAGGATGTACATATCTGAGATGGATTGAATAATCACCAGAGATATCTGTTATTTTATCCAACATCTCGGTAAAATTAATTCCTATATCAATTCCATATGCTCCAAGATCATCTGCATCAAAGATAAAATTTTTATAACCCTGATTCAACCCTTTATTAAATTCAAAAATAATATCTTTTAAAGGTTTACTTTTTAATGGTCCGATAGCTTTTTTTATCACACAATATGAACAATTTCCCAGACAACCCCATGAAGGTCTAATAAAAAATGAATTTTTATAGATAGATAAATTAGGTTGAAATAATTCTTTAAAATGTTTGAAATTTGAATAGTTAATCATAAATTTATGACAACAAGACTTTTCATTAATCATATTTTTAAGAATTGATTCAGATATACTGTTATATAATCTTCTTATTGAATTGGATTTGGTAAAAATTTTTTTTAAATTCATTATTAAGATAGGCTGATTTATATTTTCTAGTGGAAAATTTGCATCTGTTAATTCATTTAATTTTATTTTATTTTGTGGAAAAAATTTATCAATTTGGTTTAAATTATTTATTGGAATTATTTTTCCATTAAAAATCTCTTTTAGTTTTTCTTTATCTATATCAGGTAAACAACCTGATATTATTAATTCTGCTTTATAATCTATAAATTTTTTTACATTTTTTAAAGATTCCTCAGAGTGTTTATTTGAATAAGCACAAGTTATTATAAAAATGATATCAGCATAATTTGGATTTTCAACAATGATAAAATTATTTTTTATAAAATATTGCTTAATTTTCCATGCATCGATTTTTCTTCTATTACAGGTTAAAACACTGTAAATAAAGACTTTATTCTTTTTCATGTGACTTTTTTTACTTAAAGATTTTTTTTATACATCTTTCATCCAATTATTAATTGGTAATTTTTGAATTAAAAATCTAGATTTCCCTACTTTAGTTCGAGATATATTATTTACATATCTAGTTTTTAATTTAATTTCTCCTTCAAATCTTTTTACAAAATTATTTTTAATTTTTTCCTCATCTAAATTTGAATAATTATCATCTTTGACAATATTTAAAATTAATTCACCTTTAATTTCCTGAAAGAATTGACAATCTTTAACATTTTTGGATGATCTTGCAACAAGTCCATATATACCAGTTAGAGGGACATATCTATTTAATTCTGAAACAACAAACTCTTGAGCTCTTCCTTCAATATTTTCTAATAAAAGATAATTGCTACCACAATCACATTTTTTTGTTGAAAGAATGCCTATATCTTTAGTATTGTATCTAATCAATGGAAATGCATAATTGAAAAAACTAGTTCCAATAATTTCACCTCTTTCACCATCATTTGTTATTGGTTTTTTATTTGAACCAATTAATTCAGTGATTCCAAATTGAGGATAAACATGATAAATAGAATTAAAATTGCATGTTTTTGCAAATACAACTAATTCAGCTTGATTATAAAATGCATGTATTTTACATTGAAAAGTTTTTTCAATAATATCTCTTTGCCAGTCATATATTACTTCTCCAGCACAAATAATTAATTTTAAACTAGGAAATGGTGATATATTATGTTTATTAATAAATCGAGCAAGAGTAAATATTGCAGATGGATATGCTAAGATATATTTTGGTTTTAATTTCCTAATTTTCTCAATATAAAATGGTAAATTATCTTCCTTCATAAAAAAAGAAGAAAGAGCTACAATTCTACCAAAAATTTGTTGAGAATACATTTTTTCACTGCCTGCTAAATACAGCTGTCTATTAGTAAAATTAGATTTGGTATAATCCAATATGGTTTGTTTGTATGCTAGATGTCTTGCTTCAGTATCACCTTTTAAAATATATATACCTAAAGGTTCACCAGTTGAACCCCCCGTGGTAATATATTCTAATTTTTCTTTTGGAATATTTTTTGCGATAAAATCTTTTGTGTTTTCCCTAACTATTTTTTTTGTTAGATATGGAAGTTTTTGCATATCTTTTATAGATTGAATATCATTTGGTTTTAATCCTAAATTATTAAATAGTTTGGTATAATAAGGAACATTTTCATAACAATGATTTAGTAACCGATTTAATTCTTGTAATTGATATTCTTCTATCTCATCTCTACTCCACTTGTCAGATTTTTTAAGAAATCTATATTGTTTTTTATATGCTTTAAAATGAATAAGAAATGAAATAATATCTGAAATAGCTGGATTGTTTACTAAGAATTTCTGTATTATTTTATTCATTTTTAATCCTTATTTTTTTCTTAAATAAGCACAAACTATATTGTTTATTCCGCCTAAAAAGATTTTTGAATCAAAATATGATGTTATAATAAATGAAAATACTATTTATTTCTCCAGCGTTTGAATCAAATAAATCAAGGGGTTTAAAGCCTTTCATATATAGTTATTTATACAAAATTTTTCTTTCTCCATCTCTTTCTTTCCAAATATTAGCTGCTCTAACCCCTTATGAATATTCAATTAAGTATGTGAATGAAGAATATAAGAAAATAAATTTTAATGAGGATTGTGACTTGGTTGGTATTACATCTACAACAATAAATGCAAATCATGCATACCAGATAGCAGATGAATTTAGAAAAAGAGGAGTAAAAGTCGTAATTGGAGGATGGCATCCTTCTGTTTTACCAAATGAAGCAAAAGAACATGCTGATAGTGTTGTTATTGGCGAAGCAGAAGATATTTGGCCTAAGCTTTTAAGAGATTTTAAAAATAAAGATTTAAAAGCAATTTATAAACAAAACAAGCCTGTTGATTTAAATAAAATTCCATTTCCAGATAAAAAACGATTAAAATATAGTGAAGGTTTGATGGTAAGTGGGATTCAAGCTACAAGAGGATGTACGAAGGGGTGCAAATATTGTTCTATTACAAATTCACCTTATGGTAGAATTTTTCGTGTTCGACCAATTGAATCAGTTATTAAAGAAATAGGTAATATTCGTCAGAAGATTCTCTACTTTTGTGATTCGTCTTTAACTTTAAATCCAGAATATTCAAAAGAATTATTTAAGTCGATGATAGATTTAAATAAAAAATTTTATTGTAATGGAAACATCGATGTATTGAGTAGTGATGAAGAATTAATAAAATTGGCAAGTAAAGCTGGTTGTGTCGAGTGGTCAATAGGTTTTGAATCTATATCTCAGAAAAGTCTTGATTTTATTGGTAAAAAAACAAACAAAGTTGAAAATTTTAAATCAGCAATAGAAAAAATTCATGATCATGGTATGGGGATTAAAGGTAACTTTATTTTTGGTTTTGATGAAGATAGATTAGATATTTTTACAAAAACCTTAGATGCAATTTATGATTGGAAACTAGATTCTGCTGAATTTAATATTTTAATACCTTTTCCTGGAACCCCCCTTTTTAAACAGTTACAAAAAGAACAAAGAATATTAACATATTACTGGCCATTATATGATTGTTCTCACGTTGTTTTTCAACCAAAACATATGACAGCTCAAGAACTTTTAAGCGGTACTATTGAAATAAATAAAAAATTTCATTCTAAATATAACATAATAAATAGATCTTTAAATTGTTTTAGACATGGTTTTTATTCATTTCTTACAACAGGAGTAGAAAACATTTTCAAAGGGTTATTTCATCAAAATTTTAATTAATAAAATCAATAAGTTTCTTTTTAAGTGGGAAATGAATTTGATGCAAGCTTAAATCTGGTATTCTATTTCCTTCAATCATTATTGGGCCATTTTCAGTAATAGCTATATCCCATCCAATAATTGTAAATTTTGAAAATAACTTATGCGCTTTTATCGCTTGTTCTTTTGCTTCTTTAAAAAAAGGAATGGTTTTATTATAAAAATTAAAACCTGTATCAGGATGATGTATAAATTCATTATGACCATATTCATAGAATGTATAACCTTTACCTAAATATCCTGTTTCAAGATTTACATTAATACAGATTCCACCTTGGCCTATATTATCTATATTTTTTGTTGATTTTTGACCAACTTTTAAAATTATATTTAAAATTTCAATATCATTGTTTTTTTTTATTGTTAAAATCCTTAAAGTATTCACAGAGTCACTAAAAATATCATTAAAAAAAGAATGCTGAATAATATAATTTTCTGCAAGATAATCCTTATAACAATTTTTAAAATTTTCAGACATTTCATGTGAATTGATAATCTTAAAACCTTTTCCACCATAACCTTTAACAGGTTTAATAACTATTTTTTCAGTTTGTGAGTTTAAAAAATTACTGATTTTTTTGTTTTTATAATTAAAAAATGCTACAAGCTCAGGTGTGTTAATTTTGTCTTTAATAACTATTTTGAACTTTAATTTATTATCTAGAAGATACGGAAAATGTTTATTTTTTCTAGCAACTTTACTAGTACCTTCAAAAAAAGTTAAATAATGCTTATAATTATTTTTATGAAGTTTATACATAAAAAAATTTGATGGTCTAAATCCAATTAATGGATATTTTATAATTGCATAATAAATTATAGATATAGAGCTTAAATTATATTTTATTACATCTTTTCTTAAATTTTTTAAAATTAGAAAAACATCGTATACATAGATTTTTAAAAATAAAAGTAAAATGTTTATTTGCTTAATTACAAAAAAGAAGTATCCATATTTTCTTGGTTGAATTATTTCTGATAAATTGTCCACATTTAGAAAATAATAATTTTATTTATAAATCTAAGTGACTTTTTTGAAATAATTTATTAATGAAATATTGATAAATAAAATATACTTAAAAATCGAAATGTTCGTTGGAGGAATTAAAAATTAATGTATTACTTATATCTCCAGTAGAATCTTACTATGTTAGAGATTATAATATTTCTTATGGAATAGCTCCGCCATTAGGACTTCTATATATAGGTAAAATATTAGAAGAAAATGACATAAGAGTAAATATTCTTGATTTTTCTGCTGAATTATATAATCAACAAAAACTTAAAAGAGCCTTAAACTCCGTTGATATTGTAGGTATAAGTTTAGTTAGTGAATCAACAAATAAATCAAAGGAAATGATAGATTTAATAAAAGAAAAGGATTCTGAAATTCCTGTTATTGTTGGTGGATCACATTGTTCGTTATTTCCAAAAAAAGCCTTAAACGAAACAGGTGCTGATATCAGTGTACAGGGCGATGGGGAAGCTGTTATACTTGATTTACTAAATGTTTTAAATGGCAAAGGAGAATTTTCAAAAATTCCTGGCATTTATTACAGGGTTGATAAAAATATTAGACATGGAAAATCTGCTGAATTAATAAAAAATCTTGATACTATTTCTTTTCCAGCTCGCTATTTAGTTAAAAATTATACATATGGATATGCGTATTATCCAAAAGTTAAAAAAGGTGAATTTACCACAGTTTTAACATCGAGAGGGTGCCCTTTTAATTGTAGTTTTTGTTCACGTGTGGCTGCATGTATGTATACATATAGAATTAGATCGCCAAAAAATATTTTAGATGAACTTATAGAAATTCAAAATCAGGGATATAAAAGAGTAGCTTTTATGGATGACTCTTTAGTATCAAATAAAAATATTGCAAATAAAATCTTTGATTTAATCATTAAAGAAAAACTTGATTTAATTTTTTACGTTCTTGCTTCTAGAGCAGATTCTGCAGATAAGGAGCTTTATCTGAAAATGAAAAAAGCAGGTGTAATTAGTATGAAATTTGGATTAGAATCTGGTAACCAGGATGTACTTGATTTCTATAACAAGAGAACAACATTAGATAAAATGAAAAATGCTGTCGATTTAAGTCATGAAACAGGATTTTTTACACATGGTACTTTTATATTTGGTGCACCATTTGAAACTAAAAAACATATTAAAAAAACTATAGATTTTGCAAAATCCTTACCTTTGGATTTGGTATCTTTTCTAAGTTTAAGATATATGGTTGGGTCAAATCTTTGGTTTAAAGCAGTAGATGAGGGGATAATCTCAGAGGATGATTATTTTGTACTTGCGGATTCAAATAAAAACTTGGCTTTATTTTCTAAGAAAGAAATTGATAAATACTGCAGAAATGCTTTGAGAGTCTTTTATTTAAGACCAAAATATTGGATTAGATTATTAAAAAAATCATTTGAAATAGATGATTTTTCAATTCTAAAATCTTTTATATCAAATTATTTTTATCAATTTAAAAAACAAATTATAAGATTTAAAAATATATCTGAAAAAGGAAGTTTTGATTCAAAGGAATTTGAAATTTAAATATTAAAAATTTTAAAACTATTTTATTTTATGATTTAAAAACCTTATTATGTAATTAGATTTTTATTAGAAACTTGTTGTTTTAAAAGTTTAAATGTTAAGTTAAAATTAAGATTTATAAGAAAAATAGTGTACCTTATTGAAATAATAAATTTTGATTTTTGAGAAGGTAAAGAAAAACTTGTTGTGCCTTTATTTTTTGAATATTTAAATGGATAAGAAAAATCAAAATGTTTTGATGCTTTTAAAGATTTTAAAAAATCAAATGTACTTTCGCCTGGAAAACCTACTATGAAATGATTAAGAATAAAAGTATTTGGAGATACAACTTTAATCTTATCTATAATAGAAATAACGTTTTCTACATTATAATGCCTGTTCATATTTTTAATGATTTTATTTGAAGCACTCTGTATTGGTATCTTTACAAAACCAATATTTAATTCTTTGAATAGTTTAATATATTTATTTGGATATTTTTCTAACCAGATTGGATTTAGGTTGTTAAGTTCAATAGATATGTCAGAAAATTTATTATTTATTTCATATAGAAGCTCAAATAGATTAGTCCCAATATCGAGTCCATAACAACCACAATCATCAGAAACAAGGTGTAATTTCTTTGAAGAATTATATACTTTATTTACATCTGAAATAATATCATCTATTCTTCTGGATTGTAATTTTCCCTTTGCTTTTTTTATAACACAATAACTGCAATCACTATAACATCCACGGCTAATTTCAACAAAACATTTTTTATAATAAGTAAATTTTCTTAATATCTGAGTATAGTTATTTTTAAATTTTTTATTAATCTTAGTAAGAGTTTTAGGTATTATAAGAACGGTTTCATTTAGAAATTCAAATGGTTCTTTATTATTTAGTAATTTATCTTTTGTTTTTTTATCACAATGAGGAGTGATACTATCAAATTTTTGTGTATTATAAAAAAAATTATCTAATTTAAAAACATCTTCAAAACTTATATTATGGGCATCTAAAGTTTTTACTAATTTATTATCGATTTTAACAAGACAACCAAACATAATTATTTTTGCATCTTTTTTCTTAATCTTGTAATATCTTTTATAAAGCTGAATTGAATGGTTTATTGCTCCTTTAACCACTCCACATGAACTAATAATAATATAATCCGCCTTAGAAAGATCATTTGAAATATTATGACCATTTGCAACTAGATATTGATAAATCTTTGCACAATTGATAAAATTTGATTCACATCCCCATAAAGCACTATCAATAAATACCTTATAGTTTTTCATCATATTATGATAATTAATTTAATTTATATCATTTTGGAAAAAGATATTTAGATAATTGAATTTATAAAGTATTAAAATTATAAATGATGATGTAGGTTTATAATAAAACAATACAAAAATGGAGGAATCTAAATAAAATTTTTATTTGTATTTCCACCAGAAAAATCCTTTATAAGTAAAAATAAAATTTTATTTGGACAAGCTCCACCATTAGGAATATTATATCTAGGTAGAATCTTAGAAGATAACGGCGATAAAGTTAATGTTCTTGATTTTTCTGCAGAAAAATATGAACCATACAAATTAAATTTGAATTTGAACTCAGTTGATGCTCTTTGTATAACAGTCCTTAGTAATAATATCAACATAACAAAAGAAATAATAAAACAAGTAAAAGAAAAGGATCAAGATATCTTTGTAGTAATTGGTGGTCCACATTGTAATATATTTCCAAAGAAATCACTTGAAGAAACAGGAGCTGACATATGTGTACAAGGAGATGGTGAAAAAGCTATCTTGGATATAAGAAACGAATTGAATAATGAGCATGTTTTTTCTGAAATATCAGGGGTATTTTACAAATTAAAACATGAAATAAAAAGTGGAAGACATTATAAACTCATAAAAAACCTTGATAATATACCCTTCCCAGCACGCCATTTGATTAAAAAATATAATTATGGGAGATTTTTTAATAAATCTTTTAAAAAGGGAGAATTTACAACGATTCTTACTGAAAGAGGTTGCTCGTCAGATTGTCGATTTTGTTCACAATGTGTAGTAAATTTAAACCAATATAGAACTCGTTCAGCAAATAACATATTAGATGAATTAAAAGATTTAACAAAAACTGAATATAAACATATTGGTATTATGGATGACAACTTTCTTGCTGATAAAAAAAAAGCTAATTATATTTTTGATAACTTAATCAAAGAGAAAATCAATTTGAATTTATACCTTGTTGGATCTCATATCAATTCAGCTGATGAAAAGCTTTATTTTAAGATGAAAAAAGCAGGTGTAATCTATATGCATTATAATCTTATTTCTGGTGATCAGAGCATCCTTGATTTTTATAATACAAAAACAACTATTGGAGATATTAGACAAACTATTAATCTTAGTCACGATATAGGTTTTTTTACCTCAGGAACCTTTTTTTTAGGAGCACCTACTGAAACATTACAAAAAATAAATAATACCATTAACTTTTCAAAGTCTTTACCATTAAATAAGATATTATTTACTCCTTTAAGATATATAGCTGGATCAAATTTATGGTTTAAAGCAGTAGATGAAGAAAAAATTTTAAAAAATGAATATTATATTCCAGCTGATTCTAGAAAAAATTTAAGTGATTTTACTATAAAAGAATTATATCAATACTGTAAAAAAGCTCAAAATTCTAATTATTATCGCCCTAAATACTTCATAAATCTATTAAAATTTTTTTCTAAGAAAAAAAGGATAAAATTTTAGAAAATTAAAAAAATTTTATGGCTGCTTTAAAATATGCAAAATCTCTATTCCTGAGAGTTTTTAAAAATGTTCTTATCAAATATTGTGGACGTAAGTAAAATTTTATAAATGCTTTTTTACAAAATTTATCAAGTTCCTCTTTTGTAAAATTACCCAACTCTCTTTCTGAATCAGCCCAAATAAACATACCTTCATTTTCTTTAATTTTTTTATTTGAAATAGCTTCATTCCACAAGTCCGAACCATATTCATATATCAAATGACGCCAATAAGTTGTATCAAAAGGAAGAGAACAGGCAAATTTAACAGTTTCTTCAATATGTTTTTTTGTTTCAATAGGAGCGCCAAATATGAAACTTCCAATTGTAAAAATATCCATTTCATTTGCTAAATTTATTGATTTTTGAATTTCTTCTAACGTGGTTCCTTTTTTATAGAAATCAAGAATTTCCTGGCATCCTGATTCAACTCCATAGAAAATTCGTTTAACACCAGCTTTCTTCATTTTTTTATAAACCTCTCGATCGGTTAATCCCACCCGACCCCCATAGATATACAATTCAAAATCTAACCCAGATTTAATTATGCCATCCATAATCATTTCTACTCTTTTAGAATTTATAAAAAATGAATCATCGATAATATAAACAGAATTATATTTATCATTGATTTCTTGGAACTCACTGACAACATTTTCTACCGAACGTTTTCTATATTTTTGTAATGGTGAAAAAATATGATTGCAAAACCTACAATGATATGGACATCCTCTACCAGTTGCAAAACAAGTATATTTTGGTTTACGAAAATAAATATTATTCAATTTTCCATATTCATATTTTTCAACAAGTTCCCGAGCTGGAAAAGGAAGGGAATCTAGATCTTCAATTAATTTTGGAGGTTTTCCTTTTTTAATTTTATTTTTTTGGCGATAATGAATACCATGAATATCAGATAGGCTTTTATTTCCTTTGAGAGTTTTTAATATTTCAATAAAAGCATATTCTCCATCGCCAGCAACACTAATATCAGCTGCTGGAACATCATGCAAAGCTTTAGTAGGAAAGAAGGTAGAATGACATCCGCCAATGATTACAGGTAAATCAGGATCTGTTTCCTTAATATACTGAGCTATATCGACTGAATATTTTAAATAATCTGTAAAAATACTTAATCCAATTGCATCAACTGATTTTATGGAATGTTGAATAGCATCAATTGGATTTTTTTCATGAAAACAATCTATTACTTTTACAGAATGTCCTTCATTTTGTAGACAACTTGCCATGTAAAGTAAACCTAATGGTGGCGAATACAATGTTTGAGTATCTAATTGGGCATTACTTGTTGGGGGAAAAACAAATTTTTTTGACGGATCATACATATTTCCTTTTATTAAAAGGACTTTCATAGAATCATACTCCACAATATTTAATATGGTTATTATTTATCTTTTTTTCTTTGATAATTTTAATAATCTACCATTATTAATTAAATCACCTAAATCTACTTAAAAAAAATGTTTTTTTTAAATTTCGTTAATCATTAGTTATAATATTATTTTATGAAAATATTATCATATCTTATTTTTGGAAAAAATAATTTTCAATACACCAATTTAACCTTCAAATTTTATAAATGAAGGTATTAATAATAACTTTTATTCGTTATACTAAAAAGATTTCTTTTTTTCAAATAGGAAAAAATGTCCTGAAGATTTTGGGTAAATATGATATCCTTCGTCTTTTAAATTGGCTTTAGCATATTCTAATCTTCTAATTATTTCATTTTGTGATATTTTGGGTTCTATTTTCTCGGCTATTGTATCTTGGTGAGATGAAAATGGATAAAGAAGACCAGCATTAATATCTATAGCTTTTATAAATGATAAAGTTTCTTTAAATTCTTCATCTGTTTCAGTAGGAAAACCTATTATAACATGGGTTCTAATTAATAAGTTAGGATATGCTTTTTTTAGTCTTAGTAATACTTCTTTCATTTTCTCAACATCTGAAAAACGATGCATCAATTTCAGGATTCGATTATTTCCTGATTGTATCGGAATCTCAAGACTATTTATCTTTCCTCTTTTTATTATCTTTTCAAGATCATCGATATATTTGATAATCCAATGAGGATTAAGAGAATCAATATATAATGTAAAATCTCCATTTATTTTAATCATACTGGAAAGGAGTTCAGGAAAATTGCTATTACTATCTAAACCGTAGGCACCAACATCAGAACCTAATAAAATAAAATTTTTATATCCTTTATCTAATCCATTTTTTAATTCATTAACACACTGAATTAATGGCTTGCTTCTTAAAGAACCGGTTGCTCTTTTAATTGCACAATAAGAACAATTTCCAAGACAACCCCATGAAGTTCTAATATGATAAAGAGGTTTTTTTGTTGACATTCTATAAAATGCTAGTTTTTCATCATAAAGACTTTTGTAGATTATATCTAATATATTTACGTAAGTATTTTTTAAATATGGGAATTGTTTTAAAATTTTTTTAAACGCATCAGAGAGATGACTTTCATCAATATTATCAAATAAAATATTTTGATCATTTATTTGATTAAACTTAATTTTATTTTTTGGAAAAAAATTATCAATAATCTCAAGATTCTTTATTGGTAGAAGTTTACCATTAAAAATATTATCAACTTCTTCTTTTTTTATATCAGGTAGGCATCCAGCTACTATTAATTCAGCTTTATATTTTTGTAACTCCTTTATCTTAGTTAATGCAAAATCCGTTCTATACTTAAGAGCTGCACATGTGACTAATATAATAATATCAGCATCTCTTGGTTTATTTACAATATCATAATTATTCTTTTTAAAATATAAAGAAATCTTTTCCGCATCAAGATTTCTTCTTTCACATACTTTTCCGTAAATAAATACTTTCCTCATCTAAAAATATTTTATATTAACTAAGCTATTAAATATTTATGAATATTTATGTTATCCATAAATCAAAGATAGAGTTTAAATATAACTAATAATTAAGATATTAGATAAGTTAATATGGAAATATTAAGTATTGGAATTACTATTTTAATAAGAGGAGGAGAATTCCATTAAATTTTTATTAATTCTTCCTATCGAAATATCCTTTAAAGGCACATATAATGTTTATTTTGGATTAGCTCCACCATTAGGTTTGTTGTATTTAGGTAAAATATTAGAAGAAGATGGTAATCAAGTAAGTGTACTTGATTTTTCAGCTGAACTATATAAACGTGAAAAAATTAAAAATGCTCTAAATTCAGTTGATGCAGTAGGAATAACAGTTATGAGTGAAGCTATAAAAAAAACAAATCAAATTATAAATGAAATTAAGAGTTATGATCCTGAAATAGTAACCATTATCGGTGGACCTCATCCAACATTGTATCCAAAAGATGCATTAAGTGAAACAGGAGCAGACATTAGTATTCAAGGTGACGGAGAAAAAATAATATGTGAAATAAAAAAAGCAATTCAGGGAAATAAAAGTTTATCTGAAATTCCAGGGATATTTTATCAAGAAAAAAGTAATATAAAACATGGTAAAAAGTATGAACCAATTGCTGATCTTGACTCACTTCCTTTTCCATCTCGTCATCTTGTTAAAAATTATATTTATGGCCGAGCATATAATCCAAAAATTAAGAAAGGGGAGTTTACTTCAATATTAACAAGTAGAGGATGTCCATACAAATGCAGATTTTGCTCACGAGGTGCTGTTTCATTAAATCTATACAGAGTTCGTTCAACAAAAAAAATATTGGAGGAGCTAAAAGAAATTTACTCAGATGGTTATCGATATCTTACTTTTATGGACGATTCTTTTTTATCAAATAAAAAACAAGCAATTGAAATTTTTGATAATATTATAAAAGAAGGACTTGAACTTAAAATGTACATAACTGCTGCAAGAGCAGATTCTGCAGATAAAGAACTCTATTTAAAGATGAAAAAATCAGGTGTATTAAGTGTTCAATTTGGAATTGAATCTGGAAATCAAGAAATACTTGACTATTATAATAAAAAAACAACTGTTGAAAAAATTAGAAATGCTGTAAATCTAAGTCACGAAAGTGGTTTTTTTACTTCAGGAACAGTTATATTAGGCGCGCCATATGAGACAAAAAAGCATTTCCAAAACACTTTAAAATTTATTAAATCTCTACCAATTGATACTGTTTCTTTTTTACCTCTTAGATATATGGCAGGATCCGAATTGTGGAAAGAGGCAGTTAAAACAGGAAAAATATCTGAAAAAGAATATTTAGTACATGCTAGTTCAGATAAAGATTTAGGGTTTTATTCAGAAAATGAATTACTAAAATATTGTAAAAACTTACAAAGATCTTTTTATCAAAGACCTAAATATTTAATAAATTTACTTAAAAAATCTATTGAAAATAATGATTATTCATTATTAAATATGTTCTTATCAATTTATTTATCTTCAATTAAAAAGAATTTAAATCCAATAAAAGGACATACTATAAAGGATGAATTTATGAGTAAAGAAGCAAATACTGTTATCTAGATTTATACAAAATAACATATAATTTTAAATATTGAAATATTGATAACTTTTAATTAAGGAGGAAGGAATTCTGAGAAATGTGCTAATAACAGATGCACAATTTAAAGCATCATTGGCAGTTATCAGATCATTAGGTAAAAGAAATATAAGAATAACAGCGGGTAGTGAAATAAAATCTGCATTAGGATTATTCTCTAAATATTGTAAAAAAAAAATTATTTATCCAAATCCAAGAACAAATACCGCACAATTTTTAAAATATATTCAAAATATTGTTAAAAAAGAAGATTTTGATTGTATTATTCCATTTCATACTTATACAACATTTTTGTTATATAAATATAAAGATATGTTTATAGATTATACAAAAATTCCTCCTCCAGATTTCAATATTTTTATAAAAGCATATGATAAAAAAAGATTGCTAAAGATTGCATCAACAAATAATATTTATTGCCCAAAAACTTATTTTTCAGATGATATCAATGAGTTAAAGACTCAAATTAAACAATATCCAATAATAATAAAACCATCAATTAGACATGGAGTACAAATAGCAAAATGTAAGAATTCAAAAGAACTAAAAGAAAATTATACAAAAATGAATGATAGATATGGCCCATGTATTGTTCAAGAATATATCCCAAATGGAGATGAATTAGGGGTCTATACTTTATTTGACTACAATTCAAATCCTATCGCTCTAACAGTCCAAAAACGTGTTAGAACTATTACTAATGATGGAGGAATAAGTACTTACAGAGTTACTGTAAAAAATCAAAATTTAGTAAATATCTCATTTAAACTATTGAAAAAGTTAAAATGGTCTGGAGTTGCGATGATAGAATTCAGGATTGATAAAAGAGATGGCATTCCAAAATTAATGGAAATTAATCCTCGTTTTTGGGGCTCCTTGCAGTTATCAATTTTTTCAGGGGTAGATTTCCCATATCTTCTATATAATCTTATTATCAATAAAGACATACCTTCTTCGCTGTATTTCAAAGATGGAGTTCAATGCCGATGGTTAGTTGGAGATATCACAAGTTTTTTTAAATGCCCAAATAAAATAATGACTATAGGTAGCTATTTAAAACCAAACTTAAATTTCGATGTAATTTCATTAAAAGATACAATTCCAGGATTAGTTTCAATTTTTTCACCAATTCGCCATTCCTATGATGATGAACAACGGGAGGAAGAAATTGAAACAAAGAATGTGTTAAAAAATGAAAATCTTACTAATATTTCCTAAAGTTAAATATCATCATAAAGATCTTAAAAAAGATAATGAAGTGTTTCTCAAACTTTTTGGTGAAGGTTTATCCTTAACTTTACCTCAGGTTGCAGCTGCCACTCCAAAAAAACATACCGTTGAAATAATCGATGAAAATTATGAAGATTTAGATTTTAAAAAGATAAAAAATTATGATTTAGTAGGAATAACTTGTCTAACAATGTCATCAAACAGATCTTATGAAATTGCAGATAAGATAAAAAAATTAAAAATTCCAGTTGTTCTAGGTGGAAATCATCCTTCAGCACTACCTGAAGAAGCAAAACAACACGCAGATAGTGTCGTAGTAGGAGAAGCAGAATATACATGGCCACAATTAATTAATGATTTTGAAAATGGCTGTTTAAAGGAATTTTATAAACATAAAAAAAGTGTTTTATCAGAATATATACCGGAACCACGAAGAGATTTAATTAAAAGAAAATATTATATGGACGGTTTATTAATTAAAAGAGGCTGCCCTAACCGTTGTGAATTTTGCTTTATTACAAGCATATATAATAAAGGAAAAAGACCTATTGAGCATGTAATTAATGAGATAAAAAGTATACCAACAAAAAATATTTTCATTTTTGACCAAAACCTGACATGGGACATGACATATACAAAAAAATTATTAAAAAAAATAAAAAATATTAATAAAAGGTTTTTTGCCAATGGAACAATTAATGTTTTAGGAAATGATAAAGAATTTTTACAACTATCAAAAGAAGCGGATTTAAAATATTGGTATATAGGTTTTGAATCAGTTTCGCAAGAAAGTTTAAATGGAGCAAAAAAATCTCATAATAAAGTTGAAAAATATTCAAATACTATTAATAAAATTAAAAAATATGGTATGGTAATTTCGGGATCTTTTATGTTTGGTTTTGACCAAGATAGATCTAAAATATTTAATGAAACTTTAAAATTTTTAGATGAACAAGGAATTGATTTAGCAGAATTTCATATAGTTACCCCATATCCAGGAACGCAACTTTATAAACGGTTAAAAAAAGAAAATCGAATTCTACATGAAGATTGGAGTAAATATAATACTGCAAATGTTGTTTTTAAACCAAAAAATATGACAATAGATGAGCTGTTCAATGGAGTTAAAAGTATTGCTAAGAGATTTTATACTATTCCAAAAATTATAAAGAGAGCATTTAAAGCTTTTTTCACTACAAAAAGCCCTTATTATTTTTATTATGTCCTTTTAAGAAATCTTCAATATAGGGAGAGATATAAAAATCAATTTAATTTTTAAAAAATGATACGGTGAAAAATATGAAAATTTTAATTTTAGGTGGAGGTTCAGGAGATGTGGGAAGAGATGTTGCACGTATTCTTCTAAGAGGTAATAGATCATTAGATCTATTAACGGTTACTGCTCGAAATATGAATGCTGCTAATGATTTTGTTAGCAATTTAGATGATAATAGAGTTACACCTGTCAGATTAGATGTCACAGATAAAAGTCAGATGATAGAACTTATGCGTAAACATGACCTGATAATTAATGTAATAGGTCCTTTTGATATATTTGGTATTAATATAATGAAAGCTGCAGTTGAAGCAAAAGTAAATTATATTGATATTTGTGATGATATTCAACCAACACTTGAGGCGCTTCTTCTTGATAGTAATGCAAAAAAAGCAGGAATATTTTTGCTTTTAAGCATGGGGTGGTTTCCAGGTATATCAAATATTAGAGCAAAACAACTTTCAGATCAAATGGAAAAGGTTGACGAAATTGTTACTGCATGGGTAGCAGGAAAAAAAGCAGCAGAAGAAAAACCTTCATCCGGTATAGCTGGTACAGATCATTATATTAAAGCATTGACAGGTATGATTACAACATTTAGGAATGGAAAAATGGTTAAAATCCCTGCATACCAAAAAGGAATTCAACTTCAATTTCCTGAGCCACTTGGACTTTATACTTGTTATCAATTGGAGCATCCAGAACCTATTACCCTCCCAAAATTTATTCCAGGTGTAAAAACAGCTTCAAATCTTGGTTCCCTATATCCAGCTAGTAGAAACAAATCGATACGTAGAATAACACGAGCTATCGATTTTAAGATTCTATCTAGATCTTTTGTTAGTAAATTTTTATCCATGCAAGCTCAATCAAAAAAGAAAATAAATTATCCAGTAATGAATGGTTCTTATATTGCATGTATTGGTAAAAAAGATGGAAAAAACGGACAATTACGTTTTAGTGCTACAAATACTTGTATCACAACAGCAGAAGCTACAAGTCAACCTTTAGCTTGTGCAGTCTTATTAGCAATATCTGGTAATAAAATCAAACCTGGTGTTCATCTTCCAGAAACATCAATCAAAATAGAAGATTTAAATAAAATCGGAAAAAAATTAAAACTCCCATTTTTCACAAAAGCAATTGAAGAAACGATTTGGAGTCAAGAAGTAAATTCAATTTTAAAATAATAATATCGAATATCAAAAAATATTTATGATTTGTTTAAATATTATAATTATTCTGAGGGAAATGAATTTACTTTTAATTTAATAATTTGTCTTTAAGAGGTTCATGTAATTGCATACCAGTGATATTTGGAAAAGTGTTACCCTCTACCAACATAGGACCAGTTTCGGTTAATGCAATATCCCACCCAACAATAGTAAATTTAGGAAAACATCTATGTGCCTCTATAGCAATATTTTTAGCATCTTCTAGAAATGGTACTGTCTTTCCATAAAATAAAAAATTAGTCTTTGGATGAGAGTTATATTCAATAAATCCATATTTATAAGCTGTATAACCCTTACCAAGAATACCAGTTTTCATATCAAGATTTATTCCAATACCTCCCTTTGCAACATTATCAACTTTTACATTTGGAATTCGTCCAACTTTCAATGTCCCTTTTATAACAAGGATATCTCGATTTTTTTTAAGAGTAAGAATTCTTAAAGTATTTACCGATTCACTATAAATATCATTTAAAAAATTATGTTGTTTGATAAATTCTTCAGCTATGCTACTTTTTTTACTTTTTTTTATAACTTTGATATAACTATCTGATTTAACAACTTTTATATCATTTCCTAGAGTTCCGCAAGAAGGTTTTAATACTATTTTACTGGTATTAGGATGCGCAAATTTTATAATTTTACCATTTTTATGATTATAATATGCGATTAATTTTGGGGTCCTAATTTTTTTCATTATACTTTTTTTAAAAAAAAATTTATTCCCAATAGAGTCAGAAAAATAAAAAGATCTCCTAATAAGTTTACTATAAAATTCGATATATGATATATATTCCTTGTAATTGTTTTTGTATAATCTATAACAAAAAAAATCTATTGGTAAAAAACCAAGAATTGGATATTTAATCAAAGAATTATATAATATTGATAAAAAAGATAAATTATGTCTTTTAGAATCTCTTTTAATATTTTTTAATATTAAAAAACCATATTCAACCCATCCATTTAGAAATCCTATAAGAATCATAGTATCTAAGTATAAATTGAAAATTTTCATTTTAACAAATAATCTATATCCTTGTTTATAATTTCTCATTGAATTAAAATAATGTAATAATTAAATAACCTAAAAATTTATTGACACATCTTTTAATACTAAAAGATATCATATCTCTAAATTAATAGGTTCAACAGGGGAAATCTTTTCTAAAAACTTCAATAATAAGGATTCCTAAGTAATTAAAACCTGAATAGCTCCAACCATAATCTCTCATCATATCAATTATGATAAAGTTCAAGTAACGAGATTTGAATATGAGTTTAATAACAAAAATTAAGGATTTCTCCTATTGTTTAATTTTCATATTTTAATAAGAAGTTCTCAACATTTTCAATAAACTTCAATATTCCTTTTTCAATTTGAGTAGTTAAATTACCCAAATCACTGAAATCAGGATCGTCCACTAAGATATTCTCAATAATAGAATCAAAACCTTTTGTTGTTGGAACTATACGGTATTTATTCCAATTGCTTTCTTTAATCAATTTCCAATATTTTGTTTGAACAGTTTTATTATAACCAAACAGCCAACCTTCAAATCGAAAAGTCTCATGAATAAAAACTATCCCGATTTTTAATTTTCTACGTTTAAGTGAATCGGGAAAAAAAGAAAAATATGTCATATCCATATATCCAAAATATATATTGCTTGAAACGTTATAGTTTGGATATTTCTTATTTAAATATCCTCTCAAATCCATTATGTATTCCATTAATCCTTGATATGCCTCTTTAATAGCACCTTTTTGTATCTGTTTTTTGTATTCCTGCATATAGTTATGAAATGATTTCATATATTATACCTCTATCAAAATGAATAGCTCTTTTTCTAAACTATATCCTACAGTAAAAATGATTATTAGTATTTATTTATATTTTTTTATACGAAGAGATGGGAGTTTTAATAAACTGTTATTTGAAAAAAAAATCAACAGTTTTTCTCTTGTAAAAATGGTTAAAAAATGCAGGGGACGAGATTTGAACATGGTTTTACCGGTAAAAAAATAGGTGTTTCTTCTGTTATATGGTTCTAGAATTATATTTGATTTATTTACCAAAAAACACCTTTATACCTGCTGGTAGCTGGACATCCGAAACATCGATTTTCATTATATGCTTGACATTCCTTATAATCTACTTCACAAGGAGGCTTATTCAAAGGTCTTTCTATTAATTTTATTGGCATCACAAAATCCTTAATACTTGAGATCATAATATTAAAATCTGCACTTTGAACGTCTTCACTGGGGCGTATACGATTATCAATCATTGATTCTAAAGATGCTAAATCTTCACCTGCGAATAATAACATTAAGTTTTCCTTTCCTGATACAACAAATCCATTCAAAAAGAAAGGACACTCTCGAAACATATTCAAAATCTTAGTGGTATTGACAGTCCTCACACTTACTATTGCTACATATATTCCTACTTTGTTGAGATTAACTCCTACAATGTGATCTATGATTCCTCTTTCTTTTAGTTTTTTTATACGCATTGCAACAGAGGGTTGAGATAAATGCACAATTTTAGCAATCTCATCTTGAGATATTTCTTGATTATCATGAAGAAGAGTGATTATTTTCCTGTCTTTTTCATCTAATTTAATACTCTGACGAGTCATATGTCACCTTACATTCTACCAGAATAATATTTGATATCTTACTAAACTATATAAGCATTGTTTATAAATATTGGCAATTTACTAATTTTACTTAATAATTATTGTCATAACATTTATGAATTAGTTCCAATACAATCTATTATGGCTGTAGAGTCATAAAAATCAGATTAAATTATGGCTTTTCTTCCTATGCATCTCATCCACAATCCAATCACACTTAAAATTACGGCTCTACAACCACTTAGGTTCGATAAAAAAAATGGTGGAAATAATGAACAAAAATGAAGATTTATATTGGGGTGACAAAGAACGAATTAAAAGAGCAGCAGAAATTAGAAGAAAAAATAAGAATAAAAAAAAGGAGGTGAAATAAAATATGCCTGGCGTCGATGGAACCGGCCCTCAAGGTCGTGGGCCAATGACTGGTCGATCAGCAGGATTTTGTGCAGGATTCTCTAGCCCTGGATATGCAAATCCTGAACCTGCCCGAGGATTTGGTAGAGGTATAGGTCGAGGTTTTGGAAGAGGATATTGGGGACGCAGAATGTTCTGGCGCGGATATTATGATCCGCCATACCAAAGAAATTTTCCAACTCAAAGCAAAGAAGAAGAAAAAAATTATCTAGAAAATATGGTAAAAGGATTAGAGGAAGAAATTAAAGATATTCGCACAAGAATAAAGCAATTATCAGAAGAAAAATAAAAATAGGGGATATTATGGAAAGACAACAATATGATGAATCAAAAGTCACCTATAATTTACAAAAGATAAAACATAAAATATTGGTGTTAAGTGGAAAAGGCGGCGTAGGAAAAAGCACAGTATCTGCTAATCTTGCTGTTGCATTATCACAGGAAGAATATGATGTTGGAATACTGGATATTGATATCCATGGACCTAGTATTCCAAAAATGCTAGGTGTTGAAAATAAAACACCAGATTCAACAGAAAAGGGATTTGTTCCAGTATTATATTCTCCAAAATTAAAAGTAATGTCAATGGGTTTTCTTCTTCAAGATAGAGATTCTCCGGTTATTTGGCGTGGTCCATTAAAAATGACTGCCATTAAACAACTTATTGGAGATTTTAATTGGGGGAATCTAGATTATTTAATTGTAGATATACCACCTGGAACAGGAGATGAACCCTTAAGCATAGCACAATTGATTCCAAATTGCGATGGAGTGATTATTGTTACAACACCTCAAGATGTTGCACTTGTAAGTGTTAGAAAATCAATTAATTTTGTAAAGAAGATGGGACTTCCAGTTATTGGTATTATTGAAAATATGAGTGGTTTTACATGTCCACACTGTGGCAAATCTGTTGATATTTTTAAAAGAGGTGGAGGATTACTCGCGTCAAAAGATTTTTCTGTGCCTTTTTTAGGAAGCGTTCCTCTTGATGCACATATAGTAAAAGCTGGTGATTCTGGGGAACCATTTATCGGAAAAGATAATGGTTCTGGAACGTCCAAAGCATTTGAAGAAATTGTAGAAAATATTGAAAATATAGTAAATAAAGGAGGGTGAAAAATGAAAATTGCAATTAGTTCAACTGGAAAAGATATTGAAAGTAATATTGACGAAACATTTGGGAGAACGCTTTTTTTCTTGAGTATTGATACATCAACCAAAGAAGTAAAAGTAATTGAAAATAAAGTAAGAGATCGCACAGATGGAGTAGGTATTACCGCTGTCAATACAGTTGAAACTGAAGGAATAGATGCTGTTATTACAACTGACATTGGTGGACCTTTAGCATTTAAAACATTTAAACAGGTGGAGTAAATATTTACAAAGCTGAAGGGAAAATAAATGATGCTATTAGACTATTTGAAGAAGGAAAATTATCAGAAATAACAAAAGAGACCAAACCTAAGTATTTCGGTTTAAAGAACAAAAAGTAGTCACTTTAAGGTGAAAACAAATGCAAGTTCGTGGTGGAGGTTTTGGTAGAGGTGGGCGAAGAGGTCTTGGTGGAGGATTTGCCCGAGGTCCTGGAGGTGAATGTATCTGCCCCAATTGTGGGTATCGTGAGCCCCATCAATTAGCTGTTCCATGCCTTACAATAAAATGTAAAAAATGTGGAGCACCAATGACACGTGCATGGTATAAATATAGGGGTAATAAAAATGAAAATAGCAGTCACATCAAAATCAAATAAATTGGAATCTGATATTGATCCTCGGTTTGGAAGATGTAATTATTTTATAATTGTTGATAGTGAAACAATGAATTTTGAATCTATTTCAAATGAGAGTTCTATGGCTTCTGGTGGTGCAGGGATAGGAGCAGCACTAACTGTTGAAAAAGCAGGAGTTGAGGCAGTTGTTACTGGAAATATGGGGCCAAATGCGTTTCTGACATTATCGGCTGCGGGGATAATAGTTTATACAGGAGCAGATGGAACCGTTAAGGATGTGATTGAAAAATTAAAAAAAGGAAAATTAGAGAAATTAGAAACAGCAAGTGTTGGTAGTCATTTTGGGATGAAAGCTGTTGGAAGAGGTTTTAGAAGAGGTTAAAAAATATGAAGATATGTATACCTACTATGGGAGATAATGGATTAAACAATCATGTTGGAGAACATTTTGGAAGAGTACCTACATATACAATAGTTGATCTTGATACTAATGAAGTGAAAGTGATTCCAAATACTAGCGAGCACATGGGTGGACAAGGATATCCTCCAGAGATTATGGCTAGGGAAGGAGTCAACACCATGGTCTGCCAAGGATTAGGAAGACGCGCGATTACAATGTTTGAAGAAATGGGCATTGACGTATATATTGGTGCATTTGTAACCGTAAAAGATGCAATTGATGATTTTAAACAAGGGCGACTTCAGAAAGCTGGTATGTCTGATGCTTGTGGACAGCATGCATTTCGGGATGAACATCGTCACGAACATCGTAAGGGTCACTGTCATTAAGTGATATTTCAGTTAAATAAGGTGCTTTATGTCAATGTATGAATTTGAAAAAAAGAAACCAACTATTGGTCAAGGTACATTTGTATTTAATTCTGCTGATGTAATTGGCGATGTAATTATTGGAGAAAATTGTTATATTGGTCCTGGAGCAAGAATTAGGGGAGATTACGGTTCTATAAGAATAGGATCGCATACCGCTATTGAAGAAAATGTAGTAATTCATGCTAGACCTGATGATAAGACTTCAATTCATAATCATGTAACCATTGGGCATGCCTCGATTATTCATAATGCTGTTATTCATGATTGGGCTGTTATTGGTATGGGTGCTATTGTTAGTGACTGGGCTGAGATTGGAGAATGGGCTGTAGTTGCTGAGGGTGCTGTTGTAAAAAATAAACAAAAAATACCAAACAGAGCAATTGCAGTAGGTGTACCAGCTAAAGTAGTATCTGAGATTTCTCTGGATTATGAGAAACAATGGACGATATATAAACAAATATACTCAGATCTTGCTGGAAAGAGATTTCCAAATTCTCTGAAGAAAATTGATTAACTTTGTTTTAAGGATAGAAATAATATGAAAATTGCAGTTGCAAGTGGAAAAGGAGGGACAGGAAAAACAACAGTTGCAATAAATCTTGCATTAAGTCTTGGAGAAGGACAATTTTTTGATTGTGATGTTGAGGAGCCAAATGCAAACATTTTCATTAAAGCTAAAATCAAGGAGAGTAAAAAGGTTACAGTATCAATTCCAGAGATTGACAAGACAAAATGTAATTATTGTGGTAAATGTTCTAATTTCTGTGCATATAATGCACTTGCTGTTGTTAAATCAAATGTTCTTGTTTTTCCAGAATTATGTCATTCATGTGGAGGATGTGAGCTTATATGCCCAAAGGATGCAATTAATTGGTGTGAATGTGAAATAGGAAAGGTCGAACATGGACATGTTAATGGGATTGATTTTTATCATGGATTATTAAATATTGGGGAAATGCAGGCTATTCCAGTGATTAAGGCATTAAAAGAGAAGATTGATGAAAAGAGGATCGTTATTATCGATGTACCGCCTGGAACCTCTTGTCCGGTTATCGAATCAATAAGTGGTTCAGATTATTGCATTCTTGTGACTGAACCTACACCCTTTGGTCTTCATGATCTCAAACTAGCTGTCGAAGTAGTAAAGCATTTGTTTATGCCTTTTGGAGTCGTTATTAATCGTGATGGCATTGGTGATAAGAGAGTTGAAAGTTATTGTCAAAAGGAGAATATCCCCGTTCTTTTAAAAATCCCTGAGAGGAAAAAGATTGCACATCTTTATTCTAAAGGCATTGCGATAGTAAGTGAATCACATGAATGGTATGAGATGTTTGCCCAAGTCTTTGATAAAATACAAGAAGAGGTGAAGAAATGAAGCAGCTAACAATAATCAGTGGCAAGGGTGGTACAGGTAAGACATCTATTGCTGCAGCGTTTGCTTCTATCACAAAGAATGCTGTGTTTGCTGATTGTGACGTTGATGCTGCTGATTTACATCTCATCCTTAATCCTAAAATTAAAAAAACAATGAATTTTCATGGACTAAAAATCGCATCAATAAATAGGAATGTTTGTACCATATGTAAGAACTGTTACGAACATTGCAGATTCAACGCTATTGATAAAAAGATAAACATTATCAAAGAATCCTGCGAAGGCTGTGGTGTTTGTGAGTATGTTTGTCCTGTTGATGCTATTCAAATGGTTGATAGAGATTCCGGGTATTTCTATACTTCTGAAACACGTTTTGGACCCATGGCTCATGCAAAGTTGAAAACTGCTGAAGAAGCATCTGGCAAACTCGTTACAGTAGTGAAAAACAATGCAAATAAACTGGCCGAAGAGAAAAAGAAAGACCTTGTTGTCATTGACGGTCCTCCAGGTATTGGTTGCCCTGTTATTTCTGCGATATCTGGTGTAGATCTAGTATTAGTTGTTACTGAGCCGGCACTTTCTGCAATTCATGATTTAGAACGAATACTTGGTGTTGCTCATCATTTTCAAATTCCAGCTGTTGTATGTATAAATAAGTATGATATTAATATGTATAATACAGGAAAAATTGATAATTATTGTAAAAATAATAATATTGATATTGTTGGAAAACTCCCTTACGATAACATTGTAACAGAGGCTATGATTCGTGAGGAAACCGTTGTTGAATATTCGAAAGGAGATTTTTCTAATATTATAATTGATATGTGGAAAAAAATTGGGGAAAGGTTGAAAAAATGACTGATGAAGAGTTAGAAAAGTTATTAAAAGAACTTCAAGAAAAAATCGAATATGATGAGGAATATACCTTTTCTGAAATTGTAATTCGTGAGTATAGGAATCCTTCTAATTTTGGTGTATTAGAAAAACCTGATGCAATTGGAGAAATCAAAGGTCCATGTGGGGATACGATGAAGTTTACCTTGAATATTAAAAACGGTAATATATTCAATGCGCAGTTTTGGACAGATGGTTGTGGTGCAACAATTGCTTGTGGTAGCATGTTGACAAAAATAATTATTGGAAAAACACTCGAGACAGCAAAAAAATTTACTAGCTCTCAACTTTTACTGGCGTTAGACGGACTACCTATTGAACATCAACATTGTCCTACCCTTGCTATTAATACCTTAAAGCAAGCTATTCAAAATTGTCATATTGATTGAAAAATGTAGATGGAATTATGGATCAGATAAAGATGCATCCAATCGGGATCATTCATTCTCCTTACAAAGAGAGTGAAAATATCCCTATACAAGGAAGATTTAAGGATAAGGTGGAAGCTTGGATCGAACTGAAAAATAAATATGTAAAAGGATTAAAAGATTTAGACAAATTCAGCCATGCAATACTCCTATATTATTTACATAAATCTGACAAGGAAAACATTGAAGGAAAACCATATCTTGAAGACAAAAATCATGGAATATTTGCAATAAGAAGCCCACATCGACCAAATCATATTGGACTCTCTATCGTAAAAATAAAAAACATCAAAGAAAATAAATTGTATTTTACACGTGTTGATATGATAGATGGAACACCGTTGCTTGACATAAAACCTTTTGTAAAATATTTTGATACTCAAGAAGACGTTGTCTCTGGTTGGCTGGATAAACACTTTAAAAATGGAAAAATTCCAGATAAAACCATAGTAAGAAAATTCTAACAATTACTATGAATTTATTGGTGGAGAGAAAAAAATGACAAAGAAAAGTTACTCTTGGACAGATGTTATCCCATCAAATTTCTCAAGTCTGCTCTTTATCTCACAAATCATCGTTGGTATTTATTTACTATCTGAAATATCTCAAATTGCAATTTTAGCATATGTTGGCGTTGGACTTTATGTTTTTTCAGGTATAGTTTTTGGTATGCTACCAACGGTTGAATTCCGTAAAAAAGGTGGAGTAAAAAAAGGAAAAAGTTACATACACACTACAAAACTTGTAGACACTGGCATATATTCTATTGTCCGCCATCCGCAGTATGTAACCTTTATACTGTGGGCAATTGCTGGTATGCTGCTTTTCCAGCATTGGATTGTTATTCTTTTGAGCGTTCCTGTTATACCATTGACATATATTGATTTAATTCAGGCAGATAAAGACGCGATTGAGAAGTTTGGAGATGATTATAAACATTATATGCAAAGGGTACCAAGAGCAAATTTTGTGTTAGGTATAATTCGCGTGCTTTGTGATAGAAAAGGAAATTAAATGTCAAATTTAGATTTATATAGAAGTGAGAAGGATCATATAAGAGAAAATTTAAATAAGTACACAAGAAAAGCATTTGAATTGCTCCCAAAAATTAAGAATCCTAACATTTTAGATGTTGGATGTGGAACTGGAGTTCCGACAATAGAATTAGCAAAAATATCTGATGGACATGTTATTGGAATAGATATCGATGAAACATCGTTGAATTTGCTACGAAGAAAAGTAAAGGAAATGGGATTAAATAAACAAGTGAATGGTTTAAAGGATTCACTATTGACTATGGATTTCCCTGAAGAAAGTTTTGATATTATTTGGAGCGAAGGTTCAATATTTGTTATTGGGTTTGAAACTGGTATAAAGAAGTGGCGTCGATTTCTAAAACCTAATGGATTTTTGGTGATTCATGATGAAAAAAAAGATAAAAACAAAAAACTTGGAGTAATAACAAAGTATGGCTATGCGCTTATCAATCAATTTGAATTAACAGAGAAACTCTGGTGGTGTGAATATTTTACTCCTTTAGAACAGCTTATTCAAAAATTCCATCATAAGTATCCTAAGGACTCTAGGCTTAATAATGAACTTAATAAAGACCAGATTGAGATTGATAAATGCAAGTCAAATCCCATATTAGTTAATTCATTTTATGTTTTAATGCAAAAGGAGTAAATGGAACATCTGAAAATCCAGTCAATCCTTACATTCATCAGGAGAGAATTATATTTATAGATAGTTATATATAAAAAAGTGCAGGGGACGAGATTTGAACTCGCGGACCTCTACAGGACAAGGCCCTCAACCTTGCGCCGTTGGCCAAGCTTGGCTACCCCTGCAAAATTTAGAGAGTCTCAAAATAATAAATACAATATTTATCTTTTCTGGTATAAATTCATATTTTATTGACATCAATTCCACAAATCTCACTTAGTTCTTTATGTAATACAACCAGACGGTTGGCATACTCTCTATGACTGTTCATTAATGCTTGTTCTATTTCTTTTTCAATATTTTGTTTTTTACTATTCTCAATTAAACTATCAGCATGACATACTATTTTTTCTTCTAAGGTTATGGGTATATAATTTTTAGCAGGTAGTCCAAGTTTTTTTGCTTCTTTAGCTGGAAGACCAGCACCAATATGTCGTTCAATTATTTTTACTATTTTTGATGATAAACCAATTTTTTTAATAATTTTAGCACCTTCAATAGCATGACGAATTCCATGTGTTTTTGATCTACCAATATCATGAAGAAGTGCACTTGCTTCAACAAGTTCCACATTTGCATTTGCTTTCTCAGCTATTTTAATAGCTACATCCCTAACTGCTTTGCAATGATTAATTACAGATCTGGAACACCCATTTTTCTTTAGTATCTCAATACACTCTTCAGCATTAGGTATGGATTTCATGAAACACCTATATATCCTTAGATATTACCTTTTTTCCTGAATTGCTAGGGAGAATTTCAATTTTTCCATAAAATTTTTTTTTCTGCCATAGACCTTTTGTATATCTATCCAAAAAAATTGCTAGAGCAGCAACTTCTGAATGAGGTTGATTGCCTATTGAAATATTAAAATCAGCTATTTCATAAATTTTAGGGGGGACTTTTTCTGCACCAACAATAATAAGTAGATCTTTACTTTTATCAATCTTATTAATTGATTTTTCTAATTCATCACCATACATTGTGAGATGAACTATTGTTCCATTCCAATTTTTTATTAATTTATTTTTATCAATACCTGTTTCAATATCAAAATTACCTCCAAACCGCTCACATGTTGAACGTATAGTTTTTTCTATTTTTTTATCTTCAGTATCAATTAAAACTTTATCAGCACCAAAAGCTCTAGAAACAAGTGCAACATGAGTAGTTATTCTTTTATCACGACTGATTCTATGGCCTAATCTTAAAATATTTATCATTATAAGACAGGTATAATAAATAAAAACGGTTTAAAAATTATTGCTTTTATCTTGGTTTAAAACCAGTACTGAAAGTTCCGTCTGTATTCTGAACCATAACTGTTGCATCCCTTTTTTTAGCAATTTTTCTTGCTTCCTCAATTGCTTTTTCTTTGGTTTTATGATGACTATAAAATTTGCCATGACCTCTAACAGCCCAATCACCACGAACTTCTCCTGCTTGGGGACTACTAACAACATAAATAACATTTGAAGGTTTCCTTGGTTTTTGGTCCTTCTTTACTTTTACCTTTGATACGATACTATCTACTTTTTTATCAATTTCAGTAATTGGTTTCTGAGCCCTAGAAATATGAAGGTTATCAATTTTTTCTTCTATTAAATCAAAATCTCTCCATAGTCTTTGTTTAGTTGATTTGGTAGATTTTCCTTTTTTCGAGGTAGGAACACCAGTTTCTAATGTTTCAGAATATTCAGCTAATGGTTGATCATCTCTTTTTTCTTCATCTGAAATAACCTCAGTTTCAACAACTGTATCCTCAGATTCATCTTTTTTTTCAATTATTTCTTTTTCACTTTCTTTTGAATCTGAAATTTTATCATCTTTTGTTTTTGATTTGCTAAATAGTTTCCATTTTGCCATATAATAAAATCCCCCAAATACTAAATTTATATCTATAAGTGAATCTTTTTTTATTGATAAATGTTTTCTTTTAACAAAAATAGAACAAAGATTTGTCATAATATGAGAAATTTAGTAAAATATTTATTTAAAAAATAAGAAAAAAAATCAACTTTAATTATTTTTTTATTTTGTATATTATTATACAAATTGCAATTCCTGCGATAACTCCTACTATAACCGTACCTGGTATTACTATATCAAGTGTTTCTTTTTGATCAGTGGTCTTACCTGCAATAACCAGGCTATCTGTTTCACCAGTTTCTTCATTTATTACATCTGAGTAGGGTTCTATTAAAAATGGTTCAGGATTCGGTGAAATTACTAAGTCATCTGTTAAGTCATTAGGTAAAGTATCATCAACTGGTATATCATCGGATCTAGGAATTACTTCACCTAGAATTTCTTCTGCGTTGACGGATACTGCCGCCATCATTAAGAACATTAGGCTTATCGCCAGCAGGATGCTGGTTTTCCAAATTTTAGTTTTTTCGGTCATATTTAAACCTCAATAAGCTCTATAGCGTTCTAAATTTATATATTGTCAGAAAACGTAAGGAGAAAACCATACAAAAAAAAATACCTTATATATTTATAATATATTAATGAATTAATGTGAGTGCTTATGCCAAAGGTCAGTTTAGATATTGAATCATTTAAGGCTCTAGCCAGCGAGACTAGACTTGATATTCTAAAGGTACTTGATGGAAAAAAATTGAATTTAAACGAAATAACAAAAGTAACAAATTTACATAAAATGACATTACATGAACATTTGTCCAAACTGGTATCAGCTGGTTTTATCAATAAGATAGAAAGAGAGGGACATAAATGGGTATACTATACCCTTTCATGGAAAGGACAAAGTATTCTTCATCCAGAAAATACTAGGATAGTTGTTATGTTTTGTATTACTTTTATATCTTTGATATCTGGTATATTTGCGTTTGTTAGATATATAGGACAAAATACAGATAATTCACCAGAAATTATATTAGGAGCTCCGCTGGGTTCAGTTACTGACGATCCATTTTTTTTATATATTGCAGTTATATGTATAATGTTATTTTTTATTCTTTTAATTATTTCAATATGGAGATTCAGAAAGAACAAATCACAAAAACTCTAATAGTTCCTTTTTTATTTTTGTTAAAAGAATATTTTGCTCTTATGGAAGGAAAATCATTTAATTATTGCTTATATACAGAAAAACAATATCGTATAAAAAATGACAATTCAGACACTCCAAAGGGCTTATGGTCTAGTGGTTATGACGTCGCCTTCACACGGCGGAGGTCGCCGGTTCAAATCCGGCTAAGCCCATATTGAGAATCCCTGACGACATTCTCGAAGAATATTTAGATATTTTAAGGCTTTCAGGTGTGACTGAGGGACATATAAAAGAGGTTAAAAGAGCCCTTCAAAATTATCAAAAGTATATACTTTTTAGATTAGACAAAGGAAAAAGCATACAATATTTTAAAAAATTACAAAAGGAAAGTTCAATTGCCTATTATAAAAAACAGATGTATCAGATTAAGAAATTCCTAAAACATCTAAAATGTGATTGGGTTGAAGAGATTCAACTACCTAAAAATCCGGAATATACCCCAAAAAGGATTTCCCTTGAGGATATTAAAGATACAATAGAATATTTCAAGGATAACCCTCATTTTCTACAAATAAAAGCCTTAGTTTTACTAGGTGCATCTTCAGGACTACGAGCTGAAGAATTATATCAATTGAACCAAGAAGATATTAATCTTAAAATGCGGAAGGTAAATATTAATCATAATCCAATAAATAATCAATCAACTAAAACCTGTAAAACAAGAGTTTCATTTTTTAGTAAAGAAGCAAAAACTTCCATACAAGAGTATTATGATTTTTTCAGAAATGGATGTAGTTATCTAAAGTTATTTCCTCAAACAACACTTACAAGTTTATTCAAATCGGCACCAATTAGAGTAAAATATCTCCGAAAATTCTTCTCCCAAGAATGGGATAGAAGAAGTGGACCAACTTCAATTAAGAAAATCCTTATGGGACACAGCTTAAAGGGAGATGTAGACCTACAGCATTATAATTGTCAAAGCGAAGAGGACCTAAAACAAATCTATGACCGGGTATTCGGTTGCCATAAAATCACACAATAAAATGACAGAAACACAGCATAAAACAAAGAACAGGATGATGGATGTATAATTAGCCTATTTCTTTAATTATTAATACTATTAATAAAAAAGGTACTTTTTCAATACTATATTAAAAAACCATAATATTTTTTTAGGCTTAAAATAGTAAGATTTTTTTTATAATTTGAAAATTCGTAAAACATATATGGCGGGAGGAACTTATTTTATTTTTATAAAAAATTAGGAGATATGATTAGAGGTGAAAAGAGAGAATATTGCTATTTTTAAAAATAAAAAAGTAAAGCTGGTAAAAGACGGTTTTGTCCTCTATGGCACAATAATAGATATTGATGAGGATTATATAATCTTCAAAACAGATACAGTAACTTCAGCAATTAAATATGATGTTATCCAAGAGATAGTTCCTATAATAAATGAGGATTCCAAGTTTTCAAACAGGTGGACCAGATGAAATTCGAATTTTTAACAGCCGATGAAATCTTAGCTATGCCGATACCAGATATTACCCATCTTATAGAAGGTCTTTTTGAAGAAGATGCCTTAATCTATATAGCGGGAACTCCAGGAAGTGCGAAGACGATGTTTATGTTGTTTATGGCTCTTTGTGGTGCTATGAAGAGTGAAATGTTTGGAGTTTTTAAGATTAAGACTCCTTTTAAAACCCTTTTTATAGATGAGGAAAATGGATTAAAAAGGACTAAATTCAAACTCCGCCGATTAATGAAAACTATGGGAATTACAACAGTCAATGACCTGGTTAAGATTTCTTGTCTAAAAGGATTTAAAATAAACAAAGACGGGGTGGAAGAACTAGAAAAAATAATAATAAAAGAAAAACCCAAGGCAATCGTTATTGATAGTTTTGTAAGGGTTTTTACAGGAGACGAACGGGACGAAAAGTCAGTAAGGGCAGTTCATAATCTAATAAAACCGTTAATAGAAAAATACAGTGTAACTATCTTTATCCTCCACCACCTGCGTAAAGAACTTATACGAGGAAAGATTCCTAGAACTCTTGATGATATAAGAGGCTCGGGTGATATAGGAGGACAGTGCGACCAAGCGTTCTTATTACAACGGTATGGTATCGCAAAAGATGATACAAAGACCTTTGAGTGTATCCCTTTAAAGGAAAAGGATGGTGTAGAGGGTTTGGGATTTAATTTTAAAATTAAAGGAAAACCCGGAACGGACGAACTTCGATTTCTTTGGGGCGGGACTATTAAAGAAAACATTGAGAACGCTTTAGAGAAGACTAAGATAGATATTATCGAGTGGTTACAAAAAAACAGTAATAAGGGTTGTTTAGCAGACTTTAAAAGGGAATTACGACACGGTAATACTACTATTAAAAAAGCTTTAGATGAGCTGGTAGATGAAGGAATTCTTAAACCTTCTGGTAGCAGAGGAAAAGGAAAAAAGACAAATTATTCACTAGACCTAAGTAGTCCTGCGAACTCGGGACTACTTTCTACAGAAGAAAAATTTACAGAAGTCCTATAAAGAATTCCTAAATAATAATTCTTATACTAACCTATTAGGTCTTTGGACTATTGGGAGAAAGGGGGTGTGTAAAACACCCCTTTCGACCTAAGTAGTCCTATAGTCCCGTACTATATATAGAGGACTACTTTTAGGAATACTACTTTTTACGTGATTTTATCGGAGAAAGACATATATGTTTGTAAAAACTAATTAACTAAGGATGAAAGACAAGTATGTAACCTGTAGTCTTTGTAAAAGGCAAATTGTAGTAACTCCCTATATCTTTACTAATGACTTTGAAAAAGAGTTTTGGTTGGACTCAAAACCTTACTGGACGAATAGAGATAGTGGGAATATTTACTGCGATAGGTGTCTTAACAATATCTTCTGGGGATTAGAAACCTGCGGGCAGGATGTGTAATCTATGAAAATAGGAGTCTATTGTCGGGTAAGTACCGATAAACAGGATTTAATACAACAGATAAGAGCCTGTAGGAAATTTTGCGATTACAAAGGTTTTGAAATTGGTAAGACCTATTGTGATGTTGGTTCAGGACGGGATTACTTCTCACGACCTAACTATAATAAGATGTTAAAGGACCTTCGTGCTATGAAATACGATGGTGTTGTAACCTTCCGGTTTGACAGGCTCGGTAGGAATGCTGTTGAAGCTGTACGGTTCTTTGAGGAGATGGAAAACAAAGGAATTAGTATCTTCTCCCTAAACGAGAATCTGGATACTTCAACGGCAATAGGTCGGGCGGTCCGGGATATTATTGTCCGGTTAGCACAACTCGAGCGGGAAAGTATCGCGGAAGCAACGAAACAGCGTCTAAACGCACTTAAGAACATGGGGAAACAATTAGGTAGACCGAAGGGTAGGAAAGACACAAAAACACGTAGGAAGGTGGGATATTTTGGAAATAACAATGCTACAAAAAAACGGGGGTCTAAAAACCCTGTATCTTAGTAAGGATAAAAGTCTTAATACAAAAATATGGCATTTATTTGTTTTTTTTAAGATAACAAGGTGTGTAATTTTAAAATTTTTTAATTAAAAACATTTTCACTGTACTAGAGAGAGAGTAACGGCTAATTTTGGCGAAATTCTAGCTAGAAAACTAGTGGTGAAAATAGAGGTAGAACCCTATCTCTTCTTCTATAATTCGTATTATTCTAAGTAATAGAGAATTTATATAAAAGGATAGGTTTATCTTATTTGTACAAATGATTTTGTCGTTGTAATATGGAGAAAAAACCAATCCCTTTCATTTTAAAATGTCAAGAATAATTCAAAAAGTAAACCTGATATTACTAATAGAAGTCCTATTGTTATTAATTTTTTTTCAGTTATTCGCCAAATATTCCCATCTGTATATTTTGGAAAATGGTTTCCTACCCATTTCATAACAATTGGATATGCTCCTATAATTGACCATATTGATAAGAATATAACTCCAAATATCTGTAATAATATTGAATATTTGGATAACCAACTGTTTATAAAAACAAAAACAAGATATCCTAAAATCATAGATAAAATAAAAACAATAATCGGACTGAATTTTATAATCAAGCTTTTTGACATAATTTTTCCCTTCTTATTTTTTACTATTCTTTTAGTTTTTTGAATAATAAATAAAATATCTAAAAATCCAATAATGAAAATTATTATAGATTGAAAATACTCATATATAATTATACTATATATAACAAAAATTGTAATTATTAATACAACTATCGGTAGAAACAATTTTTTAATTATTTTTCCTAAAACTATTATGGGTTTTCTCCTTTCTTTTTTAGGTAAAAGAAGATTGAATCTATAATTAAAATTTGGCTCAATTCGAGAATCCCAAAAATATATGAAAATACCCCAAAATTCAATTATAATAAAGATAAATAAAGGAGTAATATTAACAATACCTAAAAATGTTAAAAAGGCTAAGATAAAATCAAAAGTCATTAAATAAATAATAGCAACTGTAACTGCTATTGCTATTAAATTAAGTGATATTGTAAATAATATTCCAATTAGTGAATTTACTCTCATTCCGATAGTTGAAAAAAATGAAGCAAAAAATAAACAAAGTGGACAAATTGTAAATATGATAATAAATATGGAGGTAATTTTCCACCACGGTTCATCAACAGTCACATAAAGAGTTATTCCAAGAATTAATGTAGCAATCCATACAGTAATAAGAATTGTTTCAATAGATGTTAAATCCTGTATTTGTTTCAATTCTTTGATTTCTTGAAGGATTTTATTTATTGAAATTGCTCTATCCTTTTTCTCCATAATTCTAATTTTGTATAATATGACTAATTAAAAAGATATCTTCTTTTTTCCCTCCCTTTAATACTTTATTAATCAGATACAGGGTATATAAATCTATTATATTACAAGATAGCAAGTCTTTTGAGAAAGAGGTTTAAAAATGGATGTAGTTCTAAGAAGGACAGTAAAAACGAACCATCAAAAACCTTATTTCTAATTCCAATATCTTTGGTTTTACTAAGTGGTGGTGCATTACCGTTTGCATCGGTTTTGATTAAAAATACAGTATCTAGATGAGAACCGGTTAAAATATAGCCACCATCAGTAGTTTGTTGTACAAAA
>Ga0209536_100000740_pt1 | contig 53699 bp, 45 predicted proteins | sample DeeMarSeWOR28_12_FD_187461 | JGI IMG/M metagenome (GOLD analysis project Ga0209536, IMG submission 187461) | Marine sediment microbial communities from White Oak River estuary, North Carolina - WOR-2-8_12 (SPAdes) (version 2) | ecosystem: Environmental > Aquatic > Marine > Intertidal zone >... | reverse complement strand
GGGCTACCTGAGGAAGAACGGCGAGGTCTACGAGATGCGCGCCGAGTACGCGAAGGGGCTTTTGACCATCAACGGCGCACCGATGCCGATACCGATGGGTGGACCACCCGCCGAGTAGGACTAGAGCTCCAGCTCTTCGGCGCGGTGACACGCGACCTGCGTGTTGCCGACGAGTCGCGCGCGCGGTAGTTCGACCCGGCAGCGCTCGTTTGCATAGCGACAGCGGGGATGAAACGCGCATCCCTTCGGCGGGCTGATGATCGACGGCATCTCGCCGCCCAGGGACAGCTTGCCACCAGGGGAAACCGGGTCCGGCACGGGCACGGCGTCGAGCAGCGCGCGTGTGTACGGATGCCGCGGATGCCCGAACAGACTCGCGCCACCGGCCAGCTCCACGAGCCTGCCCAGGTAAAGCACCATTACCCGGTGGCTGATTGAGCGCACGACCGCGAGGTCGTGCGAGATGAACACGATCGCGAGACCGGTACTTTCCTGCTCGCGGCGCAACAGCTCGAGGATTTGCCGACGGACGGAGCCGTCGAGTGCGGCAACCGCCTCGTCGCACACCAGCACGCGGGGATTCACGATCAGCGCCCGGGCGATTGCGACGCGCTGGGCCTGTCCGCCGGACAACTGGTGCGGGAACCGGCCCAGCAGGCTCTCGTCCAGTCCGACGCGCTGCAGCGCTGCGATCACTCTTTCGCGGCGTGTTTTGGCGTCGAGTTCCGGCGCGTGGACGGTCAGGGGCTCGGCAACGATCCGCTCCACGCGCAGCTGCGGATTGAGTGAACCGGCAGGATCCTGGAACACGAGCTGCAGGTCCCGCCGCGCCTCGATCGCGCGCGCCTTTACCGGACCTGCAAGTTGCTGCCCCAGGAACGTAACCCTCCCTGCCCGCATCGGTATCAGCCCCAGGACGGCGCGGACGAAGCTCGACTTCCCCGACCCTGATTCGCCGACCACCGCAACGGTCTCCCCGGCCGTGAGCTGCAGGCCGAGATCCTGCACGGCGTGCAGCTGTTGCCGCCCCTCGCGCTCTTCGTAGCTGACCGAGACCTCTTCCGCGTCGAGCAGGATGTCGCCGGCTTCAGGGGGTGCCGGCGTTGCGCCATCGAGCCGCGGCGCCGCATCGATCAGCTTGCGCGTGTGCTCTGCCTGCGGCTCCGAGAACAGCTTGCGCGTCGGCCCTTCCTCGACGAGGCGGCCCTTCTCGATGACGACCAGCCGTTCGCAGTGCCCGGCGATGATGCCGAGGTCGTGCGTGATCAGCAGCAACGCGGTGTCCTCGCGGATGCGTTCGAGGAGGTCGAGTATCTGTGCCTGCACCGTGACGTCGAGCGCAGTCGTCGGCTCGTCGGCTATCAGCAGATCCGGCTCGGCGATCAGCGCCGATGCGATCATGACGCGCTGGCGCATGCCGCCGGAGAGTTGGTGCGCATAGGCGCGAAACTGGCGCGCCGGATCGGCCAGTCCAACGCGATCGAGCATGTGCATAACGCGCTGGTCGGCCTCGCGACCGTCGTTTATCCCGTGCCGGAGCAGAATGCGGCGCAACTGCTGGCCGATCGGCACGTAAGGGTTCAGCGCCTGCATGGGATCCTGGAACACCATGCCGATGCGCTCCGCGCGCAGCCTGTCGAGCTGTCGCTCGTTAGCACCGATGATCTCGCTGCCGTCAAACCGGATGCTGCCGCTTATCTCGGCTTTGTCGGGCAGCAGCCCCATGATCGCCAGCGCCGTCTGCGTCTTCCCCGACCCCGATTCGCCGACCAGGCCCACCGACTCGCCCGCGTCGACGCTGAGCGACACGCCCGAGACCGCCTCTGCCTCGGCGTAACGAATACCCAGGTCGACGACGTCCAGCAGGCTCATCGCGACTGCCTCGAATCGAACAGGTCGCGCATACCGTCACCGAGGAAGTTGAAGCACAACAGGATCGCAGCGAGCAGCGTTGCCGGGATCAGCAGCATCCACGACGCACCACCCATCTGGTCGATGCCGTCATTGACGAGCTTGCCCAGCGAGGTTTGCGGCTCCTGCACCCCGAGACCGAGGAAGCTCAGGAACGACTCGATGAGTATCGCCTGGGGAATGGTAAGCGTCACGTAAACGATAACGATGCCGATCAGGTTCGGGGCGATGTGCCTGAAGATGATTCGCGGTGCCGATACGCCGATGAGCTCGGCCGCCTGCACGAACTCGCGCTCGCGAAGACTCAAGGTCTGGCCGCGGACGATGCGCGCCATGTCGAGCCAGTTGATCGCGCCGATCGCGACGAAGATGAGCAGGAAGTTTCTTTCGAAGACGACAAGCAAGAGGATTACGAAGAATATGAACGGTGTTGCATAGAGCGTATCGACGAGCCGCATCATGACGGCATCCACTCGCCCGCCGACGAATCCCGCGGTAGCGCCATAGAGAACGCCGATGACCAGGCTGACGACGCTGGCGACAATGGCCACGACGAACGTCACCTGCACGCCCATCATCGTTCGCACGAACAGGTCGCGCCCGAGGTGATCGGTACCGAAAACGTGCGCCTCGCTTACCGTTGGCGCCCGCAGGATATTGTCGAAGTCTGCCGCCAGGTATTCGTTCGGGCTGAGCCATGGCCCGACAAGTGCGACCAGCGCGATGCCGCAGAGGATGCCGCCACTGACCATGACGGTCCTGCTGGTGCGCACACGCTCGCGGATTCTCGCAAACACACTCACCGCCGGCGGATCCTCGGATCGATCGCGCCGTACAACAGGTCGACGACGAGGTTCAGGAGGACGATCAGCGCCGCATAGAAGATCACCACGCCGAGCACCAGCGTGTAGTCACGGTTCAGCGAACCGCGCACGAACAGCTGGCCCAGACCGGGGATGCCGAAGATCTCCTCGACGACAACGGAACCGGTAAGCACGGCGGCCACGGCGGGCCCCATGTACGACAGCACCGGCAGCATGGCCGGTTTCAATGCGTGGTAGCGAACGATAGCTGCCGTACCGAGGCCCTGGGCGCGAGCCGTCCGTATGAAGTCGCTCGACAGGACTTCGATAAGGCTGGCGCGCGCCAGGCGCGCAACGTATGCGATCTGCGGCAAGGCCAGCGATATGACCGGCAACAGAAATCGCGTTGCGCCCTCGCTGCCCGTCCAGCTGGCCGGCAACCACTGCAGTTTCACGGCGAACAGCAGCACGAGCACCGGCGCGATGACGAACACCGGGATCGAAATACCCGTCATCGCAAGACCCATCACGATCTTGTCGAGCGCCGAATTCTTCCTCAGCGCCGCGATTATTCCGACGCTGACACCGACGACGGTAGCGAGCAACATCGCGAGCACACCGAGCTGCACGGAGACAGGGAACGAGCGGCCGATGAGCTCGCTCACCGAGTAATCGCGGTAACTGTATGAGGGTCCGAAATCGCCCTTCAGTACGCCGCCGAGGTAGCGCAGGAACTGCGCTGGCAGTGGCTCGTCGAGGTGATACGCGGCCGCGATATTCGCCTCGATCTCGGGCGGTAATGCGCGTTCGTCGTCAAACGGGCCGCCCGGCGCTGCATGCACCAGTAGAAATGCGAGAACGATGACCAGGAATAATGTCGGGATCGCCCCCAGCAGTCTGCGCAGCGTGTATCGCAGCAAAGCGTCGTTCCCTTAAGGGCGCGCGTCTTCTTCCGCGGCGCCGAGACTCAGGTGTTGACTGTAATGGTAATTCAGGATGTTGTCCTGCCAACCTTCGACCTCGGGTTTGACGAGGTGCTTGCTGACATAGAAATACAGCGGGATCACGACATGGTCCGCCAGCAATACACGCTCGGCCTCCTCGAGGTACAGTCGCCGCCGGTCGAGATCGAGCTGCTCGCCGGCTGATCGCATGAGCTCGTCGTATTCGGGGTTCGAATAGCCCGGCATGTTTGCTGCGCTGTCGCCCTGCATGATGGCGAGGAAAGTGTTGGCATCGTTGTAGTCGCCGAACCAGCTGGAGCGGAAGACCTGCGTAATCTCCCGCTCTCGCATCTGGTCGAGCAGCACCTGGAATTCGACGTTGACGGTCTGCGCTTGCGCGCCGAGCACGTTGCGCCACATTGCCTGCACCGCCAGCGCGATTCGCTGCTGCGTGTCCGAGGTGTTGTAACGCAGCTCGAAACGCAGGGGATTGTCCTTGCTGTAGCCCGCCTTGCGGTAAAGGCTCTGCGCGATCGCATTGCGCTCCTGCTGGCTCAGCTCCGCGTACGGCAGCTGCACAGGGTCGTAGTTGTCGACGCCGGGCGGCACCCAGCTGTAGGCCGGCGCTTCGCCGCGGCCGGTTATGGCCTCGACAAGCACTTCCCGGTCGATGGCCATCGACAGCGCCTGGCGCAGCTCCGGGTTGTCGGCAAACGGCGCTCTCGTCATGTTGAAGCCGTAATAATAGACCCCGAGCGTGGGCGCGACATGCAGCTCGTCCGGGTATTCGGCGCGAATCTGGTCGAAGTTCTCGGGCGGCACGGTGCTGGTGACGTGCAGCTCACCGGCACGGTAACGATTGAACTCCGCCATCTCCTGCGTCACGACGTGGTGGCGCACGACATCCATCGACGTCTCGGCATCATTCCAGTAGTTCTCGTTCCTGCGCAGCTCGATGATCGCGCCGGGTTCCCAGTCCGCGAGCACGTAGGCACCGTTCGAAACCAGGTTGCCGGCGCGAGCGAAGGCATCGCCGTGCTGCGCGACGGAGCCTCGATGTACGGGGAACGTGCTCGGGTGAGTCAGCAAGCTCAGCAGGTAAGGCGTTGGCCTGACCAGCGAGATGACCAGCGTACCGTCGTCCGGCGCGGTTACGCCGAGCTCTGCCGGTTCCCGTTTTCCGGCGACGATATCAGCGGCATTGACCACGTTGCCGAGTTCAGCCGCGTAGAACGCCGCGGTCGCCGGATCGACGAGTCGCTGCATACCGAAGACGAAGTCGGCCGCGGTGACCGGGTCGCCATTCGACCAGCGCGCATCCGCGCGGATTCGGAAGGTGTAGGTAAGGCCGTCCGCGGAGATCTCCCAGCTTTCCGCCGTGGCCGGCACCATCGCGCCGCCGGCGTCGTAGCTCACCAGGCCCTCGCCGATGTCGCGCAGCACGTCGGCCGCCTGCACGCTGCGGCTCTTTTGCGGGTCGAGGGATTCCGGCTCGGTCGACAAAGCCCGGTTCAGTACCGGAGTATCGCCGAGCGCGTCGATACCGGTGTCACGTTTGCCGCAGCCGGCGAGCATGACCGCAACGCCTGCCAGCGTCGCGAGAATCGCCGGCAACAATCGAGTTGTCTTCATGTTTTGTCCCGGATCAGGCCGTTTTCGCGAGCTGGCGCTTCTTGAGATGAATCAGGAGTAACGATACGGCGGATGGGGTCATACCTTCAAGGCGCGAGGCCTGGCCGAGCGTTGCCGGGCGCGCCGATTCCAGCCGCTGCCTCGCTTCGTTGGAGAGGCCGTCGACGGCACTGTAATCGATATCCGCGGGCAGCTTCAGTCGTTCCTGCTTCGAATGCTTTTCGATTTCCCGGTGCTGCCGGTCTATATAACCCGCGTACTTTGCCCGCACTTCGATGGCGAGTTCGACCTGCTCCGCCTGTTCGTCAGACTCCAGCGCGGCCCCGGCCATCGGCCCCACACGGCTGAGGCCGGTGACAGCGCCGTAGCTCAGTTCCGGCCGGCGCAGGAGATCGGATGCGGTGCACTCGCGCGCGAGCTCCCGGCCCAGGATCGCGCGGTCATCGTCGTTCACCTCGGCAGGCCGCAGGAGGATGCCGTCGAGTCGCCGCTGCTCGCGCGCGACGGCTTCCTGCTTGTTGCCGAACATCGACCAGCGCCGGTCGTCGACGATGCCGAGGTCCCGTCCGACAGGCGTCAGCCTCTCGTCGGCGTTGTCTTCCCGCAGCGTCAGGCGGTACTCGGCGCGGCTCGTGAACATGCGGTATGGCTCGCTGACGCCGCGGGTTACCAGGTCGTCCACCAGCACGCCGATATACGCCTCGTCCCGCCTCGGGTACCAGCCTTCCTTCCCGAGCGCGGAGCGTGCGGCGTTTATGCCCGCGAGTATCCCCTGCGCGCCGGCTTCCTCGTAGCCCGTCGTGCCGTTGATCTGGCCGGCGAAATACAACCCTGCCACGTGCTTCGTTTCGAGCGTTGGAAACAGGTCGCGCGGATCGAAGTAGTCGTACTCGATGGCATACCCCGGCTGCGTGATGCGGGCATTTTCGAAGCCCACGATCGAGCGCACGAAACGTTCCTGGGTCTCGGCCGGCAGGCTCGTCGAAATGCCGTTCGGGTACACGATGTGCGTATCGAGACCCTCTGGCTCGACGAAAATCTGGTGCGACGGCTTGTCCGCGAAGCGCACGATCTTGTCTTCCACCGACGGGCAGTATCGCGGCCCGACGCCGTCGATCTTGCCCGAGTACATCGGCGACTCGTGCAGGGACGCGCGGATGATGTCGTGAGTCTCCTCCCGCGTCTTGGTGATGTGGCAGGAGACCTGCTGCGGATGCTCCGCGCGCCTGCCGATAAACGAGAACACCGGTGCCGGCTTATCCCCGGGCTGTTCCTGCATGATCCCGAAATTCAGCGTCCTCCCGTCCAGCCGCGGCGGCGTGCCGGTCTTGAGTCGCGCCACGCGGAAGGGCATCTCCCGCAGCCTCTCCGCCAGCCGGATCGACGGGGCATCACCGGCGCGGCCACCCGGTTGCTCGGTGCTGCCAATAAGGATACGTCCGCCGAGGAAGGTGCCGACGGTGAGTACCACCGAGGCAGCCGTAAACGACTCGCCGTCCGCAGTTACGGCACCGGCCGCGCGGCCGTCCTCGACGATGAGGTCGATGACATTTGCCTCGGCGATCGTCAGCCCGGGCTGGGCCTCGAGCAGCGCGCGGATCGCGCGCTTGTAAAGCTCCCGATCGGCCTGTGCGCGGGTAGCGCGCACCGCGGGGCCCTTGCTGGCGTTCAGTGTTCGAAACTGGATCCCGGCCCTGTCGATGGCCGTCGCCATGATGCCCCCGAGCGCATCGATCTCGCGGGTCAGGTGGCCCTTGCCGATGCCTCCGATTGCCGGGTTGCAGCTCATCTGCCCCAGGGCCGAGCGCTTCTGCGTGATCAGCAGCGTGCGGGCACCGGCGCGCGCGGCGGCCGTTGCGGCCTCCGTACCGGCGTGTCCGCCGCCTATCACGATGACGTCGTAGCGATTGCGCATGGGCGATGACTGGTCAAAAAATGAGCAACACAGGGCGGCGCATTTTAGCGGCCTTTCTTTACATGCGGAAGCGGCGTCGCCAAGATAGCGCGGCTTTCACCAAGGCCGGGATGCCAATGCTGCGCAGCAACCACCTGCTCTTGACCGCCATAAGCCTGTTCGGCCTCGTGCCGGCGTCCGCCGCTCCGGCGCTGGAGCTGCAGGACTGCCGCATCAGCGCGGGCCCGGCATTTCCCGGCATCAAGGCCCGCTGCGGCACGATGCTGCGGCCGGAGAACCCGGACGACGCCGGGTCGGGAGAGATCGAGATTGCCGTTGCCGTGGTACCCGCGCTGGACCTCGAGCCCGAGGCGGACCCTTTCGTGCCGCTCGCCGGCGGGCCGGGCGGCAGCGCGATCGAGTTCTATGCTGCCTACGCCGGGGCTTTCGAGCACGTTCGCCGTCATCGCGACATCCTGCTGGTCGACCAGCGCGGCACCGGCTCCTCGTCGCGCATGGACTGCGACGTCGACGAAGACATCATCGAGGGTAAATTCGACGAAGAGCAGGTGCTCGACATCACCCGCGACTGCCTGGACGCGCTTCCGCATGACCCGCGGTTCTTCACGACCAGCGTCGCGGTAACCGACCTCGAGGCCGTTCGCAAGGTGCTGGGGTATGGCCCGCTGAATCTCTACGGCGTCTCCTACGGTTCCCGGGTGGCCCAGCACTTTGCGAAACGCTTTCCGGACTCGACGCGCTCTATCGTGCTCGACGGCGTGGTACCCCCGCAGATCGTGCTGGGTCCCGAGATCGCATCAGAAGCCCAGCAAGCGCTGGACGGGATCTTCGCCCGATGCGCGGCTGACGAGGCCTGCAATGCCCGTTTCCCGAACCTGCCACAAGCCTTCCGGCAGGTTCGTACCGAACTGGAAGAAGGGCCCGTTGTCGTCGAAATCCCGAACCCCCTTACCGGGGCCATGGAGACCAGCGAGTTCGGCTCTGCCGAGCTTGCCGGCGCTGTCCGCCTGCTGGCCTATAACGCGAATTCCATGGCGATAGTGCCGCTCCTGATCGACGCGGCAGCCGGCGGCAACTTCGAGCCGCTCGCGGCGCAGTTCCATATGATTGCCGCGCAGATGTCCGACGCGCTTGCGCTCGGCATGCACAATTCGGTCATGTGCTCCGAGGACGCCCCGTTCTACGACGACGAAGCGATCGACTTCGAGGCGCTCGAGGCCAGCTACATCGGCGTCGTACAACTCGATGCGATCGAGGCGATGTGTTCCGTGTGGCCGGCCGGCCCCGTCGATGACGATTTTCGCACGCCGCTGGACACCGCCATACCTGTGCTGTTGCTGTCGGGTGAGGCGGACCCGATCACGCCGCCGCGCTATGCCTCACTCGCAATGGTCGATCTCGAACGTGCCCGGCACCTGATTGGCGTGCACCAGGGTCATGGCCAGGCGGCCGTCGGCTGCACACCGCGACTGATCGGCGAGTTCGTCGCAACAGCAGACCCGATCGGCCTCGACGCCGGCTGCCTCGAACGCAGCTTCGTGATGCCGTTCTTCCTCGATTTCGGGGGGCCGGCGCCGTGATCAGGGTAGAGGGCATCCACAAGTCCTTCGGCAAGGTACACGCCGTTCGCGGCGTCAGCTTCAACGCGCCGGACGGCAAGATAACCGGGTTGCTGGGGCCGAACGGCGCCGGCAAGTCGACCACCCTGCGCGTGCTCTACACGGTCCTCAGGCCGGACGAGGGCTCGGCTTCGATCGACGGCGCGGATGTCGTCACGCAGAGTCTCGAGGCGAGGCGCCGGATCGGCGCGCTGCCGCACGGCGCCGGCCTGTACCCACACCTGACCGCGCGCGAGAACATCGCGTACTACGCCAGGCTTTGCGGGCTCGAAAGCGGATCGATCGACGAGCGCGTGGAGAACATCATCCGGCTGCTCGAGATCGAGGACTTCGCGGAGCGTCGCACCAAGGGCTTCTCGCAGGGGCAACGCACCAAGGTCGCGATCGCGCGGAGCCTCGTCCACGACCCGCAGAACATCATCCTCGACGAGCCGTCGAACGGCCTCGACGTCATGGCCACGCGCTCGCTGCGGGACCTGATACTGAAACTGAAGGATGCGGGACGCTGCGTGCTGTTTTCCAGCCACGTGATGCAGGAGGTCGCCGCTCTCTGCGACGACATCTGCATCATTGCCAACGGCAAGGTCGCGATCGACGATTCCGCTGATGGCATCCGTGAACGGACCGGCTGCGACGACCTCGAGGACGCCTTCGTCGAGGCGATCCGGATGGTGGGGCCGGCTTGATGCGCACCCTGCTCACGGTTTTCCGCAAGGAAGTGCTGGACAACGTACGCGACCGGCGCACGCTCGTCTCCGCGCTGATCATGGGGCCGCTGTTCGGGCCCATGCTGTTCGCGTTCATGATCAACCTGTCCATCGAACGCTCGCTCGAAAACGCCGAGCGCATCATCGAGCTGCCGGTGATCGGCCGGCAACACGCACCGAACCTGGTCCGCTACCTGCACAGCCGCAACATCGACGCCGTCGACGGCCCCGCCGACCGGGCTGCGGCGCTCGACGCGGTCGCCACCGGCGCCCATGACGTCGTGCTGGTGATCCCGGAGGAATTCGGCGAGCAGTTCGCGGAAGCCGCCCCGGCAAGGATCGAATTGATCGCAGACCGCTCGAACACGCAGGCTGACCGCGAGGCCCGCCGCGTGCGGGGCGCGTTGCATGCCTATGGGCAGGAACTCGCGTCGATCCGGCTGTCGGCGCGCGGCGTCAGCCCACTCGCGCTGCGGCCGCTGAACGTCGACGACGTCGACGTTTCCACGCCGAGCGGCCGCTCCGCGATCCTGCTCGGCATGATGAGCTATTTCCTGATCTTCGCCATGCTCATGGGCGGCATGTACCTGGCCATCGATACTACCGCCGGGGAGCGGGAACGCGGTTCGCTGGAACCACTGCTGGCGTTGCCGGTCACCCGCAACCAGCTGCTGCTGGGCAAGATCGCGGCAACCTGCGTCTTCATGGCCCTGTCGCTTGGCCTGTCACTGGGCTCGTTCTTCGTGGCGCTGAAGTTCATGCCGCTGGACGAGCTGGGCATGACACCCAATTTCGGCCCGCTGACGGTTGCGGCGGCATTTCTCATTCTCGCACCCTTCATCCTGCTGGGCGCAGCCGTCATGACGCTGGTCGCATCGTTTACGAAGAGCTACCGCGAGGCGCAGACCTGGCTCAGTGGCGTGCTGCTCTTGCCGACCCTGCCGATCCTCATCGTCAGCATCCTCACCCTCAGGCCGCGCCTCGAATTCATGTTCGTACCCAGCCTGAGCCAGCACCTGCTGCTCATCGACATGGTCAAAAACGAGCCCCTCGACCCGCTGCACATCGCTATTTCCGCGGGCAGCACGCTGCTGTTCGGCGGCATCCTGACCTGGATCTGCGCCCGCCTGTACCGCCGCGAGGGACTGCTTGGTTGACAATCCCGGCTAATTGCCCAACATGGGCGGTCCGGGCACAACGATAACTATTATGTCCCTGTTTTCCGAGCTACGGCGTCGCAACGTCTTCAAGGTCTTGCTGGTCTACCTCATTGCAGGCTGGCTGATCATAAAGCTCCTCCATCACCTGCACCCGGTCATCGGCCTGCCGCACTGGATCGAGAAGCTTGTGGGCCTGATACTGATCGTCGGCCTGCCGCTGGCGCTGTATTTCGCGTACATCTACGAATTCACGCCGGTCGGCCTGAAGAAGACCGTGGACGTCGACCAGACACAGTCGATCGTTTACAAGACGGGCCAGAAACTCAACGCCGCGCTCGCGGTCGTGACCGTCCTGTTGCTGGCCTCGGTGGTCGTAGGGCGCCTGTTCCCGGAACCACCGGCACTGATCGACGACAGCCCCGTCATGGTGGCGCCGACCATGCAGGGCGTGCCGCCCGAGATTCGCAGCGTAACCCTGGAGAACGGGCTCGAGATCATCGTCTGGCCGGACCACGACATTCCAAACGTCGCGCTCTATTATTTCGTGCGCGCCGGCGGGCGCAACGAGTATCCGGGCATCACCGGCCTGTCGCATTTCTTCGAGCACATGATGTTCAACGGCACCGAGGACCTGGAGCCGGGCGAGTTCGACCGCATCATGGAGGCGGCCGGCGGCCAGAACAACGCCTATACCTCGAACGACGTTACTGTCTACCAGGACTGGTTTCCCCGATCGGCGCTCGAAACCATTTTCGAGATCGAAGCAGAGCGGCTGGAGAACCTGGAATTCGACCCGGAGGCCATCGAGAGCGAGCGCGGCGTCATAATCTCGGAGCGCCGCACGACCGTCGATAACAACAATATCAGCAAACTGCTGGAACAGGTTCGCGCCACCGCCTACGTCGCGCACCCGTACCAGTTTCCGATCATCGGCTGGCCGTCCGATATCGAGTCGTGGACACAGGAAGACCTGGAGGGTTTCTACCGGACCTTCTATGCGCCGAACAACATCACGATGGTCGTGGTCGGTGACGTAACGGCCGACGAGATCTTCGAGCTTGCAGAGGATTATCTCGAGGACCTCCGGGCACAGGACCCGCCGGCGGACGTGCGCACCGTCGAACCGGAGCAACGGGGCGAACGCCGCGTCGTCATCGAAACCGACGCCCGGACTCCGATGCTGCACGTCGCGTTCCACGCAGGCGCCGCGGCAGACCCCGAAACGCTGGCCATGAGGTTGCTGCTGAGCATACTCGTCGACGGCGACTCGTCACGCCTGCACCGCCTGTTCGTCGAGGAGGAGCAGCTCGCGATCTCGATCGGCGGCTTCCAGTTCGAGGGCTTCGATCCCGGGCTGGTGTACTTCTACGCAACGCTGCCGCCGGGCGGTGATCCCGGCCTGCTCGAACAGCGCCTGTTCGAGGAGCTCGCGCGCGTCGTGGAAGAAGGCGTCAGCGAGGCCGAACTCGAGAAGGCCCGCAATATTGCGCTGGTCGACTTCTGGCGCACGATGGCCACGATCAACGGCAAGGCTGCGGGTCTCGGCGAGGCCGCGGTTTTTCGCGGCAGCTATGAGAAACACTTCGACCTCGCGAAGGAAATAGAGGCTTTGACAAGCGACGATCTGAATGCCGTGGCAGCCTCCGTCTTTTATCGCAACAATGCCACGATTGGTGTCCTGAGCGCGCCCGCGCCGGAGGCAGACGAATGATCCGGGGCCGCGTCCGCATACGCTTCGCCGCGCTGCTGCTCGCGCTGCTGGCCGGCAGCGCGCTTGCGGAAGGCGTCACGCTGCCGGCGTCCCATCGGTTCGAGCTCGACAACGGCACTGTCCTCCTTCTGAGCCAGGAGCCGGAGGTGCCGCTGGTGTCGGTGACGGCGATCCTGCGCGGTGGCGCGGTAGTCGACCCGGCGGATCACGGCGGGCTCGCGAACCTGTTTGCTGCGCTGCTCGAGAAGGGGGCCGGGGAGCGTGACGCCGCACAGTTCGCGGAAGCCGTCGACGCGACCGGCGGCACACTCTCCAGCCGCGCCGACCTCGAGACGATAACGATATCCGGAACCTTCCTGGCTCGCGATGCCGGCCTGATGGTGGAGCTGCTTGCCGACATGCTGCTGCGGCCGGGCCTCGAAGAAGCCGAACTCGAAAAGCTGCGCGAACGCTCGATCAACTTCATTCGTGCGGCAAAGGACACCAACCTCAATGCCCTGCTGCCCATTTACGGCCAGGCCTTCCTGTTCGGCGAGCATCCCTACGGCAACCCGGTGAGTGGCAGCGAGACGACGCTCGCCGGGATCAGTCATGACGATATTCTCGGTTTCTACGAGCAGCAGTTGGGGGGTGACAGGCTCATCATCGCTGTTTCGGGGGACTTCGACGTGGCGCTGATGAGCGCCCGGCTCAGCGACGCGTTCGGCGACTGGCGCCCGGCAAGCTCTGCTTTGCCGGAGGTCGTTGCTGTCGGCCAGCAGGCCGGGCGGCGCGTACTGCTGATCGACAAGCCCGGCGCCACGCAGACCTATTTCTGGCTCGGCAACGTCGGCGTCGCTCGTGATTACGAGAAACGCGCGGCCCTGGACATCGCCAACACGGTTTTCGGGGGCCGCTTCACGTCAATGCTGAACACGGAGCTGCGGGTGAACTCCGGCCTGACTTACGGTGCCCGCTCGCTGCTCTCGAGGGCCTCACAACCGGGCTCGATCGCCATCTCGTCGTTTACCCCGACGGAGAGCACGGTCGAGGCGATCGACATGGCGCTGGGCGTGCTCGGCCGGCTTCACGAGGATGGCGTCGACAAGACGATGCTCGAGTCGGCCCGCAACTACATCCTCGGCCAGTTCCCGACGGCGCTGGAAACAGCCGCCCAGGTCGGCAGCCAACTGGCGGCGCTGGCGGCTTTCGGGCTCGATGTTTCCTACATCAATGACTACGGGGCGGCGCTGATGTCGGCCGAGACGGATATGGTGGCCGCGGTTATCGACGAGGTCTTTCCTTCCGCCGACGACCTCGTCTTCGTGCTGCTCGGGGATGCCGAGCTCATCCGGGAACAGGTGAGCAAATACGGTCCGTTAACCGAAATGCCGATCACCGAACCGCATTTCCGGCCGCAGGCGCCAGCTGAAGAGTAAGGCGCTTCGGCCTTACTTGCCGATACAGAATTCCGAAAAGATCCGGCCCAGCAGGTCATCCGGCGTAAATTCACCGGTAATGCTCCCGAGTGACTGCTGCGACAGGCGCAGCTCCTCCGCCAGAAGCTCTCCCGCCCTTGCGGCGGCGAGCGCTTCGCGGCCGGCTTCGAAATGTTTGCGCGCATCACGGAGCGCCTCCACGTGGCGCCGCCGCGCGGTAAAAGCCCCCTCCCCCAGGTCCCGGAATCCCGCCAGCTCGCGGATCCGCTTGCGCAGGGCATCGAGCCCCTCTCCGCTTCGCGCGGACAGCATCACGACCGGCCTGTCGCCATCGACGATGCCGGGCGGGTCACCGCTGAGGTCGATTTTGTTGCGCACAATCGTAACGGGGACGCCCTCGGGCACGGGCTCGTCGATGCGCTCGGGCATCGGCTCGGTGGCATCCTGTATCCACAGTACCGCGTCTGCTTCTGCCATGGCCTTGCGGGCGCGGCGGATGCCCTCTTCCTCGATACGGTCCGGGTTGTCTCGCAGCCCTGCCGTATCCACGAGCTCGACGGCCAGGCCCTCGATGTTGATGCGCTCCCGCAGCACGTCCCGGGTGGTGCCGGCGATTTCCGTCACGATAGCCGTGTCCTCTCCAGACAGCCGGTTCATCAGGCTGGACTTGCCCGCGTTGGGTTTGCCGACGATGACGACCTGGTAGCCATCACGCATCACGCGCCCCACCGCGGCCTTCGACAACAGCGAATCGAACGCCGCCGAACACGCCGCGAGCCGCTCGCCGAGCTCATCGTCGGCGAGGAAATCGATCTCTTCCTCGGGAAAATCGATTGCCGCCTCGACGTACATGCGCAGCGCCGTCAACTGCTCGGCCAGCGCGTTGACGGCATCGGAAAACAGGCCGCTCAGCGATCGCAGCGCCGCACGAGCCGCCTGCGCCGTGCCGCTGTCGATGAGGTCGGCGATAGCCTCTGCCTGCGCGAGATCGAGCTTGTCGTTCAGGAACGCGCGCTTCGAGAATTCGCCCGGCTCGGCCAGCCTCGCCCCGAGCTCGACGACAGCGTCCACCAGCATCGACATGACGATGGGCCCGCCGTGGCCGTGCAGCTCGATCACTGATTCGCCGGTGAACGAGGCCGGACCCGGGAAATACAGCGCCAGGCCCCTGTCCAGCGCTTCGCCCCGGGCATTCAGGAACGCGGCGTAAGTGGCGACCCGTGGTTCCGGTAAACTGCCGAGCATGACCCGGGCTATGCGCTCGGAATCGCCGCCCGAAATGCGCACGACCCCTACGCCGCCGGTACCGGGCGGAGTGGCCAGCGCGACGATCGTGTCGTAGCTACTCGGCATGCGGCAATGAAAACACAGGTAACCCCGATATGCAGAACAAGAAAGTCACTTTCAACAATGACGACGGCCACGCACTGTCAGGACTGATGGCGCTTCCCGAGAGCGCACCACGAGCGTTCGCCCTGTTTGCGCACTGCTTCACCTGTTCCAAGAACCTCAAGGCGGCCACGAACATCGCGCGCGCCCTGACCGATTCCGGCATCGCGGTGCTGCGTTTCGACTTCACCGGGCTGGGTCAGAGCGAAGGCGCCTTCGAGGACACCAATTTTTCCTCCAACGTCGGCGACCTGCTCGCTGCCGTGCGCTTTCTCGAAGAGCATTACGCGCCGCCCCAGGTCCTGGTCGGCCATTCCCTCGGTGGCACCGCCATCCTGCAGGCTGCCGCCGACGTGCCCTCTGCGGTAGCCGTGGCGACGATCGGTTCGCCGTCGGATCCCGATCACGTTCGACACCTGTTCAGTGGTGCCGAGCGGGCACTGCGCGACGAGGGTCTTGCAGAGGTGAACCTCGGCGGACGGCCGTTCACGATAAAGCGTCAATTCCTCGACGACCTGGAGCGCCACGAGCTGCCCACGGCGGTAAGGTCGCTGCGTAAGGCGCTCCTTATCATGCATGCGCCGCTCGACGACATTGTCGAGATCGACAATGCATCCGAGCTTTTTGTCCGCGCCATGCACCCGAAGAGTTTCATAAGCCTGGACAAGGCAGATCATCTTCTCAGCAGGGAGGAAGACTCACTGTACGCCGGTCACGTGCTGGCGGCCTGGGCATCCCGCTACCTGGAGACCGAGGGCGCCGCCGCGAAACCCGGCAGCCCTGATACCGGTGACTACGAGACCGCCGCGCTGACCCGGATCGATGGTTTCCGCACCGAGATCATCGCTGGCGGTCACGGCCTCATCGCCGATGAACCTGCATCGGTGGGCGGCACTGGCGCGGGTCCGTCACCGTATGACCTGCTGTCCGCCGCGCTCGCCGCCTGTACGTCCATGACGCTGAAGATGTACGCGTCGCACAAGAAACTGGACCTCGAGTCCGCGACGGTGCGGGTCAGGCACGGCAAGATTCACGCCGCCGACTGCGAGGACTGCGAAAGCTCGGAAGGGCGTATCGACCAGTTCGAACGCGAGCTGTTGCTTATCGGGAACCTTTCGGAGGAGCAGCGGCGCCGCATGCTCGAGATCGCCGACCGCTGTCCCGTTCATCGGACACTGCACAGCGAGGTCAAGGTGCGGACCGTGCTCGCCGACACCTGAAGCGGGCAGGACGACAGCTTTTTGTGACGGGGTTCACCGCAAGAAGTGTGAACTAGTTCCACACTACGTCCTCCACTATCCGCAGATCGGGCCGATCCCGGCCCACTATTCCAGGGAGGAATACATGAGCAACCCATACGACACTGCAAAGCCAAGGAAGGCCTCCGTTCTCGGGCCGACACTCAAATTCAAGGGCGAGCTTAGCGCCGAAGAAGACCTGATGATCCAGGGCAGCATCGAGGGATCCATCAAGCATTCGTCGAGCCTTACGATCGGCGAGAGCGGCCACGTCAAGGCCAACGTTTCCGCCGAGTACATCGCCGTCGAGGGTAACGTCGAAGGTGATATCCACGGCACGCAATCCGTAACCGTCCGTGAGACAGCGAACATCAGCGGCAATATCTCGAGCCCGACGGTGTCGCTGCTCGAAGGAGCGACGTTCAACGGCAAAATCGACATGACGGGCAAGGCGTTCGCCAAAACCGGGGACCAGACCGCCACACCGAAGGCCGCCGACCCCGTCGCCACGGATGAGGACGCTGGCAAAGAGTCGGCAGCGGCTCGCAAGAAGGCCACCAAGGTCGCCAGGAAATCGGCTGATGCCGCCTAGAGCACGGGAGATTCACCATGTCTGATACGCAAATCATGAAGTCTCCGGCCGAGGACAACCCGGACCTGACCGAGTCCCAGGTCATCGCCCTGCGCGACCTGCCCGGCTCCGTTCGCAAGGCGCCCGAAACGGCCGGCGAGCCGGTATCGGTGATCGGCGAGACGCTGCATTTCAAGGGCGAGCTTTCGGCCGGCGAAGACCTCGTCATCGAGGGCAAGGTCGAAGGCACGATAAATCAGGGCAAGTGCTGCCTGACCGTCAAACCCAAGGGACAGATCGTCGCCAACGTCAACGCCACGAAGATCTTTATCGAGGGAAAGGTCACCGGCGACCTGTCAGCGACCGTCAGCGTCACCGTTCGTGAGAGCGGCGTCGTGGAAGGCAACATCGTTGCCCCGCGCGTTGCCATTACGGAAGGCGCCACGTTCAACGGCAACATCCAGATGCGCAATCCCAGGGACGCGGCCGAGGCCTGAGGCGTGTTACTGCGATCGGCGCGTGGCGGCACTGCCGCTCGCGTCGATCGCGGTCCGATTAGCAGACAGCTCTTGGCGCGGCCGGCGGCCTACTTGTCTTTGGGCTTTTTCTTCTTGCCCGCCTTCCTGTTCTTTTCTTCCTGTTCCACGACCTTGTTGATTTTCCACTGCTGCGCTATCGACAGCACGGTGTTGGTTACCCAGTAAAGGACGAGGCCGGAGGGGAAGAACGCAAAAAAGCCGGTGAACATGATCGGCATGATCTGCATCACGCGCGCCTGCACCGGGTCGGCCGGCGCCGGATTCAGCTTTTGTTGCAGCAGCATGGCCGCGCCCATGATCAGCGGCAGGATGAAATAGGGGTCGCGGGTCGACAGGTCGGTGATCCACAGCGCGAACGGCGCCTGGCGCATTTCGACGCTCTCGATAAGTACCCAGTAGAACGCCAGGAAGAACGGCATCTGGATCAATATGGGCAGACAGCCCGCCGCGGGATTGACCTTCTCGCGCTTGTACAGGTCCATCATCTGCTGTGACAACTGCTGACGGTCGTCCTTGTAGCGATCCTGCAGCGCCTTGATGCGCGGCTGCAGGTTGCGCATCTTTGCCATGGAGCGACCGCTGGTCTCGGTCATCTTGTAGAACGCGAGCTTGATCAGCAATGTCACCAGAATGATCGAAACGCCCCAGTTACCGACATAGTCGTAAATGAAGGAGAGCACCCAGAACATCGGCTGCGAGAGTATGGTCAGCCAGCCATAGTCCACCGTCAGCTTGAGCCGATCGTGGAGCTCTGCGAGCTGCGACTGGATCTTGGGCCCGACGAAAAGCTGTCGCGAGAACGTCTCCGACGCGCCAGGCTCCACGGTACGCTTGGCGCCGACAACACTCGCGATCATCGTGTCGCCCTTTACTTCGACCCGGTAGACGTGCGGCGAGCCGGCCTCCGGAACAATGGCGCTGAGAAAGTGGTGCTGAATGGCGGCCACCCAGCCGTCCGGCGTCGAGTATTCGAACGGTCCCTTGTCCTGCAGGTCGTCGCGCTTGTGCTTCTCTGCCTTGTCGCCGTTGTAGGTCTGCGGGCCGTCGAAAGAATAGGAGTCGACGTCGAACATCGATCGCTCGATGCCCTTCGAGCGCCGCAGCAGCTGGGTGTATTGATCGCCGCGCCAGGGCTGGTCGCTGTTGTTGACGAGGGTCTGCTCGGCCCGGATCGCGTAGCTACCCCGCGTCAATATGAAGCGCTTCTCGATGCTGATGCCAGTCTCGTCTGTCCAGGTCATCGGCACCACGAGCTCATCCGCATCGCCGAGTACATACTCACTCTGCGGCGAACTGAACAAGGTGTCCTGGTCCGCACTTGCGCCGCTCACGCCGCGAAGCCCGGTGCGTATCAGGCCGAGATTGTGGCGCTCGGGACTGAGAAGCTCGACCAGCTCGTCCGGGCGATCTTTCTCGATCGGGTAGCCGAGGATCGTCGCCTGTACCAAGGTGCCGCCGCGCGTGGATATCTGCAGCTCCAGGACGTCGCTGCGCACGGTGACCATGGTGCCCTGGTCCGGGGTGACTGCCGGCTCATCGCCGGGCAGGGTGGCTCCCGGCTCGTCGGGCTCGCTCACGGTCTCGCCGAGCTCCGGCAGTGCCAGCTGCTCGTCGGCCGGCGGTGCCGCTGCCCCTTCGCCATCCGCCTGCTGCTCTACTGTTACAGGCGCCGGCCCGTAATCCTGCAGCCAGGTCTGGTAGGTTAACCAGACCAGAACGCCGAAGGCGGCCCATACCAGCAGTCGTTGATTGTCCATGCGTTGTTATTCCTGCCCGCCTTCGCCGCCGCTTTTCGGGGTACATCGTCGCCAGTGACCGGCCAGGCTGTCAAACAGCTGCCGCCGCGTGGCCGTCGTTGCCGCCGGCTGGTTGATCACGACGACGTCGAGACCGGCCAGCTCGGCCTGGTGCTGCCTGAATGATTCCCTGACGATTCGCTTTATTGTGTTTCTCGATGTCGATTTACGGCAATGCTTCTTCGAGATAGCGAGTCCGAGCCTCGCGTCGTGCCCGCCATTATCACGACTGAGCACGGTAAACCACTTGTCGCGGCTGCGGTTCGCTTTCTCGAACACGCGGCCGAACGCTGCCGCATCCAGAAGCCGATTATGTCGCCTGAACCGGAATAATGCGTTGCGTGAGTTGGCTGGGTCCAATCCTGGTGATGACTGTGCCGAGACGCGGGCGATTGCCCGATTACGGCGTCAGCTTCGCACGGCCCTTCGCGCGGCGCCGCTTGAGGACAAGACGGCCGGCCTTGGTCGCCATACGGGCGCGGAAGCCATGCGTGCGTGCGCGCTTCAGATTGCTGGGCTGATACGTACGTTTCATGTTCCTGCTTCCTGTATTTTCGGGCGAGCTCCGGACGCCGCCCGCAAAAGGGTCGGCAAGGGTACGCTCGGCCCCCGGCAGTGTCAATAGACGTCCGTGATTCGCGGCATTCTGTCACGTTCTGTCGCGGAAAATGACTATTTGGCAGCGGCTTCTCATACGGTATAGACTGCCCGGTCTCACTCGCAAAACCGCCTGCCTAGGGCTTACTGGGGATTTCCTTGCCGGCCGAAACAACGCTCTGGAATCGCTGCATCCGTGACCTGCAGGCGGAGCTGCCGGAGCAACAATTCAACACCTGGATCCGCCCTCTCCAGGCGGTCGAAGACGAGGGCCGGCTGCGCCTGCTCGCGCCGAACCGGTTTGTCGTCGACTGGCTGCAGGAACACTATATCCAGCGAATCCTGGAGATCATCGACGGCTCCGGTAGCAACACCGAGCTTATCGTCGAGGTCGGATCGCGTCAGGCCGCGCCGTCTCCCGACACCGCTGCAGCCAGCGTGGTCCGAAGCACGTGGTCGTCGGAGGCCGCCCCGGCGGCGATGGCGTCGCGGCTCAACCCGGCATTCACGTTCGAGAGTTTCGTGGAGGGCAAGAGCAACCAGCTGGCGCGGGCTGCGGCCTCACAGGTCGGCGAAAATCCCGGTACCTCGTATAACCCGCTGTTCATTTATGGCGGCGTCGGGCTTGGCAAGACCCACCTGATGCATGCGGTTGGTAACGCCATGCTGGCGAGAAATCCCAGGGCACGGGTGGCGTACGTGCACTCCGAGCGTTTCGTCGGCGATATGGTCAGGGGCCTGCAGCACAACAAGATTTCCGAGTTCAAACGCTCCTACCGTTCGCTGGATGCGCTGCTGATCGACGATATCCAGTTTTTCGCGGGCAAGGAGCGATCACAGGAAGAGTTTTTCCACACCTTCAACGCCCTGCTGGAAGGCCAGCGACAGATTGTCCTGACCTGTGACCGTTACCCGAAGGAGGTCGTGGGACTCGAGGAACGCCTGAAGTCTCGGTTCGGCTGGGGACTCACTGTCGCGATAGAGCCGCCAGAGCTGGAAACGTCTGTCGCGATCCTGATGAGCAAAGCCGAAGCTGATGGGGTCGACCTGCCGGAGCAGGTCGCTTTCTTTATTGCAAAGCGCATACGCTCCAACGTCAGGGAGCTAGAGGGCGCGCTGCGGCGCGTTATTGCAAACTCCAAGTTCACGGGGCGACCAATCAACCTGGATTTCGCGAAGGAAGCGTTGCGCGACCTCCTGGCGCTGCAGGAACGACTCGTATCCATCGAGAACATCCAGAAGACAGTAGCCGAGTACTACAAGATCCGGGTGGGGGACCTGCTCTCCAAAAAGCGCAGCCGGTCTATTGCCAGGCCGAGACAGGTGGCGATGGCCCTCGCCAAGGAATTGACTAACCACAGCCTTCCCGAGATCGGCGACGCCTTCGGCGGCCGCGATCATACAACGGTGCTACATGCATGCCGGCGTATCGAGTCGTTACGCGAAACGGAAAAGCGCGTTGATGAAGACTACCTGAATCTGTTAAGAACACTGACAGGATGATGTGGATAACTCGTGGATAACAATCGATGGCTGTTTTATCCACATATTACACACAGTTGAAGGACCGGAAACACACCGGTTTAATGATGGCAATTTGGTATTTAACTTATTGATTTATAATGTACTTTTTAAGTTATGCACAGCCGTTGGCTCGCTTAATAACTATAGTAATTTAATAATCTCCAATAATTATTAACAGGTGGAACCTATGAAGTTGAGTGCAAGCCGGGACGTACTCCTGAAGCCACTCCAGGCGGTTATCGGGGTTGTCGAACGCCGCCAGACCATGCCGATCCTGTCTAACGTCCTGCTCGTAGCGAAGGAAGGCGAGTTATCCGTGACGGCTACGGATCTCGAGGTCGAGCTCGTCGCGCAGGCCAGCGTAGACGTCCAGGCGGGCGGCGAGATAACGGTGTCCGGGCGCAAGCTGCTGGATATCTGTCGGGCGCTGCCGGACGGTTCCGATGTTGGCATCAGCGTCAGCGGTGAGAAACTTCACGTGCGGTCAGGAAAGTCGAAGTTCGCACTGGCGACATTGCCGGCGGCGGAATTTCCCAGCGTAGAAGACATAAAGGCCAGCCAGAGCATCTCGGTAAGCCAGGAGGTACTTGGGCGACTTATCGAAAAGACCCACTTCTCGATGGCGCAGCAGGATGTGCGTTACTACCTGAACGGCATGCTTCTCGAAACGGGCGGCAAGCATATACGCTCCGTCGCCACCGACGGTCATCGCTTGGCGCTGTGTGAGGCGGAACTGGAAGGGGCCGACCTTGCGGAGCAGCAGGTAATCGTGCCGCGTAAAGGTGTCCTCGAATTGCAGCGCCTGCTAAGCGGGGAGGGAATGGTGGATGTGGTGCTTGGGGCGAACCATGTAAGGCTGCAGCTGGACGGGATACGATTTACGTCGAAGCTGATCGATGGGCGGTTCCCGGAATACGACAGGGTGATACCGCGCGATTCATCGAACGAGCTGAAGGCGGACAGCGGGGTGTTCCGTGGGGGTCTGCAGCGGACGGCTATCCTGTCGAATGAGAAATACCGCGGGATACGACTGATAATTCGGGATAACGCCCTGGTCCTGCAGGCGCACAACCCGGAGCAGGAAGAGGCAGAGGAAGAGCTCGAGGTTAGCTATAGCGGGGACGATATAGAGATTGGCTTCAACGTCAATTACCTGCTCGATGCGATAGGCGCGGTAGACGGCGAAGAGGTTGCTCTATCGGTCGTTGACAGTAATTCGAGCTGCCTGATTCGCGCGCCGGAGAAGGATGACTGCAAGTTCGTGGTTATGCCGATGCGCCTGTAGCGGCGCATCCGGGCCAACCGAGTGGCGATAAAGCGTTTCACAGCGCAGGGTTTTCGCTGCCTCGGTAACATAGAGTTCGAGCCGGACCCGGACTATACCCTGATATTTGGCGCCAACGCATCGGGCAAGAGCAGCCTGCTGGAGGCGCTCGCTTACCTGGGGCGAGGGAAGTCTTTTCGAGGCGCGCCACCAACAAACCTTATCCAGCATGGGCAGCAGGAATTCGTACTGTTCGGGAACGTCGAGTCCGGCGGGCGCAATATCCGCGTAGGGGTGCGCAACAGCCGGAGTGGCCTGGAAGTGCGTGTAGATGGTGATAGCGCCGGGGGCGCGGCGGCGCTCGCGGCCGCGTTGCCGCTACAGGTAATCGACCCGGACGTTCACAACCTGGTCTGCGGCGGGCCGGACGAGCGACGGCGCTTCCTGGACTGGCTGGCGTTCCACGTGGAACCGGACTACCTGGGCCTGTGGCGGCAGTTCAGGCGGGCGCTGAAGCAGCGGAATGCAGCCCTGAAGGACGGTGGTGGCCGTGCTGCACTGCTGGCCTGGGACAAGGAGTTCTGCCAGCTCGGTGAGCGGGTGGATGCGGTGCGGCAACAGGTTCTCGAGGTGTCGCTGAAGACACTGCAGGCGCACGGCGCGGCGCTGGTCGGGGCGGACATCGATTTCCGCTATGCGACCGGGTGGAGCCGGGACAGCAGCCTTCGCGAGGCGCTCGATGATCACTTCGAGCGGGACAGTGCGCTCGGGAGCACCCAGGTCGGGCCGCATCGAGCAGACCTGCGGCTGATCTACGATGACCGACAGGCGCGGCGCCTGGTTTCCCGGGGCCAGCAAAAGTTGCTGGCAAGCGCAATGGTCCTTGCCGCAACAGAGATCGCCCAGACGGCACTGGAGCGGCCGTTGCTACTGTTACTGGACGATCCGGCAGCAGAGCTCGACAGGGAGTCGCTGCGGCGATTAATGGGGCGGGTTGCCGGGCTGGGAAGCCAGGTTATTGCGACCAGCCTCGAGCGGGACGAGACGCTGTTTCCGGCCGCGCCGAGGGTGTTCCACGTGGAACAGGGCGAGCTCCACACGGCGGATCCCGGCCCCTGATAAGAGGCTGCCGGGTGCGCTTCGCGCAAGGCCCGAATTCCCTGAAAAAAGAATGCTTTGAGGCTCGTTTAAGGGCCTGATTTTGATACAATATGTCGGTTTTTACTCGAGGAAATGGAATGACCGACGAGACCGAATATACTTCCAGTAATATCAAGGTCTTAAAGGGCCTAGAGGCCGTTCGGAAACGGCCCGGAATGTACATCGGTGATACCGATGACGGCACCGGGCTGCACCACATGGTTTTCGAGGTCGTCGACAACTCCATCGACGAGGCCCTCGCCGGTCATTGCAGCCTCATCACGGTTACGATTCACGCTGACGAGTCGGTCACGATCGCCGATGACGGTCGCGGCATCCCGGTCGATGTGCATCCGGAGGAGGGCCGGTCAGCGGCGGAAGTCATCATGACGGTGCTGCACGCCGGCGGCAAGTTCGACGACAATTCGTACAAGGTGTCCGGCGGTCTTCACGGCGTCGGTGTGTCTGTCGTCAATGCACTGTCCGAGCAGCTTGTCCTGACGATCCATCGCGAAGGCAAATCCTACCAGCAGGAGTACGTGCACGGTGAGCCGCAGGCGCCGCTCGCGGAGGCGGGGGAAACCGACCGCACCGGTACGACTCTACGATTCAAGCCGAGCGCCCAGACCTTCACGAACATCGAGTTTCACTACGACATCCTGGCGCGCCGGCTGCGTGAGCTGTCGTTCCTGAACTCCGGCGTCCGCATCCACCTGATCGACGAGCGGGACGAACGCGAGGACGTCTTTCAGTACGAAGGCGGGATTCGCGCATTCGTCGAGCACCTGAACCGCAACAAGAACCCTATTCACCCGACGGTGTTTCATTTCTCGACCATGCACGATGATGTGGGTGTTGAGGCCGCCCTGCAGTGGAACGACGGCTACCAGGAAAACATGTTCTGCTATACGAACAATATTCCGCAGCGGGACGGGGGTACCCACCTGGCCGGTTTCCGCAGTGCGCTGACACGCACGCTGAATGCCTATATCGAAAAGGAGCTGAGCGGTCGCAAGGAGAAAGCGGCCCCGACCGGTGACGATGCTCGTGAAGGCCTCACGGCCGTGCTGTCGGTGAAGGTTCCGGATCCGAAGTTCTCGTCACAGACCAAGGACAAATTAGTTTCATCTGAAATTAAAGGCATCGTCGAGCAGGCCATGGCCGCGAAACTCGAGGAATACCTGCTGGAATCGCCCCAGGAAGCCAAGGCGATCGTTTCGAAGATCATCGACGCAGCGCGGGCCAGGGAAGCGGCCCGCAAGGCCCGTGAGATGACTCGCCGCAAGGGTGCGCTGGACGTGGCCGGGCTGCCGGGGAAGCTGGCGGACTGCCAGGAGAAGGACCCGGCCAGGTCGGAGCTGTTTCTTGTCGAGGGCGACTCGGCCGGCGGTTCAGCGAAACAGGGCAGGGACAGACGAACCCAGGCAATTCTGCCGCTCAAGGGCAAGATCCTGAACGTGGAAAAAGCGCGTTTCGACAAGATGCTTTCATCTGCCGAAGTCGGCACGCTGATTACCGCGCTCGGCTGCGGCATCGGCAGGGATGATTTTGACCCTGACAAGCTGCGCTATCACCGCATCATCATAATGACGGACGCCGACGTGGACGGCTCGCATATTCGCACGCTGCTGCTTACGTTTTTCTACCGGCAGATGCCGGAGCTGATTGAACGCGGTCATGTCTACATCGCCCAGCCGCCGCTTTACAAGATCAAGCGCGGCAAGCAGGAGGTATACGTCAAGGACGATGCGGAGCTGAACGCGTATTTGCTCGCCTCTGCGCTCGAAAATGCGGAGCTGCATGTGAACGCCGATGCGCCTGCGCTTTCCGGCATGGCGCTGGAGTCGCTGGCGAAGGAGTACATGGCCGTCGAGAACATTTTCGAGCGCCTCGCGAGCCGTTACGACGAACAGGTCCTGAGGGAGGTCGGCCGGCTGCCTGAAGTCACGGCAGCGCTCGCCGAGGACCTGGATCAGCTGCAGGCATGGACCGAGCAGCTTTCCGCCGCGCTGCCCAAAGGTAGCGGCGACCGGGCGCAAAAGAACGGCAACAGCGCCAGCTACACGGCGGTACTGGAGCGTGGCGATGAAGACGGCGAGGGCGTGCGCATAGCGATCACCAAGGTGCAGCACGGCGTCGGCAGTACGCGCTACCTGCCGCGGGAGTTCTTCGAGACAAACGAATACCGGCACATCATGGCCTTGTCAGCCAAGCTCGACGACCTGCTGGGTGAAGATGCTTTCATCAAGCGCGGCGAGCGGCAATTCGCGGTAACAAGTTTCTCGGAGGCCGTCGACTGGCTTATGAATGAGGCGCGCCGCGGACAGAGCGTGCAGCGGTACAAGGGCCTCGGTGAGATGAACCCGGAGCAACTCTGGGATACCACCGTCAACCCCGAGACCCGCCGCCTGATGCAGGTGAAGATCGAAGATGCCGTCAAGGCGGACGAGATCTTCACGACGCTCATGGGAGACCAGGTCGAACCGCGCCGGGAGTTCATCGAGAAGAACGCCCTGACGGTATCGAACCTCGACGTCTGACTGCAGGCCAGGGTTGCCATGAGCCGGGCTGCGCAAGCCGCATTCGTCCTGCTGCTGCCGCTGGCCGTGGCGGCGTTCGGGTTGTCACTGTGGACAGCGCTGTTCATGGTCCTGCTCGGTCTCCTGTGGCGCTGGGCTATCGCGCTCAGCGGCCTTGTGCGCCCGGCAGCGGGGCCCGACATGGAGCTGGAGACGATTTCCGCGAGCCATTTCGTGGAGAAGGTTCGCTGGTGCATGGATCGTCTCCGGATCGAATACCAGGAGGTTCCATGGTGTGGAACGCTCGGAGCGTTTTACCTCGGGCGTACCGTGCCGCGACTGCACTTCCGCACAGGCGCCGTGCGCTCACAGATCGGTAATTCACCGGAAATCCTGCGCTACCTGTGGGGCGCTTACGGCACCACCCTCGGCGAGGCAGCCCGCTTCCTGGAGCCCACGGAAGAGCGGCTGGAGTTCGAGCGTCGCATCGATCGCTGTGGGGTGAACCTGCAGGTGTGGATCTACTATCATCTCCTGGACGCGCCGGCAATTTGCAAGCACGCGTGGGGCATCGACAACGCGGCGATACCGGCCTGGCAGCGCAAGCTGATCGGTATCCTGTATCCCCTGCAGGCTTTCATGATTCGCAAGGCGTTTCGTGTCAATGACGAGAATTACCGCAGAAGCTGCGGCCACATAGAAGCCCTGCTCGAGGAGACGGAGGCGTTGCTCGCCGACGGGCGCCGCTCAATTCTCGGCGGCGACACCATCAACTACACGGACATCGCGTTCGCGGCCATCCAGGGCGCATGGCTGCAGCCGGAGGGGTACGGCGGCGGCGCCGGCATCCGCATGGAGCGCGCAAGCGTGCCGGCAGCCATGCGCCAGGACATAGAGCGATGGATTGAACAGTATCCGAGGGTCGCGAGGTTTATCGAAGACCTGTACGCTTCGGAGCGCAACGAGGAATAGCACCATGAGAACAGCAGTTCCTGGCATACTGCTGGCGCTGATCAGTGCCTGTGCAGGCACACCCGAAACGCCGGCCGAGGTCCAGGCCGTCCGCGACTACGTGGAGGTTGGCGAGCTCAAAGAGGTGGATCGCATACGGACAGGTGGCAGCGACGGATGGTCGGCCGTCACCGACTACTACGCGATCTACAACGGCCGCGACGGCCGGTTTCTGCTGGAGTTCACGCAGATCTGCCGCGAGCTGACCGACAACACGAGGGTCACGCCCGACCGCCGTTACGACCACAACGTGATGCGCCGGGGAATCGACACCTTGCGCGGCTGTCGAATCGACAAGATGTATCCGCTCACGGAGGCGCAGGCGCAGGAGATCGAAGCGCTCGTAAAGGCCGCCGGGGGCGGAAACTAATCACGCCCGGGCCTGTCTATCCCGTTGCCGGGCGGCAGCGAGGGAGATGGCTGCACGGCAAGTAAACCTACAGGAAGAATCACAGGGGAAGAAAGTGAGAAAGACATTATTCGCGGCTGCCGCCCTGGTGGCCCTGACCGCCTGCGGGCAGCAGGAAGCACCAACCAGCGCGGCGGAAGCGCCGGCCACTTTGAAATCCGGCATCGCGCTCGAGAACATGGACACCAGCATCCGGCCAGGCGACGACTTCTTCTCGTACGTCAACGGCACGTGGATCGCCAACACGGAGATCCCGGCCGACAAGGCGAGCTATGGCGGCTTCGCTATTCTTGCCGATGAAGCCCAGGAAGACGTCAAGAGCATCATCGAGCGGTCCGCCAGCGGTGAATTCGCAAAGGGCACGGACGAACAGAAGGTCGGTGACCTCTACAAGTCCTACCTCGACATGGACACGCGCAACGCCAAAGGCGTCGCGCCGCTCGAGCCCGAGCTCGAGCGTATCGCCGCAATCGAGAATCACGATCAGCTGGCCGTGTATTTCGCGGTCGCGGGTCGCCGGGGTTACCCGGTGCCGGTCGATATCGGCCAGGTCGCGGACTTCAAAGACCCCAATTACTACATGATCTATGCGTGGCAGAACGGCCTCGGGCTCCCGGATCGCGAGTACTACTTCAAGGACGACGAAGCGTCCGCAATGATCCGCGAGAAGTACGTGGAGCACATCGAGACCATGTTCGGGCTTGCCGGCTTCGAAAATGCGGCCGCGGCGGCAACCGAGATCATGGATCTCGAAACGCGGATCGCTGCTGCGCACATCACCAAGGAGGCCGCACGCGACTGGCCCAACAACTACAACAAGGTGGCCCTCGACAAGCTCAACGAGGTGATGCCGGGCTATAACTGGCAGGGCTATATCGAAGCGGCGGGCATCGCGGACATCGACGGCCTGGTCCTGATGATGACGTCCTACTTCGAGGAGCTCGACACGATCATCGCCGAGACCCCGATCGAGACATGGCAGACCTACCTTAGGTGGGTGGTGCTGAATTCGAGAGCCAATGCACTCAACAAGGCGCTCGACGACCAGGACTTCGAGTTCTACGGCAGAGTACTGCAGGGACGCGAGGAGCAGCGCGAGCCGTGGCGGCGCGCGGTCACGACCGTGAATGGCCTGCTCGGCGAAGTCGTCGGCAAGGTCTACGTCAAGGAGTATTTCCCGCCCGAGGCGAAAGAGCGCATGCTGGAGCTCGTCGGCAACCTGATCAAGGCGTACGAGAAGAGCATCACGGAGCTTGACTGGATGTCCGATGAAACCCGGGCGCAGGCGCTCGACAAACTCTCGAAGTTCCGGCCGAAGATCGGCTACCCCGACGTCTGGCGCGATTACTCGGCGCTCGATATCGAGGCCGACGATCTCTTCGGCAACATCGAGCGTGCCACGGTCGCCGAGTACGAACGCCAGCTGGCTCGCCAGGGAGGACCGGTAGACCGCGAAGAGTGGGGAATGAACCCGCAGACAGTGAATGCCTATTACATGCCGCCGCTCAACGAGATCGTGTTTCCTGCCGCGATCCTGCAGCCGCCGTTCTTCAATATGGAAGCGGATGACGCCGTCAACTACGGCGCCATCGGTGCCGTCATCGGCCACGAGATCGGTCACGGCTTCGACGACAAGGGCAGCACCTTCGACGGTGACGGCGTGATGCGCAACTGGTGGACAGAAACCGATCGCTCGGAGTTCGAGGCGCGCACTGAAAAGCTGGTCGACCAGTACAACCAGTACGCACCCTTCGAAGACCTGAACGTGAACGGTGAATTCACGCTCGGTGAGAACATCGGTGACCTGGGCGGGATCAGCATCGGACTGCTTGCCTACAAGATGTCGCTCAATGGCGAGGAGCCACCGGTCATCGACGGGTTCACCGGGATCCAGCGCGTCTTCCTGGGCTACGGCCAGGTATGGCGCAGCAAGTATCGCGACGAGGCGTTGCGGCAACAGATCATGACCGATCCGCACTCTCCGACGAAGTACCGTGCCAACGGCGCGGTCAGGAACGTGCCCGAGTTCTACGAGGCGTTCAATGTCGCGGAAGGGGACGCCCTGTATCTGCCGCCGGAGGAGCGCGTGAAAATCTGGTAAGGGTCTTAGTGCAGTAGGAGCGCGCCGCGAGCGCCGCTCCTACGCTTCGCGCTCTGCGGCCTTGTTCTTGTAGACCTCGCTGATCTCGAGCATCTTGGTCTCGATCCAGTCCTGCACGATCAGGTTGGTTTCCTTGGGGTCGCGACCGGCCGCGTCGATGGGTGGCCCGATGCACATGCGCACCTTTCCCGGCCGTTTGATAATGCTGCGGCGGCCCCAGAAGTCGCCCGCGTTGTGGGCGACCGGCACGATCTTGCAGCCGGCGTTGCGGGCGAGGGCGGCGCCGCTGACACCGTAGCGGCGGGTTTCGCCCGGCGGCATGCGCGTACCCTCGGGAAAGATCGTTACCCAGATACCGGCGTCGAGCTTCTCCTTGCCTTTCTCGATCACCTGTTTCACGGCGGACCGGCCGGCGCTGCGGTTGATGAATATCGGGTCGAGCATCAGCTTCATCGCCCAGCCCAGCAGTGGCACGTACATGACCTCGCGCTTGATGACCCAGGTCGTTTTCGGAAACACCGTCACGTGCCAGTAGGTCTCCAGCGTCGACGTGTGCTTGATCATGATGACGCTCGGCTCGTCGGGGAGGTTTTCGAGCCCCTCGACCACCGGGTCCATGCCGCAGAAGAAGCGCCCGGCCCATGTTGCCAGCCGGCAGTAACCCAGCGTGATGGCCCAGTGCACGCTCGACGGGGCCCAGAACGTGAGCAGCACCATCAGGGCGCCGATAGCGACGGAGGTGCCACCGAAAGCAATGAATAGCAGCGAGCGGATCAACCGCATGTCACGCCGCCTCTTCGATCAGCGCGCGCGCGGCGGCCGCAAGGTCGTCGTAGACGGGCGCGCCGGCGAAACGTTCCGGCAGCGCAGCCTCCGTCTTGCGGCCCTTGCCGCTACGGACGAGGATGGGGCGGGCACCGACCGCTGCGGCAGCTTCGAGGTCACGCAGCGCGTCGCCGATGACCGGCACGCCGGCGAGCGGCGTGTCGAAGTGCTGCGCCAGTTGCTCGAGCATCCCGGGTTTCGGCTTGCGGCAGTCGCAGCCGTCGTCCGGCCCATGCGGGCAAATGACGATGCGACTGATGTGTCCGCCAGCCTCGTGAATCAGGCCCAGCATCTTGGCGTGCATTGCGTCCAGCGCACGCTGGTCGAAGAGCCCGCGGGCGATGCCGGACTGGTTGCTGGCGATCGCAAGCGTGAAGCCCGCTTTCGTCAGCGCAGCGATGGCCTCGACACTGCCCGGGATCGGCCGCCATTCGTCTTCGCTCTTGATAAATTCCGCGGAGTCGTGGTTGATCACGCCGTCGCGATCGAGAATGATCAGCCCTTTGCCGAGACTCTCGCCGCTCATCGTCAGGCGATGGACAACCGGGAGATATCGGCCACGTCGAGAAACAGGGCTCTCAGCCCGGCGAGCAATGCAAGGCGATTGGACCTGACCGCGTCGTCGTCGGCCATTACCATCACGTCGTCGAAGAACCGGTCGACGGGCTCGCGAAGCGCCGCGAGCTCCTGCAAAGCGCGGGTGTATTCGCGCTCGTCGAGCATCGGGCGAACGGTTCCCTCCGCCGACACGAGCGCATCGTAGAGCGCGCGTTCAGCGCCATCCTCGAGCAGCTTCTCATCGATGTCGCCGGTCTCCGTGACTTCGGCCTGGCGCAGGATGTTGGCAATGCGCTTGTTCGCGGAGGCCAGGCTTTGTGCCTCGTCCAGCTGCAGGAACGCCTGTACCGCCTGCAGGCGGAGCTCGAAATCCACCAGTGAAGCGGGCTGCCGTGCCATGACGGCGTCGAAGGTTTCCGTGTCCAGCCCGGGGTCACGGTCGAGGAAGTAACGCCGCAGCCTGTCGGTGATGAACGTATACAGCGACCCACGAAGCTCTTCCGGGTCCTCCTTGCCGGCCGGCTGCAGCTCCAGCGCTCTTGCGATGAGTTCCTTGAAGTCGAGATCAAGCCCGCACTCGATCGAAAGCCGAATGATGCCGAGCGCCGCGCGGCGCAGGCCGAACGGGTCCCTGTTACCCGAAGGCTTCTTGCCGATCGTGAAAATCCCGGCGAGCGTGTCGAGCTTGTCCGCCATCGCCAGCATGCGTCCATCGTCCGTATCGGGAAGCGCATCGCCGGCGAATCGCGGCTGGTAGTGTTCGCCGATAGCCGTTGCGACCACGTCCGACTCGCCATCCGAGATCGCGTAGTAGCGGCCCATCGTGCCCTGCAGGTCCGGGAATTCGCCCACCATGCCGGTCAGCAGGTCGCATTTGCAGAGCGCTGCCGCGCGCTCGACCTGTGAACTGTCCATGCCGAGGCGCCCCGCTATCCAGGATGCGATCTCCGCCGTCCTGGTGCTCTTGTCGTAGAGGCTGCCGAGGCCACGCTGGTAGACAACGTCACGGAGCGCTTCCTGGCGCGTAGTGAGCGCCTTGCGCCGGTCGTTATCCCAGAAGAAAGCGGCATCGGCGAGTCGTGGTCGAATCACGCGCTCGTTACCGTCTCGTACCTTGTCCGGGGCCTTGCTCTCCAGGTTGGCGACGGTTACGAAGCTCGGCAGGAGCGCGCCGGAGTCGTCGGCCACCGGGAAGTAGCGCTGGTGACCAGTCAGTGTGGAAACGACAACTTCGCGAGGAAGCTCGAGGAACGCCTCGTCGAACTTGCCGAGCACGGGCACCGGCCACTCCACGAGTGCGGCAACCTCGTCGTAGAGGGCTTCGCCGTCGACGATATGGCCGTTAGCCTCTTTCGCGCTGGCCTCAACGCCCTTGCGGACCAGTTCGCGGCGAACATCGAAGTCTGCAATAACGCGACCTTCCTGCTCCAGGGTCTCGAGGTAGGCCGCTGGCGCGGACACCGTGATCGGCCCCCTGGAATGAAAGCGGTGGCCCATCGTCGTGTTGCCGCAGGCGATGCCCATGACAGATCCTTCGACGACACTCGTACCGTGCAGCAAGACGACCCAGTGGACCGGCCGCACGAACTCCTCGTCACCGGCGCCCCAGCGCATGCGCCTCGGGATAGGCAGGTCGGCAAGTGCTTTTTCGACCAGTCCCGGAAGCAACTCGGCGGCCGTTTTGCCTTCCTCCACCGTCTCTGCCGCGAGCCACTCGCCCTTGTCCGTCTTCACGCGCTGCAGCTCGGCGACGTCCACGCCGCACTTCTTCGCGAACGCGATCGCGGGCGGCAGCGGCTTGCCGTCGTCGTCGTAAGCGACCGAGACGGGCGGGCCTTTTTGCGACAGGCGGCGGTCTTCCTGGCCTGCCGCAAGCTTTTCCACGATTACGGCAAGGCGCCTCGGGCTCGCGTAGGCGTGCACGTCGCCATGTTCCAGCCGCGCCTCGTCCAGGGCGCCGCCGAGGTTCGCGGCGAATGCGTCCATCAGCCCGCGCAGCGCTTTCGGCGGCAGCTCCTCGGTGCCGATTTCGACGAGCAGGTCCGCGGGCTTCATGACTTATCACTCCCGGCGAGCACCGAGCCCACCATCGGGAAGCCCAGCGCTTCGCGACTCTTGTAGTAGGCCTCGGCGACCGCCCTCGCCATGGTGCGGACGCGCAGGATATAGCGCTGGCGCTCGCTCACGGAGATTGCCTGGCGGGCGTCGAGCAGGTTGAACAGGTGCGATGCTGCGAGCATCTTTTCGTAGGCCGGCAGCGCGAGATTGAGTTCGATGAGGCGCTCGCAGTCATGCTCGGCATGATCGAAATCGTGGAACAGGGTATCGATGTCGGCTTCGTCGAAGTTGTAGCGGGATTGCTCGACCTCGTTCTGGTGATAGACGTCGCCATAGGTGATGCGCCCCAGCGGCCCGTCGGTCCACACGATGTCGAAAATACTCTCGACGTTCTGCAGATACATTGCGAGGCGCTCGAGGCCGTAGGTGATCTCGCCGGTGACCGGCCGGCACTCCAGGCCGCCGACCTGCTGGAAGTACGTGAACTGCGTTACCTCCATGCCGTTCAGCCATACCTCCCAGCCCAGCCCCCAGGCACCGAGCGTCGGCGACTCCCAGTTGTCTTCGACGAAGCGGATGTCGTGTACCAGGGTGTCTATGCCGATGGCCTTCAGCGACTCGAGATACAGGTCCTGGATATCGTCGGGCGAGGGCTTTATGGCTACCTGGTACTGGTAGTAATGCTGCAGCCGGAACGGATTGTCCCCGTAACGGCCGTCCGTCGGCCGTCGACTCGGCTGCACGTAAGCCGCACTCCAGGGCTCCGGGCCGACCGCCCGCAGGAAGGTCGCCGGGTGAAAGGTACCGGCGCCCATCTCCTTGTCGTAGGGCTGCATCACGACGCAGCCGCGCTCGGCCCAGTATTGTTGCAGGCGGAGAATCAGGTCCTGGAAGGAAAGAAAAGACTGTGCGTCCTTGGCACTCATTGAAAGGCGGTCACTTGCGACAAACCCGCGCAGTATAGGGTACTCGGGCCGATTCGGACACCACCCGCCCGAGAGGCCTCCCGCACCGGCGGTCCTCGAACCACGACCGCTCTTGTCCCAACGGGCGGCCGGGGCATTTGCCTCCCTCATGGCTCGCTACGCTGCGCTTTACTTCGGTCGGCAAACGCCCCGGTCCGCCCTGTCCTGCCCGAACGACGCCGCGATCGGGCCTGGCGGCCGCGCCGCGAGGATTGCCTTTTCGAGGAAGTAAAGCGCAGCCGCGCGTAGCGCGGCGACAAATTCGCCGGGAGCGAATTTGGACGCGCATGCGCGCCCGAAGGGCCAGCGACAGGATGTCGCTGGTCAACCATGACGAGAAAAGGTATCGGAGCGGCGCGCCGATCCGGATCGCGTCGCGGTTCTGGAACTGTTCCGGCGGGGGCTCGCCAAAACGGTGCGTTAGCGAGCGGACGCACCAGAAAGGTGCGGCCGCGGGGCGTTTTGCACTATAATAGTGCGGCAAATCAAGCCAGCTGGAGCCCTGGCCCAATAAAAACAATGACTTATCTCAAGCACCATTTTGGCACGCTTAATGCAATAGCTAAGGCAACCTGGCCGGCAGCTGCTGGCCGTTTCTATGCATAGCGAATCCTGGAGGAAATCATGACGCCCGCAGAGGTACTCGGCCTCATCAAAGAGAAAGAGGTCAAATTTGTCGACTTTCGGTTCACGGACACGAAAGGAAAAGAACAACATGTCACCGTGCCGGCCCATACGGTCGACGAGGACCTGTTCGAGGACGGCAAGATGTTCGACGGTTCGTCCATCGCCGGCTGGAAGGGCATTAACGAGTCCGACATGATCCTGTTGCCTGACGCAGCATCGGCCGTGGTGGACATTTTCACGGACGAGGTCACCATGAACCTGCGTTGCAACGTCATCGAACCATCGACGATGCAGGGCTACGATCGCTGCCCGCGGTCGCTGGCCGGGCGTGCCGAGGCTTACCTGAAGTCGACCGGCATCGCGGACATCGCTTTCTTCGGCCCGGAGAACGAGTTTTTCGTCTTCGACAACGTGTCCTGGGACGATTCGATGCAGGGTGCGTTCTACAAGGTCGACTCCGAGGAGGGCGCCTGGAACACGGACCGCAGCCTCGAGGAAGGCAACACCGGCCACCGCCCCACGGTGAAAGGCGGGTACTTCCCGGTACCGCCGGTCGACTCGCTGCACGACATCCGCTCCGCGATGTGTCTTGCGCTCGAAGAGCTGGGCCTCGAGACCGAGGTGCACCACCACGAGGTCGCCACGGCCGGCCAGTGCGAGATCGGCGTCAAGTTCAATACGCTGGTGCGCAAGGCGGACGAAGTACAGGTACTGAAGTACGTCGTGCACAACGTTGCGCACGCTTTCGGCAAGACAGCCACTTTCATGCCGAAGCCGCTGGTCAACGACAACGGCAACGGCATGCACGTCCACCAGTCGCTGTCGAAGGACGGCGAAAACCTGTTCACGGGCGACGGCTACGGCGGCCTCTCGGATATGGCGCTGCACTATATCGGCGGCATCATCAAGCACGCGAAGGCCATCAACGCGTTCACGAACCCGGCCACCAACAGTTACAAGCGACTGGTGCCAGGATTCGAGGCGCCCACGATCCTCGCTTACTCGGCGCGTAACCGCTCGGCCTCGATCCGGATCCCGTACGTGTCCAATCCGAAAGCGCGGCGCATCGAAGTTCGCTTCCCGGATTCCATGGCGAACCCCTATCTCGCGTTCTCGGCGATGATGATGGCCGGTATCGACGGCATCCAGAACAAGATCCACCCGGGCGATGCCATGGACAAGGATCTCTACGACCTGCCGCCCGAAGAGGAGAAGCAGCTGCAGCTGGTCGCGTTCTCGCTCGACGAGGCGCTTGCAGCGCTCGATGAAGATCGCGAGTTCCTCAAGGCCGGCGACGTGTTTTCCGATGACCTGATCGATGCGTACATCGACCTGAAGATGGAAAACGTGACGCGGCTGCGTATGACCACGCATCCGGTGGAATTCGACATGTATTACAGCCTCTGAGGTGCCAAAACTGTGAACCGGGCGGCATTTTCGCCGCCCGGTCACTGCCCCAATCGCGGAATAAATTGCTATGCTAGCCGTATGGAATTGCGCTCTGTTTTCATGCTCTTCTGCCTTTTCGCGGCTGCTTCAGCGGCGGCGCAGGAGGCGTATCGATGGGTCGATGAAGACGGCGTCGTGCACTATTCCGACCGCCCGCGCGAGGGCGCAGAAGCGATCGTTTTACCGGAGCCCAACGTGGCACCGACACGTCGCGTCCCGCAGCCCACTGCGGCAGAGCAGCAGCAAGAGGAGTCGGCCGAAGAACCGCAGGTCGGCTACACCAGCATCGAAATCACCTCGCCCGGCGCGGAAGAAACGCTATGGAACATCGAGGGCGTCCTGAACGTCTCGGTGGCTCTGCAGCCGGGGCTGCAGCCAGACCACCAGGTTCGCGCGTATTTCGACGGCCAGATGCAGCCGGTGAGCGGAACGAGCTTCCAGCTGCAGGAAGTCTGGCGGGGGGTCCACAATATCCAGGTGGAGGTCGTGGACTCGACGGGCAGGGTGATGATCCGCAGCCAGCCCAACCGGTTCTACGTGCAGCAGAACACGGTAGCGTTCTAGACGGCGGCAAGCCGGCGGGCAACACGGGCGCCGGCGACGACGGCGATATCCGCGATACCGCAAAAGCCATCCTCGACAGCCTGAGCTCCGGCGTCATCCTGCTGGACCGGAACCTGCTCATCCTGGGCCTCAATCCCGCTGCGGAAAATATTCTCGGCATCAGCCAGCGGCGCGCGCGGGGCGAATCGCTGCTCCGGCTCCTCGACGACGACCCCGAGCTGCGTGACATCCTCAGCCGGGTCAGCGTAACCGGCGATCACTATGCCAATGAGTTACGCCTGGGCCCGAACGAGGTCCAGGCCGACGAGCGTATCGTCGACTGCCGTGTGTCGCCCATCGACAGCGGCGCCGCGACTCTGCTCGTCGAGCTCACCGACGTAACGCGCCGCTCGAAGATCAGCCGGGAAAACGCGCTGCTGATCCAGCACGGCGCCGGCCGGCAGATGATCAGGCAGCTCGCCCACGAAATAAAGAACCCGCTCGGCGGGATACGCGGTTCCGCGCAGCTGCTCGCACGCCAGCTCGACCGCAAAGAGCTCACCGAATACACGGACGTCGTGATCAGCGAGACCGACCGGCTCGCCAATCTCGTCGATACCCTGTTGGGTCCGGGAGGCGCGCCGAACAAGCAGCCGCTGAACGTCCACGAGCTGCTCGAATACGTGGTGCGAATCATCGAGGCCGAGGACCTGCGGTCGCTGCACATCGTCCGTGATTACGACCCGGGACTGCCGCTGATCGAACTCGACCGTGACCAGATGGTCCAGGCTTTCCTGAACCTGGTGCGCAACGCGGCGGCAGCACTGGACGGCCAGGGGACGATTACGCTGCGCAGCCGCGCGGTCACGAATTTTACGATTGGCGACACTCGGCACCGCGTGATCGCCAGCATCGAAATACAGGATGACGGCCCCGGAATACCGGCCGACCTGCAGGACACCGTGTTCTACCCGCTCGTCACCGGCAATCCTCACGGCACCGGACTGGGGCTTCCGGCCGCGCAGGAATTACTCAGCCGCCATGACGGCCTGATCGAATTCGAAAGCCGGCCCGGCCGCACGGTGTTCTTCGTGCGCATACCCCTCGACCAGAAAGGGCCGGCAGTATGACCAGCGAGACGCTGAAAGTCTGGGTTGTCGACGATGACCAGTCGGTTCGCTGGGTGCTCGAAAAAGCCCTGCGCCAGGAAGAGATGGACACCCGCAGCTTCGAGCGAGCCGAGCACCTGCTCGAAGCAATGGATCATGACTCGCCCGACGTGCTCGTTACGGACGTGCGCATGCCGGGAATGAGCGGCATAGCCCTGCTCGAGGAGGTAAACCGACGCTGGCCGGAGTTGCCGGTGATCGTGATCACCGCGCATTCGGACCTCGAGAACGCGGTGGCGGCTTACAAGGGCGGCGCCTTCGAATATCTGCCCAAACCGTTCGACATCGACGAGGCCGTCGAGCTGGTGCATCGTGCGGCGCGCCGCAACGGCCACGAGGCAGAGGAATCCGGCGTTGAAAAGCAGGACATTCCCTCGCTGATCGGCCAGGCGCCCGCGATGCAGGAAGTGTTCCGCTCCATCGGTCGACTGGCCGGCTCGAGCATGACGGTCCTGATCACCGGTGAGTCCGGTACCGGCAAGGAGCTCGTCGCGCGAGCACTGCACGAACACAGCCCGCGAGCGGACAAGCCGTTCGTCGCGCTCAATACGTCCGCAATCGCGGCGGAGCTGCTGGAGTCCGAACTGTTCGGTCACGAGAGGGGCGCGTTCACGGGCGCCGACGCGCGACGAATCGGGCGGTTCGAACAGGCGAATGGGGGCACGCTGTTTCTCGACGAAATCGGCGACATGTCCCCGGCTTTGCAGACACGCCTGTTGCGTGTCCTTGCGGAAAGCGAGTTCTATCGCGTCGGCGGACAGCAGTCGATCAAGGTGGACGTGCGGGTGATCGCGGCGACCAACCAGGACCTTGCGCGCGCGGTACGGGAGTCGCGTTTCCGCGAGGACCTCTTTCACCGGCTCAACGTTATCCGCATCAATACGCCCCCGCTCAGACAGCGCCGGGAGGACATTCCTCTGCTCCTGAACCACTACCTCTCCGAGGCCGCTCGCGAGCTGGCCGCGTCGGCGAAGTCGATCGACCCCGAAGCCATGGACGTGCTGCGCAGCTACGACTGGCCGGGCAACGTTCGCCAGCTGGTAAACGCGACACGGCGCCTGACCGTAACGGCCCCGGGCAGCGTCATCGGCACCCAGGACCTGCCCCCGGAAATGGGCGGCACCGCGTCACAGGAGCGTGCCACGCAGGACTGGACCCGCAGCCTCGCCAGCTGGGCGGAGCGTCAGCTCAGTTCCGGCGAAGCCCCACTGCTTGACCGCGCCTTGCCCGAGTTCGAAAAGACCCTGATCCGTATCGCCATGAGCCAGACCAACGGTCACCGGCAGGAGGCCGCCAAGCTCCTCGGCTGGGGCCGCAACACCCTGACCCGCAAAATGAAGGCGCTGCACCTCGACTGAGGTCTCCGGGCCACGGGATCGCAATTCGAAAGCTGAAGTCTGGCCCCGCCTCACGGCGAGCCGCTCCGATACCTTTTCTCGTCATGGCTCGTGTTTCCTCGGGCGGCCGGGACATTTGTCTCCCTCATGGCTCGCTGCGCTGCGCTTTACTTCGGTCGAAAAACGCCCCGGGCCGCCCTGCTCAATCCGCACGACGCTCGTGGAGAGACCCGGCGATGCAGCCGAGATCCACGAGCGGGCCGCGAGGACTGCCTTTTCGAGGAAGTAAAGCGCAGCCGCGCGTAGCGCGGCGAGCCATGACGAGAAAAGGTATCGGAGCGGCCCGCGGGAATATCAATGCGATCGCGCTCCTGCGCCGCCCGCCCGAGCTTGCGCGAGAGAAAGAAGTTCAGGAGAAACGTTCAGGTTTGCAATGTGCCGACGAGGTCGGTGACGGAGTCGAAGCCGTGTCGTTCCAGGTAGTCGGCGATGCCGCTGTTTATTTTTTTGCAGGCAAGCGGATCGTAGAACAGCGCGGTGCCGACGCCGACGGCGGTTGCGCCGGCGATGATGAACTCGATCGCGTCGGTGGCGGTGCGGATGCCGCCCTGGCCGATGATCGGGACGCGGTGGGGCGCAGCGACCTCGTGCACCTCGTGCACCTTGAGCAACGCGATCGGCTTGATCGCCGGTCCCGACAGCCCGCCGCGAACATTGCCGATCACGGGCCTGCGGGCTTCCGCATCGATGGCCATGCCGGTGACCGTGTTGATCACCGAGAAGCCGTCGGTACCCGCCTCTATGCAAAGCCGAGCGTTATCGCGGATGTCGGTCTGGTTCGGCGACAGCTTGGTGAAGATCGGCTTGGTCGTCTGCGCGCGGCAGGCCGCGACGACGCGGGCGGACATCTCGGGATCGTTGCCGAACTGAACGCCGCCTTCCTTCACGTTCGGACAGGAGATGTTGATCTCGATACCGTCGATCGGCGAGTCGTCGAAGCGCCGGGTGACACGCTCGTACTCGTCGATCGTGGACCCGGAGACGTTGGCAAAGAAGCGCGTCTCCGTGAAGTCGAGGCCGGGCAGGATCTCGTCCACCACGTTGTCCACGCCGGGGTTCTGCAGGCCGATGGCGTTCAGCATACCCATCGGGGTCTCGTAGACGCGGTGCGGGGGATTGCCGAGCCGGGCGTCGCCCGTCGTGCCCTTGAGCACCACGCCGCCGACATCGCGGTTCGAGAAGCCCTCGACGCGCGTGTATTCTTCGCCGAAGCCGACACAGCCGGACAGCAGCACGATGGGCGACTCCATCGATATGCCGCAGAGGTCGGTGCGCAGAGGGTTGTTTCGGCGGTTCATCGGATGCGGCATTCTAAACGATATGTTCAGCCTGATCCTGTACCAGCCGGAAATACCGCCCAACACCGGGAACATAATTCGCCTGTGTGCGAACACCGGTGCTGGCCTGCACCTGGTGGAGCCGCTGGGCTTCGAGCTGGACGAACCCCGGCTGCGCCGGGCGGGGCTCGATTATCGCGAGTTTGTGCGCGTAAAGACCCATGCGTCGCTCGATGCGGCGCTCGCGGCCCTCGGCGGACCGCGCGTCTTCGCCCTGAGCACGCGAGGCGGCACCCGCTACGACACGCCGCGATACCGGGCTGGCGATGCATTCCTGATGGGCCCGGAGACTCGCGGGCTCCCGCAGGCGCTGCTCGACAGCCTGCCCGAGGGACAGCGGCTGCGGCTGCCGATGCGACCGGGCAACCGCAGCCTCAACCTGTCGAATGCCGCCGCGGTCGTGGTCTACGAGGCGTGGCGGCAGCTCGACTTCGACGACGGCGCGTGATCAGGCTGCCGGTTCGATGTTGCTGTTGAGCCGGAACAGGTTGCCCGGGTCATACTGCCCCTTGATTTTCGCCAGGCGACCGTAAGCGGGCCCGTAGTTGCCCGCCGCCGCGTCGCCGTCGTACTCGATGTTGTCGTAATAGCCGCCCATGTAGGATTCGATCGCGGCGTACTGCGCGCGGGTCGCCTGGATCATCTCCTGGTCCATGGCCGGATCGCCCCAGCCCGTGACGAACACGAGCATGAGCTCGGCATTGCGATGCGGGAACGCGGTGTCGGTCTCGCCCACACGTTTTACCGCGCCGCCGGCCACGTGGTTGGTCAGGAAAACGCGGGGGTCGTAGGCATCGATCAGGGTATCCACGAGCCCTTGCGACCACGCTTTCACCATGCCGTTCTTGGCATAGGACCGGACGCCGTGTGCCATCATGGCATCCGCGCTCGTCTGCATGATCATGTAATCCTGGACGGCGACGCCGTCCACCACCGGCTTGCCTATGGCCCTCAGCGCGGCCAGCTCCTTTTCGCCCGCCGCCGGGTCGCCGTTGTACACGACCTCCATGATGACCGAGTCGCCCACCTCGGGCAGCCGCGCCAGCGACGGCCCCACGTACAGTTCGTCGGAAAGGCCGGCCGACCACTCGGCGTAGAACTCGAGCACGTCACGCGCCTGCTCCAGCGGCCACACTATGTTGCCGGACAGCACGTTGCGATCGAACGGATGCAGCTGGTACTCGAATTCCGTGACGACGCCGAAATTGCCGCCGCCGCCGCGGATTGCCCAGAAGAGATCGGGTTCCTCGTCGGCGCTGACCCAGCGAATGCGGCCGTCCGCGGTGATGATCCGTGCACCGGTTACGTTGTCTATCGTCAGCCCGTATTTGCGATTGAGGCGCCCGAAGCCGCCGCCGAGCGTAAATCCGCCACAGCCGGTGTGGGAGACGACTCCGGCGGTCGTAATCAAGCCTTTTTCGAGCGCCGCGCTGTCCAGGTTGTTCAGCAAGGCTCCACCCTGGACGCGGGCGCGGCGCGTATCCGCGTCGGCCGTTGCCGTGTTCATCTTCGACAGGTCGATCATCAGGCCGCCGTCGCAAACGGACTTGCCGGGCCAGCTGTGGCCGCCCCCGCGGACCGCGACCAGCACGTTGTTATCCCGCGCGAAGCTGACGGCGTTGCTGACGTCCTCGGCGTTCAGGCAGCGTGCGATCAGCGCTGGCCGCTTGTCGTGCATGCCATTCCATATCATGCGCACCGAGTCGTATTGCGGATGCCCGGAAAGCATCACGGGCCCCGACATGGCGTCCCCGAGCTCCTTGATGGCCGCTTTGCCAAGTTCGATTTCCGCGCCGTCCAGGGACACGGCAGCGATGCCCGTGTCCACCTGGGTGGCGACCGGAGTTTCCTTGCCGCAGGCCGGCAGAAATGCCGCAGCGACGCCGGCCGCAACCGCGGACCGGCAGAATTGACGTCTGTCCATTTGAATCCCCTATTCTTGTGAGCGCATACAGTAAATAGAGCTGTATAAGGAGAAAGTTTAGAGCAAAGCCGGCGAATAGCCAGAAGAGAGCTTGCTCAGTGCTCCGATTTCAGGTCGCGCCGCATCAGGGCCCCCACTGCCTCGCGTGGCGACGCACCCTCGTAAAGGATCCGGTAGACCTGGTGACAGATGGGCATTTCGATGCCGAGCTTCTCGGCTACCTCGTGCACGGCCTCCGCGGCGAGTACGCCCTCGACGACCTGCTGGATTTCTTCCTGGGCTTCTTCGACGGACTTGCCTGCCGCCAGCGCGAGGCCCATGCGACGGTTTCGGGACAGGTTGTCGGTGCAGGTGAGCATGAGGTCGCCCATGCCGGCCAGGCCCATGAAGGTTTCGCGCTTCGCGCCCAGCGCGACGCCCAGCCGCGTCATCTCGACGAGCCCCCGCGTTATCAGCGCGACGCGGGTGTTCGCGCCGAACCCGAGGCCGTCGGACATGCCGGCGCCGATGGCGAGTACGTTCTTGACGGCGCCGCCCACTTCGACCCCCACCATGTCGTCCGAGGTATAGGCGCGAAAGTTGTCACCTGACAGCGTCACCGCAAGGTCCTGCGCAAACGTGGCGTCGTTGGCCGCGATCGTAAGCGCGGTCGGCAGTCCCTCGCCCACCTCTTTGGCAAAAGTCGGGCCGGACAGGACGGCGACGGGCCGGTCGGCACCGAGAACCTCGGCCGCGACCACGTGGGGGAGCTTGCCGGTATGCAGTTCGAATCCCTTGGTCGCCCAGCAGATTCTCGCGCCGTTTTTCAAAAGCGGCCTGATGGCCTCGAGGATCTCACGGAAACCGTGGCTGGGCACTGCGACGAGGATATCGCCGGCGCCTTCCAGGCAGTGGTCGAGGTCTACGAATGCCTCGACATTATCCGGAAACGCTGCGCCCGGCAGGTATCGCGAATTCACGCGCTCCTCGCGCATCTTTGCGAGCTGGGCACGGTCGCGGCCCCAGAGCCTTATCGGCCGCCCGCATCTCGCGAACTGCAGGGCCAGCGCGGTGCCCCAGGAGCCCGCGCCGAGGACCGCGATCGGCTGTGACTGGGCGCTGCTTATCAGTGTGTCTCCGTTGCCGCGGCCGCTTCAGCCTGTTGCTGCTGCAGCGACTGCTGGTACAGCGCATCGAAGTTGATCGGCTGCAGGACGAACTCCGGGAAGCCGCCTTTCTGGATGATCCCGGCGATCGCCTCGCGCGCATACGGGTACAGCACGCCCGGGCAGAAGCTGCCGATGAGCACGGCCATTTCCTCTTTTTCGTAGCCGCCGACATCGAACACTCCGGCCTGCTGCAATTCGACCAGGAAAATCGTCTTGTCGCTGTCCTTTTCCTTGGCGTCGACCGTAATCGTCAGCACGACCTCATGCAGTGTGTCGCTGATCGGCGAGTGCGAGCTGCGGAGATTGAGGTTCGTGCTCGGCGCCCACTCTTTGGCGTTGAATATATTCGGCGTCTGCGGCGACTCGAAGGAAAAATCCTTGACGTAGATCTTTACGACGGAGACATGTTTCTCGGGGGTGCGTGCTTCCTGTTCAGCCATGTTCTGGTCCTGGTCTAATGGGAATGCCCGGCGGCGGTACCGCCGCCGAGCAGTTTATCGAGTTCGCCGCTTTTATCGAGCGAACACACATCATCGAATCCGCCGACGTGGACGTCGCCGATAAAAATCTGCGGCACCGTGCGGCGCCCACCGCTGCGCGCCTGCATTTCGTCGAAACGGGCCGGGTCCCGTGACACGAGGACGTCTTCGAACCTGACGCCCTTTTTGGTGAACAACATCCGTGCGGCCGCGCAGTATGCGCAGAACTCGTCGCCGTAGATGACTACCGGAATCTCGTCACTCATCGCAACAGCCACGCCTACTTCTTGCTCTTGGTCTTCTTGCCGGAGACAACAGGCAAACCGGCCTGCCCCCACGCGTTCATGCCGCCCTTGAGGTTATAGACGCTTTCGAAACCCGCGTTCCGCAGGGTGTTCACCGCCCTGGACGACGTGATGCCCGAGTCGCAGACAGCCACGACGGGCTTGTTCTTGAGCTTGCCGAGCTTCTCCATGTGGCCGTCGAGCTCGTCCATCGGGACATTGCGAGCGCCAACGATGTGGCCGCGCGAAAACGATTCGGCGCTGCGCGTATCGAGGACGACGGCGTCATTGTTGATGAGCTTCACCGCTTCGGTGGGAGCAACGGCGAGCATGCCAGTGGCCTTGCGCCTTAGCTCCGTGAATATGACCAGCAGGAAACTGGTTACCAGCGCGAACACCAGCAAGGTGTGGTTGCCGGCGAACTCCAATAATCTGTCCATGAGGCGTCGTGTGCGCGGGCCGCGCAGGGTTGGTAGAAAGCCGGCATTATAGCAGCGCCCGGCGATGGAAATACCCCGTAAACGCTCTACACTGTGCGCCCATGCGCCCCCTGCACATCTTTATCCTGCTGATCTTTGCCACGCCGGTGGCCACCGTCGCCCAGGAAGACGGGGCCGGCCTTGCCAAGATCAAGGAGCAGGAGCTCGAGGAGGTTCGTGACAAGATCAGCGACCTCAAGAAAAGCATGGACAAGAGCGCGAGGGATCGCGACCGCCTGACGGAGGACCTGCAGAGCGCCGAGGTCGGCATCGCTGAAAAGCGCCTGCGCCTGAAAGACCTGGAGCGCGAACGCGCCTGGAGCGGCAAACGCCTGGCGGAACTCGATGCCGCGATTGCCGAGCGCGAAGCCGAGCTGGCACTCGAGGCGGATCACCTCTCGGCACAGGTGCGCGCCGCCTACATGAGCGGCAACCAGGAGAAGATCAAGCTGCTCCTGAACCAGCGCGACCCCGCGATGCTCGGCCGCATGATGGCCTATTACAACTACTTCAACGATTACCGCGCGGACAATATCACCGCCGTATCGGCAAAGATTCGCGAGCTGGCCGAAATGCACAGCGAGGTTGCAGCGGAGGAGGCGCGGCTTGCAGACCTCGCCAGGACCCGCGAGGCCGAACTCGAGAAACTGGCGACCGCACAACAGGAGCGGCAGGAACTGCTGGCCGCCCTCAAGGACAGGATTGCCGCCGAGGGCCGCGAGATCGACCGTCTTGCCGCTCAGGAGAAGGACCTGGCTCGCCTGATCGCCGAATTGACCAGCATCCTCTCGGATTACCCGATTACGTCCGAGGAGCCATTCAGCGAGCATCGCGGCCGCCTCACCTGGCCGGTCGCGGGTACGCTGCTGCGTGATTTCGGACAGCCACGCGTGGGAGGAGAGCTGAAGTGGAACGGCGTCGTGCTTGCCGCACCGCGCGGCCGGGAAGTGCGCTCCGTGTACCACGGCCGCGTCGCGTTCGCGGACTGGCTCGCCGGCATGGGCCTGCTGGTCATCGTCGACCATGGCGAAGGCTACATGACGCTGTACGGTTACAACGAGACGATTCTCAAGAATGCGGGCGACTGGGTCGCGCCCGGGGACGTGATCGCCACGGTCGGCGATAGCGGCGGCCAGGCGGAAGCGGGGCTGTACTTCGAGATACGGCGCGGTACCCAGCCCCTGAACCCGAGACGCTGGGTGACGCGCAGGCCCGGTGACTGAGCGAACGTGCCGGCGCTCACAGTACAGGGCCGGCGGACTGTGGTATCGTCATTTGTACCGGCCGGGCAATGATTCGGCCGGCTTTCGGAGTAGCGTATGTCGTTGAAAGTCAGGGCTATCCTGGTCGTTGTAATCGGAACCGTAATGGGGCTGAGCCTTTCGATCGGTGGTGGCCTGCTTACGGAAGGCGGCGCGCCACCCGAGGAAGAGCTCGCCTGGGAGAACGCGCGGCTGTTCGCCGAAGTGATGGAGCGCGTCAAACAGGATTATGTCGAGCCGCTGGACGACAGCGAGCTGCTCGAGAGCGCCATTCGCGGCATGGTCAGGGACCTGGACGCCCATTCCCAGTACCTCGATGCCGATGAGTATCGCGATATTCGCATCAGCACCACGGGCAGCTACACGGGCATCGGCGTGGAGGTCGCGGATATAGACGGCACCATCAAGGTCGTCACGCCGATTACGGGCTCCCCGGCAGCACGCTCCGGGATACGGAGCGGCGACCAGATCATCGCCGTCGACGGCATAACGGTGGAGCCGGATCACCTGCAGGACACGATCGGCCGCATGCGCGGTCGCGCCGGATCCCGGATAAGCATCACGGTGCTCCGCGATGGCGAGGCCATCGATCACGAAATGCGGCGGGAGATCATTCGCGTCGCCAGCGTCCACCACGAAATACTGGGCCCGTCGTATGGCTATGTTCGCGTGAGCCAGTTCAGCGAAACCACGGCGCGCGAACTGAGCCGCGCGATCGACACCATGCAGGAAGCCGGCGGTGGCATGCTTGCGGGCCTGATACTGGACCTGCGAAACAACCCCGGCGGCGTACTGGATGCCGCTGTCGACGTTTCAGACCTGTTTCTCGACTCCGGCGTCATCGTCGTGGCAGACGGACGCACCATCGACGCGCGCTTCACGCGATCGGCGCATCGCGGCGACGTGCTGGACGGCGCCGAACTCGTGGTGCTCGTGAACGAGGGTTCCGCATCGGCCTCGGAGATCGTGGCCGGCGCCCTGCAGGACCACGGCCGCGCTATCGTCGTTGGAACCGGCACCTTCGGGAAGGGCCTCGTGCAGACGGTCATGCCGCTGTCCCAGGGCCGTGCGCTCAAGCTGACGACGTCCCGCTATTACACGCCGTCCGGCGACTCCATCCACGAAACCGGCATTACGCCGGACGTGTATGTCGAGGGCACGCCGGGCTATCCGGACATGAGCCTGAGCGGTTTCGTCGATCGCGAACAGGACGCACAGCTGCTCGAAGCGCTGAACCGCCTGCAGCGCGGCGACGTGATGCACAGCAAGGCTCGATGACGTTCGCACAAGTCCGCGCCGCCGCGATCCTTTTGCTGCTCGCGACGCAGAGCTTCGCGCAGTCCGCACCGCGCATCGCGATTATCATCGACGACCTCGGCTACCAGCTCGCTGCAGGGCACCGCGCCGTCGCGTTGCCGGGGCCGGTAGTCTGCTCCATCCTCCCGGGCACGCCGAGGGCGACGCAGCTGGCACTGGCGGCGTGGGAGCGCGGCAAGGAAGTGTTGCTGCATCTGCCGCTGCAATCCGTGAATCACGACGGCAAGTCAGAGCCGGGCTCGATCACGCTGGACACGACCCGCGAAGCTTTCGCCGACACGTTCGCGACCGCGATAGAGTCCGTGCCCTTCGCCGTCGGGGTTAACGGCCATCGCGGCAGCCTGCTGACGCGGCACCCCGGGCATATGAGCTGGCTAATGGAAGAAATCCTGCGAGCCGGCGGGCTCTACTTCGTCGACAGCTATACGACTCACCACAGCGTCGCGCTGCAGATTGCATCGGAGCAGGGTGTGCCGGCAATCAAGCGGGACGTGTTCCTGGATTCGGACCCGGCACCCGAAAGCGTTGCGCAGGAGTTCGAGCGCCTCAAGGCGCTGGCGCGCGAGCGCGGACTCGCGGTTGCCATCGGGCATCCGTACCCGGATACGCTTGCGTTCCTGGAACGCGCGATCCCGGGTCTTGTCGAAGAAGGGATACAGCTGGTACCACTTCGTGAACTGATAGACTTTCCCTGATGATGAACAGAGTCATTACCTGTATCGCCGCGAGCCTGCTGGCGTCGCCAGTGACTGCTGCCGATGCCGTCCTGCTGCTCGCGCAGGCGGACGAAGTGGCCTGCACGATGGATTACACGCCGGTGTGTGGGGCCGACGGCAAGACTTACAGTAACGAATGTGTTGCCAACGTCGCAGGCGTCGAGATCGTTGCCGAGGGTGAATGCCCGGCCGCGACCAACGGCGAGGATACCGGCGAAGCGGACGATGCTGATGAGGCGATCGACGAACAGGAGACCGCCGGCGAGGAGCCGGACGAAGACGAGCCGCTGGCGACCCCCCGAGAATGCAGCGAGGAATACGACCCCGTCTGCGGCGTCGACGGCAACACCTACATCAACGAGTGTTTCGCGGCCAGGTCCCGTGTCGAGATCGCCGGCCTCGGCGCCTGTGCACCGAGCGGTTGTCCCGGTGTCCCGGACCCGGTCTGCGGCATGAACGGCCGCACCTACCTGAACCGCTGCGAAGCAAACGTGGATCGCGTACCGGTGCAGCGCGCGAGCGCCTGCGACGTCAATAACTGTCCGCCCGTCTTCGCGCCGGTCTGCGGCAACGACGGCGTGACTTACGACAATGCCTGTTTCGCCGACAAGGCCGGCATCACGACCTACACCGTCGGCCTATGCAACCAGCGGCCATGCCCGAACCTGTTCGTGCCGGTGTGCGGTTCCGACAATCTCACCTACGCGAATGCCTGCTATGCGGAGCGGCGCGGAACGCGCATCGACTACGCCGGCATGTGTGAGGAACAGGGCCGCAACTGTCCGCGCGTCTACCTGCCGGTTTGCGGGCTGGACGGCATTACCTACGACAACGAATGCCAGCTTGAAAACGCCGGTGTGCTAAAAGCCTATGCCGGCGCCTGCATCGGCGATTAGTCAGCCGAAGAGCGTCATGCGGCGCGATACGGCGTTGAAGCCGGACTCAAAATGCTCATGTACTCGCGGACACACTGCGCTTTCTCGTCCGCCTTCGCCTTGTCTCGCACGCGCCTGACGCTTTTCGGTCGCTGAGCCTGCTTAGCTCCACGCAGGCCTCAGGCGGCCTTTCGAGTCGGGCGCATACGGCATCCAGGCGAGCGCGAGCACCGGGACGTGCACGTCCGTCGTCCTGGCCCTGACCACGATCTCGTCCAGTTCCTCGCCCTGCGCATCGAACGCGGTATCGAGGGCGGCGACCTCCTTCTCCAGTTCCGCGTTGAGCGCTGCGAGGTCCGCGCGAACCTTCTTTGCTGTCTGCTTTGCACGGGCGACGTCTGCAGCTTCCTTGCGCGCGCTGCCTGCCGTCTTGATTGCCGTACCGACTCTGCTTGCCGAGGTCGTGGACAGCCGTTTCCTTCCGAGCACTGCTCCGAGGATCGCCGTGCCGATGGACACGGCCGTATCCAGCGTCTTTTTGCTCGCCTGTTCCTGCTCGCGGGCAATCGCCTGTTCGGCACGCATCAGGCGGTTCTCGAGCGTAGTGGTCTTGCTTGCATAACGCTTGCGCAGCTTCGCGATCGCCTGGTCGCGTTTCTCGCTGGCCAGGTCCTGCAGGCGTACTCGAAAGTCGCCTTCGGTCTCGCCGGGCATGGAGGTCAGCCCGAAGCGCTTGTTGCGGTAGAGCGTGACGGTCTCGTTCTGCCGCACCCAGCGCTTGAACTCGCGCTGCCACCCGGTGTACTGCTTCACACTGGCGGCCGGACCGGGTAGTTCTGCGAATGACGCACCGGGAGCGGCGCTGTCGCCCAGCGCTTCCACCGACATGTCCAGCGGCTCTGCGCTGTCCCAGTCGACGGCTACCGGGCCGTCCTCTATCTCGGCGGTATACAGGGCGCTGCGTTCGTCCTCGACCCGGTAGCGCGCGTTCGAGAACACGAGGTCGGCGCCGGCGATGAGGCGCGGGAAATACGTTACGTCGTCTCCGCCGCCCGGCACGAAGTACTGGTCGATAGCGGGCGGCAGCGCGGGCGCGTCGGTGGAGCGACCGCGTTTCGGTTTGGCTGCACCTGCCGTGTCTGCGGCCGCGGCCCTTCGGGCACCGGACATCAGTGTGCGTATGTGGTCGCGAGTCAGCGGGCCCGCGAGGTAGGACATGACCCAGCGAGTGCCGAAGACGACGGGCTCGTCTTCGTGCACATTGTGCAGCAGGAAGCGCCGCTTCCCGAGGCCGGCGAGGGTACGCTCCATTTCCTGCCTGTCGAAATCGCCCTGGCTCGCGCCCTCGAGGCCTTCCATGACGCGGGCCTTGTCGCGTTCCGTCTGCAGCCGCCCGATGAACCAGGTGCCGGTGTTCGACAGACCCTTATAGTCGAGGTCGACGGGATTCTGTGTCGCGAGCACCAGCCCGAGGCCATAGGCGCGCGCCTGCTTCAGGAGCGTCAGGAACAGCGTCTTGGTCGGTGGATTTGCCACCGGCGGCATGAAACCGAAGATCTCGTCCATGTAGAGGATGGCGCGCAGGCTGGACGTGCCCGGCTGCGCCCGCATCCAGGCGATGATCTCGTTCAGCAGCATGGATACGAAAAACATCCGCGAGGCGTCGTCGAGGTGCGCGATCGACAGTACCGAAATACGCGGCTTGCCCTCGGCGGTGTACAGCAGGTTCTTCGCGCTCAGCGGTTCGCCCTGCATCCAGGCCTCGAAGCCGGGCGCTGCCAGCAGGTTGTTGAGCCGCATCGCGAGCGCGAAGCGATCCTTCTCCGGGAAAAAAGCGTCGAGGCTCATGACGCCAATGGTCGTGAATGGCGGGCTCTGGATTGCTGTGATCAGGCCCGCGATGTCGAGCTCCCGGCCTTCCTGCCACGCATGATCGAGCAGGCGCGATATGAGAATGTGTTCACGGCTCGCGACCGGGTCGGCGTCGATGCCGAGCAGCGTCAGGATGCCGGTCGCGGTTGCCTGTACGCGCTCGCGGTACAGATCGACGTCGTCCATGAGCGCCGCTTCGGGAGCGGCGAAGGACTTCAGCACCGAAACGGGCACGCCGGCGTTGCTGCCAGGCGTATATATGGCCATGTCGACACTGTTTCGCAGCTGAGCGATGCGCTTGCCCGACTGGCCCCAGTCGCCAAGGCCTTTCTTCCAGAGCGCCGCCTGCGCGGCGGCGAATTCATCGACGGTCTGGCCCTGGTCGCTCGCGCTGCGCTGGTTCACCCAGGGCCGGAAGTCCTCGGGCGCTAACTTCGGGAAAGTCAGCAGCAGGTTGCCCATGTCGCCCTTGGGGTCGATGGCTATCACCGGAATGTGATCGAGAGCCGCCTCTTCGAGCAACCCAATGCCGAGCCCGGTTTTGCCGGAACCCGTCATGCCGATGATAACGGCATGTGTCGTGAGGTCCTTCGAGTCGTACAGCACCAGCTCGTCGGTCAGGCTTTCGGTCGATGCGTCGTGACGCTTGCCGAGATAGAAGCTGCCCAGTTTTTCGAAGTCAGGCAGTGTCATTGCATGTCCTCAGGGGTAGGTGTAGCTGGCCTGTATGCCGAGCGGTAAACCGATCGCGTAATACACCAGCAGGAAGATCGTCCAGGTGATCAGGAAGGTGATCGAGTACGGCAACATCATCGCGGTCAGGGTGCCGATTCCGGTGCCCTTCACGTAGCGCTGGCAGTAAACGACGACCAGCGGGAAATACGGCATCAGCGGCGTGATGATGTTGGTGCTCGAGTCACCGACCCGGTAGGCCGCCTGCGTCAGGTCGGGCGAGATGCCCAGCGACATCAGCATGGGAACGAATATCGGTGCGAGCAGCCCCCACTTGCCGCTGGCCGAGCCGACGAAGATGTTGACGAACGCGGTCAGGAGCACGATACCGACGATCGTCACCGATGCCGGCGCGGCCAACGCCTTGAGGAAGCTGGCGCCTTCGAGCGCCAGCAGCACGCCGAGATTGGACTGTCCGAAGGCGTACACGAACTGCGCGATGAAGAACATGATGACGAGGTAGTACGCCATGCCGTGCATCGCGTGGGTCATGCCCTCGATCATGTCCCTGGAACTCTTCATGGTCTTCGCAACGATGCCGTAGACGATGCCGGGCACCAGGAACAGCAGGAAGATCAGCGACACGATCGAACGCATCATCGGCGAACTGAAGGAGGTCAGCTCACCCTCTGGCGTACGCCATGCCGACCCTTCCGGCAGCGCGGTCACGAACAGCAGGACTATGCCGATGACCATCGCGGCGAGCGCCCAGCGCAACCCCTTGCGCTCGTTCGGCTGCAGGTCGTGCATCTCGGGCAGGTCTTCCGCGTCGCCGTCGATCTCGGTGCTCGAGATCCGGGGTTCCACGACCTTGTCGGTTATGTACCACCCCAGGCCGATGATCAGGAGCGACGAGGCCGTCGTGAAGAAATAGTTGTTGAGCGGGTTGATGATGATGTCCGGATCGAGAATCTGCGCGCCCGCCTGGGTGAGTCCCTGCAGCAGCGGGTCCAGCGAGCTCGGCACGAAGTTGGCGGAAAAGCCGCCCGATACGCCGGCGAACGCCGCTGCAATGCCGGCCAATGGATGACGACCGGCCGCATAGAAGATGACGCCGCCCAGCGGGATGACGAGCACATAGCCCGCGTCGACCGCCGAGTGCGACACGATGCCGACCAGGATGACCATCGGTGTCAGCAGCTTGGCCGGCGTCACGTTCAGGAGAGACCGGATTGCCGAATTGATGAACCCCGTGTGTTCCGCGACGCCGATGCCCAGCATCGCGACCAGCACCACGCCGACAGGGTGGAAGTGCGAGAAGTTGGTCACCATGACCGACAGGAACTCGGTAATGGCCCTCGGCGCGAGCAGGTTGTTGATGACCAGCGGCTCGTTCGAGCGTGGGTCGATGACACCGAATGTCACGTAGGAAAGAATCCAGGACAATACCCAGACGATAAAGAGCAGCGCGATGAACAGCACTGCCGGGTCCGGGAGCTTGTTGCCCACTCGCTCGACGGTTTCGAGCATCCGTGTCGTGAGGCCGGGTCTGGCCGCTTCTTCTTGTTTTTCTGCCATTACGGTTATCCGTCGAATTCCAGCAGCGAGTTTACATGAATCGCTTGCTACTGAGCCGGGCTAGGCGGCGGCACGGGTCAAGGAGCCCGGTCTGCGGTATTTGTCTCCGGGCTGCTCGCTATGCTCGCTCGAGGCCTCGTCGACAAATACCCCGAACCGGGCTCTGTGCCGCGGACACGACACTGCAGGGAGTCCGGGGCGTTTCTCGACCGAAGTAAAGCGCAGCGAAGCGAGCCATGAGGGAGAG
>Ga0209536_100000739_pt1 | contig 53751 bp, 44 predicted proteins | sample DeeMarSeWOR28_12_FD_187461 | JGI IMG/M metagenome (GOLD analysis project Ga0209536, IMG submission 187461) | Marine sediment microbial communities from White Oak River estuary, North Carolina - WOR-2-8_12 (SPAdes) (version 2) | ecosystem: Environmental > Aquatic > Marine > Intertidal zone >... | reverse complement strand
CAGTCGAGCCAGCCCCGGTCTGCTGCGCCTCGGAGCATCGCGTACTCACCGCTCACCTGGTACGCAAAGGTCGGAAGTCCGAACGCGTCTTTCACGCGGCGCACGATGTCGAGATACGGCATGCCAGGCTTGACCATCACCATGTCGGCACCTTCCGCGACGTCGAGGGCCACTTCGCGCAAGGCCTCGTCCGTGTTCGCGGGGTTCATTTGGTAGGTGCGCTTGTCGGCGGTGCCGAGGTTCTGCGCAGAGCCGACCGCGTCGCGAAAAGGGCCGTAGAAAGCGGAAGCGTACTTCGCGGAATAGGCCAACAGGCTCACCTCCTGGAGCCCTTCGTCGTCGAGCGCTTTTCGAATCGCGCCCACGCGGCCGTCCATCATGTCGCTCGGTGCGATGACATCGCAGCCAGCCTGTGCCTGCACGAACGCCTGTTGGCAGAGCACGTCTACCGTTTCGTCGTTGAGGATCTTGCCGTCGCGGACGATTCCATCCTGGCCGTGGGTGGTATACGGATCGAGCGCGACATCGCAGATGACGCCGATGTCGCCGTGCTTGTCTTTGATCGCGCGCACGGTGCGGCAGACGAGGTTATCGGCATTGATCGCTTCAGCGCCGTCGTCGCTCTTGAGCTCCTGTGGCGTGACTGGGAAGATGGCGACGGCGGGGATGCCGAGCTGCTTGGCTTCGCCAACCGCCTCCACGACCAAATCGACGCTCATGCGCTCGACGCCGGGCATCGAGGGGACGGGAGTACGCGCGCCGGAGCCCGGTTGAACGAAGAGAGGCCAGATTAAATCATCGGGCGTGACGTTCGACTCGCGCGTGAGCCGCCGGACCCATTCCGCGGCGCGATTGCGCCGCATCCTCGTCCCCGGAAACTGTGATTGCCCATTGTCAGCCATGGCTCGCCGGAGCCTAGCACGGGGACACGCTCCACCCTCAAAACACGAGCAGTTCCAAGCGCCTGCGCGGCGAAGTGCGCAAGTCCGAACATCACCGCGATCGGATACGTGTGCGACGCGGCGTGAGACCCGTCGGGTATTTCGAAAGAAGTGGCGGGAATGCGATCACGGCCCCTCGCGTTCTTCGGTCCAGCATGCCTCGTCTCGCGATCCTTGCAGTCCCACTTCTCGTCAGCCTGTCCTCCGCGGCACCTACGGTGGCTTCTGCTACGCCGCCAGCGCTGGCACCCCTGCTCGAAGAGCTCGTCGGCGACCTGCCCGGGCCCATCCACTATTTCGCTGCGCGGGTCGACCTCGACGGCGACCGGACCCCCGAGTGGATCGTGCACGTCGCCGGGCCATCGGTGTGCGGGACGGGTGGCTGTGACACCCTGGTGTTCAAGGAGTCGAAACACGGGCTCGCGCTGCTCAGTCGGATCACCGTGGCGAGGCCGCCCATCGTCGTCGCCGACACCAAGACCGAAGGCTGGCGAGATCTCATCGTTCATGTCCGTGGTGGCGGCATCCTCCCCGGTCACGAGGCGCGGCTTCGCCATGACGGCAGAATCTACCCGACCAACCCGACCGTTGCCCCGGCGGAGCCTTTGACGACGAAACCGAGAGGCCGAACGGTCATCGGCCCGTTCCAGTCCTTCGCGGAGGGTGAAGAGCTACGATAACTCAGGCGTGCTTCTGGAAGAAGCCAGCTACTGCCTGCCCGATCTCCTCGGGCGAGTCCTCTTGAATGAAGTGAAGCCCCTTCACCGTGGTCTCTTCTTGGTTCGGCCAAGTGCGCGCGAACTGTCGCTGCGCGCCGATGAGAATCGTTCCCGGTTCGGCGTTCACGAAGAGCTTCGGGAGGGAATCGCTTTGCGCGAGCCAGTCGGCGTACGCGCTCACGATGTCGTGCACGTCCTTCGGCTCGCCCGCGACAGGAATCTGCCGGGGCCAGGTCAGGGTGGGGCGCCGCGACTCGCCGGGCTCGGTGTAACGCGCTCCGTAGCGTTGGATCTCCTCCTCGGAAAGCGGCCGCATGATCGAGGCGGGCAGGATACGCTCCACGAAGACGTTCTTCTGGAGGACGATCTCTTCGCCCGCGGGTGAGCGCATCGCCTGGAAGATCTTGCGTGAAGGCTCCGGCCAGTGCTCCCAGCCCGAGATGGGACATACGATCGCCTCCATGTAAGCGATCCCTCGAACCTGATCCGGGCGCCGGTGCGCCCAGTGAAATCCGAGGCCCGAGCCCCAGTCGTGGATGACCAAGAACACGCGCTCCGTACCGACGACCGCGTCGAACCAGGCATCGAGGTAGCGCCGATGGTCGACGAAGCCGTAACCCGAGGAGCTCTCGCCCGAGTCACCCATGCCGATGAGGTCCGGCGCGAGGCAGCGCGCGACGGGCGCCACTTCTTTGATGACGTTCCGCCAGAGGTACGACGACGTGGGATTGCCGTGCAGGAAAACTATCAACGGCCCGTCCCCTCCGGTGTCGACGTACGACATCGCGCTGTCTTCGACGGCGACGCGCTTTCTCGGATGGGGGTCTTGGGCGGAGATCTCAGTCATTGGTGTATAGTCCGCCGGATGAGCCTAGACGGCAACTGGGTCACGCCCGGGAGCAGATATCTCGTGCCCTTCGACGGGAGCTTTCGCATCGCCGATGCCCCGACGCACCCGTCAGGGAAGATCGACGAAGACGCGCTCGATGAAGCTCGTGAGGAGCGCACCGAGTCGATCGGCGAGCTCCAGCGCAAGCTCTACGCCGACAACCGGTACTCGGCGCTCTTCGTGTTCCAGGCGATGGACGCGGGCGGCAAAGACAGCACGATTCGGCACGTCTTCACGGGTGTGAACCCGGCCGGCTTCCAGGTTTCGTCATTCAAGGCGCCTTCCGACGAGGAGCTGGATCACGATTTCCTCTGGCGGATCGCGCGTCGCCTTCCGGAGCGCGGGCGTATCGGAGTGTTCAACCGGAGCCACTATGAAGAGGTGCTCGTCGTACGGGTGCACCCGGAGTTCCTGGACGCTCAGAGATTGCCGCGGCTCGATCCAAAAACGATCTGGCAGCGGCGCTTCGAATCGATTCGCCACTTCGAAAGGCACCTCGCCGACAACGGCACGGTCATCGTGAAGTTCTTTCTGAACGTCTCCCTCGAGGAGCAGAAGCGCCGTTTCCTGCGCCGCATCGACAGGCCGCGCAAGAACTGGAAGTTCAATGCCGGCGATGTCGAGGAGCGAAAGCGCTGGCCCGACTACATGCATGCGTTCGAGGATGCTCTGAACGCGACCTCTCGTCCGTGGGCGCCTTGGTACGCTATTCCTGCCGACAGCAAGCCCTACATGCGCGCGGAGGTGGCGCGCATCGTTCAGGAAACACTCGAGAGCCTCGGCGTCGACTTCCCGGCGATCGACGCAGCGGCCAAGGCGGAGCTCGCGAGATGCCGCGGAATGCTCGAGGAGCAATGAGCGCCCCGGCGCCAGTCGTGCTCACAGTGGCCGGCTCGGATCCCTCCGGTGGCGCGGGCCTTCAGGCAGACCTGAAGACGATTCACCAGCACGGGGGTTACGGGGCTGCGGTGCCGACGCTGGTCACGGTGCAGAACACCGAAGGCGTGGAGGGCGTGGAGCTCCTTTCCGCGGACCTGGTGCGTGCGCAGCTCTCGGCGCTGCTTCGGGACCTGGAGCCGCGGGCCGCCAAGACGGGCGCGCTCGGGTCGCCGGCGGTCGTACACGTCGTGGGCTCGATCATGTCCGAGAGCGGGTTTCCCTGGGTCGTCGATCCGGTCTGGCTCCCGAGCCGCGGCCGACCACTGTCCCAAGGTGACGTCGTCGAGGCCTACAAAGAGGCCATCCTGCCACGGGCGTCGATCGTGACCCCGAACGCCCAGGAGGCTTCACTGCTCGCAGAGCTGCCGGTACGCGCGCTTGCCGATGCGCGGACGGCGGCCGAGCGGATCGCCGGTCTCGGAGCGCGAGCCGTCTTGATCAAAGGCGGGCACCTCGAAGGCTCGGAACGGGGGACGGATGTGCTTCTCCACGATGGCGTCATCACCGAGCTTCGAGCGAGAGAGCGGGTGCCGGGCCGCTTTCACGGCACCGGCTGCGCGCTTTCGGCGTCGATCGCAGCGCGGCTCGCGTTCGGCGCCGACATTCCAAGCGCCGTCGCGGGTGCGAAGCACTGGCTGACCGACGCGCTTGGCGATGCGTTTGCGGTCGGCAAGGGGGCTCTGCCGGTCAATCATCTCTGCCCGGTTCGCCACAAACCTTAGCTCTGGTCGAAGTTTCCAAAACGCTTTTGTTGCCTCGCCTTTTGGGAGGCTGCTACATGCGCGTTGGTTGTCTGGATGGCGCGTCGTCGGAAGAAGAAGGGGGTTCCGCAGATCGAGCTGCCCATGGACAGCATCGAGGATGCTTCGCTGGTCGTGGAAGCCCAGCGTCGTTACCTCAACTACGCCCTGAGCGTCATTACCTCGCGCGCGTTGCCCGACGTTCGAGACGGTCTCAAGCCGGTCCAGCGTCGAATCCTCTATACGATGTACAACGAGCTCCGGCTCCGGAGCGACGCCAAGCATCGGAAGTCGGCAGCCATCGTCGGCGACGTGATGGGCAAGTTTCATCCGCACGGCGACACGGCCATCTACGACGCGCTCGTCCGCATGGCGCAGCCGTTCACGATGCGGGAGCCGCTGGTCGATGGGCGGGGCAACTTCGGCTCGCCGGACGGAGACTCGGCGGCAGCCATGCGCTACACGGAGGCGAGGCTCCAGAAGCTCGCCGACGAGCTCCTGGTCGAGCTTGCCAAGAAGACGGTCGCATTCCGCCCCAACTACGACGGGCGGCTTTTCGAGCCCGTCGTGCTGCCTGCGCGCTTTCCGAACCTCCTGGTGAATGGCTCGCAGGGCATTGCAGTTGGCATGGCAACCTCGATCCCACCTCACAATTTGAGCGAGGTGATTCAGGCCTCGGTAGCATTGATCGATGGCGACCTGACGACCAAGCAGCTCCTGAAGTTCGTGAAGGGACCCGACTTCCCGACCGGCGGAGAGCTGATCAGCAGCAAGCAAGAGCTCGCTGCGGCGTACGAGACGGGGCAGGGGTCGCTGAAGCTGCGCGGGGAGTGGACGACCGAGACCCCCCGCAAGGGCGAGCCCTTGATCATCATTCATTCGATTCCCTATTCGGTGGAGCGACGCGCGGTCGTCGAAAAGATCGCCGAGGTGATCATCGCGAAGAAGTTGCCGGGGCTGATCGACGTCCGGGACGAGAGCACCGAGGATTGCCGCATCGTGTGCGAGATGAAGAAGGGGGCCGACCCGAACCTCGTGATGGCCTACCTCTACAAGAACACGCCGCTACAGACGAACGTGCAGGTGAACCTCACCTGCCTGGTGCCGACCGAGAACCCGGAGGTGGCGGCGCCGCAGCGCATCGGGCTCCAGGCCATCCTTCGACACTTCCTCGACTTCCGCATGGAAGTCGTCACCAAGCGCCTGGAGTTCGAGCTCGACCAGCTCCTCAAGCGCATCCACATCCTCGAGGGCTTCGTCATCATCTTCGACGCGCTCGATGAAGCAATCCAAATCATCCGCCGCTCCGAGGGCAAGGCCGACGCCGCCATGAAGCTGATGAAGCGGTTCCAGCTCGACGAGCTTCAGGCAGATGCGATTCTCGAGCTCAAGCTCTACCGCTTGGCAAAGCTCCAAATGCTCGAGATTCGGAGCGAGCTCGACCAGAAGCGCAAGGAAGCCAGCCGGGTGCAGCGCTTGTTGAAGAGTCCGGCTGCCCGCTGGAAGCTCATCCGGGCGGAGCTACAGGAGCTTGCGTCGAGCTATGCCGACCCGCGCAGAACGCGCATCACCGCCAAGCTCGACGAGCCCGAGTTCGACGCCGAGGCCTTCATCGTCGACGAGGACGCCATGGTCGTCGTGACGGAGCAGGGCTGGGTCAAGCGGCAGGGCAAGGTGAAGGACGTCGCATCGACCCGCGTCCGAAAGGGCGACCGCGTGCTGGCGGTGTTGGCCGGGTCCACCAAGAGCACGGTGGCGTTCTTCAGCAGCCATGGGGTTTGCTACGTGACCCGCATCGTGGACATTCCGGCGACGACGGGGCACGGGACACCGCTTCAGACGATCTTCAAATTGGCGGATGGGGAGCGCATCGTCGGGGCGATGGGTTTCGACCCGCGCTTTCTGGAGGTGCCGCCGGCTGACGAAGATGCGGAGGAGCCCGAGGAGCCGTATGCCATTGCAGTGACACGCGGTGGCTTGGCGCTTCGCTTTTCCCTGCGAGCGCACCGCGATCCTTCCACGCGTTCGGGGCGGAAGTTCACTCGGCCGAAGCAGGGCGACGAGGTGATCTACGTGGCGCCCGCGTTTGCCGAAGAGTGCATTGCTTGCATCACCAAGCAGCGAAGGGCGCTGATCTGCGAAGCGGACGACGTGTCCTTGCTGGCGGGCGCTGGCCGCGGCGTGATGCTCATCAAGCTTGCCAAGGACGACTACGTCGTCGGGGCTCGCGTCCTCGCGTATGAGGACGACGTGCTGATCGCACAGAGAGAGGGCGGAAGCGAGTATCGCGTCACGCTCCGCAAGTACGACGTCGTTTCGCGCGGTGGGAAGGGCTTCCAGCTCTTCACGCGAGGCGCCATCGAGTCGGAAGTCTACCAAGAACCCGAGATTCCCGTCTTTCCGGAGGAGTAGTGGCGTATACCGCGAAAGACATCGACGTCCTCGAAGGCCTGGAGCCGGTCCGAAAGCGCCCGGCGATGTACATCGGCGGTACCGACGCCCACGGCTATCACCATCTGCTCTGGGAGATCGTCGACAACTCCGTCGATGAAGCGATCAACGGGCACGCGTCGCGCATCGAAGTCGTGCTCGATGCCGACCATCGGGGTGCGACTGTGACGGACAACGGTCGAGGGATTCCGGTCGACACGCACCCGAAGTTCAAAAAATCCGCGCTCGAGCTCATCCTCACGACGCTTCACGCCGGTGGTAAGTTCGAGGGCAAGAGCTACCAAGTAGCAGGGGGCCTTCACGGCGTGGGCTCGTCGGTCGTCAACGCGCTCTCATCGGACATGACCGCGACCGTGTGGCGCGGCGGCAAGACCTACTCCCAGGCGTACAGCCGCGGAAAGGCGAAGACCAAGCTCAAGACGGGCGGCAAGACCAGCAAGCGAGGCACGTCCGTTCACTTTCGCCCGGACTCGGATATCTTCGGCAAGCGCATGGCGTTCGACCCGGCCCGCGTCGCCGAGCGGCTGGAGGCCAAGACTTACCTTCACCGCGGCCTCAAGATCGTCTTCGTCGACGAGAAGACGGGCGACAAACAAGAGTTCGAGCACCCCGGTGGTATCGTCGACTTTCTCGACAAGCTCGTTGCCGAGCGTGGTAAGCCGTCGGTCCACAAAGACGCGTTCACGATCGAGCAGGAGGAAGAACCGCGGTTCGAGGTGGCGCTCCGATGGACCGAGTCTACCGACGAGGTGATTCGCTCGTACGCGAACGGCATCCCGACGGGCTCCGGCGGCACGCACGAGAACGGTTTCAAGCAAGGCCTCGCCAAAGCGATCCGCAATCACATGGACACCCAGAGGCTCACCCCGAAGGGGGTCAAAATCACGGCTGATGACATCCGCGAAGGCCTGGTCGCGTTGGTCAGCATCTACGTCGAAGAGCCGCAGTTCCAGGGCCAGACCAAGGACCGCCTGAACAATCCCGAGGTCACGGCGCAGATCGAGACCTCGGTTCGGACGGCGTTCGAGCAATGGTTGCTCAACAACAAGACTTCGGCCGAGTCGATCATCGCACGCGTGATCATCTCGGCGAGGGCAAGAGCGGCAAGCAGAGCCGCCAGTCAACAGGTGTCCCGCAAGACTGCGGTGAGCCATCGGCTGAACTTGCCGGGCAAGCTCGCGGACTGCTCGAGCACGAACCCCGACGACAGCGAGCTCTTCCTGGTCGAGGGCGACAGCGCGGGCGGCAACGCAAAGCAAGGCCGTGACCGCAAGACGCAAGCGATTCTTCCGCTTCGCGGCAAGGTGCTCAACGCGGAGCGCGCGTCGCAGGCGCAGATTTTAGGGAACCGCGAGCTCCAGGACATCGTGAGCGCGCTCGGCTGCGGGATTGGCAAGGACTTCGACATCAGCAAGCTCCGATACGGGCGCGTCTTTCTCTTGATGGACGCGGACAGCGACGGACATCACATCGCGACGCTTTTGCTCACGTTCTTCTATCGGCTGCTCCCTCAGCTCATCAAGGCCGGACACGTGTACTTGGCCCAGCCGCCGCTCTACCGGATCGACATCGGCAAGGACGTGTTCTGGGCGCTCGACGACGAGGAGCGCGACCGCATCATCGCGGACGCACCGAAGAACGCAAAGGTCGACATCAGCCGATTCAAAGGCCTAGGTGAGATGACGGCCGCGGAGCTGAAGGAGACGACACTCGACAAGAGCCGGCGCCGTGCTCTTCGGGTGACCGTCGATGGGGAGCTCGAGGCAGACCGTGTCTTCAGCGAGCTGATGGGGAAGGACCCATCGGCCCGGTTCTCGTTCATCATGGAGCGGGCGCCGCAAGCCGAGGCCGTCGAGCTCGACGTGTGAGCCCAAAAGAGTGCGCGCTTTTTTGACCGCGCGCGCGGGTTCTGGTTGAACCACTTCAGGAAGTACTTCGATAACTCCGGGAGTGGTGGATGCAGTCCTCTTGTCACGTTTGCGAAAGAACCTTCGAAGTTCGTTTTCGCTACCAAGTTCGCGAAGAGAACGGGCAATACGTGTACGTATGCTCGACCGGATGCCAGCAGCGATTGCTGCTCGGCGCCGATGGCGTGCACGCATGTGACACCTGCGGGGCGACCTTCGAGATCGAGTTCCCCTACCAGATGAGCGTGAGCGACGGCAGGCGGCAGTACTACTGCACCACCCGGTGTCGCGAGCGGGGCGAGCAGCGTCAGAGTCAGGTGGGTCTCGCACGGTCCGCTCCCAAGCGAATCGCGGTCTTCAATCACAAGGGTGGCACCGGCAAGACGACTACGTCGATCAATTTGGCCGCCGGGCTCGCGGAAGCCGGGCGCCGCGTGCTGCTGATCGATGCGGACGGACAAGGAAACGTGGGCGCATCGCTCGGGATCGCAGGGCAGCGCACGCTCTATCACGTGTTGGTCAACGGTGCGCAGGCGTCCGAAGTTGCCGTGCCGGTCCGCGAAGGCCTGGACGTGCTCACGTCGAACGAGACTTTGGCGGCGGCCGAGCTCTTCCTCGCCGAGCGGCCGAACCGCGATCGCATCATGCGCGAGCGGCTGGGGGATGCTTGCCGCGAGTACGACACGGTCGTTCTCGATTGTGCGCCTGCGCTTTCGCTGATGAATCAGAACGCGATGGTGTACGCCGATAGCGTGGTCGTGCCGGTAGCGTGCGACTACCTTTCGCTCGTGGGCGTGAAGCAGGTGCTTCGAACCATCCGCAACGTGCGCGAGCTCCTACAACACGACGTGGAGCTACTCGGTGTTCTGCCGACTTTCTTCGACGTGCGAAACCGGATTTCGCGCGAGGCGATCCTGACGCTGCGAGAGCACTTCGAAGGCCGCTGCTACGATCCGATCCGGATCAATACGAAGCTCCGGGAGGCCCCGAGCGCGAAGCAAACGATTTTCGAGTACGCGCCGAAGAGCCACGGGGCCGAGGACTACATGCGTTTGGTGCAACGGATTACCGCCGTTGCTGCGACTGGCCAACGAGCGCCAAAGCCGGCGGCGCTCGCCGCGGTATCTCAGGGGGGCAGATGAAGAAGCGGGAAGGAACAGGGGTAAACGGGGTCTTCGACGAAGACGAGGTGAGCGCGGTCCTGCGCGACAGTTTCTATGGTGGAAAGGGCGCCAAGGGCGGGCGCGGCCGCCCGAAGAAGGCGAACAAGAAGCCAGACCACTACGACGTGATTTGCATTTCGCTCTACAAGGAAGATCTGGCTCAGCTCGACGAAATGGTCGCCAAGCTCAAGAAGCGCGGGCACCGCAAGATCAGCCGTAGCGCGCTCATCCGCTTCGCGCTCGATCGGGTGGATATTCGGGACTTCCCGCGGGCCTACTAGCCCCACTAGCGTCGAGTCACCGGGGCGCTATACTCGGCGCCAATTTTTAGGGTCCTTGGGAGGTTCCGGTGACAGACAGCATCCTGCGGGAAGCGCTCACCTTCGATGATGTGTTGCTCCAGCCGGGGTACGCCGATTTTCTGCCGGCGAGCGCGGATGTCTCCACACGCTTCACACGGGAGCTCGAGCTCCGGATCCCGTTCGTGTCGAGCGCGATGGACACCGTGACGGAGTGGCGGACCGCCGTCACGATGGCGCGCGAGGGCGGAATCGGCATCCTCCACAAGAACATGAGCCCGGACCTTCAGGCGCTCGAAGTCACCAAGGTGAAGCGGGCGGAGACGGGGATGATCGTCGACCCGGTCACGGTCGGCCCTGGCGAGTCTCTTCATGATGCACTCGAGCTCATGCGCCGGCACGAGATTTCCGGCCTGCCGGTGGTCGAGGGCGACAAACCCGTCGGCATTCTCACTAGCCGCGACGTTCGCTTCGAGCAGAACCTGAACCAGAAGGTTGCCCAGCTCATGACCCAGGCGCTCGTGACCGTCCCACCCGGGGTCGAGCAGAGCAAGGCGCGTGAGCTCTTGCACAAGCATCGCATCGAGAAGCTCTTGGTCGTGGGAGAGCAGGGCGAGCTCGTCGGCCTCATCACCATCAAAGACTTGCTGCAGGCTGACCGCTACCCGGATGCGATCAAAGATTCACTCGGCCGCCTTTGTGTGGGCGCGGCCCTCGGCACCGGCCCGGATCGCGAGAAGCGAACCGAGGCGCTCGTGCAGGCAGGCGTGGACGTGATCATCATCGACACGGCGCACGGTCACACCAAGGGAGTGATCGAGGCCGTTCGCGACACGAAGTCTACCTACCCGAGCGTGCAAGTGGTCGCGGGCAACGTGGCCACGGCCGAGGCAACGGAAGCCTTGATCGAGGCGGGGGCCGACGCGGTGAAGGTCGGCATGGGCCCGGGCTCGATTTGCACGACGCGCATCGTCGCCGGCATCGGCGTGCCACAGGTGACCGCCGTCATGGACTGCGCGCGGGTCGGCCGGAAGCGCGGCGTCCCCATCATTGCAGACGGTGGTGTGAAGTACTCGGGCGATGCGGTGAAGGCGATCGCAGCGGGTGCCGACAGCGTGATGATCGGCTCCTTGTTTGCTGGCACCGACGAAGCACCGGGCGAGCTGGTGTTGTACCAAGGGCGTACCTACAAGGCGTATCGTGGGATGGGGTCGCTCGGAGCGATGCGCCAGGGCTCGTCGGACCGCTACGCGCAGGCCGATGTGTCGGATGTGGGCAAGCTCGTGCCCGAGGGCATCGAGGGCCGCGTGCCTTATCGCGGTCCGCTGTCGACCGTGGTGTATCAGCTCGTGGGCGGATTGCGCGCAGGCATGGGCTACACCGGCTGCCCCTCGATCCCCGAGCTCCAGAAGAACGCCAAGTTCGTACGCATCAGCAACGCAGGATTGCATGAGAGCCATGTGCACGACGTGATGGTGACGAAGGAAGCCCCGAACTATCGGATCAACCAGTAGCAGCAGGGGAGCACCAGGGCCGGCCTCGACCGGCCAAGGTGGTCATGTTAGACCGCGGCCATGATCGTCGATGGGGTCTTAATTCTCGACTTCGGGTCGCAATATACCCAGCTCATCGCCCGGCGGATCCGCGAACAGCACGTCTACTGCGAGATTCAGCCCTGCACCTATTCGCTCGATGAGATCAAGGCGATCGAGCCTCGCGCGATCATTCTGAGCGGCGGACCTGCCAGCGTATTTGCCGAGGGGTCGCCCACCGTGGATCCGGGCGTCTTCGACCTTGGTGTTCCCGTGTTGGGCATCTGCTACGGCATGCAGCTCACCTGTCATCTGCTCGGCGGCGAGGTCCAGCGAGCGGACGAGCGCGAGTACGGCCCCGCGCGGCTCGAGGTGCTGAAGCCGGAGGGGCTCCTGCACGGCTTCCAGGTTGGGTCGCACGTCGACGTCTGGATGAGCCATGGTGATCGAGTGGAGAGCTTGCCGCCGGGCTTCGTAACGATCGCGCAGACCTCGAGCAGCCCATTCGCGGCGGTCGCCAATCTCGAGCGGAAGATTTTCGGAGTTCAGTTTCATCCAGAAGTCGCTCACACGCCTCGGGGCGTCGAAATGCTTCGGGCGTTCCTCTTCGAGGTCGCCGGGTGCAAGCCAAACTGGACGCCCGGTTCGTTCGTCGAGCAGACGGTGGAGTCCGTCAAGCGACAGGTGGGTGATCGCGCGGCCGTGTGTGGGCTCTCCGGTGGGGTCGACTCCTCCGTGGCGGCGATGCTCGTCTCGAAGGCGATCGGCGACAAGCTCACGTGCATCTTCGTCGACAACGGCCTGCTTCGAAAGGACGAAGCGGAGAGCGTGGTCCACACCTATCGCGACCACTTTGGGTTGAAGCTGATTCACGTCGACGCGTCCGAGGAGTTTCTCGGAGCGCTCCGCGGTGTGAGCGACCCCGAAAAGAAGCGGAAGATCATCGGCAAGGTCTTCATCGACGTCTTCCAGCGGGAGGCCGAGAAGCTCGACGACGTGGGCTACCTGGTCCAGGGGACGCTGTATCCCGATGTGATCGAGAGCCTCTCCTTCAAGGGACCGAGCGCCGTCATCAAGAGTCACCACAACGTGGGTGGCCTGCCGGATACGCTGCACCTCGAGCTGATCGAGCCGTTGCGTCTCCTCTTCAAGGACGAGGTCCGCGAGGTGGGGGAGGCCATGGGAATGCCGCACGATTTGCTCTGGCGCCATCCGTTCCCGGGGCCGGGGCTCGCAGTTCGCTGTCCGGGCGCCATCGAGCGTGAGAAGCTCGACATCCTGCGTGAAGCGGATGCGATCTTCATCGAGGAGCTTCGCGCCGCGGATCTCTACGACAGGATTTGGCAGGCGTTTTGCGTGATCCTGCCTGTGCGGACGGTCGGCGTGATGGGTGACGAGCGCACTTACGACTACGTCGTCGGTATCCGCGCGGTCGATTCGCGTGATGGAATGACCGCGGACTGGTCGCGCATTCCACACGAGGTGCTCGCCCGCATCTCGACGCGCATCATCAACGAAGTGCGCGGCTGCAACCGTGTCTGCTACGACATCTCGTCCAAGCCGCCTTCGACGATTGAATGGGAGTGAGGGCCACAGCGCTCGTCATCGTGCTGGCCGCGCTCGGCTGCGCGAAGCAAGGGGTCGTTGCGCCTGAGCCCGCACGTTTGAGGGTCGTCGCAACGCCACCGGACGCTTCGGTCTACATCGACGGACACTATTTCGCCCGGGCGACCGTGTTGTCCCAAGAGCCCAAGGCATTGGCGCCGGGTGCCCACCTGATGACCATCACCGCCGACGACCACTTCCCTCACGACATGGAGCTGAACCTCGCGCGGGGCGTGACCACGATCACAATCGAGCTCCGCCCTGTCCCCCCGTAGGGGACACGCAGCCCCCCCGCAACCGCAATCATTTCAGAGCCTTGCGGAACACACCGCGCACTTTCTCAACGCCGGACTCCGCAGCGATCGCCCGAGGAAAATGCGCGGTTTGGTCTGTAAGTGCTCGGAAGGACGGGGCTGTCGAGGGGGGTGCGTGTCCCCTATTTGGAGAAGGCGCCCTCGAGCTCCCGCGCGGTCCTGTATTCCTCTTCGATCATCGGGCCGGCGAGCCTCACGACGAGATGGTTCGGGCTCATGGCCTTCAGGCGCTGGAGCTCTTCGTGCTTGGCAACCGTGCCTTCGTCGACGAGAACGAGGTTTGCCTGTGCACGGACGAAGTCGGGCCGCTCAGCGAGGGTCTCTTTCAGCAGCTTCTCGCAGCGCGCCGGGTCGACATAGCGCTCGAACGCCTCCATTGCGCGCAGAAACGTGCGAGCCGGTGGGTCCTCACCGCCTTCGTCGGCGTACCGCATCATCCGGTCGTACTCGAGCCACTGACCACGCAGGCGGAAGTAGTTTGCGTTCGCGAGGTATGCGAGCTGCGCCTTGGGGTCCTGGCGAATGGCTTGCTCGGCAAGGTCATTGCCGGAGCGGAGCGGCGCTTCAGACAAGACACGGAGCGCTCGCACGACTTTGCGCAGATCTGCAGTTTTGGCTTGAAGCTTGGCGGCGCGGGCCTTGTCATCTTCCGCCGCGGCAGCGTCCTGGAACGGGCGGGACTGCTGGAGCTGACGAAGCTCGGTGAGGTCTTGCCGCTGCTGTTTTTCGAGAATCCAAGCTGCGGTCATCAAGGCGTCGGCGTAGGAGAGGTCTAAGTATGCGCGCAGCGTGAGTGCTTCTGGTCCTTGTCGTCCGGCCGCGAAACGTCGGGCCTCGTCGAACTCTGGCAAGCGGTCGCCTCGAATGATCTCGAGAACCTGAGCCATCGAGGTCACCGGAGTGTTCGGAGGCGGTATTGGTGGAAGCCCGTAGGTCTGTTGAAACTCCCTCACGACTTGTGCGGCCTCTGGGGGCCGCATTGTTTCGACGTCGACGTCCTTGCCGATGGTCGATCCATCGCTCGTCGAGGACTTGGAAGAAGCGCACGCGCTGAGCGCGAGCGTCAAGAGAAGAGCACCCACCGTTCGTTTCATGGCGCGGAGGCTAGCACAGGGTTTGGGCCGCCCCTAGCCCCTCCGATGAAGAGCACGCCGCTTCACGCTCAGCTCCAGAACGACGCAACACGCTCGACCATCCAGAACGAGGCGAGTATGCCGACCGCGTACGCCGCGGGCCTCTGTAGTGATCGGAGCGCGTCGATCGAGAGGTCGCGGTCGAGCATCTGCTTCCCAATCACACGAAGCGCCTGATAGATCCCGATCACGGTTGCAATGAACATGATCTGCCCCACCTCGACCCCGAGGTTGAAGAACAGAAGAGCGGCGGGGATCTCCGTCTGGGGGAGACCGGTTTCGCCGAGCACTGCGGCGAAGCCGAAGCCGTGAAGGAGTCCGAATGAGGACGAGACTGCGATTGGATAGCGGTAGGTGAGGCTGTTCCTGTCGCCCCGCACGATCTCCACGGCCAAAAAAACGATGCTGAGTGCGATCGCGGCTTCGACCGGAGGCACCGGAACACGCACGAGGCCAAGCGCACTCGAGGCGAGCGTGATCGAGTGGGCGATCGTGAAGCCCGTAACCGTGAGCAGGATTCGCTTGCCTGTGCCGGCGATGAAAAGGAGGCACACCAAGAACAGCAGATGGTCGTAACCCTCGAGGATGTGCCTGATGCCGAGCTCGAGGTAGTCGCGCGCGACCGCGCCAAAGCTCTCCGTCGCAGGGATGACCACCTCGAGTCGTTTGGGCGAGGCAAGGATGGAGTGTTTTTCACCCGAGAGGCGCTCAATCCGGAAGAGCGACGATACGGATGGGTTGAACGCTGGGTAAGTGATTCGAAGCGCGCTGCCAGCAGGGTCGGAACCGCATCGATAGGCCTGGCGGCGGACACTTCCGCCCGCGCCTCCCACGTCGCTCGACGGCAAGCAGTCTCCGCCCATAGTGACCTCGGGCGCGTTGCCGACATCGATGGAAGGAGGAATCTTCCACCGAACGGAGAAGAGCAGTGGCGCGTTTTCGATCACTTCGATGTAAAGAGGCCGGCTCTCGTGGGCGTGTGCAGGCGACGCAAGTGCGCCGACCGCGAGAACCATCGCCGTGAGCAGCGAGAGTACGCGCATCATTCGGACTTACTTTCGCCCTGCGCTCGTGGTTCGGGGCTGCGCTCGTAAACGATCCTGACGTCGTACGCATCGACGATATCGTCGATGGCCGCTTCGGACTCTTCTCGAATCCTCGCGCGCCGCCAGTCCTCGCGCACGCGGCCCTCGATTTCCCGAAGCTCCGGGGTTCGGCCAGGCTCGTTGGTGATCAACAATACCAGATGAAATCCGTAGGGTGATTCGAAGGGGCCCCGCCACACCAGGTCGTTCGGCTCGAGCTCGAACACGGAATTCGCCATCGGTCCGCCGAAGTGACTCGCCACATACTCGGGCGTGCGCTCGACGTAGTTGACGTGATAGAGAAAGCGATCGCCGTGCTTGGGCGCATCGGCAAACGGGGTGCCGTTCCTGTTGAGCTCGCGGAGCTTCTTTTCGGCTTTGGCAAGCGCTTCTGCCTGCGGGCGATCCTCAGTCTCGAAGAAGACATGCGTGAAGGTCACGAATGGCTCGACGTAGTAGTCGGCCTCGTGGGCATCGAAGTAGCGTTGGAGTGAAGCATCATCGGGCGTGACGGCCGCTTCGGCGAAGCCCTCGGTGATGAACTCGAGCTTTTGCACGAGGCGTCGACGAATCACGTAGTCTTCTTCGTCGAGCCCGAGGGCGAGAGCCTCGCGGTGCAGAACCTCCTCCCGGACGAAGTCGTCGATCAAGCGCTCGAGCTCTTCGTCTGAAAGGGAGTCGAGCTTCTTTGCTGCCAGCTCTGGATTGAAGGCCTTGATCCGATACTGGACGAACGTCAGCAGAGCGTCCTCGTCCACGGTGATCACCCTGGCGTCATCGCTCGCAGCGTCGCGGTTGATCACTCCAAACAAGGCAAACAACCCGAGCCCGGCAGCGAGGAAGTGCGCCAGCGGTTCTTTCAGCAGGGTCCTCAAGCTCAGGGGGTGTACCAGATCGGGGAAGAGTACGCTCTCTCCTGAATCGTCGAAGGGTGTCCCGTGTCTTTCGGGTCCATGCCGAGAGCGATGGCGTCGTAAAGAGTGTGGCGTGGGGTTGGAATCTGGAGGACGCGAAGGTAGTAGAAGGCGCGCACGGCCGGGTCGAAATCCGGATCCCGCCAGACGGCCGAGAGTTGCGCATCGCCAATGTCGTTGGTGTACCGGCCCGTCGTGAGGTCGACCGTATTGCCGACGGGGGGCAAGCCATCGGCCTCGTCCAACACGCGACCGTCCGACCACGCGACGTCGTACACCTTCTCGTCGGACGTACCGTCCGCGTTCAACCATCCCTTCACAATTTGGATGCGGTCGAGGTTCGCTCCATGCGGATCCTTGATTGCGTACACGAGGAATGCCGGTGATTCGCCGTCCGGGCCCTGGGTGAGGTCGCCGCCCATCGGAACGCCGCCGTCGTAGCCAATCCGTGCGAGGTCCTTTTCGCTCGCATCGCTCCGGTCGAAGTCCCATCCGCCGAAGAAGCGCACGCGGATCCTCGGGCCGGTGGAGGCGTACACTTCCTTCCGCAGGAACGCTTCGTGTAGCGCCTGACGATTGTTTGCGGCTGCCCACACGCCGGCGAGTCCGGCGGCCGACATGTCCGAGCCGAAGCCTTCGATGTCGAGAAAGGTGTTGAATTGATTTTCGGGAATGGAGTCGAACGCGGTCTTCCCGTGGAAGTTGTTTTCCTCGGCCGACGCCATCCCCGTGTGAGAGTCGGTCGACCCGATCATGCCGAACTTGTACGGATTCGCGCCGACTTTCGACTGGATCTCGAGCCCGCGCCGCAAGCCACTCCGCGCAAAGTCTCCCGGCTCGGGCGCTGGCCCAGCCTTGCCTGCTTTGATGGCCTCCGTGTCGATGGCATGGCTGAAGGGCTCGAACGCCGCGAACTCGTCGTTTGGAGAGAGAATGGGGTCGGTCTCGGAGTCGCCCTTGATCTGCGTCGCCTCGATGACGGGTTCCCATTTCATGCGCGTGCGCGCGTACTCTGCCGTGATCGGCCGGCCTTCGCTGTCGACGTCGTTGAACATCGAGCCGCCGCTGATGTTCGAGTTGTGCGGAATCGCAACGAAGCTGGCTCCGGTGCGCGTCGAGGTTTCCTCGAGCCACCCCCACAAATCTTCGGGCTTGTCGCTGTCGAAGGCGCTGTACGGGATGAACTTTTCGGCGACATCGCCGCCCTGAGGCATGAACACGACGCGGTGTAGGTTCTTCCCGTTCGGAGTCGAGGTCCATTCCCAGCCGATGAACGACGTGAAGCTGCCCGGTGCGTTGTGGCGTTCGGTGATCGCAACGGTGTCGCTCCACACGGAGCGTCGAACATCCTCGCCATTGAGGTCGTCGAAGGGCTCGTTCTTGTTCATGGCCGTGATGAACTCGAAGAAGACGTCCTGGTTCTCGCCAGCGTTGATCATCTTCGTGAAGCGGCGGCCGGAGGCCGTTTGGTTCAACGCCTCGTCACCCTCAAAGAGGCGGAAAGGTACACCCATCATCTCGGCGTGGTCGGCGACGACGAGGAAGTCGAGGGGCGTTCGGATCTGGATCCTCCCTTTGTGATAGGGATGAACGACCGGGATGCCCTTGGCGTACCGGTACGCGGTGTCGGGGTCGGCGGTCGCATTGCCGAAGAAGAATGCGTCGGGCGAGTAGCTCGTATGCAGATGCGTGTCGCCCCAGAACACTCGTGTCGGCTCGCTGGTCAGCGCCGAGATGGTGGCGTAGTCGGGGACGGTTGTCGTCGTGCCGCAACCGATGAGCGGGGCTGCCACCACAAGTATCGCCTGCAGTCGTTTCATCGGATCGCCTTCCCTCCGAACGGAGCTCGCCTCGTAGGTCTAGATGCGCCGCCAAGCGAAGTCAACGGTCCACAAAGCCACGGAAATAGTGTAGGCTTCCCTCGAGCTGAGTCGTGGTGAAGAACGTCGGATTGTTCGCGTTCGTGGTGGTCGTAGCGGTCCCTCTTCCTGCAGGTGCGCAGGGAGACGGCACTCACTACCAAACGCTGCAACTCGGCGAACGCTCGCGAGGCATGGCTGCTGCATACACCGCGTTTGCAGCCGACGGCGCAGCGATTTGGTACAACCCGGCAGGTCTTCCCTTGCTCGAACCGAAGCTCCTGCAGGGCAGCTTGTCGCTGGTTCAGCGCCGGACGGTCGATATTGAGGGTGCGGTCGTCAGCAATGGGCCGGATGGACCGGGCGGCGAAGACCAAGTCGAGGATTTTCAGCTCAAGTCCGCTCCCAATCTGCCCGGGTTCGCCGTCGCGAGCTTTGCCGTGGGAAAGCCGAAGGAGGAGCTCGACAATCGCAAGCCGGTTCAAATCGCGATCTCGGCCTTCATGCTCTACAGCTACAGCGTTGGCGGCGACATCAATTTTCAGGATCAGCTCGGCCGCACCAATAGCCTCCAGTTCTATCAAGAGGACCGCGCCAGCTACTTCGCGGCGGGTGTCGGCCATCGCCCGAATCGACATTTCTCGTGGGGGGTGACGCTGCTCGCGCGGAACCGGACCATCCAACACGTGGAAACTACGTCGTTAGTGGACGGGGGAACCCAGGATCCGACTCAAGGGAGCCCCTGTCCGTCCAGCCCCACAATCCCCTTCTGCGTTCTCGACGCCCGCCAAATCAACCGCAATACCGTGTTCCAGATGAACGCATGGGACCTGACGCTGCGCGTGGGCATCATGAACCTCGTTGGCAAGCGATGGCGTGTGGGCATCATGTTTCAACCGCCCGGTCTCAAGGTGGGCGGCAAGTCGAGCTTGAGATTCGAGCTCAGCGACGTCAGACCGAGCAACGATCCAAACGACCCCGACCTCTCGGATTCGATCTTCGCCAAGATCGAGCGTGGCGCCCGCTCCCCAATTCCGTGGGAGCTCCGCTTCGGGGCTTCCTATGTGATTTCCAGCCGCGTGGTCGTCGCAGCAGATCTGCAACTCGTCGGGCCGGTGGACGACGGCTCAATCGCGCCAGGCATCCCGCAACTCGAAGATCGCGCCAACAGCTCGGGAATCCTTCTAGCAGACTCTACGAAGCGAGACTTCACCTGGAACATCTCGCTGGGCTCGGAGATCCAAATCAACAAATTCCTCTTCACTCGCTTCGGCTTCCTGACCGATCGTAGCAGCGCTCCCGATGCGTCAGATACGGGAAGCTTCATTCGCCCTCTGAAGGTCGATCGCTACGGGTTCAGCGCTTCTGTCGGAGGCGCCAAGAATGGGAAGGGCCTCTCCGCCGGCGTCTCCGTGCTCTTCGGCAAGGGGACTGGCAACGGTCTCGACTTTCGCAACGAGGCCTTCGAAAACGACACAAATTTCCTCCGCGTCCCCGTCAAGGAGCGGATCCTAATCATCTCGGTCGGCGGCGACATCGGGCAGACGGCAGATGTCGTGAAGACACGCATCAAGGAGAAGAAGAGCGCCGAGCAGATCCAAGCTGAAAAAGAAGCGGACAGACGAGCGCAGCGTCAGCAACTGCGCAACGAAACGGACCCCGAGCTCAAAGCGGCGGAGCTCGAAGCGCTCGAAGCGCGGGAAGCGCTGGATGAAGCAGAAAAGCGCGTTCGGGATGCGGACGACGAACTGGACCGCTTGAAGTCGACCAAGCACGGGAATCTCGACGAGGAGGACCAAGGTGCGATCCAGGGGGCGACCCAGTCGGGCGTCGAGACCGTCCGCTAGGGCGGCAACGCTCATCCTCGTATACTCTTGGGCGTGGCCGTGGTGCGACCGACGCGATCTGCGAAGTGTGCACTCGCCTTTTCGGTATTGGCGGGGGTTCTCTGGTTGCCCGATCATGTCGTAGCGCAACTTGGCCCCGATGGGGCGCCGATCGACACGTCCGACTACAGCATCGACCTGACACGTGGAGTGGTCGTGAGCACATCGCGTGTCGTAGGGCTCTCCGGTGCCGCCACCTCGTTGGCGCAAGGGGTCGAAGGAGGTCTTCAGAACCCGTCGGCCGTTGCCTACCGCGGCCCGCAGTGGCCCGACTGGTACGACTACTGGCTCGCGCTGGGCGTGACATATCCGTTTGAATCGGGCGATTTCTACAACAGCGGCAAGGTGGTCGGGGACTCTGGCCGGCTCAGCGACGACACGACGTTGTTTCTCATTCCCGGCGTCTATTGGCAGATGTGGAACCTCGGTATCGGGCTCACGATCGATGCTCAGTTCATCCAGCTCGCGCGCACACCGGACTCTGCGACCAATGGCGAGGACACGCTTCGGCTTCGCTTCACGACGTTTCACATTCAAGGGGGCTACGGCTTTCTCGACGGACAGCTCATCGTAGGCGCGGGGCTGCGCATTCTCCGCCAGCGCGCGTACGTTTCCACCGACTTCTTCAGCGACGGCGACCTCTATCAGACGCTCGGACTCGGTGCAGAGGTCGGCGTGATGTTCAAGCCCCACCACAAGCGTTGGAGCCTCGGGGCGTCTCTGTTTCCGAAGATGTCGACTGGCCTGCGTGACGGCGGCGCTGCAACGGAAACCCCAGAAGGCGACATCCTCGTCGGCGATCTATACGTGCCACGCAGCACCCAGATCCCGACGACGGGGAGCGTCGGATTCTCCTATCAATTTGGCCCGCGTCCCACCAATCCACCGTGGATCAGCGCCGAGAAGCTTGCAGCTGCAGAGCTCGAACGCCTCGACCGCAGGAAGGAGCGGCTGAAAGCAAACGAGCGAGAGGCGGTCGCCGAAGCACAGGAACGCGGAGGCCCCGATGTAGACGTTTGCGTGCAGGCAATTCAACAGCGCTACGCCCGCAAGTACGCCGCGCTCAAGCGGGCACGCAAGGAGATGAAGAAGCTCGCGTGGGAGCAGCTCCGCAGAGAGTATCGTTGGGGGTGGCCGCGCCGTTACTATCTGCTCACGGCGGATTTGTGGCTCAACGGGCGCGTGAGCGACGGGGTCGGGATCGAGTCGTTTCTCTTCCAGACCGTGCAGCGTTCGGGCCAAAAGATCACGGTCTCGCCGCGAATCGGGTTCGAGACCGAGGTATGGCCGACGCGAATGAAAGTGCGCGCGGGCACCTATCTCGAGCCCAGCCGCTTCGCGCAATCCAAGCTCCGTGTGCACGGGACGCTGGGCTTCGACATCAGCCTTTTCAGGTGGAACGTCTTCGGACTCTGGCCCGATGACTACCGTTGGCAGATCAGCGCTGCGCTCGATGTCGCACGGAGCTACGGCTCGTTCTCGTTTGGGATTGGGGGTTGGTACTGATGGAGGGCTCGGGTTCGAGCTTGCCCCGAGCGCCATTCCTCTCTAGAAGGGGTCTCCGAGCCAGGAAAGCCTTCCAAACATGAGAAACTCCATCGTTGTGGTCTCCATCGTCGCGTTACTCCTCGCGACTGGTTGCAAGAAGAAGAAGACCACGCCACCACCTCCCGAAATCGCGGTCACCCTGGTCGATCCGGGGCAGACCCCGCGGCAGCCGTTGGTTTACGCCATCCCTCCCGAAACTGCGTTGAAGAGCTTGTTGACGGTCGAGGACCGCGAGGTGGAGTCCGACGCCCCGGCCGACGCAGCCGACGCCTTTGGGGTGTTGCCGGGGATGAAGCTTCTCCTCCACGCCGGTCCGACCGTCGAGTTGCCGAACGGCACCCGCTACATCCTGCGCATTTCGAAGGCGGAGTCGATTCTACCCGCGGGCGTGACCTCTCAGCAGATGGACGAGGCTCAGCAGGGAGTCCGAGCGCTGCGCGGCATGCGCGGCCGCTTCGACCTCAACCGTCAGGGGATCGTGGTCGATTCAGACGTGCCGTGGTCGCAGGGACAGGAGCGCATCCATCCGCGCGTCACCATCACGATCGGCAACGTGCGTTCTGCCATCGCGACGATTCCGCTACCGCGAGAGCCAGTTGGCATCGGGGCCGTTTGGGAGGTGACGCGGCCGCTCCGCATCTGGAGCGCGCACGTCACTCAGGTCATCCGATACCAGTTGACGGAGCGCGCCGGCGATCGGTTCCGGGTTACGATCACGATTCACCAGAAGGCCGCACCGCAGATCGCCGACCTCAACCCACAGCTCGAGATGCACGTGCGCGGTTATGAGCTCCGGGCCAGCGGGCATGCGCTTGCTGATTTGGGGTTGCCCTTGGCGCTCGAAGCGGTGATCGAGTCGAGCTCCGCAGCAGACCTCGCGCTAGTCTCGCCAGAGCGGACGGAGCCTTTCGTCTCCACCCGTCGGTCGGTCGTGCAGATGAAGTCTAAAGTTCAAGAAAGGTAGTTTGATGCTTCGAATCGTGGCGCTGTTTTTGCTCTCGTCGCTGCCGGTGCTGAGCGTTTCCTGTCGAACGCAGTTTCAACCCCAGTCGATCGAAGTGACCGATCCGGGGCCGCCGGAGCGTGTCCTGCCCACGATTCGCGTGTTGGACGCCGGCATGACCCCGCGGCAGCCGCTGCGCTACCGCGTCGCCCCAGGGCAGACGGAGGTGCTTTACCTCGAGCTCGCTCGGGCGCAGGCGACACGAGCGGGCGGGCAGGGCGCCGAAGGCGGGATGCCACCCGTGCAGATCGAGGTGAAGATGGGGCCTGCTTCGATGTCTCGTCAGGGGTTCATCCACCACCCCGTCGCAATCACGCAGGTTCGTCTGTCCGAGGCGGCGGAGCGGATGAGCCCCGCGCAGCGCGAGCAGCTCGAACAATCGCTCGCCCCGCTCCTGCAAGTCGAAGGTTGGAGCGAGATGGACGTGCAAGGGCAGATTCGCCGCGGCGAATTCAAGGGGATGGAGTCGGTGTCTCCGGAGCTCACCGCGATGCTCGGCAACATCCGCAGCGCGTTGCTGACCGTGCCATTCCCCGACGAGCCGCTCGGGGTTCGGGCTCGTTGGGAAGTCGAGCGCAAGTTTCAGTTTTCGGGCATCTGGATTGACCAAGTCGTGACCTATCACATCAAGCGAATTCACGGCGAGGAGATCGATTTACAGATTACCGCACGGCAGACCGCAAACCCGCAGCAGGTCGCGAACGGACGTCTCGAAGCCTATCAGGCGTCGATTCTAGGCTCCGCCGCCGTTCGGCTCACGCACTTCACGGCATTTTCGGAGGCCGAGTCGACCACCCAGATGCGGATCTCCCAACCGGCACCGATGGGAGAATCGCAACTCGTCAGTGTGGACACACGGACCATGGTCAGGCTCTACCCGGCAGAGGAAGGCGAGCGGCCGCGCGGGCCCGAGGAAGAACCCGCCGACCCGGAAGACGCCAAGGTCATCACGGAGCCCGGCAAGCAGAAGCTGAAGTGGTACACCCCGTGAAATCGGGGCGGCCCGTGCTCCACCGGGCTCGACGCCGACTTCCGGTTACTCGCGCCGGACGAACATCTCCGATGGAAGCGCTTCGACCAACATGTCCGCCGCCTTCGTGACCGCCTGGATGTCGTTGCCATCGAACGTGACCTTCGTGCGGTAATCCTCCACCTTCCACTTCACGTAGCTACCTACCATCACGCCTGGGAAAGCTTTGGCGATTCGCTCGAGGAGGTTTGCGATCTCGCCTTCGCCGCTGCGTGTGAAGACCGCCTGGGAATGGAATTCCTGCCCTTGATCGAGGCGTTTGCGAAGGTCGGTGAACTTCAGCTCGAAAATCTCGGGCACTCCCGGTAGGACGAAGACGTTCTCGATGACCACGGTGGGCCATGGCGCGGTCGAGCTTCGGATCATCTCTGCCCCTTCGGGCATGTTGGCCATCCGAAGGTGCGCTTCGTTGACACGGTCGCCGTAGTAGTGGCGGATCATCTTCGCAACGGCTTCAGATTGGACCACAGGGCGGTCGAACGAGGCGGCGACGCCTTCGATGGTGACGTCGTCGTGCGTTGGTCCGACACCCCCGCTGGTGAACACTAGATCGTACTCCGCCCGCAGGTCGCTCAGCTCTGCGCTGATCGTATCGATTTCGTCGGGGCAGACGACGACCCGGCGAAGCTCGATGCCCAGCTCGAAGAGCCCGCGCGCCAGAAATGTGGTGTTCGTGTCGGCGATCTTCCCCGACAAAATCTCGTTTCCGATGATCAAAGCTGCGGCGGTTCGAGGCATATCACTCCTGACCCATCTCGATGCCGATCGCACGCGCGACCCCGACGAGCTCACCGTCCGGGGGCACACGTTTGTGGTGGGCCACTGCAGCCTCGAGCGGCATGCTCACGATGTCCTGCCCTCGGAGCGCAACCACCTGGGCGGTGTTGTCTCGGTAGCAGAGCTCGGCAGCGTGAACGCCGAATCGCGTTCCGAGCAGGCGATCGAAAGACGAGGGCGAGCCACCACGCTGAAGATCGCCGAGCACGGTCACACGCACCTCGTGGTCGATGCGCCCGTCGAGCAAGCGCGCGAGCTGCAGGCCTGCACCGACGTGTCGCTGCGGAATGCTCGCGAGGGCGTCGCTGATGCTGGACACAGTGCCGCCGAGAGGCTTGCTGCCTTCGCCCACGACGACGATGCTGAAGCGATGTCCCCTGGAGGTGCGCGTCTCGATCTTGTCGATGACGCGGTCTACATCGTAGTGAATTTCGGGAATTAGAATCACGTCCGCGCCACCCGCGATCCCCGACATCAGTGCGATCCATCCTGCGTGACGACCCATGACCTCCAGCACCATGACGCGATCGTGCGCCTCCGCCGTCGAGTGGAGAGCATCGATTGCTGCGGTCGCCGTCGTGACAGCAGTGTCGAGGCCGAACGCGAGGTCGGTCGCGGCCAGGTCGTTGTCGATCGCCTTCGGGATGCCAACGACGGACACACCCATCTTTGCGAAGCGCATGCCGATTTCCAGCGTGCCTTCGCCCCCCACCAAGACGAGTATGTCGATTTCACGTTCCTCGAGCGTCGCTTTGACGTGACCGGAGACGTCGACGGTCCGCGTGATCCCGTCCGGCCCCACGGTCGGGTAGGCGAACGGGTTCGCATCGTTCGAGCAGCCGAGCACGCTGCCACCTTTCGGCAGAATTCCTTGGACGCTGGCCGGAGTCAGCCGGACGATGCGCGCCGGCTCCGCGATGAGGCCGGCAAAGCCGTCCTCCGAACCGAACACGCGCATGTCGAGGTCGGTCGCGGTCTTGACGAACGCGCGAAGCACGGCGTTCAGGCCTGGAGCATCGTCGCCACCGGTCAGGATGAGCAGCCGTCGGAGCTTCTCCTGTTCTCGCTCGCGAGCGAGGTTGTCATCGGTCATGGCTGACTCTCTTCCCGGTCATCTCGTACATGGCGATCGCAGCGGCGACAGACGCGTTCAACGAATCCATCGGGCCTTCCTGAGGAATCTGCACGATGATATCACAGCGTTCGCGCACCATACGGCGCAGCCCCTTGCCCTCGGAACCCACGACGAGCACGCGCCCGTTCGAGCTCGGCTGGAGCTCGCGCACATCCATCTCGCCGCCTGCATCGAGGCCTATGACTTCCAAGCCTGCTTTCGAAAGGGACTGGAGGGTTTTCTGGAGGTTCGTCACACGTGCTATCGATGCATGCTCCGTGGCGCCGGCCGAAGCACGCACGACCGAAGGTGTGATTCCCGCGGCCCTGTGCTTTTGAATGATCAGGCCGTCGACGCCGAGCGTGACGGCGCTCCGAATGATCGCACCGAGGTTCTGGGGATCTGTGACTTGATCGAGGGCGACGATCACCGCAGGGGTGTCTGCGCGAGCGAGGAGGTCGTCGACCTCGCAGAACGGGTAATCATCCGCCAGCGCGACGACCCCTTGGTGTCGCACCCCCTCACTCAGGCGATCGAGCTCGGCGCGGTCTCGGTGCGCGACCGAAAGGCCCTGCGCCTCCGCAGCTTCACGGATTGCGGGGTCGACCCGCTGTGGCTCGATGTAGATGTGTCGGATGCGCGTGTCGGCCCGGAGCGCTTCGAGGACGGGTCGTCGGCCTGCGAGGATGCGTGTCATCGCGAGAGCGCCGCAGCGACCTGAGTCGCGATGTCGGAAGCTGCCGCTGAAGGGTCACTCGCGTCGCGAATCGGCCGGCCAACGACCAGTAAGTCCGCGCCAGCGTCGATGGCGTCGGCAGGCGTCATCACGCGCTTCTGATCACCGGCGGCAGCGCCTGCCGGGCGAACTCCGGGAGTGACCAGGAAGGCGTTGGGACCGAGCGCTCGACGCAGCGCCGCGCATTCATGTGCCGAGGTCACGAAGCCGCGGATCCCCGCGCGCCATGCAAGCTGTGCGAGCCGGTCAGCGGTTCCGCCCGGGTCATCGTGGAAGCCGATCTCGGTGAGGGCAGGCGCGTCGAGGCTGGTGAGCACAGTGACGGCGAGCAGTCGCGTTCCACCCGCGTTTTGTTCGGCCGAACGCAAGGCCTCCGCGCCGGCCATGCCGTGGACCGTGAGATACGCGACGCCCATCGCCGCCGCCCTTGCCACCGAGCGGCCCATGGTCGCTGGAATGTCGTGGAGCTTGAGGTCCAGAAAGCAGCGCGCGTCAGACGCGTGCACGGCCTCGACCGCCCTCGGGCCGACAGCCGTGAAGAGCTCCAGGCCCACCTTGAACACCCCGATGTGTTCGCGGGTTTGCGCGATGAGGCGTTTGGCCGCGTCGAGGTCGGGAACGTCGAGAGCAAGCGCGAGGCGCGACCCTGTCTCGTTTTCATTCATGGATCACCGCAGCAACGCTACGGTGCAGACTAGAGGCTGTCCAGCCCCGCCAACGGATCGTCGGTGTCGGCCTTCTTGGACGTCGAGCTGCTGCGACGTTGGGTCGTCTTGGCAGGTGCTGCAGCCCGCCGTGCAGCAGCTGCGGCTTGCGCCTCGCGACGCGCCTGCTCAGCGAGCCTCTCCTTCTCGGCTTCGGCTTCAGCACGCTTCTGCGCTTCGAGCTCGGCGGCGGCACGTGCCTCTTCAGCTTCGCGCGCAGCGCGCTCGGCTTCCATCTTGGCCGCAATGGCTGCTGCCTCGCGCCGCTCGACCTCAGGCTTGTACACGCCGAAGTACCAACCGGTGCCGAGCCCCAAGATCAAAACCGCCGCAGCGGCGAAGAATCCTGGGTGAATGCCTTTGCGTTGCTTCGCCGTGATCGCGGCGATCTCGCGCTCGTGATCGAGCTGCCGCCGATGCGCCTCTGCTTTTTCGGCGGCCTCCTGCTCGAGACGTACGCGGAGCTCTGCTTCCTTGCGTTCCCGCAAGAGGCGCTCTTCCTCTTCACGTTGACGACGCAGCTCCGCGGCTCGGGCTTCTTCCTCGGCGCGCTGCCGTGCTGCTTCTTCTTCCTGCTTCCGGCGCGCTTCCGCCGCGATTCGTTCGCGCTCCGCGGCCTCGCGTTGAAGGCGCTCCTCTTCTTCGTCGCGAACCCGATCCTCTTCGAGGCTCATGAGCTCGCGCAAATTGAACAGGACGGAAGACTCTTTTTCCTCAGACATCTTGATACTTATATTACACTTTTCCGTTGCCTACGGACAAGGGATGGGCTCGGGTTGTGGACCAGAAAAACGCTAGCAATGCGTCCCGAGGGCTGTCAAACGAACGGAATCACCAAATTCCAGCGACATCAAAAACGCAGCCTAGCCACCCCGCAACAGCCGTCTTGTGATTTGATTTACATTAAAATTTAACCTTATTATTGAAATCGTGCAAGACCTGGGCAAGTTTCTCCAATACCTCGAGCGGGGCGACGTCACCGAGCTCGTCTTTCAAAGCGGTGCCACCGCGGCTGCCAAGAAGCGAGGCAAGCTCAAACCCGTCACCCGCGAGCCGCTGAGCGCGCATCACATTCTGCGGCTCGTGAGCAACACGCCGCTTCAGGGCTTGGTGCCGGAGCAAGATGGGGCCTCGCCGTCCGTCACCGCGGAGATCGACGGCGTGAAGTACGTCGCGACGATGGCGCGTTCCGGTCCGATGCTCATGCTTCGCGTGCGCCGAGAAGGGCGCCACACGGACCCGCCGAAGGTTCCCATTGGCTCGATTCGAGCGTCTGTGAAATCGCGCAAGCCCGCAAATCGTGTGGTCAGCGAAGAGGTGGTGGAGCGAGCCGCGCGTCTCGAGCCCGGACGGCCCATGGTCGGGAGGGCTGGCGCCGCCGGCGATCCGATCGAAGGTCGACCGGAGCAGCGACGCGTGTCCTTCAGACCCGCCCCGGAGACATCTTCCCTCGGAGAGTTCGTGCGTGCCGATGTGCCCGTTCAAGCGCCAGCCGAGCTCCGGTCGCTTCTCCGGCGCGCTCGTGAGGAAGCTGCGAGCGACGTGCACATCATGTCGGGGCAGCCGCCGCGGTTTCGCTGTGCCGGGAGAATGCTTCCTGTCGGTGAACCGATGTCGGACGAGCATGCGCATGCGCTCATCACCCCGCTGCTCGACGAGCGCAACGCAAAGCAGCTCACCGAGCTCGGGTATGCCGACTTTGCCTGTCAGCTCGAGGGTGCGGACCGCCTGCGCGTGAACGTCAACAAGCAGCGTACCGGAATCAAAGGTTGCTTCCGGCTCATCATGCCGGAACCGCCGACACTGGATTCACTCGGGCTTCCGCGAGAGCTCAGGCAAATACTCAACTATCACCAGGGATTGGTTGTGGTGTCTGGTCCCAACGGCGCGGGAAAGACCACCACGCTCGCCGCATTGGTCGACATGTTCAACGCAGAGCGCAGCGTGCACATCATCACGGTCGAGGACCCCGTCGAGTTGATCCATCCGATCAAGAAGGCGATCGTGACCCAACGTGAAGTGGGCGCGCACACGAAGAGCTTTCATTCGGCTCTGAAGGGATCCCTTCGCGAGGATCCTGACGTGATTGCCATCGGCGAGCTTCGGGATCGCGAAACCGTTGAAAAGGCGCTTGAAGCTGCCGAGACGGGCCACTTGGTCTTCGCGACGATGAGCACACCGTCTGCGGCGAGCACCATCGATCGCTTGATCGACATGTTTCCACCGGACGACCAGTCGCAAGTGCGGGCAACTCTGGCAGGCGTCTTGAAGTTCGTCGTGAGTCAGCGCCTGGTGCCGCGGAACGACGGTCAGGGAAGGGCGGTCGCAGTGGAGCTTCTCACGGGCGGCATGGCGCTGTGGACTCTCATTCGCGACGACAAGCTCTACCAGCTTCCGAGCCTACAGCAGCGCGGTCGCGCCTTCGGGATGATTCGCATCGAGGATTCGTTGAATGAGTTAGTGCGGTCGGGGGTGATCTCGACCGAGGCAGCCAAGCGATTTGCAGATGATCCGAGGATCATCGACGGGTCGCCGACGCCCGGGCATCGAGCCGACGACCAGCAGGACGAACGTCGGGGCGCGAGGCGAAACCCATTCTCCAAGAAAGGACGATGATCGATGCCTGCAATCGATGGCTATTTCGACAGGTTGCTCGAGAAAGGGGGATCCGATCTGCATCTCTCTATCGGTTACCCGCCGATGATCCGGGCCAAGGGCGAGCTCCTTCCCATCGACGATGTGCCGCTGGACCACGCGACGATCGTTCGGCTGATGGACGAGATCATCAGTGAAGACAAGCGCATCTTCTTCCATTCGCACCGGGACCTCGACTTCGCCTACGGATACGAGGACAAGGCTCGATTTCGTGCGAACTATCTCTACAAGTCCACCGGGCCGGGCGCCGTCTTCCGAACGATTCCGAGCGAGATCCTCACGGCAGAGCAGTTGGGGCTCCCAAGCGCGATCATCGATCTTACCGAGCTGCAATCGGGATTGGTACTGGTCACCGGGCCCACGGGAAGTGGAAAGAGCACGACGCTGGCGGCCATGCTCGACCACATCAACCGCCGACGTGAGGGCCACATCCTCACCATCGAGGATCCGGTGGAATTTGTACACACCCCGAAGAAGTGCCAAATCACGCACCGCGAGGTCGGGGAGGACACGCCGAGCTTCGCGGATGCCATTCGAAGTGCGGGTCGCGAGAACGCAGACGTGATTCTCGTGGGCGAGCTTCGGGGACGCGAAACCATGAAGATGGCGCTCCAGTTGGCAAGCTTCGGTATCCTGATCTTCGCGACGGTTCATACGAACTCGGCGCCGGCGACCATCGATCGCTTCGTCAACGCATTCCCAGCCAATCAGCAACCGCAGATTCGGGGTATGCTCGCGGATTCGCTCGCGGGCATCGTCGCACAGCAGCTTCTTCGCCGGGCGGACGGAAGCGGTCGAATTGCCGCACAAGAGATCTTGATTGGAACGTCAGGTGTCGCGGCGGCGATTCGCGAGGCGAAGACATCCATGCTTCGAAGCCTGATCCAAAGTGGTGGCAGCTACGGTATGCAGAGCATTGATGCGGTGCTGGCAGGCCTCGTGGCGCGCGGCGAGGTCACACCGCAAGATGCGCTCGAGAAGGCCGCAGACAAAGACAGCTTCTCGAGAATTCCCCAGGTGGCTGCCGCCCTTAAATAACTCGCGGGACACGCACCCACCCCAAATCCCCAATACTTACAAGCCCTTCTGCACTGTAGCGCGCGTTATAGAACCCGCTGCGCGCCGGGTGACTAGAACGCGCGTTACAGACGCTAAGTAGCCAGTATGACGCCAGTTTCGAGGGGGGTGCGTGTCCCCTAGTTGACGGTGAAGGTGTAGCGGGCGCCCATGCGGGGGGCTCCGAAGGTCGGAAAGCGGACGGCCTTGATTTGTTGGCCCATGCATCCCTGGAACGATGGACTGCCGCCTTGGACGGTTGCGCCCATCACCGAGCCGCTGCCGGCGATGGCCAGGTCCACTTTGACTGTCCCGGGCTTGCCCCCGCCCTGCACTTCCGGAAGCACACATCGACTGTAAAACTGGTTGAGGTTGCGGTTCATCACACTCGCGACCTGGGTGCCCGTGAGTCGACCCTCACCACCGCTTTGCGACGCATCGCCGATCTCCATCGCTTGGCTCATCGCTTCGCTGTAGCTCATGAATCCGCCGCTGCTGGACTTGGCCGCACCACCGCCCGAACCACGCTTGCGCTTCCTCACGGGGGGATCGGGTAGGAGTCCCGCTTCACCCGTCGTGATCTTTCCGAGCTTGAACAAGTCGTCGAGCTCCATGTCTGCGATCTCGCGCATGCCGCTCGATCGCGAAAGCAGGAATCCGCCGATCGCGAGCGCAACGACGCCGATCACCGAGGCTGCGATCAGCCACTTCATCGCCGCCGAGCGCTTCTCGGCGCGGTGAGCGTTGACGCGCGCGGCATGCTCGGCCGCCACCGTGTCCTGATGTTCGCGCTGAAGAACGAACTCGCGGAACTCCGGCCACTCACGAAGCTTCTTTCGCTCGCCAGTGTCGGTGTTCATCGTGAGGTCCTCGCCCGCAAACCCGCCTACGTTGAGTCGCTCGATGAGCTCGCGAGCGTTGAATGGACCGTGGTCCATCTTGTCGCGCGCAACCATCCACCGCTGCTTGGGGTCCGTCGAAAGCTCTTCGATGAGGCTCGCGATGCGGCGGCGCCTCGGCGCCGGCGGCGGCGCGAACGGGCGCAAACTCTGCACATCGACCCCGGGAATCTCGAGGTCGGCGGGCGGCAGAACGGAGCCGAGGTCGATATCGACGCTGACGCCTTCATCCGCCGTCGGTGGTATCGAGTTGGCCTGGGCCACGAAGGGCAGCAAGGCGTTTCGTACTGCCTCCGGCGACGGGAATCGGTTTTCCGGGTCCGGCGCCAGGCACTGGAAGAGAATCCCGTCGATCTCCGCCGGGATGTCGTCGCGTACGTGGGATGGAGGCACGAAATCCGGGCCGGGTGCACGCGTGGTCAGGAGCTCATACAGAATGGCGCCGATACCGAACACGTCACTGCGCTGTGTCGGAGGCTCCCCGGACTTAACTTCGGGCGCGAGGCAAGCGTGATCTGCGCTCTTGAATGCATCGGGGCCCGCCGAGCCCAGCAGCACCCGACCGACGCCGAAGTCGTGCACCTTGACCCGGCCCCCGCGCGTCACCCACACGACGCTCGGGCGCAGCGTGCCATGAGGTCCCTTCTCGTGGGCGTAGCTCAGCGCACTGCAGAGGTGGGCGATCACGTTGTAGATGCCCCGAAGCGAGATAGGTTGCCCATCGCGGTTGCGCTCCTGAATGAAGTCGGAAAGACGAGAGCCGTCGATCCACTCCCCGGCGATGAAGTGCGCGCCCCGAGGTGTCTTGCCGACGCCGAAGACGCGCGCGATGTTGCGGTGCGACAACGTCGCTGCCGCCCGGCAGGCCTCACGCAGCTCGGGTCCAGATTCCGATGGTACGAGCTCCGGCCGAATCACGCGTACGAGAAGGGCACGCTTGGTCTGTTGGTCCTTAGCGGACCAGACCACGACCTGCGTGTCCTCATCGACGCGGTCGACCACCTCGAATCTGCCGCCGACGACGACTCCCGGGTGTAACCCCGAGCCCTCCGGCCTACTCGACGCAATCCCTTCCGGCATCTCCCCAGAACAAGATAGACGACCGGAGCACCCGCCCCCAAATTCGGGACTATCCGTTCTTCGCGAGCTCCAGCTCGAGCTCGCGGTCCCGGAGGATGGCACCGGACATCGACTCGATGACGTCCTGTGCGCGGTCTTCCGGGACGTCCACCAACGAATGCTCGTCGCGCACGCGGATGCGCCCGATTTCCTTGCGCTTCAGGCCGGTGCGATCGCGCAGGAGGCGTCCCAGCTCGGACGCCTTCAGCTCGTCCTGGCGGCCGATGTTCACGTAGAGGGTGGTCGTTTCGAATGCCTCGTCGGTGTCGCTATGCTCGTCCGGGTGCTGCTTGCCACGCCGTCGCTTCGCGGCCGCGACCTTGTCGACCTCTTCGCTCTCGGTGCCGAAAAATGCCCGCAGGAGGCCAGCGAGCATCCGTTCAGCGTTGGCATGCGTCAAAAAGCGCCGTACCAGGGCGAGGTCGCGCTCGCTCGGTGCGGTCGGATAGGCGGCGTCGATCATCGCGATTCGGTCGGCTTCCTGGCGGGTTCGCTGCTCACCCGCGCTCGGAAGAGTTCGCTCGACTGGGAAGATACGATATTGAAGGCGGAGGTAGTACAGAATGCCGAGCTCGTTCGGGCCAACGAGCGTGATGGCGGTGCCCGTGCGTCCGGCACGGCCCGTTCGACCAGTGCGGTGAACGTACTGCTCCACGTTCTCGGGGAGCGAGAAGTTGATGACGTGGGTCAAGTGAGACACGTCGATGCCGCGCGCCGCGACGTCCGTGGCAACCAAGAAGCGAAGCTCTTCGCGCCGAACCCGGCCGAGCACCTCTTCACGCTCTTTCTGAGGACGATCTCCGTTCAACCACTCGGCGTTGAACCCTGCGCGCTGGAGCGCTGCCGAGACCTCCTCGGTTTCGGCCTTGGTGTTGCAGAAGATCAGAGCGCTTTCGGGATCTTCCGTCTCCAAGATCGTGATGAGGTCCGCCACACGACCGACGCCGGTCACCATGTACACGAAATGCTCTATGCCGAGGGCGCCAACGTGGTCACCCGAGAGCCCGAGGAACTGCGGATCCCGCATGTGTTTCTCGGCGACCCGCTTGATGGCACGATCTACAGTCGCGGAAAACAGGAGCGTTTGTCGTTCCTTCGGGAGCCTCTCAATGATCGCATGGAGCTCCTTCGCGAAGCCCATGGAGAGCATCTCGTCGGCTTCATCGAGGACGAGGAATCGTAATTTGGACGCGTCCATCGTGCCGCGCTTGAGATGGTCCAGGACCCGGCCGGGCGTGCCGCTGATCACCCGCGCGCCTTTCTCGAGTGCGTGCACCTGCCGTTCCATCGACGCGCCACCGTAAACCGCGACGGTATCGATGTTTCGATGCGCGCCGAGCTTTTCGATCTCCGCAGCGCTCTGCAGCGCAAGCTCGCGGGTGGGGGCAAGCACGAGCGCCTGCTCGTCCCCGTCTTCGGTGATCAGGCGGTCGACCAAGGGGATGCCGAATGCGCCAGTCTTCCCCGTGCCAGTGCGCGACTGCACGATGATGTCGTGCCCCGCGATCGCGAGCGGATAGGAGTCGCGTTGAACGGGGGTGGGGGTCTCCCAGCCCATCTCTTTCAGGGCGGTTAGCACTTCCTTGGTAAGGCCAAGCTCTTCGAACGTCTGGGCGCCTTCCGCTTCGGGCGGCTCTGTCATGGAGTGGGCTCCGGTGTTTCGGGGTATGGGAAATCGGCTGTCGACCCGACGGTTTCGCTCACGCGCTCAGCGAGAGGCGCGTCCTCACGCATGTAGCGCTGCAAGCTCAGCTCGACACGGTGCCGATAGCGATTGAGCAGATGTACTTTGTCCTCGTCACAGCGCAGCGCAAGGGCGTTGAGGCGAAGGTCCCAGGAGTGCAGCGCCTTTTCCATTGCGGCTGGATTGGTCTCGTTGGTCGAGAGGTACGCAAGTCGAAGCTCGTCCACCTCGTGGCGAAGCAACTCGAGGCCGTCCGCGCAATCCAGATCGAAAGAACCGTCGCTTGCGGGCCAGAATACTTGCGGGATGACCGAGGCGAACCCGACGATGACGAGGTAGCCCAGGGCGATCGAGTAGATGGCTATCGCCAACCGGCGGCCAATTCCGCCTCGTTGTTTTTCTCCTGGCACAAAGTTTCCTCGTGCATCCCCGTGCGATGCAAAGCGGAATGGTTGTACAGAGCGCTCACCACCTGGTCAAGACGGCGGCCGGTCTTGCTTTCGGCGCTTCTCCCTCTGCGTTCCCCACATGAAGAGACCCACGCCAACGACGATCGTCAGCGCCACCACGCCTCCGCAGAGTCCGTACCAGAGAAAAGTGGTGAGTCCGGTTCCCATCCGGCTAGCAAACGAGCTTGTAGCCGACGCCGTAGACCGTCAGGATGTGCACCGGCCGGTCGGGTTTGGGCTCGATCTTTCGTCGCAGCTTGACGATGAAGTTGTCGACCGTGCGGTTGTTGGGTCCGGCTTCGAGGCCCCAGATCTTTTCGAGGATTTCATCGCGCGAGACGGGCTCCCCCTCTCGCTCCCAGAGGAACTTCAAGAGCTCGACTTCGTAAAACGAAAGGTGTTGGGTTTCCGATCCGCGGGTGAGCGTTTGGGCGCCCGTCTCGATGTTGATGTCGCCGATCTTGATTTCTGCGGACGACGGGCGAATCGATCGCTCGGCGCGACGAAACAAAGCCCGGAGGCGCGCGACGAGCTCGCCGATCGAAAACGGCTTCGTCATGTAATCATCGGCGCCCGCTTCGAGGCCCCGGATCTTGTCAGACTCTTGTCCGCGAGCGGTCAACATCAGAATCGGCAGAATCGGATCGCTTGCGCGAATGGTTTCACAGACCTGATACCCGTTGATGTCTGGGAGCATCAGGTCGAGGATGACGCAATCGACGGCCTCCGATCGCGCGAGCTCAATCGCCTTTTCCCCCTTCGCGGTATGAATGACGCGGTACCCTTCGAAGCGCAGGCTGTCGGACAGCCCGAGTGCAAGCGCCGGGTCGTCTTCGACCAGCAAGATGCTCTGCCCTGTGTCCTCCATCGGGGCGAAGATAGCCGCCCTCGGCCGGGCCGGCAAAGATGGGCTCACCTACGCGGGGGCGGCCGGAATCCAGAAGCCGACGATGGCGCCGCCCCCCGCGGCGTTCTTGGCCCAGGCGCGGCCCCCGTGCGCTTGTGCGATGTGCCTCACGAGTGACAGCCCGATCCCCGAGCCTCGTGTCGGTCCCGTATCCGGGCCGCGGTAGAAGCGGTCGAACACCAAACGAAGCGCGTCTTTGGGGATTCCGGGTCCATGGTCGCGGACCGATATGTCGACCACGGAGCGCCGCGGGTTGAGCTCGAGCTCGACCGGGGTCTGTCCCCCGTACTTTACTGCGTTGTCGAGCAGATTGATGACTGCCAGCGCGATGGCTTCCTGGTCGATCATGACCGGCGGCAAGCTCTCGGGGGCCTGGAGGTGGATCTCGACCCCCTCCTGTTCGCTGCGGTAGCGAAACGCATCGAGCGCGCGGCCCACCGCTTCAGCCAAATCACCCTTCTTCAGCCGGTAGGTTCCTTGCCCGCTCTCGACCGCGGAGAAATCGAGCACGTTGTCGATGAGCGATGTCAGGCGCTCGGATTCGCGGCAGATGATGTCCAAATACTCGCGTCGCCGCTCTTCGCTCGGCACACGACCGGAGCGGAGCATGTCGCCAAACATGCGGACCACCGACAAGGGGGTCTTGAGCTCGTGGGACACATTCGCCAAGAGCTCGCTCTTGAGTTGGCTGAGGCGCCGCTCTTTCTCGGCGGCATAGAGAAAGAAAATGGCGCTCAAGAGAATGATGGCGAATGACATCAGTGGCAGTGCGGCTGCTCCTCGCATTCGAGAGCGCTCTCGTGCCTGAAGGAGCTCTGCTTGCCGCGGCGCGACTTGCATCCGCCATCCGCGTAGCGTGTTGGGAAAGGTGTGCCCCACGGTGTAGACGCCCACTTGCGAAAGATCAGGCCCGAACACGACCTTATTGGCTTCATCGACGATGTTGTAGCGCGGGGTGGATTCCTCCGACGAGAACATCGTGGGAAAGACCTCGTCGATCAGGTACTGAACGTCGTGGTACGCGACGATGTAGGTGATGTCGCCGGCGAGCGTCGAGTACGCCTTGTACGACAGCAAGTAGCTCTCGCCGTCGACCTCCTGATGTGCGTGGCGAAGCAAGTGCGGATTCAGGGAGTCGAGCTCGAGCGAGCTCAAGAGCTCTTGGCGAAATATGCGCAAGAACTCTCGCCGCGTTTTCCGGTCGTCCGTGCTGGCCCACTGGATGATGTTGCCTTCTCGGTCGACCAGCAGAACGGATCTCACGCTGGGCGTTTCGCGCTCTGCCGCGGGAAGCCATACCGTATCGATCGTGCTCGAGTCGTTGGGGTCGACCAAGCGGAATACCGTGTTGTCGGCCGAGCGAATGTAGCGCTCTACCTCGTCGACCCCTTCGCGGGCGACCGAAAGCAGCGATTGCGCAATCGTTTCCTCACCGAGCTCTTTGTAATCGATCGCCGAACGAAACGTGTAGTAGCCGAGGATCCCGGCGGCGATGATGATCGCGGGAACCAAGAGCCAGTAGCCGACGCGAAAGCTACTGTCTTCCATCGATTTGCTCCGCCCGAACTGATCTGCTCGTTCGGTTCACCACCGCTCCGGGCCCTAGGGAGCCGAAGGTTGTACGGGCTCCGGCTTTTCCGACCGAGGGTCACTCAAGTCGAGCTGGAGGCGGTCCGGTTCGAGTAGGGCGTTCGCCAAGACCGCGTCCATCTTCGATACCGGCACGAACTCCAAGGTCTCGCGAACCTCTTCCGGAATTTCATCGAGGTCGGCCGTATTGCGTTCTGGCAAGATGATGCGTTTGATGCCTGCGCGATGCGCCGCGAGCACCTTTTCCTTGATGCCGCCAACCGGAAGAACGCGCCCGCGGAGCGTGATCTCGCCCGTCATTGCAACGTCGTGGCGAACGCGGATGCCCGTGAGGAGCGAGACGATCGCAGTCATCATCGTGACTCCGGCGCTTGGCCCGTCTTTCGGCATGGCTCCGGCAGGGATGTGGATGTGGATGTCGTTCTTCTCGAGGAAGTCCTCCGGTATGCCGAACGCCTTCGCGCGCGTTCGCACATAGCTCATCGCGGTTTGAGCGGACTCCTTCATGACATCGCCGAGCTGTCCCGTGAGCTGCAGCTTGCCAGTCCCGTGCATCTGCGTGCACTCGATGAAGAGGATCTCTCCGCCGACGGATGTCCACGCTAGGCCAGTGGCCACACCCGTTTCGGCGGTGCGCTCGGCCACCTCCGAGCTGAAACGCGGAGCGCCGAGGTAGGGGCGCAGTGCCTCTTCATCGCCAATCGCCCATGGCCCTGTCTCGCCTTCGGCGACCTTGACGGCGACGCCACGAATCACGCTCGCGATCTGACGCTCCAGGTTGCGGACGCCGGCTTCACGAGTGTAGTGATCGATGATCGACTCCACGGCGGGATCCTCGAGCGTGACCTGCTCGGGCTTGATTCCATGTTCGTCGAGCTGCTTTGGAATCAAATGTACGCGTGCGATATCGAGCTTCTCGCGGCGCGTGTAGCCGGGGATCTCGATGATCTCCATGCGATCCTTGAGCGGCGCGGGAATCGTATCGCCGACGTTGGCCGTAGCGATGAACATCACCTTCGAGAGATCGTAAGGAATCTCGAGGTAGTGATCGCTGAAGGTGTCGTTTTGCTCCGGATCGAGCACCTCGAGCAGCGCCGCCGCAGGGTCGCCGCGGAAGTCGTGCCCGATCTTGTCGATTTCGTCGAGCATGAAGACGGGATTGATCGTGTTCGCCTTCTTCATGCCCTGGATCACTTGGCCGGGAAGGGCACCGACATAAGTGCGGCGGTGGCCGCGAATCGCGGCCTCGTCGTGCACGCCGCCGAGGCTGATGCGGTGGAACTTCCGACCGAGTGCGCGGGCCACGGAACGGCCGAGTGAGGTCTTACCGACGCCCGGAGGTCCGATGAGGCACAGAATCGGGCCTTTCTTGTCGGTCTTGAGCTTGCGAACCGCGAGGTATTCGACGATGCGCTTCTTGACCTTCTCGAGGCCGGAGTGGTCCTCGTCGAGCACCTTGCGGACGGCGGCGATGTCCATGTTGTCCGTGGTCTGCTTGGTCCACGGGATGTCGAGAATCCAGTCGATGTAGGTACGAACCACCGTGTACTCGGCGGAACCCACCTGCATCTGCCGGAGCCGCTTGAGCTGTTTGTGCGCGACCTTGTCCGCTTCGCCTGGAAGGTCGGCCTTGGCGATCCGCTCCTCGAGGATGTCGAGGTCGCCCTGATCGCCTTCCTCCTCGCCGAGCTCTTCCTTGATGGCCTTGAGCTGTTGGCGAAGGACGTATTCGCGCTGGTTCTTGCCCATCTCCTCTTTGATTTGAGAGTTGATGCGCTCCCGCATTTTGAGGATCTCGAGTTGCCGCGTGAGCAATCGAAGCACCTTCCGAATGCGCTCTTTCGCATCGATCGTTTCGAGGAGCTGCGCCTTTTCATCGACGGGAGCATCGAGGTTCGCCGCGACCAGGTCAGCGAGCTGACCGTGCTCCTGAATGGAGTCGATCAGCGAGCCCGCCTCGCGCGGGAGCTCCGGCATGAGCTGGATCACCTGCTTGGCGATGTCGCGAAGGCTCATCGCCAGTGCCTCGCTCTCGACGTCTTCTGTGGCCGGCTCATCCAAACGCGAAACGCGCGCGCGCACGTACGGCTCGGTGGTGACGACTTGCTCCAAGCGGATTCGCACGAGGCCCTGCAAGATGAGGCTGTAGTTGCCGGAGCTATGCTTGAGCGCCTTGAGAACGCGTGCGGCCACGCCGACGGGGTAGAGGTCGTTCTGGCCGGGATCGTCCGTCGAGGGGTCGCGCTGCGCGATGATGGCGATGATCGGCTGGTCGAGGTTCTCGATATCCTCGACGAGCGCAACGGACTTCTCACGGCCGACGTCGAAAGGCGCCACGGCCGCAGGGAAGAGCACCGCGTTTCGGATCGGCAACACCGGGAGCTCGTTGCCGAACTCGATCTCCCCGGTGTCCGGGGGGGGAATCGATGCCATTGTTTCCTCTTCGTCGCTCATGCCGTCGTTCTACTCCAACTCGGTGAGAACCCAAGTTTTTCCAGTACTGTGGGCGAACATAGCCACGCACTATTTGCCTGGCAAGGGTCTCACCCTTGGCGTTAGGCATCCCGCGGATGCGACTTTCCGTGGTGGTTCCCTGTTTCAACGAGGAGGGCAACGTCGCCCGGGTGGTCCGCCAGGCGGCCGAAGTGGGTCGAAGGTTGGCCTCCGAGCTGGAGATCGTCGTCGTGGACGACGGCAGCACCGATGACACCGCCCGGGTCCTCGGCGCGCTGCAAGGCGGGATCCCCGAGCTGACGATCGTGACGCATCTCCGCAATCGCGGATACGGGGCGGCCGTCCGTTCGGGGCTCGACCGAGCCGCCATGGACCTCGTCTTCCTGACCGATGGCGATGGCCAGTTCGACCTTTGCGAGCTTCCCGCAGCGGCTCGAATGCTTCGGCATCATGACATAGTCGCCGGCTACCGGACCGATCGCAGAGGCGGGTGGTGGCGCGGCCTCTGGGGTCGAGCTTGGACCGCGCTGGTCAACCGCATGCTCGGTTTGGGGGTTCGTGACGCCAACTGTGCCTTCAAGCTACTCCCACGGAGCCTGGTTCGTTGGAGTCACCTTCGGAGCGATGGCGCGCTGATCAGTGCAGGGCTGCTCTTCGAGGCGAGGCGGTCGGAGCTGAGCGTCGGTGAGTGTGCGGTCAGCCACTATCCGAGGCCGACCGGCCGCCAGACGGGTGCGTCGCTCCGCGTCATCGTGATCGCATTGTGGGAGCTCGCGCGTTTCGTCAGGAGCAGACCCGATTGCGTCCGCTTCGCTTGGCCTCGTACATCTTCGCGTCCGCTGCTTGGAACAGATCCGTCGCGTCTTCGAAGTGCGGCTGCCATTCGGCGACGCCAACGCTGATCGTGACGTCGACGCGGGCGCCTTCGAACTCGAAGCGCGTGTCGGCGATCAAGCGGTTGATCTTCCCGGCGAGCTCCGTCGCACCTTCCAGACCCACCTCCGGCGTGATCAAGGCGAACTCCTCACCGCCGATCCGGGCCACGACGTCGTTGACGCGCAGGCGCCCGAGGAGAACGGCCCCGAGTTGGCGCAGGATTGCATCGCCGGCTAAATGGCCAAAGCGATCATTGATGGACTTGAAGTGGTCCACGTCGAATACGAGCAGCGAGAAGGAGCGCTTGTACCGCTTCGCACGCGCGACCTCTCGATCAATCATCTCATCGAAGTAGCGCTTGTTGTGGAGCTGGGTCAGTCCGTCCGTGGTCATCAGCCGGTAGATCTCTTCGTGGTACTCGGCCTCGATGTGGTCACCGACGATGAACTTGAGGATCGTTCGTCCGACCTTCAGCTGATCGCCATGACGGAGGCGGCCTTCGCCTTCGACTAGGTTGTCGTTGACGTAGGTTCCGTTGGTAGACCCGAGATCACGGACCAGGAACTCGTTCCCGGTAAACCAGATGCGACAATGATTGCGAGACACGCTCTCTTGGTCGATCTGGATCTGGCTCTGAGGCGACCGACCGATGATCACGGGTTCAGTGCCAATCTGAACGCGGCGCCCTATGTCGTGTCCATAAATGACGATCAGGCAGCCACTCGCACTCGCAGAGGGCCGGGCGCGTGCTTCGCCGACCTCGGTCAGGACAGTCTGGCTCGCGCTGGTGGTCTGGTCCTTGAACGGCACCTTTCGAGTATATCGTGGGGGCCCGCGAGACGGTAAATCACTGGCAGGGGATTGCAGCCGGAGCGGATCGATGGGTTTGTTGACCAAAGCACGGGGCTTCTCTAGCGTACGGATGTGCGCGACGTAATCGGTCACTCCTTGTTCTGGGGGCTGGCGAGCCTCGCCCTCGTCCTCGGGACTCCCTTGGACCTGACGGCGAGCCCGCCGTCGGCGCAGCGCGCCTCGACGAACGTGGCGCGGGTATTGACGCCTCCGTTTTCGGATGTCGACGTCGCCCGGGCGCGTCAGGTGAAGGACGAGTGGGTCGTGCCCCGCCGCGATGGCACGCGTGCGGTGCTGACGGTCGACAAGGATCTCCAGCAGCACATGCAGTCGATCTTCGCACGCTACGACGTTCCCCAGGGCGGCCTCGCGGCGATCGATCCTAAGACTGGGCGCGTGCTGGCCTTCGTTGGGTATGAGGCGGGGAAGGGCGAAAGCCCGCGCATGGTCACCGATTCCGCGCCGCCGGCCGCATCCGTGTTCAAGATCGTGACTGCTTCCGCGCTGCTCGATGCGGGCGTGAAGAGCTCGACATCCGTCTGTTACGGCGGTGGCATGAGGGGGTTGGTGCAAGCCGACCTCGTCGACAGCCCGACGCGTGACCGGTGGTGTGCGACGCTCGGCGACGCACTCGGCTACTCGATCAATGCGATATTTGCCAAGCTTGCCGATCGTCACATCGACGAGGCGCGGATGACGCAATTCGTGTCCGCGTTCGGGTTCGGGCAGCGTTTGCCCTTCGACCTCCCGGCCAGCCCAAGTCCCGTGGATGTCCCCGAGAGCCGTCTCGAGCGCGCACGGATGGCTGCGGGGTTTTGGCACAGCCAGCTCTCACCTCTCCATGGGGCCCTCCTTGCTTCGACCATCGCCAACGGCGGGCAGATGCCCTACGCGGCGATCGTGGACCGCATCGAAGGCCCGGCGGGTGAAACACTGTACCAGCACACTCCGCGCACGTTTCGCCAGGTCTTGCCGCGTCACACGGCCCAAGAGACCGGAGAGATGATGACCAACACGGTGACCAAGGGGACTGCCAAGAAGGCGTTTTGGGACCAGCGGGGTCGGCCCTTCCTTCCCGGGATTCGCGTCGCGGGAAAGACCGGAACACTGAGCCGTTACAACCCGCAGCGCACTTACAACTGGTGGGTGGGCTATGCGCCAGTCGACGATCCGCAGATCGCCGTGGCCGCCCTCGTGGTGAACGAGCCCACGTGGCGGATCAAGGCGAGCTACGTCGCGAAAGAAGCGCTGCGCGCGTATCTGGTGAGGTAAAGCGCTGACGCCGGCGCGGGCGCTGTCTGCCCCGAGGAGATTCGGTCGGGATGCGCGGCACAGCGAGTGGGCTGGAGGTGGGTCTTATCGCGCCGTCCATGGCCGTACCGACGGGTCCCGCTCGCGAGCACGTGCGTCGCGACCGTGTCTCCGCTCGCTGGCGCTGCGTTGCGGTTCATCGAGAGCGGTGTAGGCTCCGCCCCTTCATCAACCACGAAAGGTACCCTTCATGTTTCAGAGCATTCGACTCGCGGCGATCGCCGCGCTGACCGCATTCACTCTTCTCGGCTCGAGCGTTGCCACGGCGCAGCCCGTGATCAATCGCGTCGTCAAGTCCGGCAAGCTCCGCGTCGGAATGTCAGCCGATCAGCCGCCCCTCAACGTGAAGGGCAAGAGCGGTCAGATGATCGGCCTCGAGGTCGATCTCGCGAAGGGCCTCGCCTACGCGTTGGGCCTCGAAGTCGAGCTCGTGCAGAAGCCCTTTGGCCAGTTGCTTCCGTCGCTCAAGAAGGGGCAGGTCGACATGGTGATCTCCGGCGTCGACATCACGGCGGAGCGCACCCGTGATTTCTTGTTCGTCGGCCCGTATCTCTTGTCGGGCAAGTCCCTCGTGACGACCTCCAAGGCGCTGGCTGGCGCGGAGACGGTCGACGACATCAACCAACCGGACGTGACCTTCGTGACCTTGAAGAACTCGACGAGCGCTGCATTCGTCCGGAAGAACGTACCGAAGGCCAAGCTCGTCGGCGTCGACACTTACGAACAGGCGGTCGCCAAGGTCATCGACGGTTCCGCGAGCGCGATGATCGCCGACCTGCCGGCCTGCATCCTTGCGATTCTGCGCAATCCCGATGCCGGCCTGATCACGCTCGAGGAGCCACTTTCGGTCGAGCCCATGGGCATCGCCGTGTCGGCCAAGGACCCGCGCTTCTACAATCTGATCGACAACTACATCGACGCAATCGAGGCGACCGGCATCCTGAGCGCACTGCGAGCCAAGTGGTTCGAAGACGACGCCTGGCTTCAAGAGCTACCGTAGCCGCCACTAATCCTTGTTGCGCACGATGAAGGTGTTCATGCCTTCTTCGCGTTCGAACGTCGACCGGTAGCTCTGCGCTTCCTGGCGTGTGTCGAAGGGCCCGATGCGAACGCGCCAGTGCGTTCCGCGGTCTTCGACGACACCGGTCGTCACATAGGCGGCGTGACCTCGTTTGCGTAGCGCCGTCGCGAAGATACGCGCCTCCGATGGATCGCTGTAGCTAATCACCTGAAGCGTATAGCGGCCTTCGTATCCCGCCGGCGCGGACTCGGTTCTTGCGGGGACTGTGGCGGCGACGAGTGGGTCACGCTCCGCAGCGATCTCGACGACCTCACCATCGGGTCCCGCTGTGACGGCTGCGGGAAGCCCCGCGGCGATGTCGGAGCGCGGCGGCCGGTGGGTGACGGGGTCCATGTGCTGGAGCTCCGCGGTGGCGGCCGCGACGGCGACTGCGACCTCGGGGCGCGTTTCCGTGACGAGTGTGGTCGGAAAGCTCAGGGTCTCGGGATCGAGCGGCGGGTCTTCTGCCGGCTCTAGGTCCTTCGTTTCGCTCTCCGGCTCCGCTGCGATGGCTAGCATCTGAAGTGGGTCTTGGGCCTTCGGCTCCGCGTCGTCCGGGAGCGCCGCCACGGCTGCGACCACGACGCCCAGGGCTGCGATCAGCCCCACGCCGGACAAGAGCAGGACGCCTCGTCCTTCGTCTGCCGAGCGCTCTTGAATCCGCTCCAGATCGCGCATTGCCGTGTCCATTCTCCGCTCCGCTTCGACTCTCTTCGAGGGTTTACGAAACTTCCTCGGAACCAGCCAAAAAACGGCAGTTCGGCACCCCTGAGAGTGCGTGCAGGCGGGAGACGCACGTGGTAGCTTCGCGCCCGCGTCGCAGCACAGGGGAGTGACGCGCGGGAGCACTACTTCATGGCGGAATCTCCACACAAGCAGCCAGTCGCGCTCGAAGACGAGATGCGGCGCTCGTACCTCGATTACGCGATGAGCGTCATCATCGGTCGGGCGATTCCCGACGTTCGGGACGGCCTCAAACCGGTGCACCGAAGAATTCTCTACTCGATGCACGAGCAGAAGAACACGTGGAACGCGGCGTACAAGAAGAGCGCCCGCATCGTGGGCGACGTTCTCGGCAAGTACCATCCTCACGGCGACACGGCGGTCTACGATGCGCTCGTTCGCATGGCGCAGGAATTCTCCATGCGCTACCCACTCGTGGACGGGCAGGGAAACTTCGGCTCCATCGATGGCGATCCCGCTGCGGCGATGCGTTACACCGAGGTTCGGATGCACCGGCTCGCGTCCGAGTTGCTCGCCGATATCGAAAAGGAAACCGTAAACTTCGGTCCAAACTTCGACGACTCCGAAAGTGAGCCGCTCGTTCTTCCGAGCCGCATTCCGAACCTCTTGATCAACGGCTCGGGCGGCATCGCCGTCGGTATGGCCACCAACATCCCACCGCACAATCTGCGGGAAGTCGTCGACGCGACGGTGCGGTTGATGAGCGATCCGGATCTGAGCGTCGAGCAGCTCATGCAAGACGACGATGAGGCCGGCCGCCTCGGGGTGAAGGGGCCGGACTTCCCGACGGCCGGATACATCTATGGTCGCGCGGGGATCCACCTCGGCTACCGAACGGGGCGCGGACGCATCGTGATGCGGGCTCGCGCGGCGATCGAGCCCCTTCCGGGTAAGAGCGATCGGGAGATGATCGTCATCACGGAGATCCCATACCAGGTCAACAAGGCCGAGCTCCTCAAGAAGATCGCAGATCTGGTGCGCGAAAAGCGTCTCGAGGGCATCAGCGATATCCGAGACGAGTCGGACCGAGATGGCCTGCGCATGGTCATCGAGCTCAAGCGGGACGCCCATGGCGAAATCGTGCTCAACAAGCTCTATCAGATGACCGCGCTCCAAAGCACCTTCGGCTACAACTGCCTCGCGATCGTTGGGCAGCGCCCCGAAGTGCTCGACCTACGCTCCGCCCTCCTTCGGTTCATCGATCACCGGCGTGAGGTCGTCATCCGCCGGACTCGCTACGATCTTCGTCAGGCCAAAGCGCAGCGCGAGCTCGTCGAGGGCCTCGGCATGGCCGTCACGGACATCGACCTCGTGGTGAACACGATCCGGTCGTCCAAGGACCCAGACGAAGCCCGCGACAGATTGATGAAGCTTCCCCTCACCGGCCTCGAGGAGTTCGTGCGTCGCGCCGGCCGCCCGGAGGACGAGATCGTGGCTGCGAAGGAGCGCGGCGAATACCTTTTGACCGAGCGGCAGGCCAAGGCGATTCTCGAAATGCGTCTTTCCCGACTGACCGGGCTCGAGCGCGAGAAGCTGGCAACCGAGTACGGGAGCCTCTGTGACCTGATCGGAGAGCTGCAAGCGATCCTCGGGAGCAAAGCGCTACTCGACGAGGTGATCGTGAAGGAGCTGGACGACATCCGCGAGCGCTACGGAGACGCTCGCCGCACCGAGATCGTCGAGGCGGAAGGGGACATCTCGATCGAGGACTTGGTTCCGGACGAAGAGGTCGTCGTGACCGTTTCGCACGCGGGTTACGTCAAGCGTGTGCCTTTGAGCGAGTACCGGGCCCAGGGCCGGGGCGGCAAAGGTCTCCGGGCCATGGACACGCGGGATCAGGATTTCGTGAGTTGGGTGTTCGTCGTCAACGCACATGCGGACGTGTTGTTCCTGAGCGACAAGGGCAAGGCGTATCTCAAAAAGGTCTATCAGATCCCCGAGACGAGCCGCGCCGCGCGGGGGCGAGCCGTGGTCAATCTGGTCGGCATGGAGCCAGATGAACGTGTCGCAGCGATCCTACCGATTCGCGAGTTCGTCGAGGATGGCTATCTGCTCACCTGCACGCGCCGCGGCCGCGTCAAGCGAACGAACCTCAGTGCCTATGCCAACATTCGACAGAGTGGCATCATAGGCGTTGCCATCGGTGAAGGAGATGGGCTCTTGACGGCGCGGATCGTCACGCCCGGCCAGCACGTCTTGATCGGTACCTCGCACGGCATGAGCATCCGCTTCCCGATCGAAGAAGTGCGCGCGATGGGACGTGACTCGATGGGCGTGAAGGGGATTGATCTTCGCGAGGGCGACTTCGTCATCGGGATGGACATCATCGAGAGCGAGACGGACCAGCAGGTGCTCACCGTGAGCGCGAACGGCTATGGCAAGCGAACGAAAGTCAGTGAGTGGCGGACGCAGGGGCGTGGCGGCAAGGGCATCATCGGGATGGACACGTCGGAGCGTAACGGCGCCCTGGTGAAGCTCCGACTCGTGTGGCCAGAGGACCAGCTCATGGTGATCACCAACGGAGGCCAGGTGATCCGCACGCGGGTCTCCGAAATCCGCGAAACCGGCCGCAACACCCAGGGTGTTCGCGTCATCCGGCTTGGCGAGGGGGAGCAGGTGGTCGACGTCGAGCCCGTCGCGGAGGGCGAAGAGGACGAAGAGCTCGAAGCGCCCGGAGAATCCACGGAACCCGAAGCAAATTAGCCCCTCTGGCCCCGGAAACGTGTAATCGAGGAGACGACGCGTTATCCTGAATGGGGTTTTTTCGGGGAATGTTTTCTTGGGGGGGTAGGGGATTGTGAGTAACGGACCCGTCATTGGGATCGACCTCGGCACGACCAACTCCGTGGTCGCGGTCGCCGACACGAATGGCGCACGCGTGCTGTCCGACGAGGGCGGCTCGCTGATTCCCTCGGTCGTTTCATTCCATCCGAGCGGTGATGTGCTCGTCGGCGCGAGCGCGAAGGAGCGGCGCCTACTCGATGCGCAGCACACCGTCTACTCGGTCAAGCGGCTGATAGGCCGTCCATTCACGAGCTTCGAAGTCAACCAAGCGCGACAGCGATTTGCATTCGAGCTTTCCGAGGGTCCGAGTGGCGGCGTGCTCGTGACCGCCCGCGGTGAGACTTACACGCTCAGCGAGATCAGCGCGTTCGTGCTGCGACACGTGCGGAAGGTGGCAGAGGCTGCGCTTGGCACGGACTGCGGCCAGGCCGTGGTGACCGTGCCCGCCAATTTCAACGAGCTCCAGCGAAGCGCAACGAAGGCGGCGGGCCGGGTCGCCGGGCTCGATGTGCTTCGCATCCTGAATGAGCCGACCGCGGCAGCGCTCGCCTATGGCTACAACAAGACTTCGAACGAGCGTGTCGCGGTCTACGACCTCGGCGGCGGTACGTTCGACATCACGATTCTTCAACTCGCTGGCGACGTGTTCGAGGTCCTCGCGACCGCGGGCGACACGTTTCTCGGCGGTGATGACGTCGATTCGGCCATCGCAGACCAGATGGCGGCGCAGTTCCTCGAGCAAAGCCGGTACGATGCGCGTCAGGATCGGCAGGCATATGAGCGCCTGAAGGCCGCCGCGGAATGGGCGAAGATCCAGCTTTCCAGCAAGCCGCAGGTGAAGCTTTGCATCGAGGAGCTGGCCTATGGCGAAGGCGGCAAGGCGCTGAACCTCGATTACGCGCTGACGCGCGACCAACTCGAACACATGTGTCAACCGCTCGTCGCGCGCAGCTTCGATGTCTGCGAAGACGCGATGAAGGCCGCCGGCCTCCGTCCGACTCAGCTCGACAACGTGATCCTGGTCGGCGGGTCCACGCGCATTCCGCTGCTTCAGCGCATGGTGGCGGAGTACTTCGGCCGCCGGCCGCTGGCCGACATCGATCCCGACCTGGTCGTTGCGCAAGGTGCAGCCCTCCAAGCCCTCTCTCTGGCCGAGCCAGCACGCAAGGCAGCGCTCGGCCGTGTGGCTCTCAAGAAGGTCGCGCACCCCACCACCGGAAGTCACCCACAGGTCACCGAGGAGACGAGCTTCGAGGACGAGGTCACGAACATCGGTGAGCGACCGCCGCTCCCGCCGCCGCCGGTGGCGAGGGCGGCGCGCAAGGCAACGCTGCCCGGCCAAGCACCGCCTCCGCCCCCCGTCGAGCTCCGGAAGGCGCAGGAACCCGACGATGGAGACGAGGTCGTCGATACGCCGACGCGTTCGCGCGAAGATCCGCTCGAGCGGGAGATGACTCGGGTCGCTGGCGCGGCGGACCCTCTCGACTTCCAGCCGACCCGAATGGCAGATGCATCGGGGCTGCTGATGCAGATCGGTGTGCAGTCCGCCGAGGAGTCGGAGCCGCCGCTCGCGGAGGAGTCGGGGCTGCTCATGGAGCTCGGGGACGATGCGTTTACGTCCGAATCGGTACCTTTCGACGGGTCGCCACCGCCTCCGCCGCCACTCGAGCTCCGCAGCTCCGCGCCGCGGGAGCTTCGAGCTGCGCTCGACGAGAACGTCGACACGGTGACGGCGGCTGTTGCCCTCTCGGAACCCCCGACCCGTGCGCCACTCCTGCTGGACGTCACCCCGCTATCGCTTGGTGTCGAAACAGTCGACGGATACTGCGAGCACATCATTCGGCGCAACTCCGCCATCCCAGCCGGACAGACGAAGATGTTCACGACCGCGCGTGATGGTCAGGAGACGGTGGTCGTTCGCATCTGCCAAGGCGAGGACCGCCACATTCGCGGCAATCAGCTCCTCGGAGAGGTCATTCTCGATGGGCTGCGGCCGGCAACCCGAGGCAAGGTTCAAATTGCCGTCCGATTCATGATCGACGCAGACGGCACCCTTCAGGTCAGAGCACAGGACGTGGGCACCGGTCAACAGCAGCAGATCGCGATCAAGCTCATCGGCGAGATGCCCGAGCAGCAGATCGAGGATCTGCGCGAGCGTCACGAGGCCAAGCTCGGGAGTTAGGCGATGTCGAGCTCGGAGGACGGAAAGAACTACTACCAGCTCCTGGGCATCATTCCCGCGGCCACGTCGGACCAGATTCGCTCCGCGTTTCATCGATTCGCGCGGGAGCACCACCCCGACAATTTCGTCGGATCGCCCGACGAGAGCGAGCGCCATACGATGCTTTACCAGCAGGCAAGCGAGGCGTACCGCGTGCTGCTCGACCCGACCAAGCGCCAGCTCTACGACGAGGGACTCGCCAAGGGTCACGTCCGCTACCAGGACGACCGTCTGCGCGAGACGCGCCGATCGATGCGACCGCCGGGCGGTGTGATGCTCCGGTCCAGCAAAGCGCGGGCATTCTTCACGCGGGCGCACCGCGCGATCAAGAGTGAAGACTGGCCGCAGGCCAAGCTGAACCTGATGATGGCGTTGCAGCACGAGCCGGACAACGAAGAGCTCAAGAGCAAGCTCGAGGAAGTTCTCCAAAAGATGGCCTCGCGCTAGTGTTGTGCCCCGGCCGCGTTTCCAGGCTATGGTAGCCGCGACATGGGACGAACAGCGACGATAGAACGTCGAACCAGCGAGACCGACATCAAAGTGGTGCTCGATCTTGACGGCAGCGGCCAGTACCAGGTGGAGACCCCAATCGGGTTTCTCACGCACATGGTGGAGCAGCTCGCCAAGCATGGGCTGTTCGATCTGAAGGTGTCGGCCAAGGGCGACACCCACATCGATGGCCACCACACGACGGAGGACCTCGCGATCGCGCTGGGCCAGGCGTTTGCTGCAGCGCTTGGCGACAAGGTCGGAATTCGTCGATACGGGTTTGCCACGCTTCCGATGGACGAGGCGCGTGTGACCTGTGCGCTCGATCTCTCGGGGCGACCTTTCTTCGTTTGGGCGATGGAGCTGCCGAAGGCGAAAATCGGCGACTTCGACTCGGAGTTGGCCGAGGTGTTCTTCGAGGGATTTGCGCGCGGTAGCCAATGCAACCTGCACATGCGGCAGGAGGCCGGCGATAATCTGCACCACGTCATCGAGATCAGCTTCAAGGCGTTTGCGCGCTCCCTGCGCCAGGCGACCGAGGAAGACCCGCGCGTCGTCGGCGTGCCGTCGACCAAGGGCACGTTGAGCGAATGAGCGCCGATCGGGTGGCGATTGTCGATTTGGGCCTCGGGAACTTACACAGCGTGGCCAAGGCATTCGAGCGCGCGGGTGCCAATCCACAGCTCAGCGCCGACCCGGACGTCCTGCTCCGAGCCGACCGTTTGGTGATGCCCGGTCAGGGGGCTTTTCGGGAGTGCGCGCATGCGCTCCGCGGCGAGGTCGGCGATGCCGTGCGCGAGTGGATCGGGAGCGGGCGTCCCTACCTCGGGATTTGCCTCGGGATGCAGGCCTTGTTCGAGTCGAGCGAGGAGGCCCCCGGCGAAAAGGGCCTTGCGATCTTTCCGGGCAAGGTGCAGCGCTTCGCTCGCGACCTCGCCGACGCGGAGGGCAACCCACTCAAGGTCCCGCACATCGGCTGGAACCAGATCGACAGCAAGCATCCGGTGTTCGAGGACGGCGAGTGGTACTACTTCGTGCACAGCTACTATTGCGTGCCCGCCGACGAGAGCCTCGTCGCGGCGACTACGGACTACGGGGGGCCGTTTTGCTCGGCGATCGCGCGGGACAACGTCTTGGCTTGTCAGTTTCACCCGGAGAAGAGCCAGCATGCAGGCGCTCGCGTGATCAGCCACTTCCTAGGAGACATTTCGTGGAGTTGATTCCGGCGATCGACTTGCTGGACAGCAAGGTCGTGAGATTGCATCAGGGCCGGTACGACGAAGTCACCGTGTACGACGATGACCCGGTCTCGATGGCGAAGCGATTCGAAGACCAGGGTGCAACCCGTCTGCATGTCGTCGACCTCGAGGGGGCGCGCCGTGGGGCCCCGGCACACGTCGCGGTGATCGGGGCGATTCTCGAGCAGACCAATCTCCGGGTCCAGATCGGGGGTGGCGTTCGCAACGGCGACATCGCGTCGCAATGGATGGATGCAGGCGCCGACCGAGTCGTGCTCGGCACCATCGTCATCAAGGAGCCGGACGCTGCCCGAGACATGTGTGAACGCTATCCTGGCCGGGTGGTGATGGCGCTCGATGCGCGTGACGGAAAGATCGCGGTCGAAGGATGGCAGGAGCAGAGCGAGCGAGACGTCACCGAGCTTGCCGAGGAAGTAGACCGCTGGAACATCGGCGCCATCCTCTTCACCAACATCCATCGTGACGGTACGCGGGAGGGTCCAGACGTCGCGGCGACGGCAGCGCTCCAGTCGCGGGTCGCCACCACGGTCATCGCCTCCGGTGGCATCGGCACGCTCGATCACTTGCGCGCTTTGTCCGCAGCCGGCGTCCGAGCATCCGTTTGTGGCCGTGCTTTGTACTCGGGTGCATTCACGTTGTCCGAAGCCTTTGCGGCGCTAGAGATGACCTGATGTTGGCCAAGCGAATCATCCCCTGCCTCGACGTCAAAGACGGGCGCGTGGTCAAGGGTGTCAATTTCGTCGGCCTCCGTGACGCGGGCGATCCGGTCGAGTCCGCCCAGCGCTACAGCGAGGGCGGCGCAGACGAGATCACCTTCCTCGACATCACGGCATCGCATGAGAATCGCCGAACGCTCTTCGATCTGGTCGACCGGGCGGCATCGACCGTGGCCGTTCCTCTGACGGTCGGAGGGGGCGTACGCGAGCGCCGGGACGTGAGCGAGCTCTTGCACGCCGGGGCCGACAAGGTGTCGATCAACAGTGCCGCCGTCGCCAATCCCACTTTCGTCCGCGACATGTCGGAGGCCTATGGTGCCCAGGCCATCGTCGTGGCGATCGACGCCAAACGCGTCCCCGGCGACGAGGGGCGCTGGACGGTGTACACACACGGCGGCAGGCGCGATACCGGACTCGACGCGATCGCTTGGGCGAAGCAGATGGCGGAGTACGGCGCCGGCGAGATTTTGCTGACGAGCATGGACCGAGACGGAACTCAGGATGGCTATGATCTCGTGTTAACTCGTGCGGTTGTGGACGCAATCTCGATTCCGGTTGTAGCTTCCGGAGGTGTCGGAACACTCGAGCACGTAGAAGCCGGGCTCACGACCGGCGGGGCGGATGCGGCGCTTGCGGCTTCTATCTTTCACGACGGTCACTACACTGTGGCCGAAGTCAAAGAGTACTTGCTCGAGCGAGGGGTGTGCGTTCGTCCACCGGAGCGAGACTGAGGGGGAGGCATGATCAGAGACGTGGGGGTCGGTCAACTGGTGGAGGAGCTGGAGCAGCGCGGCGCCCGCCTTCCTTTCGAGATCGGCGCCTTCGTGGCGCTCGAGGCCTGCGAAGGGCTTCTCCAAGACTCGGTCAAGCTCGAGCCGGACGATGTGAGGGTGACCTTGGAGGGCTCGGTGGTGGTTGCTGAGTCCGCCGCCTCGGCCGAGCCCGACGAGGCTGCACGATCACTGGTATCCGTGTTGGCACGCCTCTTGGTCGCTGCCGGTCCCGGCGTGCCTCCGTACCTTCTCGACCTCGTCAAAGACCCTTCGGCAGGGCAGACGCCACGGGGGCTACGCGACCTTCACGATGCGATCGAAGCTTCTCTCATTCCGATCAATCGTAGCGCCTCGCGCCGTGTGCTTGCTCGCCTGGTGCGGGAGAGCGACCGTCCGCCGGCCATCGAGGAGTCGCAGGTCGACGCGCACCGACTCGATGCAGAGCTCGACGAGCTGCTGAAGGATCCAGTCGTCCGAACGCTCGGACCGACACCGGACCGAGCGTCCCTGAAGGAGCCCGAGGAAGAGGAGCCCATCACGGAGCAGATCCGGGTTCCGCGAGCCA
>Ga0209536_100000737_pt1 | contig 53870 bp, 47 predicted proteins | sample DeeMarSeWOR28_12_FD_187461 | JGI IMG/M metagenome (GOLD analysis project Ga0209536, IMG submission 187461) | Marine sediment microbial communities from White Oak River estuary, North Carolina - WOR-2-8_12 (SPAdes) (version 2) | ecosystem: Environmental > Aquatic > Marine > Intertidal zone >... | reverse complement strand
GCGCAGCGCATGATGACCGCTGCGAAAAAGCAGCGCCTCTGCCGCATGATCATCATCAACAAGATCGATGCCGAAGGCGTGAACCTGGACAAATTGCTGCAGGACATTCGCGATACTTTCGGACCCGAGTGCCTGCCGCTCAACCTGCCATCGGCCGACGGCGAAGGCGTCGTGGACTGCTTCTTCCAGCCCGAAGGCGCCGAGACGGCTTTCAGCGACGTTGCGACGGCGCACACCCAGATCGTCGACCAGGTGGTGGAAGTCGACGACGAACTCATGGAGCTGTACCTCGAGCAGGGTGAGGAGCTGGAGCCCGAGCAGTTGCACGACCCGTTCGAGAAGGCGTTGCGCTCCGGGCACCTGGTACCGGTCTGCTTCACGTCCGCCAGGACGGGCGCCGGCATACGCCAGCTATTGAATATCTTCGAGCAGCTGATGCCGAACCCCATGGAGGCCAACCCGCCGCGCTTCCTCAAGGGCGAGGGCGAGGATGCGGAGGAAGTCGTCCTGACGCCCGACCCGAATGCGCACGCGATCGGCCACGTCTTCATGATCAATATCGATCCGTTCAAGGGCCGGCTCGGCACGTTCCGGATTCACCAGGGAACGATAAAGCCCGGCAACCAGCTGTTCGTCGGCGATGCGCGCAAGCCGATCAAGGTCAACCAGCTCCTGAAGGTCAATGGCGAAACCCACAGCAAGGCAGAAGTGGGCCTTCCGGGCGACATCTGCGCCATCCCGCGTGTCGAAGAGGTTCACTTCGACGCGGTGCTGCACGATTCTCACGATGAAGATCATTTCCACCTGAAGTCGATAGACCTGCCGAACCCGATGTACGGCCTCGCCATAAAGCCCAGGAACGATGCCGACGCCCAGCGCACCTCCGATGCCCTGCATGCGATGGTCGCCGAGGATCCGTCGCTGATACTCGAACACAATGCTGCATTGAACGAGATCGTCCTGCGCGGCATGGGCGAGCTCCACCTGAGGACGGTCCTCGAGCAAATACTCGATCGCTACAATCTCGAAGTGGACACGGCAATGCCGTCTATCGCCTATCGCGAGACCATTACCGCGCCGGCAGAAGGCCATCACCGTCACAAGAAGCAGACCGGCGGTGCCGGCCAGTTCGGTGAAGTCTATTTGCGCATCGCGCCGCTGCCGCCGGGCACCGGTTTCGAATTCACGAGCGAGGTTGTCGGCGGAGCGATCCCGTCACAGTACATCCCCGCCGTCGAATCGGGCGTAAAGCAGGCGATGGAGTCCGGTTCGGTTTATGGCTACCCGATGCAGGACGTCAAGGTCACCGTCTACGACGGCAAACACCATTCGGTCGACTCGAAAGAAATCGCTTTCGTGCAGGCTGGCAAGAAGGCGTTCATGGATGCCGTGGCCAAAGCGCGCCCGATCGTGATGGAACCCATCGTCGACGTGACGTTCACGATTCCGACGGATTGCGCCGGCGGCGTGACCGGCGACCTGTCATCGATGCGCGGCATGGTTACCGGAACCGAGATTCTCCCGGACAGCCGCATGGTCGTGACCGGCCAGGCACCGCTGAAGGAAATCCAGGGCTATCACTCGCGCCTGAAGTCGCTGACGGGCGGCGACGGCAGCTTCACCATGGACTTCAGTCACTACGCGGAAGTGCCTCGCGAAGCGCTTGACCAGGTAGCGTCGCAGAACTGACGGCGAGGCGTGGCCGCTATCTCAATAGCGGCCGTGCTGCTTGAATATGTAGTTGCTGAGCTCGATGAACTCGTGATTCATCTGGTGCACGATGCGGTGCGCAGAACGCGTCACGGCACGCATCACCTTGTAAACCAGGTGCGGATGTTGCCCGATGATGCCCTCGAAATCCTTGCGTCGCAGTGAAAGCACACGGCTGTCGCAGAGTGCGCGGAGCCCCACGGTGTGCACGGCGCCGTCTATAAAGCTCATTTCGCCTACCAGCGCACCCGGCCGCAATATCGCCAGGCTGGCCATCTCGCCGGCGCCCGTGTGCTTTACGACCTCGAGTTTCCCCGACAGCAGGACGTGCAAGGTGTCATCCGTCGCCCCTTCGTCGATCAGAAGCTCGCCGTCGGCGACATCGCGATGACTCATCAGGTCGGCGAGCACGCGGGCCTCCTCCTGCGAGAGTTCCGACCCCAGGGATGAACCGATCACCAGGTCTGTTGTCTTCTCCATGTCGCTGCCCTCGTCATTTCGGTCCGAAATAGCACAAGAAATAAATGCTAGCGCGCACAGGCCTGCGCGGCTATAGGGGTTTTCATCGTGGTCAGCGGGGTCCCGGGAAAAGTCTCATCTCGACAAGCGACTGTCGCAGAGCTGATAGAAACGACATGTCGTCGAGCCGGTGGTATTCGATCTTCATCGTCAGCGCACTGCCGAAGACGATGCTCACGAGAGACAACAGGGAACCGACTGCCAGCGTGGACATTCCCGTGACACCCTGTCCGATGGTGCAGCCCAGTGCGAGCACACCGCCGAAACCCATCGCGACGGCGCCCAGCAGGTGCCGGACCATGTCGCTCCGGTCGCTGAAAGTCTCGAGCAGGAACTTCCCCGTCAGGATCACATACAGAAAGGAGCCGAGTATGACCCCGAAAACGGCGGCGACGCCGAAGCTGATGGTCGACCCGGTGAAGGTCAGCAGGTACATGAGGCTCTCACCCGTCGGAGCGACGAACGTGTATGACTCGAAGCGCACCGGGTCGAAATCGTCGAAGCCCACGACGCCGGTAACGTACCAGCCGGCCGGAATGATCAGCCCTATCGTGACGCCGGCAAGAATATTGTCGAAACTGCCGCGGAAAGACTTCGAAGCGAACGCATAGATTACGAGGCCCATGCCGAGTAACACGGAAATGACGAGATTGACCGTCGCCGCACTCTCCAGCCCGGCCAGGCCGGCAATAACACTACCGATGCCCTGGCTGGCGATCCCCGAGTCGGCGAGATTGATGTTTGTAACTTCGAAAGCATTCACCCTGACGAGCGCAAGCAGGCCGCGCATCGTCATATAGGCGGTCAGGCCGAGGAGGATCAACACTATCAGTGACTTGAGATTGCCGCCGCCGACGCGCACCAGCGTCCGCTGCCCGCAGCCGGAGGCCAGTGTCATGCCGATGCCGAATAGCGCTCCCCCGATGATGTGCCCGAGCCAGCCAAAGTTGGGAGTGAGGTACATTGCCTCGCCGATATCGATGATGCCCCTCGCGTCCATGAACTGCGTTGCGAGTATCGCGATGCCGATTGCCAGGAACCACGCCCGCAGGCGATCCTTGCTGCCCATGTTTACCCAGTCGCTGACAGCACCCATGGTGCAGAAATTTGTCTTGTTAGCGATCGCACCGAAGATTATCCCGATAACAAAGCCCAGCGCTGCAACGCGGTAGACCGGCTCCCATTCCATCATTCGCTTTCCCCAGCTGGCGTCACGAGTATTTTGTCACGCTTGCCCTGCCCGTGTTCCGCGGCGAAGACCTCGTACTCGGTATCGAAGTAGTGCTTGCCCTCTATGTACTCGCCCAGGAGCATGAATTCTCCCGGCGTCTTCACCATGCCGAGATGCCGGTAGATCTCCACCCCATCCAGGTTGAGGAACGATACGACCGGCGTAAGGTATACGCGGCGGTGCTCCGCAAATACCTTGGACGGCAGCGTGATACCGTCGAAGTCCCTGAGTTCGACGTCGCCGTGGATGTCCACCGCAATGTTGACGAAACGCTCGCGATACCAGTCCTGCACGCGGCTGTCGCTCAGCACCTTGTTCAGCATGGCGCGGCAATACGAACAGTTCTCGGACTCGAAAAACAGCAGCATGCCGAGCTTGCCCTCTTCCCGGGCCAGCTGCATTTCCTCGGGCAGGTCGCCGAAGGTCTGGGTAAAGAAGTACTCGCGCGGGTCGCGCTTGTCCGTGTCGGCGCCGAAGGCGATACCGGCCACCAGCAGCGCGGCAAAAAGGAACAGACGCATCACAGCTTGAAAAACGTTACCCGGAGCGGAAGCTCCGGGTAACGTCCCCGGGAGGTCACGAAACATCCGCGACTATTGAGACCAGATACCGGTGACCTGGATGCCGATGCGATCATCGATACCTTCGACATTCGCATTCGGTCCGGCCCCCGCCGGGAAGTTCGCGGCTTCGCCCGAGCGCATCTCGTAGTTCAGCGCAACCCGCACACGCGGGTTGAAGAAATACTGCACGCCGATTGTCGTACGGTCGAATTCGATCTCGAACTGGTCGCCATCGAGCCGATTGTAGATGTCGTAGCGCAGGTCCAGTTCCCACTTGGACTTCGGGAAACGGTAGCCGCCCTCGACGTACCAGCCGACACCTTCTGCCAGTACGCCGCTACCGGGCGCCCCCGGAATGCCCTGCCCCGGGCCAATGCCGAAGGTCGAGTTGATCGGTGCCTGAAAGATCATGCCTTCGCCCGCCATGTACTCGGCCGACACGCGCAGACCCTTGCGCAAATACTTGAAGCCCGCGCCCATGCGGTCGCGATCGTACTCGACGGGGTTGTACACCGTGCTGATGCGGCCGGAGCCCGCCGGGCCGCAGGCCGGGAATGTCGCTGCCGGGTTCGTGCAGGAATCGGCGGTCAGGTCTGCCGTACGCTTACCGGTTTGCGACCAGGCGAAGAACTTCAGTCCCTCGCGCCGTGGCCCCTTGCCTCCGAAGACCTTCTCGGCCGACGCGTACAGGTAGATGTCCTTGTTGTCGTCGTTGTCGCTGAAGTTCAGGCCGTTGCCGTTACCGATCATCGCAGCATAGGACAGCTCCCAGTCCCTGCCGACCTTGAACCAGTCGAATACCTGCACGCCGACGTCGCGGAACGCGCCGACGCCGCGATCGAAGCCGTTCAGGGGTGTCTCCGGCGGCAAGGGCTGCGGCGGCACGTTCGGCGTGTAGTTGGCGTTCGGGAACCGCTCGAGCAGCATCTGATTGGTCACCCACGTGAAGTTGATGTAATCGAACACGTGGATGGCCTGCAGCCCTTCCTCGGCGCCGGGGTACTTGAACAGGCCCGTGCGGACCCGGAAACCCTTCAGGTGATTGAAGGTGATGCTCGCGTCCGTGGCTTTCGCGACGGAGTTCTCGGGCTCCGTTATTCCGTTGTTGCCCAGCTCCAGCAGGACGAAGTAGTTGATCTTCTGGTCGATCGGCATTGCCACGCCACGCACGCCGATGCGAGCGCGATTGACGTTGAACGCCGACTGCGTGTCGAGATTCGGCCCGATCGTCTTCGGCGGAATGAATCCGCCGGCCGGGTTCGGGTCGCTCGAGTCATCCTGGTACTGCACCTGGACAAATCCCCAGACCTTGCCCAGCTGCTCGGCACCTTCCGGCTCGGTACCCTGCAACTGCAGCCAGTTCGCCGCAAATGCACTCCCCGAAAACGCAAAAAGCCCTGTCAGCAACGCGGCCGACCATACTCGTTGGCTATTGATTGAAATTCTCACGTGAAACCCCCTTCGTTACGCGATTTGATTAATAGTCGGTTCGACGAAATTAAGGTTTCGCCAGCATGTAGCCCTGATCAACGAGTTCCTTGATACGCACGATCCCGCCCTTCCCTGACGATGCGTGCTTGTTCACCTTGATCGGCTCGCCGATGATGTTCGACATGTTGTTGATGGTGTTCTGGCAGGCGAAGAAACGGACGCCGCTGTCGACGAGACCGTCGATCCGGTCGGCGTTGCTGTTTCCTTCGAACAACAGGCGCAGTCCCGGGCCGAAGGCGACGATTTCCACATCCGCCTGGTCCTGGCCGTAGGCTTTCAGAATGTTGCTCGCAACGTTCAGGACCAGCGTCTGCTTCGACGGGTCCATGTCACTGATCTGCAGCACGAACTTGTGCTCCGCGAATGGTTTCTCCTCCTGCGCCATGAGTTCCTGAGGCGCAGCGAACGCGCAGAGTGCGACCGCGATACTCCCCAGCACGAGAAAACGACGGATATTCATAATTGACCTCCTGACCGGTTTCATTGCCTTTTCGGCATTGATTTCAGGCTGTTACCGCAACCGCGGACACCCCCTTAACATGTACAGACGTTGGAGCCGGGCAGATTAATCCCTTAATCTTGAAATCGGCTGCCCGCCAGCGGCATGCCGTTGTTCTCAGGGGGAATAAATTCGTCGCCTGGCGCGTCATTCATCGTGTAGGCCACGAATTGGGGGGGACCTGCTCAATGCCGAAAAGCATAATTCTCGGAATCAGCCAGCGACGGGCTTTGAGAAAGCTCGTGGAAAATAGCCGGGAGCGGCTGTACCGCATGGCCTACGCCTGGACTCACGATCCGCACCTGGCGGACGACCTCGTCCAGCAGTCGATTTACAAGGCTCTGAACAACCAGAAGCAGTTGAAGGATATGGGGGCAGCGGAAGCCTGGCTGTTCCGTATCCTCTCCAACTGTCTCAAGGACCATTACCGGGCGAAGCGCGATGTCGTGTCGGCCGACGACGTCGTCATCGCTGACGAGGTGACGCCGGAACAGAATACGGAGAAGCAACAGCTGGTCGACAAGGTACGCCGAGCCGTCAGGAAGCTGCCGATGGCCCAGTGCCAGGTAGTCACCCTGGTGGACCTCGAGGGCTTCACCTATGCATCGGTGGCGGAGATCCTGGAGATTCCGGTAGGAACGGTCATGAGCCGCCTGTGCAGGGGACGCAGGGCGCTCAAAGAACATCTGATAGACGTCGGCACGGCCGCAACGCCGCGCCGATCAACGACCTTGAAGAGGGTGAAATGAAGAAGGACGAACATTTTTCCGAAGAGCAATTGAATGCTTTTGTCGATGGCGAGCTGGATCCGGAAGAGAAAAGTCGCCTGTACAACGAGTCGGCGAAATCGCCGGAACTCGATATGCGGCTGTGCCAGACGCGCAAGCTCAAGGAACTCGTGCGCCATGCATACGATGACGTTCCTGCTCCGCAACGCCCCCGTGGGCCGACACTGAGGCGCTCCGGCCCTTTTGGCCGGGCGCTCGTTGCTGGCGTGCTGCTCGCAATTGGCGCGACGTCTGGATATTTGGGCCACGGCCTGATTAGCGCGGAACCAGCGAACACGTCGGCGGCAACGGCACAGGTTCTGGAGCAGCCTGAGAATTACCTGCTGCACGTCGTCAGCGGCGACCCGGAGCAGATGTACTCGGCGCTTTCGCACGCGAAATTCCTGCTGGATTCCGCGGACGAGGGAGAAATCCGGCGCATTGAGATTGTCGCGAACGAGCGCGGGCTCGACCTCTTGCGCAGTGACGTTACGCCGTATGCAGAGGAGATCCGCGCACTGCAGAAGAACAACGTCGTGTTCTACGCCTGCGCGAGAAGCATCCAGCGCCTGGAGGAGAAAGGGGTAGAAGTCGTTCTCGTGCCCGACACCAGGCAGGACTACACGGCTCTGGATCGGGTCGTCATGCGCATGCAGGACGGCTGGAAATACGAAAAGATCTGAAGGGGGAAAATGATCATGAAGACATCCGCAAAGCTCTTGTTGCTGGCGTTGTTCGCCACGACGTCCGGTAACGCTATCGCCGAGTCCAAGGATGCAGGTCATGGCAAGGACTACAGGACATTCCACACAAACGGGGAAGTGGAATACGGCTCGATAGGTGATTCCTATACCGCGGACCTCGTCATGTACCTGGCGGGCAACCAGTTCATGGTGATGCAGGAACTGATCGGGGACTTCCAGAAGAAGAACCCCGATATCGAGACGGTGTACGTCGAGACGATCCCACCCGGCCAGATCCTCAAGAACCAGCTGCTCAAGCAGGGCGAAATCGAGGGCGAGAAGACGGCGATGAACCCGGACATATTCGCCTCCGTCAACATAGGCCATCTCAGGAAGCTCAATGAGAAAGGCCTGATGGACGAACACGCCATCTATATTCATAACAAGCTGGAACTCATGGTCGCCGAGGGGAACCCGAAAAACATCAAGGGCCCGGAAGATCTCGGCCGCGACGACCTGGTGCAGTCACACCCGAATCCGTTGACGGAAGGCATTTTCAAGTTCTACGGCAGCGAGATGCTCAGGGATCTCGGGCTGCACGAAAAAGTAACCGGCGGCAAGGAGTGCCGCAGCTGCTGGGCGGTCGAAGGCAAGACCTGGTTCACGTCGCGCCATCACCGCGAGACGCCTGACCTTATCGAAAAAGGCGAAGCGGACGTGGGCATCGTCTGGACGACTGAAGTCGTCCATGCGAAAGCGGAAGGACGACCGATCGACGGCGTTGCAATCCCGGCGCCCCTTAACAAGCAGGACAAGGTGAACTACGCCATCGGCGTCATGAAGAATGGCCGCAACCAGGATAACGCCGCGCGCTATCTCGCCTACCTGGCAACCGACGATGCGCAGTCGATCTATGAGAAATACGGTTTCGTCCGCGCGTCGGCAGACGAACTGACGCTGAAGCCCCTGTGAGCGCAATGAAATCCAAAGCGTGGCGCCGCGTTCCCGGCGCCTTCGCGTTGCTGGCGGCGTCATCCTTATCGGCAATAGCGGACGAGTCGCCCCTGGTTGAATTCAGGTCGCTGTCCCCGGATACAGCGCTGCAGATGGCACAAGCGGCTCTCCGGAATTGCAGGGACCAGGGCTACCAGGTCGCAGTTGCCGTCGTTGACCGCATGGGCGTAACCCAGGTCATCCTGCGCGACCGCTTCGCCGGACCGCATACTCCGGATACTGCAGTACGCAAAGCATGGACTGCGGTCAGCTTCCGGGCCGATACGCTCAGCCTCGCCGAGAACACCGCGCCGGATTCACCGCAGTCGGGCGCGCGATTCATCGATAACGCGCTCATGATCGGCGGCGGTATCCCGGTAACGGTCTCGGGCTCGACAGTCGCGGGAATCGGCATATCGGGCGCCCCGTCCGGTGAGGCCGACCATGCCTGCGCGAAGGCTGGAATCGAGTCTGTCTCCGCTGCGCTCGAGCTTGCCGAGTAAGTCGGACGACCAGGGCCTGACGGTCGCTACGGCCGGATTACGACGAAGCCCTGCTGCGCCCTCTCGACCAGGCGCGCCACCCCCGTCTGCACGGGTATGGCCTCGGCAATGAGTTCGGGGCGTTTACCCGTCGCCCGCTCGATCGATTCGATGGTGTTCATGCAACCGACGAAGCGCACGTCGTTGGCCAGCAAGCTGGAAATGCGTTCTCCATTCTCGTTTCCCGGGAACAGCAGCGACACGCCGGGACCGTACGCAACGATCTCGATATCGACGAAGTCCGGCCCCCCGTAGTGCTTGATCAGGTTGTTGGCGATATTGAGCACGCGGGTCTGCGACTCGGCATCGCGGTCCGCCATCTGCAGGACAATTCTCGCCTCCGCGAACGGCTTGCCCTCGTCGTCGGCCAGGGCCTCGGCGCCAGCGAAGCCCAGGATGATCAACGGCACGATGCACAGGCTGGCAATTCTCATGATGGTGCTACCTCAGGGATGTCCGGGATAGTCTGCAATCCCGGAGTTGTCTTGCACGCCCTTCAACAAGGGCGTATTGAGACGCTCGATTTTCGCAACCTTCACGTCGCGCAGGTATTCGGCAACGACTTCCCAGATGGGCGGCCCGGGCGCCTGGCTGCCAACGGTCGCCCAGCCAGCCACGCGGTAATTCTTCCCGGCCTCTATCGGCGTACCGTCATCCAGCGTCATCCCGGATATGCGCTCACCGGCAGCGGCCAGCGGCTCACACACGTAGCTCATGCCGCCGGTACGAACCATGTCCCCGCCCTGCTGGTAGAACGGATCCGGATTGAAAAGGTTGTCGCACACATCTTCGAGGATGAGCTTGATCTGCTCACCCGTCATATCGCGAACATAGGTCTCCGGATAGGTGATACAGGTCTGGTCCATAACCCTTTCCATGGTTACCGTGTCGCCCGGCAGGACCGTAGTCCCCCAGCGGAAGCCGGGCGACAAGGCGATCTGCGCATCGCCGACCGCGCGCTGGGCGTCACATATGACCTGGTCGAACGTGCCGTTGAAATTGCCGCGGCGATACAGCAACAGGTCGGCAGTGGCGAGCGGTTCCTCGAGCGTTTTTCGCCAGGGCTCGCGGACATTCGCGATATAGCTATTCATTTCCGCGTCGGCAGGCAGGAGGTTCGAGAAGACCGGCAACAGGCGATAACGAAAATCGCTGACGCCAGCGTTGCCGAACTCGAGGTCCAGCACGCCGAGAAACTTGCCGTTCGATCCCGCATTGGTAACGACTGTGCGGCCCGCGGCATTGTCGACGACAACCGGGACAGGCACGCCATCGTGGGTATGTCCGCCGAGGATCGCATCGATACCGGAAACAACGCGCGCGAGCTTCAGGTCGACGTCCATCCCGTTGTGCGACAGCAGAATTACCGCGTCGGGTCGCTCGGTCTCGCGCACCGTATCTACCAGGCTCTGCAATTCGCCCGCGCGGATGCCGAAGCTCCAGTCGGGAATGAAGCGTGACGGGTTGGCGATCGGCGTGTACGGAAAAGCCTGGCCGATCACGGCGATCGTCCTGCCGCCTGCATTGCGCAGGGTGTAAGGCCGGAATACGTGGCCCGTGTCCTCGTCGAATGCCTCGGCACCGGAGAACAGCGCGTCGTCCGTGAGGCGGACGTTCTGCGCCACGAACTCACCTGCGAACTCATCGATGTTGCGCAGTACTTCGGAGTCCTCGTAAGTAAATTCCCAGTGACCCGTCATCACGTCGACGCCGAGGCGGTTGCAGGCTCCTACCATGTCGCGACCGCGGGTCCAGTAAGCGGTGCCGGATCCCTGCCAGGTGTCGCCGCCATCGAGCAACAGGCAATTCGGTGGCCCCGCTTCGTCGCGCAGCCGCTCGACCAGTGTCTTCAGGTGTGCGAAACCCCCTACTTTGCCGTAGCGTCGCGCGGCTTCCGCAAAGTCGAGGTGAGCGATGGCATGTGCAAATCGGCTGCCCGGTGCGACGCCCGCATGTTCCAGCAAGGCCTCGCCAACCAGATGTGGCGGCCGGTTTTTCGCGTCGCCGAATCCCAGGTTGACGCTGGGCTCGCGAAAATAGACCGGCAACAGCTGCGCATGACAATCGGTAAAGTGCATCAGGCGCGCCTGGCCGAATGGCGCGGCTGTGTAGATGTCCGTCTCCGCCGGGCGATTGCGGGCTGCGCAGCCGGCCGAGCCGGAAGCGGCGCCGGCGATTGCCAGCAACCTCAGGAATTCCCGCCTGTCCACTTTTGCCCTTGTGCCGTCACTTGATAACCCGTTCCTGCCACGCCGTGGCTTCGAATTCTGCCTGCCTGAGCGCGGCTTCGGCCTGGAAGCGCGCCTTGTCTACCAGTACCAGCGCGGCGTCCGTGTCGCCTTGCGCCGCCTCGTCGCGAGCCTGGTCGAGCAGGCTCTCCGTCTGCAGCCACTCTGCGCCCGCGGCGGCAGCCTCGAGGCGCAGCTGCTCCGCTTCCGCCAGTCGCCGCTCGAAGGTCGTCGTGCACCCGGTCACCATGAGCACGGCTGCCAGGACGCCCAGCAATGCGCCTGATCTATTTGCGCGCACCGGGACCATTGAACTCGAGTCCGTTACCCATGTAGCTCAGGAAATATTCGAGGTTGCGGAACTCCTTGCTTTGCAGTGCGAACGGCTTTGCACGTACGTCTCTCACGCAACCGGAGAAGCGCTGGTGCAGCGAGATCATTCCGCCGAGCTTGGAGCGATATACCGGGAAATGCGTGGTGTGACCGAGGCTCGCGCTCAGCCTGTCAGCGCGAACGTACAGTCCCACCGACGTCACGTGGCAATCCGAACACGCGAAGTTCAGCTGCCCCCGCTTGCTGTAGTAGAAGCGCTTGCCCTCCTCGTAGGCGGCGATCGCGCCCGGGTCGTCGGCGGGAACCCTGATCGCAACCGGCTTGCCCCGGGCCAGGTACGCCAGGTACGCCGTTATGCTGATGAGTTCCTCCGAATCGTAGGCCAGCGCCGACAGCTGGTGCGTCTGCCTGCAGTCATTGATCGCTACCGCGAGCGTCACGACCTCCCCCCTGTCGGCATCGAAACGGGGATACGCCGGGCGAATTTCGTCGGCGGGCCGTTCGAAGCAGTCGGCAAGCTGCGCCCCGCCCGGTAGCGCTTCGTGCCAGAGGGTCTCGCCCTGCTCTATTGCGAATTCGTACGGCGGAAACTCCTCGATGTCCTGCCATTGGCGACGCGCATCGTCGTCGATCGCGTATATGCCGTTCGCGAATTCCGCAAAGGATACGTCGGGAAATCGAGACTGGAAGTACTCTACGAAGGCCTTGCGATCATCCTCCGGGCCCGCTATCGCCGCCTGCTGCCACAGGATCGGCACAAGGCACAGCAGCAGCTTCGCAGCAGTATTTTTCATGCAGGCATCGATCCGTCGAGACCCGCTATTTCAGTACGGTCTCGAGTTCGTCAGTAGCACCCTTGTTGTCGACCCAGCTAACCTTGAGCGTGTCACCCGCCTTCGCGCCGCTGAAGCTGAAACCGAAATAAGGGTTCTTCGATACGGCCGTGCTGAAATTGGCGACCATCACGGTCTTGCCGTTGTTCGTGAACGTCAGCTGGGTAATGTGGTGTGCGGGTACCAACTCACCGGAGTCAGGGTCCTTCCGCGAGCCGGTTTCCATCGGATGCAGCATCAGGCTCTTGATTTCCGCCACATCCCCCGACAGCTTCGCTTTGACTTTGATTTTGCTTGCCATTACTCGTCTCCTTCCGCCGGGCTAGCCGCCGCAGCCGCCGATCGTAACCTTGACCTGCTTCGACGTGCTGTAGATACCGGTATTCGTCCTGACGACGGCTATCACGTCGGAAGTCTCACCCATTTTTATACGGCTGGACACGTCAGGCAGCGTCCCTGCCGGTATTTCGAAACTCGCTGCGAGCGGCCGCGGATTGTTCCTCACCACGATACTGATCGACTCGACGTTTTCCAGCGTCGTGCTGATCGTGACCGGCACCACGGCACCGTTTTCCGCAATCTCCGGCACCTTCAGCGTAATCCGGTCTGACGGCGTGGACTCGTTGGTGCCGAACAACGTCGACATCGCCGCATCGGCTTCGCTCGCGGCGAATGCCTTCTCCGGCCATGCCGCAGCCAGCAGCGTTCTCGGCAATGCCGCGAGCGCCGCGAGTGCGACACTCCCCTTGAGCAATAATCTTCTGCCTACATCCATACTCCGTTCTCCATCTGGCTACCTCGAGCTAAAGCGTGTAGAGGTAATCGACAATCAGTTCAACTTCGTCTTCCGTCAGTATCCCGTGCCTGCAAAAAGGCGGCATTCGCGAATGCGGGTTTCGAATCGTCGCATCGCAGATCTGTTGCTTCAGTGCCCCTCGTTCCGGGTAACGCAGTTTCATGGCTACCAGCGGCGGACCAATCGTACCCGGCAGTTCGCCGTCCTCGATCCTGTGGCATGCAAGGCAATTGCCCTTGCTGCGCTCCATCGCCAGCGACTTGCCGGCGGCAATGCCGTCAGTCGTGGTCGCATGCGCCCCCGCGAAAGCGAGAACCGCAATGGCGGCGGTTCCCGCCACAAGCCACCGAAGTTTGCACAACAACATGAAAAGAATACGGTTTTTGTACTGCATCTACTGATATATGACGCCTGATCCCGGACGATTATTCCATTTTGGTCGCACGACCGGCATTCGCTTCGCGGGAGAGAATTATTTGTACCGCGCGCTCCGCCCACTCCGAGTAAATCGGGGCGCCGGGGTGAAAACCGTCGGATGCCATCATACTGGCATCCGCGCTGAAGCGAAGGTTCACGACGTGCGTATCCGGATCCGACGCGACGGCCGTGCTCAGCGCCTCGTTGAATTCTGTCGCGCGACTCCCCAGGTGCCAGCGCAGCGGCTGCGGCAGCGCCGGAAAACTGTGTACGGGCGGCAGGCCGGAAATCACGAGCAGCCGCACGCCAAACTTGTCCCTGAGCATCTCGCGGAGCCTCTGCTGGCGCGCCAGCCAGGCACTGCGGCTGGAAAATGCCAGCACATCGTTGACGCCGAGGGAAGTCAGCACGACGTCATAGTGGCGCGGTGCGATTTCGTCGAGGTGCCGCAGGATATCGGCCGTCGTGTAACCGGTCTTTGCGTACAGGCCGAACTCGACGACGTAGCGGCCCGCAAGCCGCGAGACCACCTGGCCGAGCAGGGCTTCGTCCTGGTGCGACACGCCGACCCCGGCGGCTGCCGAGTCGCCGACGACCAGGAGTTTCAGCGGCGGCCCTTCGCCGGCGCTGCCTTCCCGCGCGCCGGGCGGCTCGGGGAGCGTCGGGACGCGCAGGTTGGTCCAGATGCCCTGGGGCACGATCACGGGCGCAAGGCCGATTGTACGAAGCAGGTAACTCATCCGAGCCGCGCATCATGCTGGACACGGCAAAGCGCGTCCAGCCGGTGGCTCGTTCAGGCCTCGGGACGGTAAGGATTCGGCGCGAGCCCGGCCTCGTAGGTGTCTATCAGTCGCTGCGATTCCCGGACCCAGGTACAGGGCTCGCAGCTGCAGGTAGTCTCGTCGTGCCGCAGTTCGCTATGCAGCGATTCGACCAGTTGAACGCCGTATCGCAGCGAAGCATTGAGCGTATGGGTCGGCTTGCTGCTCAGGTCGTCAAAATCATTGAGGCAACTCGTCCAGTGACATTCCTGCCCGATCGGGCATTGCTGGCAGCGCTCACTCGTAGCCTCGAAAAGGCTGTCGTGCGGGCAGTCCCTCGATTCGATGATCTTCAGGATGAGCAGTCTCGGGTAGGTGAGCGCCTCGATCAGTGCTCTGCGCATGGTCGACTCCGGGCTGCGAACCGCAGGCAATACCGCCTCTTCGCGAAATTTAAGGCGCAGGCATCACGACGTCCATCGGGGTTTCCACCTAGTTCCGCTTGGATAGCGCGTATAGCGGCCGCTCCGGATATAGGACAGTCTGCGTAAGGTACAAGGGGGCTCAGGCGCGCGTTGGCAACGAAAAATGCGCCGCCAGGCGATCAGGTAAGTCATTGATTAATATGAACTGTTGATTGTTCCTAGGGGAGATGACGCGAAACACGGTCAGGGAACGGTACTAGCCGACGCCGAGGATCTCAGGGCCTGATACGTCCAAACCCCGATTGAATCACGCGCACACAAAGGTACAGCTCTGCTGACGGAGCTACGGCGAGGAGTAAGGTATGTCAGATTCACACGTCGAAGGCGACACCAGGTACTTGTTCAAACGCGATAAGACCTGGTGGGTCAAGGTCGCCGTGCCGCGGACTCTGCGGGACGAACTCGGTTACGACCTGCGTCGCTCGCTGCACACCCATGATATCGACGCCGCACGCGAAACGCGCTGGGAGGTCATAGAGGAGTTCCGTAGCGAAATCGAAAAGGTCAGGGCCCTGAAGGACGGCGAAGAGGCCGATTCGGGCAGCAAGCCTTCCAGCGGCAGGAGCGGCAATGGCAAATCACCGGCCGGACCGATCGCGGTGGATCAGCACATCGTCGAAATCGTCAGCGACTCCGGCGAGGGCGCACAGAAATGCGGCCAGCTGCTGGGCCTGGTTAGCGGCAAGATGGGCAACGGTGTGTGGACCGTGGAAATCATCCCCGCCGAAATCCAGCCGCCGGCGCGTTCGCAACAGGGCGCCAGCGGCATCCGCGTGCGCATGGGGTCGAAGTACATGACCAACATGGGCAACGAAGCGGACATGGTCGTGGCCTTCAACGAGCAGGTCCTCTACTCCCGCATCCAGAATGGTGCCTACAAGGAAGGCACCGTGGTGCTGCTCGAGAATATGTGGGCCGAGGACCCCGACGAGACAGTGCGCAGGCAATACGCGGAAGCCCTTGCCGACTTCCAGGAACGCGGACTGATCGTGCACGAACTGCCTATCCAGCAGGAATGCCTCAAGCTCGTCGCAGACCCGCGCAAGGGCAAGAACATGTTCGTGCTCGGCATGCTCTGCCGGATCTACGACCGCGACGCGGAAAAGGGCAAGGAGGAAATCGCCAAGATCTTCCGTAAGAAGAGCGACAAGGTCATCAAGGTCAACCATGACCTGTTTGACGCCGGCTACGCGTTCGCCCGCGACAACATCGACTACCAGTACAGCATCACGACGGCGCCGGAAGACCGGCTGGAGTCGGTAGCAGTCATGAACGGCAACCAGGCTGCCGGCCTCGGCGTCATGGCCGCCGGCATCGAAATGGTCGCCATGTATCCGATCACGCCGGCGACCTCGGCATCGCACTACCTTGCGGATGACTTCCACCTGACCGGCGGATTCGTCCACCAGGCGGAGGATGAAATCGCCGCCATCGGCTTCGCGATAGGCTCTTCATATGCCGGAAAAACCGCCTGCACGATCACTTCCGGTCCCGGAATTGCGCTGAAGACGGAAATGATCGGCCTCGCCGTCATGGCCGAGATTCCGCTGGTCATTATCGACGTGCAGCGCGGCGGTCCGTCAACCGGCCTGCCGACCAAGATCGAGCAAGGCGACCTGCTCTCTTGCCTGTTCGGCGCGCCGGGCGATTCGCCCAAGGTCGTACTCGCCGCCTCCACGATCTCCGAATGCTTCCACTTCGTGATCCTGGCACGCAAACTCGCCGAGTCGTTCCGCACACCGGTACTGATTCTCACAGACGCCAACCTGGCAACCGGCGTTCAGGCCATCGAACGACCCCAGGTTACCGAGGAATGGTTCGCACCGCCGATCGACCAGTCGCCATGGGACAAGAATGTGCCGCCTTACGACTGGGACGAGAGGACCGGCCTGTCGGAACGCCCGATCCCGGGTATGCGCGGTGGCGAATACATCCTCACCGGCCTGGCTCACAACCGTAACAGCAAGATTGCGTACGACACCAAGTCCAACCAGGAAGGCATGGACATGCGCAGCCGCAAGCTCGCTGCACTGGCAGAAACGCTGAAGGCACCCGAGGTGCACGGCGATCCGGAAGGCGATCTGCTGATCGTCGGCTGGGGTTCGACGATCGGCGCTATCGAAGAAGCCATTGATCTGGCCCGAGCCGAGGGCAAGAAGGTCTCCTCGGTGCATCTCAGGTTCCTGTCACCGCTGGAGCCCGGCCTCAAGGACATTTTCTCCAGGTTCAAGAAGGTCAAGACCATCGAGCTCAACTACAGTGACGCGCCCGACGCGCCGTTGTCCGGTGTCGAGAACCGGCGTTACGCACAGCTCGCATACGTGCTGCGCGCGCACACACTGATGGATATTGATTGCTGGTCCAAGGTACCGGGCCACCCGTTGTCACCCGCCACCATCGGCCGGGTCATTGACGAAACCCTCGAACAGATGGAAGGAGCAGAATGATGTTCGGCTTGAAAGGTGACTGGTCTCTGGACGTAAAGGAACGCTACTTCACGCTGGAAGATTACTGCGGCGCCGAGCCACGCTGGTGCACAGGCTGCGGCGATCACGGAATACTGGCCGCTGTGCACCGCGTATGCCGCGACGCACAGCTGAAGCCCGAAAAGACCGTGGCCGTGTCGGGCATCGGCTGTTCCAGCCGGCTTCCCCATTACATGAACACCTACGGCTTCCACGGCCTGCACGGACGCGCGCTGCCGGTTGCCTGCGGCATCAAGTCGCGGCGCCCGGATCTCGACGTCTGGGTCGCCACCGGCGACGGCGACTGCTTCTCGATTGGCGCGGCGCACTGGCTCCACGCGATGCGCTACAACATGGACCTGACGATGCTGGTATTCGACAACGGCATCTACGGACTGACGAAAAAGCAGACGTCGCCGACGACGCCACTCGACGTCCCGACCAACACGCACCCGTCGGGCGCGTTGCTGCCGCCGCTGAATCCACTGACGGTTACGCTCGGGATCACCAACATTTCATTCGTGGCACAGATCGTCGACTGGAACGCCCAGCTTCGACACGAAGTAATAAGGATGGCTCACGAGCACAAGGGAACGAGCTTCGTCAGGATCATCCAGCGCTGCCCCGTTTACGTCGAGGCCATCGGCAAGACACTGCAGGATGAACCCGCGCGATTGAAGTTGCTGACCCACGAGAAGGGCGTACAGGTCGACGATTCGGTCAAGCGGCAGTTCCCGAATCACGCGGAGCACGATCCGTCAGACATTCACGGCGCGCGCGAACTGGCCGAGGACGAGACCGCATTGCCACTCGGCATCCTCTACCGCAACCCAGATGCACCGCGCTACGACCTGATGTCCGCGGTTGGCCTCGAGATGACGGCGGAAGAAAGACTCGCCGGCCTCAACGAGGCGCTCGATCATTTCGCCATCTGAACCCGGAGCGACCATGGACTCCGTAGCCGAAAGTAAACAGCCCGATGCTGAAGACGGTGCTGCCATGATCAACCTGTTGCGCCGCTTCCATTACGGTGAACCGGCAGCTGCCGAGTCGACATCGGCGCCCGCCGGGGCAATCCTGCCCGCGCTCCTGAATCCGTATCGCGATTCCTCCGCGATTCGCTACCAGTACCCGCTGTACCTCGTGCCGCGTGGCGATGACGGCGAGACGGCGCTGGCGAAGCCCCTGAGCGAGCACCTGTCCACATCGATCGAGGCATTCACGCTCGGGCCGGACCAGGCCAAGATACTCAGGGACAACCTGCCGTGGCTGGAGCGCTACCTGCGACAGAAGCTGACCGGGCCGGACCCGGTCGACGCACCGTCGCTGTTCGCGGAGGCGGCAGAGGCTTTGCGCACACACCTCGATCTCGGGGGAAGCAATCGCGAATCGCTCGATTCCGACCTCGAGAAACTGAAGGCGACGATCATCCCAGGCAGCCAGTATCTTGGATACGGCCCTGACGTACCGTTGCACCTGTTTGTGCACGCGATCCGCCGGCGACTCGAGCCGCTTCGTGACGAGCTGCATCACGAGGTCGAGAAACACGCCGCGGCCCTGGAATCTTTGCTCCAGGTTGACAAGTCCAAGTCGGCCGAAGGCAACAAGCCTGAAAGCGTGAGCAGCAGCGCGGGTCCTGCGGGACGCCACCTGGACAGCGACGCCCTGTCGGGAATGCTCGGGAAACGCTCGCACGGTTCCCGCGAGCTGTCGTCGGAACGGCGCTCCAGGATAGAGAACGCACTCCAGGAGCTCAGGGCCTGGGACGACCACGGCATCCTGGTGCGCTTCGCAGGCCGTGTCGTCAATCCCTGGTTTGGAAAGCAAGCTGATGTCGATGTCGTAGAGAGTTACGAAGCGTGTACGACGGCTAGCGAGATGTTCCTCGAGGACGCCGAGCGCTTCGCGCGGCTGTTTGCGGCATTGCGAGTTGCCGACCTCGAAATCGAGGATCGATACGACCCGCCCGTGCACGATTCGTGGTTTGCCAGCTTCGACTGGCAGGCATTTTCCGACGAGGAACTGCAGCTCGTCACGCGCATCATAGCGCTGGAGTCGGCCGACTATCTCGCGACCGACGGACTCCCGACGTTCTCGCATTTACTCGGTTCGCGGCTGCCGGTGCACGTGGTCAGCTGGGTCCGCGCCTACGACAACCCTGCGGTCAAACCCGGTGACGGCCCCTTCGACGCCTATCGCTTCGAGCTGGCCAACTTCGGCATCGGTCATCGCCAGGTCGTGGTCGCGCAAACTTCGGCGGCACGCCACGAGGACCTGCTGGCCGGATTCCTGTGCGCGATCGACAGCAACCGGACGAGCCTGCACCTGGTCAACAGGGGCACGCAGACGAAGACGGCAAAGCCTATTCTCGAGCCCTGGTTCGTCGCCAGTGCGGCTCTCGAAAGCCGTGCACATCCGTTCCTGCTCATTAACCCGGATGCCGGCGACCAGGCCGCCAAGCGAGTCAGTTTCGACGGCAACCCGCAGCCGGATGCCGACTGGCCCGTCGAGACGCTGGAATACCGCAGCGCCGAGGGTGACGAGACGACAATGGAGCTGGCGTTCACGTTCGCCGACTACGCACTGTTGATGCCGGCGCTGCACGATCACTTCCGCATGGTGCCCGCTGGCCTCGAGTCCGAAGATCTCGTCACCGTGGCCGACTACCTGGAAGCGGACGAGGAACGACGTGACCGCCTCGTGCCGTTCGTCTGGGGTATCGACGAAGACGGTGTGATGGTCAGGCTGGTGGTGTCTCGCGCGCTCGTGTTCGGCTGCCGGGATCGCCTCAATTACTGGCACAGCCTGCAGGAACTTGCCGGCGTCCAGAATTATTACGTGGAAGAGGCGATCGAGCGGATCATCGAAGAGCAACGCGCCGCCCTCGACGCCGAGCGCGAACAGCTGCTCAAGGAACACGCCGAGGAACTGGAAACGGTGCGATCCGAGGCGGCCGGCGAGGCCATGGGCCAGCTCGTCGACGTGCTGATGGGGGCGGACCTGAGCGGCATGGTCGGCGGTGGCGGCCAGCTCGCCACGATGCCGGCGGCGCAGCCCGCAAAGGTCGAGGCGCCTGCCGAGGCAGCGGAAGCCGTGGCGGAACCCGAGCCGGCCGAAGCCGAAGAAGCCGAGGAAGAACTCAGCTTCGACGAGCCCTGGCTCGACACGCCGGCATGCACGACCTGCGATGACTGCATGGGCATCAACAAGATGATGTTCGCCTATAACGACGATAAGCAGGCATACCTGGTGGATCCGGCGGCCGGCACCTACGAAGACCTCGTCCGTGCGGCGGAGATTTGTCCGGCCAAGTGCATCCACCCGGGCAAGCCGCTGAACCCGAACGAGCCGAACCTCGAAGAACTCATGGCCCGCGCGGCACCGTTCAACTGATGAGCAGCATTCTCGTAGCCCCGTCGATCATGGTAGGCATCGGCCTGTTCTTCGGCACGATCCTCGCCATCGCGCAGCGCTTTCTCAAGGTGGAAGAGGACCCGAGGATCGAGACGACCAACGAACTCCTGCCCGGGACCAACTGCGGCGCCTGCGGACAGCCCGGCTGCCTGCCGTTCGCGGAGAAACTCGTAGCGGGTGAAGTCACGCCGAGCCAGTGCACGGTGAGTTCCGCGGAAGCTATCGAGGAAATCGCGGAATTCCTGCAGGTGGACGCCGGCAGCCAGGAGAAACTGGTCGCGAGGCTACGCTGCGCGGGCGGACGCTCGCAGGCCAACCAGATCGCCGAGTACCAGGGTTTCGAGGGCTGCCGCGCCGCGGCATTGGTGTCCGGCGGCGGCAAGGGCTGTGCGTGGGGCTGCCTGGGCCTGGCCGACTGCGAGCGCGCCTGCACCTTCGACGCCATCCATATGAATGCCAACGGACTGCCGCAGGTCGATACCGAGAAGTGTACCGCCTGCCCCGACTGCCAGGCGGCATGCCCCAGGGACCTGTTCGAGCTCGTGCCGCTGAGCCAGAACCTCTATGTTCAATGCAATATCCCGCTTGCCGGTGAAGCTGCCACGCAACTGTGTGCCGTGGCCTGCGACGCCTGCGGCCGATGCGCTGCCGATGCAGCTCCCGGACTGATCACGATGCAAGACAACCTGCCGATCATCGACTACTCGTCCGGCGGCGAACCACGGCCCGATGCCGTGTTTCGCTGCCCCACCCGTGCCATCGTCTGGCTCGAACGCGAACAGTTCCAGGACCAGGAGTCACGCAAAGCGGGGGCCGCCTGATGGCTACGATGCGCAATACAGCGATCCGCTGGTACCGGAAAGTATTCGGCGCACCGGCAGGTTCGGACATCCGCGAAGAGGGCCTCGACACCGTGCTCGACGGCAATACCGCCGTGGCACTGTCCGAAGCCGGGATCGCAACACACGCCGTCCTCGGCGGCAGCGCGCCGGTCGACCCGGCAGACAGCGTCTGGCTGGGCGAAGTCGCACACGGCACCAACCTGTTCGGCCAGGCGCTCGCCGCGCAGTCGGCTGAAGGACCGCGCGGTATTGTCGCGGCGGCGACGGGACTGGCGCTTGCGGGACGTCGCGCCACGGCCTTCCTCTCGGGTACCGATATAGCCGCTTCCCAGGATCTGCTGATTTCGGCTGCCGGCAAACACGTTCCGCTGGTCCTGCACGTCGGCGCGCGTGCCGCGACCGCGCATGGCTCTGCTCCGGGTACGGGGCACGAGACCATACACCTCGGTGCTGACGCGGGCTTTTGCGTACTGTTTGCCGCCAGCGTCCAGCAAGCTGTCGATTTCACCTACATCGCGCGACGCGTGGCGGAGGAGACGCTCGTTCCCGTCATGGTGGTCATGGACGGCGAACAGACTGCGCTCGCGGTTCAGGACGTTCGCCTGCTGTCACCGTCACAGGTCAACGCCCTGCTGGGCGCGCCCGATGACCCGATCGAAGCGCCAACGGAAGCGCAGCGGCTGCTGTTCGGCGACACGCGGCGCCGCGTCCCGGCCTGGCACGACCTCGACGAGCCGGTGCTGACCGGCGCCCTGTTCGACGCGCGCAGCTTCGCGCTCGGGGCGCTGGCCCGCGGCCCGTTCTTCGACAGCTTCGTCGGCGAATCCCTGGACAACGCGCTGAGCGAGTTCGCAGGCAAGACCGGCCGCCAGCACGAAACCTTGTCCCGTTATCGCATAGATGACGCTGCGACGGTCCTTGTTGCACAAGGCTCGGCCGTCGAGATCGCGCGGTGTGCCGCCGACTACATCCGCAAGCATCACAAGGTCAAGGTAGGCGTCCTCGGCATCCACGCGCTGCGGCCGTTCCCGGCCGCAGAGATCGGCTCGGCACTCAAGGGGCGCGAACGAGCCTTCGTCCTCGAACGCGTGAACGCGCCGCTTGCCGGCGATCCGCCGCTGACGCGTGAAGTGCGGGCGAGCCTGGAGCGTTCGCGCAGCGGCCCGCGCCAGTCCTGTCAGTCTGTCGTATATGGCGTCGGCGGGTTAGCTCTCAGTGTTGCCGACCTCGCCGAGCTGTGTACGCGCAGGAATCTCCCGGAGGCCACGCCGCTGTTTCTCGGCATCTCGTTCGACGACCCTGACGGGCGGCAACCCAAGCGGGAAGTACTGCTGGATGCACTCCGCCGGGGCTATCCGGGCGTCGCCGACCAGGGCGTGCGCGCAGCGGGCGAACTCGCGGCACGTGTAGCGCCGAAGTCGACGGTGATTGCGGTCCGGCGAATGGAAGCCGGCCCCGGCAAGAGGCTCGCAGGGGCGGCTGCCGCCCTGCTGCACAAGCTGGAAGAGGGCCATGTGCGCAGCCGGCCGTCGATCGGCTGGGATGGCTGGGGCGAACCCCGTACGGACTGGCTGGTGGTCGGCGATGACAGCCTGCTCGATCCGGGTGACGGACTCGTTGCCGACGTCGTGCTCGACACACTCCGCGGCGAAGTCCTGCTGCCCGGAATGAACCGGACCTACCGCGTTGCCGCGGATGTCGACGGCGATCGATCGGAACTGCTGCTCGGCACACTGTTCGGATCGTTGCTCGACGCCGGGGTGATCGATCACAAGTCGCGCCGCATCATCTCGGCGCGCCGCGGTCTCCTCGACGGTGTAGGCAAGGAGCATCGTGATGCAATGATGGTCGCGTTCCAGTCCGGCCTCGAGCAAATTGGTGAAGCCACGCCGGCGGCCCCCGACACGGCACGGAGGAGCACCGAATGGGACGGCGAAGCGCCGGCAGCCGTTCGCCATCTCGGTCGCGACGACGACGTGTTCGCGAGCCTGCCCCGGTTCTGGGACCAGGCCGGCGTACTGTACCGGGATGGCGAAGCAGACAGGCTTACGGCTGATCCGTTCCTCGCCACCGGCACGATGCCGCCACTCAGCGCCACGTTCAATACGACAAGCGGCAAACGCTCGCGCATGCCGGTATTCGACCCGGCGCTGTGCACGGGCTGCGGCAAGTGCTGGACGAACTGCCCGGACAGCGCGATCGGCGCAGTCTCCTCTGCGCCGGCCGCGCTGATCGATGCCGGCATCCGGCTCGGCAGCGCGGACGCCGTCCGGCCCGTGGCATCGAAGCTGGCTACGCGAATCATCGCGGCCAGCAAGAAGGCCGAAGAGGTGGCCCCGACCTTCGGCACCCACCTCGACGATGCATACGCCTGGCTCAAGGAAAAGATGCCGCTCGACGAGGACCGCAAGCAGGCCATCGACACGGGCGTCGCTGCCATCGTTCGTGAACTCGGTGCACTGCCGGTGGCCGTGACGCAGCCCTTCTTCCACGACGCGGAAGCCGAAAAGAAGGACGGCGCGGAACTGCTGTCCGTCGTCATCAACCCGGACGCGTGCAAATCCTGCGGCATCTGCGTCAGGAGCTGCGAGGCCGAGGCACTGCAGTCGTGCGAACAGGATACGGAGATGCTGGCGACCGCTCGTGAGCGCTGGTCCGTGTTCTCGACGACGCCGGATACGAAATCGGAAACGATCGAGCGCATCGCGAAGAACGCCGAGATAGGCACGATGTCGGCGGTATTGCTGTCCCGTTACTGCCAGTTTGCAATGTCGGGCGGCGATCCGGCCGAGGCCGGCTCCGGTGAGAAGATCGCCGTCAAGCTCGCCCTCGCAGCGACCGAGTTCCACCAGCAACCGCTCGTCCAGAATTTCGAGAAGGCACTGGCCGACGCCGATGAATCGATGGCTAAGCTCATCGAGGAGACCCTGTCGCATACGCTCGCGGTCGAGGACCTCGAGGCTGTGAGCGAACAACTCCGCACCACCAGCAGCCCACGCGTCGATCTGCGGGAACTCGCGGAAAGCGTCGGACAGTCAGGTGGCGACCATTCCGTCGACACCGGGGACCTGTTGCGGATGCTCGAGCTGTCGCAGCGCATCGCGGCCGCACGACACGATCTTGTCTCCGGCTCTCATGGGCTTGGCCGCGCGCGCTATGGGCTTGCCGTCACCGGTGCGAGTACGGCAGCGTGGGCCGGCGCCTTCCCGCACAACCCGTTCCAGGCACCGGTCGTCATCGACATGACCGGTGATGCCGCACAGCTCGCCGCAGGACTGGTCGAGGGCCACCTGCACGAGACCACGGAACTGGCACGGCTCCTGCGCCTTGCGCGGCTGGAGATCGACCAGCCGGATGGCATCGAATGGAAGCGTGCGGCGCTCAATGATCTGCACTGGCAGGATCTCGCCGCGGACGAACTCGAGCTGTGCCCTCCCCTGGTGCTGATCGGCAGCGATGAGATGCTCGCAGCGCAAGGCCTTGGCCAGGTGATATGGCTCCTCAATTCCGGTCTGCCCGTGAAGATGCTGGTCCTCAGCGACCTCGACTTCGGTCTGCGCGAGTCGAAAACGAATGATCCGCGAGCGAGTCTCGGGCTGCTCGCCCTGGCTCAGCGCGAAGCATTCGTCGCACAGACATCGATCGCCGACCCGGCACACCTCTGCGAAAGCATGCTCGAGGCACTCGCCTGCGAGGGCCCTGCTCTGCTGCTGGTCTATGCGCCGAGTCCCGCACGTCATGGCTTCGAAGCGCGGCAGACGCTCGACTTTGCGCGACTCGCACGTGACACGCGCACGCTCCCCGTATTCCGTTACGACCCGCGCGCTGAAGGCGTGTTCGGGTCGCGCTTGTCGCTTGACGGCAATCCGGCGCCGGACGACACCCTGGTGCCGCCTGGCGAAGACGGCCGGGTCGTCACGGTCGCCGACTGGGCGTTCGGCCAGGATCGCTTTGCCCGGCAGTTTCCGCCGCTCGGCGCCGACGCAGCGTCGCCGGTGCCTTTCCGGGAGTGGCTGCAGCTCGACGAAAAGGGCCGCAAGAACAAGACGCCGTACGTCGCCGTCGGCGATGGCGACGAAGAGCAGCGTTTCGCAGTCTCTGCGCCCGTCGCAGCCGTGGCGGAGGGCTGTCTCGAGAGCTGGCGGACGCTCCAGGAGCTTGCCGGCATCGTGACGCCGTTTACTGCGGCTGTCGAAGCCGAGATCCGCGACACCGTCGCTGCCGAGCACAAGGCCGAACTCGACGCGCAGAAACAGGCATCGGAAGCCGAGATCAAGGCGCTCCGGGAACAGACCCAGGCGGAGATTGCCGCCCAGATACGCAGCCGCCTGCTGGCGCTGGCATCGCAGAAGCGGAAATGATGCGATGAAAGCGTTTCGCCTGCTGCGCCGAAGTTTCGAGCACGGGGTTCACCCGGCCCACCACAAGGATCAGACGGAAAACCTGCCCATCCAGCGGGTCCCGTTCGGCAGGCATTTCATCATGCCCCTCGGACAGCATATCGGCGTGCCGTCTCGTGCCGTCGTTGCGGCAGGCGACGCGGTGGAGCGAGGCCAGCTGATCGCCGAACCCGGCGGCTTCGTCTCGACGGCGCTGCACAGCCCGGTCAAGGGTGTCGTCAGCAAGGTAGGCGACTTCCGCGGCGTCGATGGCCGTTACGCGCCGGCAATCGCCATCGAAGCCGATCCTTTCGCGACACAGGAAGTCGATCCCGACGCCGCGCCGGACTGGCGGTCCCTGTCGCTGGAAGCGTTTATCGAGGCCGTGCAGATGGCCGGCATCGTCGGCATGGGTGGCGCGGCGTTTCCGTCTCACGTCAAGTTGTCCGTGCCTGATGGCATTCGTATCCGGCACCTGTTGATCAACGGCGCCGAATGCGAGCCGTACCTCACGACGGATCATCGCCTCATGGTGGAGCGACCCGAGGCATTGCTCGAGGGCGCCGAGATCCTGCGTCAGAAACTGGGTGCCGAAGAAACGGTCATCGGCATCGAGGCGAACAAGCCGGATGCTATCGAGACCATCTCCAGGCATCTCTCACCCGACCAGCCCGTGCGCATCGTGAAGCTGAAGGTCAAGTATCCGCAGGGTGCCGAGAAGATGATGATCAAGAGTGTTTTCGGCACCGAAGTACCGGCCGGCCGCCTGCCGCGCGACGTCGAGGTGAACGTCAACAACGTCGGTACCGTCGTCGCCATCGCGGACTATTTCCTGCGTGGCATGCCGTTGATCGAACGGGTCGTGACTGTCGCGGGTCCCGGCGTTACCTACCCGGCGAACCTCATCGTGCCGCTGGGGACGTCCGTGCGCGACGTGGTCGGCTTCTGCGGCGGCCTGAAGCCGGGCACGCGCGAGATCATCATGGGCGGACCGATGATGGGCAGGCCCATCGCGAGTCTCGATGTCCCGGTACTCAAGGGCTGTTCCGGGGTGCTCGTTTTCACCGAAGAACAGACCGCGCGCCGCAAGGAGTACCCGTGCATTCGCTGCGGCCGCTGCCTCGAGGCATGCCCTTACTTCCTGAACCCGTCGCGCCTCGCCCGCTTGTCCAAGGCGCGCATGTTCGACGAGATGAAAGACTACAACGTCTTCGACTGCGTGGAGTGCGGCTGCTGCACGTTCGCGTGCCCGTCCAACATCCCGATCGTACAGCTCATTCGTACCGCCAAGGACGACCTTAACAATCGCAAGGAGCCGGACGCGTGAAGAAACGGGATCCGGACCTGCTGCTGTTCCATGCGCCGTTGCTGCGCCAGGGGATGACGACGCCGAAGGCGATGCGCGACGTGATCATCGCGCTGCTGCCGGCGACCGGAGCCTCGCTCTGGTATTTCGGCCTCAGCGCCGCCCTGTTGCTGGGCGCCTGCATCGCCGGCGCGGTCCTGGCGGAATGGCTGTTCGCCGATCGCGCATCGCGCGGCGAATCGCTGCGTGACGCAACCGGCATACTCACTGGCCTGCTGCTCGGACTGACGCTGCCGCCCGGCCTGCCCTTGTGGATGGCGTTCCTGGGCGGCTTTGCCGGCATCGCGCTCGGCAAGGTCATCTGGGGCGGCCTTGGCCACAACCTGTTCAACCCGGCACTGGTCGGGCGCGCATTCCTGCTCGCTACCTTCCCCATTGCCATGACCACGTGGGTCTCGGTGTACCCGGAGGGCGGCTTTTTCGACGTGTACTCCAGCAATCTCGCGCTACCGTTCATGCAGCCTCAGGTCGACGGCGTGAGCGCCGCCACACCCCTCGGCCTGTTCAAGTTTCAGCAGGAAGCCACGCCGCTGGGCGACCTGATGGTCGGCAGGATCGGCGGCTCGCTCGGCGAGACCAGCGGTCTGCTTCTGATCCTCGGCGGCATCTATCTCTGGCTGCGGCGTGACCTGGACTGGCGCATCCCGGTCAGCATCCTGGGAACGGTCGTCCTCTTCTCGGCGGTACTCGGGCTTTTCGACGCGGAGCGCTTCCCGGCACCCCTGTTCTCGGTGTTCTCGGGCGGCCTGCTGCTGGGCGCTATCTACATGGCGACAGACCCGGTGACCTCACCGGTTACGCCGCGCGGCGCATGGATATTCGGTATCGGCACCGGCGTACTGGTGATGCTGATCCGCGTATTCGGCGGCCTGCCCGAGGGCGTCATGTACGCCATCCTTCTCATGAACGCGGCGACCCCGCTGATCGACCGCTACACGCAGCCGCGCGTGTTCGGCCACGGGGTCGAGAAAAAACCATGAGCAGTGACGCGAACAGGCAACCGGCTGCGCCGAGCTCGCTGCGACTGGTCATGACCCTCGCGATCGCGGGCCTCGTGTCCGGGATCGCGATCATCGGCATCTACGAGTCGACGTTGCCGACGATCACCGCCAACAAGGCGCGCGAATTGCGCGAGGCGGTATTCAAGGTACTGCCGGGCGTGAGCCGGATGCAGGCCCTGGTCTACCGCGACGGCAGGATCGTCGTCGTTCCGGAGCCCGAGAAAGACGAGCCGGTCGTCTACGGCGGCTACGACGAGCAGGGCGAGTTCGTCGGCTATGCGATGCCCGGCGCGGGGCCCGGGTTCCAGGACACTATCGCACTTCTGTACGGCTACCTGCCACGCGACAAGAAGGTCGTCGGCATGGAGATTCTCGAGAGCCGCGAGACGCCGGGGCTGGGCGACAAGATTTACAAGGACGCCGATTTTGTCGCGGAGTTCAGTGCCCTGTCGGTCGAGCCGGAGATCGTCGCCGTCAAGAAAGGTACCGCAACACTGGACAACCATGTCGATGCGATAACGGGCGCGACGATATCGGCGAAGGCCGTGGTCAGGATCATCAACGAGACCCACGTGGCCTGGGCTGAGCAACTGCCGGCGCCCGGGACGGAGCCACCGCTCGCCGGCGACGCAGCAGACAGCGGGACGGGACAATGAAGAAAAACGAATCCTACGAAGAACTCGTCAAGGGCATCTGGCGCGACAATCCCGTGTTCGTGCAGGTGCTGGGCATGTGCCCGATGCTCGCGGTCACCAATTCCGCCATCAACGCCATCGCGATGGGCATGGCCTCCATGTTCGTGCTGGTAGGTTCGAGCTTCCTCGTTTCGACGTTCCGGCACGTAATCCCGAAGCAGGTGCGAATCTCCTGCTTCATCATCATCATTGCGACCTTCGTCACCATCGCCGATTACACCCTGCTTGCGCTGGTGCCCAAGGTTCACAAGGAACTCGGCGCCTTCATCCCGCTGATCGTCGCGAACTGCCTGATCCTCGGACGCCAGGAAGCCTTCGCGTCCCGCTACCCCACGAAGCTTGCCGTCATGGACGCGCTCGGCATGGCTGGTGGCTTCCTGCTTGCGCTGTTGTCGCTCGGGGCGGTGCGCGAGATCCTCGGCGACGGGGCATTGTTCGGCGTGCGGCTATTCAGCGAGAACTTCGAGCCCTGGATCGTGATGATCCTGCCGCCGGGCGGATTCCTGACGCTCGGCGTGATCCTGCTGTTCTTCAACTGGTTCAAGTACAAGAAGGACGAGTTCCTCGCCGACGTCGCGGAAGCCGAGAGGAGCGGTAACTGATGGAAAATCTACCCTGGATCTTCATAAGCGCTCTGCTGGTCAACAACTTCGTGCTCACCTACTTCCTCGGGCTGTGTCCGTTTCTCGGCGTTTCGAATTCGCTCGAAACGTCTTTCCGCCTCGGCCTCGCAACGACTTTCGTCATGCTGGTCACGGCCGTGTGCGCCTGGGTGCTCAACACCTACATCCTGATCCACGCGCCCTACCTGCGACTGATCTGTTTCATCGTCGTCATCGCCAGCACGGTGCAGTTCATCGAAATGCTGATCAAGAAGCTGAGCCCTGCCCTGTTTCGCGCAATGGGCATCTTCCTGCCGCTTATCACGACGAACTGCGCGATCCTGGGCCTTGCAATCTTCGCGACGAACCGCGGCTATGGTTTCGTGGAGGGCATCGTCTATGCGCTAGGCGCCGGCATCGGCTTCACGCTGGCGATGGTGCTGCTCGCCGGGCTGCGCGAGGAATCGGAGTTGTCCAATATCCCGAAACTCATCCAGGGCACCGCAATGAATCTGATCATTGCGGGTGTATTATCGATGGCGTTCATGGGATTCGCCGGGCTGTTCAGCTCGTCCTGAGAGGCCGACCTCGCTATGACAGGCTATCTCCTGCCCTTGCTCGCGATCGTCGCCCTGTGCGCTGCCTGGGCGCTCTTCCAGCAGTGGCTGGCGGCCCACGATCCCGACGCGAAACGGCGCTCACTCAAGTGCGGCAGCTGCAGCCGCCAGGATGACTGCGGCGACGCGAAGCGGCAGTAGCTCAGGCGCGTCCGGCGGCGAATTCCGGTACGCACGATTCCGCTACGGACGTTAAAATACGGCGGATACCGAGGTATCCGCCGCATCGGGTTCGCAATACATGATGTATTGCTTGAGGGAGTCGGTTGCAGCTGTCCGGTCAACATTGCCAATTCACCCGCGTATCGGTGCGGCGCCCATAATCCGCGTTTTCGTGCATCGGCTACGTCATCTGGCAGCAATTGTCCGACAGCGGCCCGGACGCGGCCATAGAAGGCGCGTCAGTCCAAAGTCAAAGTTGGGTTAAAAGTTCGCCCGGGAGCGCTCAGCCGTTCAGGCGGTAGCCGAATCCCTTGATATTCTCGATCGGGTTGCCGACATCGGCCGAGCGATAGAGCTTGTTGCGCAGCAGGTGGATGTACTGCTTGACATCGTTGGCGGCGGCGCGGTCGCTGTCCGGCCAGAGATGGGCAATGATCTCGTCGCTGGAGAATACGCGTCCCGGTTCGCTCGCCAGCAGCCTGAGCAGCTTGTATTCCTTGGGTGAAAGCGACAGCGACAGATCGCGGACCGTCACGGTCTTGCTGCGATCGTCGATATGGATGTCCCCGACCTCGAGGCTGGCGCGCACCTCGGGGGCATCGAGCCTGCGCAGGATGGCCTGCACGCGAGCATCGAGCTCACGAATGTCGAAGGGCTTCGTGAGGTAGTCATCTGCGCCCTTGGCAAGACCCTTGACCACGTCGTCCGTCTCGTCGAGCGCCGTCAGCAGCACCACGGGAATTGCCGAACTCGCGCGAATCGCTTCGAGCACAGCCCAGCCATCCAGCCGCGGCAGCCCGACGTCGAGCAACACGAGTTCAGGCAAGCCGGCGTTGAACGCCTTCAGACCCTCGACACCGTCTGCCGCCGTGCTGACCGAATGCCCCTTGGCCTCGAAATAGGCATGCAGCAGGTCCCGGACATGGGCATCGTCTTCGATCAGCAGCACTCTCACGGGCTCACCTCCGGGTCTTGCGACTGCGTTCGCGCGCGCACGGCCTCATTTTGAAGCCGTGCCATCGCCGATTCAACGTCGCCGGCCGCCGGGCACGCGCCAGCATCGATTTCGCGTCGATACGCGCCCATCAGCTGCTCCAGTGCCCGGGCCGCCTTGCTGATACCCGGACAGCCGAAAGTGCTGCCGGAACCCTTGAGCTGGTGCACCCGATGACTCAGGACTTCGAAACGAACTGCATCCCGTGGTGCTTCCAGCCATGCCGTCATCTCTTCCTCCACCGCCTGCATCTGCTCCGGCAATTGCGCCACGAACGCCGCGGACAGCCGGGCCAGCTCCGTCGCCACTATTTCATCCGGCGTCGTCATGCCCGTCACTCCGGTATTGTTGCCAGATCTGTCCGATCCGGTCGGAAAGAGCCATTGGGTCGAACGGTTTGACGATCACGTCGAACACGCCCAGGCGTTGGTATTCCTCCATGTCTACCGCCTGTACCTTGGCGGTAATAAACACGGCCGGGGCGTCCGCTGCACTCGCACGCCTGCGCAACGCGCGCAGCGTCGCAGGACCGTCGACCTCCGGCATCATGACGTCGAGGAGCAGCAGATCGGGATCGAAGTCGTCGACGACTTCGAGCGCGTCTGCGCATGATCCACACGCGGCCACCGAGTATTCCCCGACCATCTCCAGCGACATGGCGACGATCTTGCGAATATCCGCGTCATCTTCGACGTACAGAATCCTTTGCAGGGCTTCGTCACTCATGGCCGTTTCACTCCGGGCGCGCGGCAATTTCCACGCTCGTCATGATGCGTTGGGCTCCTGCTTCGGTACTCCAGTGCTGCTGCATGACTGGCAGGTCAAAGTAGAAACAGGTGCTGATGCCGGGATCGGACTCGAAGCCAATGCGGCCGCCCAGCCTGTCGATTATTGCTTTCGATATGCTCAGGCCCAGGCCCGTGCCGCCACGTTTACGGCGGTCGGTCGCATCAGCCTGCGCGAACTTCTTGAAGATCTCGCCGCGGAACGAATCGGGAATCCCCGGCCCGGTGTCCGTAATCTTTACTCGCCAATACCCTTCGTTGCGCACGATCCCGACACCGATTACGCCGTCCTCGGGCGAATGCTTGACCGCGTTCGACAGGAGATTGGTAAGAACCTGTACCAGGCGGTCCTTGTCGCCCAGCACCCGCGCACCTATCGAGCCGGTTTCCGCCTGAATCTGCACGCCGAACTGCTTCGCATACTCCTGGTTTGCCTCTACTGCATCCATGACGAGCTCGCCCAGGTCGACTGGCCGCAGATGGAACTTCATCTTCTCGGATTCGATCTTCGCGATACTGAGAATATCGTCGATCAGCCGGACGAGCCTCTGGCTGTTGTTCTTCGCAATTCGAATCAGCTCCATCGATTTTTCCGGCGATTTTGCCGGCACGCCGCTGTCCAGCAGGGAGAGGGAGCCATGTATCGACGTTAGCGGTGTTCGCAATTCGTGACTTACCGTGGCAATGAACTCATCCTTCATACGCTCCGATGCTTTCAGATCACTGATATCGAACGTGACACCTACGTAGTGAGTAACCTGGCCGCTACCGTCCCTCACCGCATTGATGTTAAGCCACTGCGTATAGGCTTCACCGTTCTTCCTGCGATTGACTATCTCGCCGTGCCAGTGGCCGGTAATGTCTATGGACTTCCACATCGCGTCGTAGAAGTCCCGCGTCTGCATGCCCGATTGCAGGATCCTGGGGTTCTGCCCGAGGACCTCGTCCGCAGCAAACCCGGTGATGGCCGTAAACGCCGGGTTGGTCGACTGGATACGCCCGTCGCGGTCCGTAATCATGATGCCCTCGCTGGTATTCTCGAACACGGTCGCAGCGAGCTGCAGACGCTTCTCGGATCGCTTGCGCTCGGTAATATCCCTCACGATATGGATGATGATCGGGCTTCCTTCCACGCTGATCCTCGTTCCCTCCAGCTCCATGGAGAACAACGTACCGTCACGACGCATTCCGGTGAGCTCGGAGTTCCTGCCGGCTGCCTGCGATCCGGGCTGGAAATCCGCTGCGTCGTAAAGAGCGCGACTTTCCGGTTGAATGAGACTGTGGAATTTCTGCCCCGACAGCGAATCGGACGAATAACCGAACATGTCCTCGGCGGTCCGGTTCAACGATTCGATAGTGCCGCTCTCGTCAACCGTAACGATACCGTCGACGACGTTGTCGACGATCGCGTTCAGGCGTTCGGAACCCGATCGCAGCGCTGCGCCCTGCACCGACGTTCTGCGCAGCAGCACGAGGCTCAGCGCGGAGCTGAATAACGCAACTATGACGATCAGATAGAGACTGCCTACCCCGGCGCGCCGCGCTGCGTCGAGATCGAGCAATCGCTGATCCAGTATCTGGTCCATTCCGGCGATCATGTCGAGACCCGACTGGAATGCCTGGTCCATGCGCGCCATTGTCGTTGCCGCCTCGGTCTCCGCCGCACTGATCGAAACCGCGTCGGCTCCCGCAAGGCGCAACGACTCCCGCTCTTCGGCAAGTTCGAGGACGCGCTTCGCGAGCGACTCCATCTCTTCCGCCGCTGCATCCATCCCGCGGTAGTAGTCGCTCAGGTCGACCTGGGAACGGCCGTGCATATCGAGACGACCACGCGCCTGCCGGTATTCCTGCAGGTAACGGCCAAGTGCTTTATTCTGGGCAGCGACTTCGTAGTTTTCCAGGACATCATTGCCCGGTCGATTGAGGTTGCGCCATGGGTCGAAGAGCGCGTGCACGTCCTTGTCCATCGCGGTGACGTCGTTGGACTCGGACCAGTGATCCTGGATGCTGAACAACAGGTTAAAAGTCCAGACGAAAAACGCCAGGATAAGGAGCCCTGCTACTCCGTAAGCAAGGGTGTGGCGTTCTTCTTTGTTCATCAACCCCGATTTTCGGGACAAGGCCCCGAAGCCTGTTTCTGCAGCCACTACCGCTTAACTTATGTTTAGTCATTCAGACAGCGATCGCGCCGTACGAAGGTACAGTTTCCCGCCGGTATCAAGGCCAGTTTCGCCGAAAATGACCCCCGGTCGCGCGATTTCGGCGGCTTTTCCCGATTCGCTCGCGCTGCGGCAAATACTGACTGCCGGGCAGGCCAAATACGGATAGTATCCAATGAAATGAATCCGTCAGTAAGAACGGAAACTTGATATGGCTGGCCTCGGAAAAGAGTACAGGGCGGGTGAGGTTATCTTCCGGCAGGGGGACACGGGCAATTGCATGTTCGTGATCCAGGATGGTGAAGTCGAAGCCGTTGCCGAGTTGGAAGGCAGGGAATTCCGGCTGCGAACGATGGGGCCCAACGAGTTCTTCGGCGAGATGGCGCTGTTCGAGAAAGAGGTCCGTACGGCCACGATTCGTACGACCAAACCCACCCGCATACTTTCGATCGATAAGAAGAATTTCCTCGGCGGTATTCACGAGGATCCGTCGCTGGCGTTTCGTATCGTGCAGACGATGTCGCACCGAATTCGAGACCTGACGGACAGGCTGGCGAGGTACGAGCAACAACGATAGTAATTACGACGGCGCGGAGATCCTGCGCCAGGCGAGATTTAAATGGCTGAGGGGCTGGAACTCCTGACAGGCAAGGCACCCAAACCGAACAAGGCGGAAGCGATGACGCTGGGGGACGGTTCCAGGGTCGCCGTGATAGGCGCCGGACCCGCCGGCTCCATGTTCAGCTACTTCTTCCTTAGTATGGCCGAGACTATAGGGCTCGATGTCGGCGTCGACGTATTCGAGCCGAGGCGTTTTTGCCACCGTGGCCCCGCAGGCTGCAATCATTGCGGCGGAATCGTTTCCGAGTCGCTCGTACAACGACTGGCAACCGAAGGCATCAAGCTTCCCGACTGCGTCGTGCAGCGTGGCATCGAGTCCTACATCCTGCACACGGATGTGGGTGACGTAGAGATCGCGACGCCGCTGATGGAAAAGCGCATCGCGGCAATCTACCGAGGAAACGGGCCGCGCTCATCCGAGCCGCTGGACACTCACAGTTTCGACGGCTACCTGCTGGAACTGGCAGAGCAGAAAGGTGCGCGGGTCATACCGCGGCTGGTAACCGGCGTGCGCCGTGACGAAGGCCTGATGACGGTGAGTTGCGCGGATCAGTTCAGCGATGCCTACGACCTGGTCGTCGTGGCAACAGGCGTGAACAGCCGCCTGACCGAGATGCTCGAGAACGAGACCGCCGAATTCTCACGCGCGGATCGAACGAAGACGTTCATTTGCGAATTCTTCCTGGGGCGCGAGGTGATTCGCGAAACCTTCGGCCCGTCCATGCACGTCTTCCTGCTCGACATTCCGAGACTGGAGTTTGCGGCCCTGATTCCGAAGGGTGACTACGTTACCCTGGCCCTGCTTGGCGACGACATCGACGAAGCGCTCATCGACAGGTTCTTCGCTGCCCCCGAAGTCCGCAACTGCTTCCCGGGAGGACAGGTTCCCGGGCATGTCTGCCATTGCTATCCCCGCATCAACATCCGCTCGGCAACTCCCGCGTATGGCGACCGCCTGGTTCTCATCGGCGACAGCGGAACGACGCGCCTTTTCAAGGACGGCATCGGGGCGGCGTACAGGACCTCCAAAGCCGCCGCCAAGACGGCCGTATTCCATGGTGTCAGCGCCGAAGATTTCAGCAATTACTACGCACCCCTGTGCCGCAAGATCAGCAACGATAATCGCGTTGGCAAATTCGTATTCAGCGTTGCGACATTGGTCCAGAAAGCAAGGTTCGCGCGCCGGGGAATCCTGAATATGACCGCGAACGAGCAGCTCCAGGAGGACAGCCCGAGGCGCATGTCCGGTGTGCTCTGGGACCTGTTCAGCGGCAGCGCCTCGTACACGGACGTATTCCTGCGGACCCTGCATCCCGCTTACGTCGGCCTGCTGCTGTGGAATCTCGTTTCCGCAAACCTCCCGGGCGGGCGCAAAGCGCAGAAGGGGAATGGCCATGTCCGGCACTAAGACACGGCATGGCGAGGCGGTGGAACTGCCGTTCCAGGTGTACGCGCGACAGTTCGAGAAGCTGCCACCGTGCCAGGCCCGGTGCCCCAGCAGCGGGGACATCCGCGGCTGGCTCGGCATCATCGCCCAGCGGGAAAAGCACGGGCTCAGCCTCGACGAGGCTTACGACAAAGCCTGGCAGCGAATCGTCGAATTCAACCCGATGCCGGCAACGACCGGCCGCATCTGCCCGCATCCCTGTGAGGACTTGTGCAGCCGCCAGGACAAGGACGGCGCGGTATCCATCAACGCGATGGAGCGTTTCCTCGGCGACTGGGGAATCTCGCGCGGACTGACACTGCCGGATGTTCCCCACCAACGGCATCCGGAAACCGTCGGCGTCGTCGGTTCCGGTCCGGCGAGCCTGTCTTTTGCTTACCAGATGGCGATCCGCGGCTACGCGGTCACGATCTATGATCGCGACGAGCGCCCGGGCGGCATGTTGAGACATGCGATACCCGATTATCGACTACCGCGAGAGGTTCTCGACGCGGAGATCGATCGAATACTCGGACTGGGGATGGCGCTCGTGAGTAGCGTCGACATCGGGGAAGACCTCACGCTGGATCAGCTCAGGGAGAAACACGAGCTCGTGTTCCTCGGTCTCGGAGCGCAGGCGGCGCGACGTCTCGGAATCCCGGGCGAGGAAGGTCCCGGCGTGATTCCCGGCATCGAGTTCCTGCGCAAGCGCAAAGAGCGACAGGACACCGGCTGCGGCCGCAACGTGCTCGTGATCGGTGGTGGCAATACCGCGATCGACGCGGCACGAAGCGCGCGTCGGGATGGCTGCTCCGTGACGCTCATTTATCGACGCAGCGAATCGGAGATGCCTGCCACGGCACACGAGGTCGAAGATGCCCGCCGCGAAGGGGTCGAATTCAGATTCCTCGCTGCCCCGACGCGGATCATTCGCGACGGAGACCGGATTCGGCAGGTCGAGGTTCAGGCCATGCGGCTCGGCGATCCGGACAGCGATGGACGCCGACGCCCTGAAGCGATAGCGGGGCAACTCGACTGCCTGGCTGCGGACAGCATCATCGTGGCAATCTCACAGGAACCGGGGTGGCACAACTCCGGCGCTGTCCTCGAGGCAGGAGCCTGGTTGCGGCCGGCCGACGACGGAAGGCTGCAGGACAAGCTGTTTGCCGGCGGCGACGATCTCGGGCCCGGTATTGCCAGCCGGGCGATTGGACAGGGACGTCATGCCGCAGAGTCGGCGCACGCTGAATTGAGGGGGCTTCCGCAACCGCCCTTGCATCCGAATAGTCCGCTGCTGACGCAGGACTCCGTCAAGGTCGACTATTACGCGGACCGGCAGCGCTCGCAGACGCCGCGTCGCCGGGAATCGAGCTGGCTCGCGAACCCGGACCGCGAGATCGATCTTACGTTGAGTTACGCGCAGGCAAGCGAAGAGGCTGCTCGTTGCATGTCTTGCGGCCTGTGCTTCGACTGCCAGCAGTGCTTCATGTACTGCAACCGCGGCGGGTTTACACGCGTCGAGGAAACCAGTCCCGGCAAGTACTTTGCGTTTGCCATGGACGCCTGTGAGGGCTGCGGCAAATGTATCGAACTCTGCCCTTGCGGCTATCTCGAGGATCGGGACGTCCTTACGTGAACGTCGTCGGCGTGCTGTGGTCAGGTCCCGATATAGGTGATCGCGAGACCGTTGATCGTTATGTGCATGATGTTGTCGATGATAATGACCAGCCATGCAGACATCCATGGCGGCGTATTCGGATGAAACCCGGTCTCCCGGCACTCGCGCCAGGGAGCGCTGCCGGGCCATGGCCGATTTTTCAGCCACGCCACGTAGCGAGCGAGGTGCCAGCGATCGATAACGAAATGCGTGCCGCCAATTACCGCAAGCGTAAGGGGGTTCTGGGTGATGAACAGGAACGGAATGAGGTAAACGAGGGCATGCACCATGGCCGGCAGCGATCGCTTCGTTTTCTCGACTGCCATCCATTCGCTTTGCAGCAGGTAGTCGCCTACCGCATGGGCTACTAGTTGATCGACAGTAAACATAGAGGCCTGGATGTGATTTGCGTCAATAAGAAAACGGCTTCAGCTGGAGTTCCCGGCCATCGCCGGCCGCCGCGAATTGACGCATATTATGGCCGTCGATGCGCTAAAGCAAAACTCATTCCTGCGCGCTCCACGAATCTCTGAGCACGCGCATCAGGCTCTCGGCAAGTATGCTATGAAATCTGCAACCGAAGATGAGGAGCAGGGGCTGCGGGACGATTCGAAGTGGCCGCATGGGGAAGACCAGGCCGTCCGAAGCGCACGGCTCGCAGCCGAGAGATTCCTACACATGGGCGAGCCATTGCTCGCCTACAATGAACTGCAGCGAGCGCTCGAGTCGAATCCCGCTGACTTTCGGCTCAGGCAACTCCAGGGACTGGCGCTGACTCGCAGCGGCGCGCTCCGCAGAGCGAATGAAGTACTGACGGCATTGCGCGAGGATGGCTGCAGGGACGCAGAAACCATGGGGCCACTCGCGAGGACCCACAAGGACCTGGCACTCGCGGCCCGAGACCCCGAGGAGTCCCAACGGCATCTCCTCGCTGCCTACGAGATTTACGAAGACGCATACCGGGATGCCCTTGCACGAAATGCCGTGTCGGAGGCGTATTACACGGGCATCAATGCCGCGACGATGGCGCTGTTGCGGCGGCATGTGCAACACGCCCGAGGAATCGCCGCAGAAGTCGAGCGATTGTGCCTGCGCGCCCTGAGCGAGAGTTCGGGTGATGCCGCTGAAGAATACTGGCCGCGGGCGACGCTGGCCGAGGCGGCGCTTATTCTCGGTGAACCGGACGTTGCCCAAATGCGCTATCGCGATGCGGCGACACTTGCGGGTACGAATTACGGCGACCTGAGTTCCACGCGGCACCAGGCGCGCCTCCTGCTCGATCATCTCCAGATCGACCCTTCCTGGCTCGACGCGGCAATAAAGATCCCGCCCGTGCTCGTCTATACGGGGCACATGATCGACCCGCCGGGCCGCGAAGAGCCGAGATTTCCTCTGCACATGGTCGAAGCCGTTCGCAGCATGATTCGCTCGAAGATCGAAGAACTTCGACCCGCCGCCGCATACGGCTCGGCCGCTTGCGGCGCCGACATCCTGTGCCTGGAGGTCGTAAGAGAACTCGGTGGCGAACTGCACATCGTCCTGCCGTTTCCCGCCGACGATTTCAGGTCGGAAAGCGTGGAAGTCGGCGGGCAGGGGGATTGGGGTGAACGGTTCGAGCGACTGCTCGACTGTGCCACCGAGGTAATGGTCATCAGCGAAAAGCCACCGCCCAGCGGCGTGTCCACCTTCGAGTATGCCAACCTCGTAATGACCGGACTCGCGCGGCTGCGATCCCAGGTTCTGGATACGAGCCTGCACGGCCTCGCAATCTGGGACGGCAGCAGTGCCGGGGACGTCGGCGGCACGAGCTCGGTCGTGGACATGTGGCGTCGTTACGGCGTCTCCACGGAACAGGTCAACCCGTGCCCCGACGCGGGACGATCGCTACGGACACCTGCGTGCACGAGACCTGCCGTGAGCCATACCGCGGATTCCGGCAGGAACGACTCGGGATTCGAGTACGCGATGCGGACGATGCTGTTTGCGGACGCTGTCGGCTATTCCCGGCTCTCCGAAGGACAGGTACCGCTATTTTTCGAGCATTTTCTCGGTGCGATCGCAGCGTACAACAGGGTTTCCAGGCACTCCCCCGAACACATCGAAACGGCCGGCGACGGCATGTACATGGTGTTCGAGGATCCCCACGCTGCCGGGCACTATGCCCTCGAACTCAGCGAACTCATCGCGAGTCGCGACTGGCCTGCGCTGGGTCTGCCCGAGAATATGAGCGTCCGTATTGGCCTGCACTGCGGTCCGGTATACATCGGGCGAGACCCGATAACCGGAGCGCCCCTTTATACGGGCATTCACACGAGCCGCACCGCCCGGATAGAGCCAATCACGCCACCGGGCCAGGTGTATGCCAGCGGCGCATTCGCGGCGGTTGCGGCCGCACGCTGTATGGAAGGTCTGCGCTTCAGCTACATCGGCCGTACGCAATTGGCGAAGCAATATGGCGCGCTGGCGCTCTACCACGTGAAGCGGCCGTGAGAACGGCCCCGGACCTGAACGAGCAGAGCCCCCAGTCACGAGGGGGCTTTCTATTCACAGATCACTCGACCGCGGAAACCCGGTAGAACGGGAACAGCAAATCATCCTGATCCTGCCGTTCGAAGACGAGATCCTCGCGGCTGGCGGTCGCCGCGTAGGCACGTTCGGTGATCAGCGTTTCGCCGCCGCGCGCGATGTCTTCGCCAAGCTTCGCTGCGCGATTCATTTCGTCACCCTGTGCGAGATTCGGGCCGATTGCGAACATGCTGCCGAACCCGATACCTGCGCAGCAGACGGTGGGGTGCGCTGAGGCAATCGGGGAGGCATTGAATTGATCAATCCGTCGATGAATTTCCAGCGCAGCGTCGATTGCGGTCCCGGCATCGCGAAACAACGCGACGACATCGTCTGCAAAGCAGCGGATCAGTTCGGCACCCTTGTCCTGCAATACCGGCAACGCAGCGCGCTGGGCGTCGAAGATTCGCATCAGGCTGTTGATCTCACCGACCTCCAGCGCAGACAGCGTAAAACCGGTCATGTCCATGGCGAGGACGGCCCGATCCCGACAGTACTTGTCACGGAATTCGTTTTCACTGATGTCACCCCCTCGCAGCCTGAAGAGGTCCTCGTAGACTCCCCGGCCCCAGCCTTTGAAGCTGGCAAGCGTGTCGACGTCTTCCAGGAGTCTGTGCGGATATTTCACGGTATTTACCTCGAGAAGCTGGTTATGTCCGGCGCGTTGATCCGTGGTCGTTCCATTCGAAACCCATTGGCGACATCACGTCGATACGTCCACCGGTTCACCCTCCTTTTTCTCCGCACGCTTTGCGATTGCCCTCGTCATGCCACGGAACAGGAACGCATGCACCGGCAACAGCGAGTACCAGTAAATGAGCCCCGCGGGCCCGGCGGGATGCCAGTACGCCGTCGCCTGCAAAACGCGATGATCGCCCCGATCGCGGATTTCGAATTCGAGCACGCCGGAACCCGGTCCGCGCATTTCCATGAGCAGTGTCAGGCGTCGTGCGGGTTCCAGCGCAATGACGCGCCACGCGTCGATAGCGTCACCGACGCGAAGTTCCGTCGGATGGCGACGTCGGCGGTAGAAGCTGGGACCCCCGGCAAACCAGTTGATCAGCCTGCGCAGGAACCACAGCGATTCCGCGTAGTAATACCCCTCGTCTCCGCCGAACGCCATCACCTGCCGCCAGAGCGCCTCCTTGCTTGCCCATGTCGACGCTGTGCCGCCGGCTCGCTTCGCGTAATACGCATATTCCGGGTGAAAATTACGACAGACGATCGAGCCTTCTGCCCAGTGCGCGCTGAGGGCGTTGTTCCGCTCTGCCTCGAGTGCGGTCGTAACCGATTCCCTGAAGGTTTTCAGTTTCAGCGGAATCAATTCGTTAATCGCATGACTGTCGGCAATGACGTCGTGCTCGAGTCCGTCAATCAGCGCACGGGCAATGTTCGTTGGCACCGCCGTAACGAGTTTCAGCCAGTAAGACGACAAACGTGGCGTCAACACAGGCACGCTCAGGAGCCAGAAGCGCTTGCCTGCGATCTCGCCGTACTGCCGCATCAGTTGTTCGTAGGTGAGCACCTCGGGACCGCCGACGTCATAGATCTTTCCCAGCGCTTCCGGCAGACGTGCGACGCCGATCAGGTAGTCCAGCAGGTTGTCGAGCGCAATGGGTGTAGAGCGCGACTGCACCCAGCGCGGCGTGACCATTACCGGCAGGTAGTTCACAAGGTCTCGAATGACCTCGTAAGCCGCGGACCCGGGCCCGACGATCATACCCGCACGAATCTCGGTTACGGGTACCGATCCATGCCGCAGCACATCCCCGGTCTCTTCCCTGGACTTGAGATGCAGTGATCGGGGGTCTGCCGGGATCAGTCCACCGAGGTACACGATGCGCTTCACGCCCGCCTCGGCAGCGGCGGTCGCGAAATTCTTTGCTGCCTCGATATCCAGCTGCGCGAAATTCTTGCCGGCCGCCATCGAGTGAACAAGATAGAAGGCAACGTCGATATCCTGCACCGCTGCCGGCAATGTCGAAGGATCCAGCGCATCGGCCGCGATCAATTCCACATGCTGCCAGTCGCGGGCCTCCAGCACCGCTCGGTGCCGTGCAGCTGCCCGCACCTGCCAGCCGGCCTCGGCGAGCCTCGGCACCAGGTTGGTCCCGATGTATCCGCTGGCGCCGAAAACCAGCGCCCTGTTCCCTGCCGTCACGGCGGCTCTCCGTCTTGCTTGAGGGGAGATTGTCGACCGGGGCGGTGGCTGCCGCAAGTCCGCTTGCACAGATGTGGAAAGCCACGATAGCGGCAACCACGGTGTTGCCATAGTTTTTGGAGAGGACCCAGCGAGGATCGTGCCATGACCTCAAAACCCTTCATATCGTTCGGAATTGCCCTTCTCTGCGTCGTGCTCACCGGCTGCGAACGCCAGGTAAGCTTTAGCGCCGACGTCAAGCCAATCCTCGACAACTACTGCGTTAGCTGTCATGCCGGTTCGGGCGAGGGCGAAGCTGCCAGCGGGTTTGCCGTGGATGACTACGATTCCCTGATGCGGGGCACGAAATTCGGGCAGGTAGTGGTGCCGGGCAGCGCGATGTCGAGTTCGCTCTACCTGGTCGTCACCGAGAAGGTGGACCCGAAGATCCACATGCCGCCGCATCATGACGAATCGCTGGCCGAAGGCAGGGGATTCGCGCTGTCGAGGACGAACATCGAGACCATCGGCACCTGGATAGACCAGGGCGCGAAGAACAACTGATTCGAATCAGCCAACGGTGCGCCGCCGCACGAACTTCTCGAGTTCCACGGCGACGAGAACGATCGAGCCTGTCGCGAAACAGGCCGCAAGCTGCATGCCTGACAATGGCACCGTCCGGAACACGTCATTAAGCGGTGGGAGATAGATCACCGCGAGCTGCGCCAGTACGGTCACCAGGATCGCGGCCACAAGCGCCGGGTTGCTGAACAGGCCGATGTTCCACAGCGAGAACCGCTCCGAGCGAATCGCAAGGCAGTGGAACAGCTGGGCAACGACCAGGACAGTGAATACCATCGTCTGCCATTCCGCCTGGCCGCGGGTCCAGGTCCACGCCTGCGTCGCCAGCGTCAGTCCGCCGATCAGGAGACCGACCCAGAGTATGTGGCCCGCCATGCCGTGAGCGAAGATGCTCTCCTCCGGTGGCCGCGGCTTGCGCTCCATGACGTCGTGCTCCGCAGGCTCCGCAGACAGTGCAAGACCCGGTAGCCCATCCGTCACGAGATTGATCCAGAGGATGTGCAGGGGCAGCAGCGGCAACGGCAATCCGAGGAGCGGCGCGAGCACCAGCACCCAGATCTCGCCCGAGTTGCTCGTCATCGTATAGCGAATGAACTTGCGGATGTCGTCGAAGATCCGGCGGCCCTCATGCACCGCGGTCACGATGGTCGCAAAGCTGTCGTCGAGCAGCACCAGCTCGGCGGCTTCCCGCGCAACATCGGTACCGCGCTGTCCCATCGCAACGCCTATCGTCGCCGCCCGGAGTGCGGGGGCGTCGTTCACGCCGTCGCCGGTCATCGCCACGAAGTGCCCTTTGTCCTGCAGCGCCTGCACGATGCGAATCTTCTGTTCCGGATCGACACGCGCATACACGCGGATTCTCTCGACGTGCTGTTCGAAATCGTCGTCGGACATCGCGGCAAGCTCGCTGCCAGTCATCGACTCCGATGACTCGTCGGCGATCGACAGCTCCCGGGCGATGGCGTCCGCCGTCGCCGGATGGTCACCGGTGATCATCACCGGAACGATGCCCGCCGAACGGCACTCGCGGATGGCGTCCAGCGCTCCCTGGCGTGGTGGGTCAATCAGTCCGGCGAGACCCGCGAAAGTCCAGTCCTTGCCGAGTTCGGCGTCGCTTATCTCATCCTTGTGTTCAAAGTCATCGCGGAAGGCGAGCGCAAGGACACGGTAACCGCGCGCGGCCAGGTCTTCGGCGGCCTGCATGAGCGAATCCGTAACTGCCACCCTGCCCTCGGCCGAAAGCTGATACCTGCATCCCTCGATGACGCGTTCGGGCGCCCCCTTGACCAGCGCGAGCGCACCGTCCGGGCCGTCCTGCAGCGTCACCATGCAGCGCCGCTCGGCTTCAAACGGGAGCTCACCAATTCTCGGCAGGGCTTCCGACAGTGCCCGCTTGTCGAAGCCCATCGCCTGCGCGCCCTCGACCAGCGCAAGCTCGGTAGGCTCCCCACGCATCGAATCCGTATCCACGTCGTTGCAAAGCGCGAGTACCTCGCCAATACGCTGCCCGGCCGGCCCCGGCAATGGTTCGGCCGGCTCGCGATACTCGCGGCCCGCTGCGTAGACGACCGCCAGGGCCATGCGGTTCTCGGTGAGCGTCCCGGTCTTGTCCGCACATATGTAGGTGACCGAGCCCAGCGACTCGACCGCGGGCAGCCGCCTCACGAGCGCATTCTGCTCTCCCAGCCGCCGCGCGCCGAGACCCAGCGCGAGCGTAATGACCGCCGGCAACGCCTCGGGCACCGCAGCCACGGCGAGACTCAGCGCAGTCATGAACATCAGCAGCGCCGGCTGGCCCTGCATCAACCCGGTTGCGAACACGATGGCGCAAATTGCCAGCACGACGAGCGCGATCCACCGGCTGAATCGCGCCAGTCGCTGTTGCAGCGGGGTCCTCGCTTCGCGGGCCTTGCGCAGGAGGTCGGCGATGCGGCCGATTTCGGTAGCTCGCCCGGTCGCGATGACGACACCGGTCGCGCGCCCGCGCGTCACCAGCGTGCTCTTGTAGGCCATGTTGAGCCGCTCGCCGAGCGCCGGCTCGCGCGCATCCACGACCTCGTCCGTCTTCGAGACAGGCACCGATTCCCCGGTTAGCGCGGATTCGTCGACCCCGAGGTCGACCGCATTGATCAGCCGCATGTCTGCCGGTACGACATCGCCAGCCTCGATCTGCACGATGTCTCCCGGCACAACCTCCCGCGCCGGAATCTCGCTGATCGCTCCGTCGCGCAGCACGCGGGCCATCGGTGCGCTCATGCGCCGCAGGGCTGCGATCGCCTGCTGCGCGCGATACTCCTGGACCACACCGACCGTCGCGTTGAGTACGACGATGACGAGGATGGCGACAGTATCGATCACGTCGCCCAGCCACCCGGAGATGATTGCCGCAGCGATCAGCAGCGCGATCATGACGTCTCTGAACTGATGCGCAAACAAGCGCAACAGGCCGTGTCCGCGTTGCCGCTCGATCTCGTTCGCGCCGATCTCCTCCAGCTTTACGCGAGCGTCACGACTGCCAAGTCCGGATTCGGGCGACGTGCCGAGCGCACGCAGAATCGCGGTCGCATCCTTGCGATGCCACGGTTCGACCGGTTGAGGACTGTTCATCTTTCAACGCTGGAAGGCGACGTACTCCTCCTGCCGCAGTTTTGCATTTGCCGCCGCGAGCCTCGCAATCGGCACCCGGGGGCCGGAGCAGGAAACGTAGTTCAGGCCCACGTGGTGACAGAAGCGGATCGACTCGGGATGCCCTCCCTGCTCGCCGCAGATGCCTATCTTGAGATCGCTACGGACCTGGCGGCCGTTGTAAACGGCCATGTTGACGAGTTGCCCGACACCCTGCACGTCGAGCACCTCGAAGGGGTTGTCCTGCAGGATGCCGGAATCGTTGTACATCGGCAGGAACTTGTTCTCGGCATCCTCGCGCGAGAATGAGAAAGTGGCCTGCGTGAGGTCGTTGGTTCCAAAAGAGAAGAACTCGGCCAGCGCCGCCAGTCTTCTCGCGCGCGTGCAGGCGCGCACGGTCTCGATCATTGTGCCGAACTTGAAATCGACCGCCTCGCCGAATTCTTTCTTGAGCTCGGCCGTCCGGCGGTCCACGGTGCGCCTCACGTGCAGTAGCTCCTCGGACGTGATGACCTGCGGCACCATGATTTCCGGCTGCACCCTGATGCCCTTTTTCGCGCACTCCGCTGCAGCTTCCAGGATCGCCTCGATCTGCATTTCGTAGATCTCGGGATAGGTGATACCCAGCCTCACGCCGCGGTGGCCGAGCATCGGGTTGGTCTCCTGCAGCTCGCGCACCTTCTTCAGCATGCGCTCCTTGGTACTTATCGCATCGATAACGATCTCTTCGTTGAGTTCGCTGAATGGCTCCGGGAGCGGCGACGGATGCGACATCGTCGACAGGGCGGTTTCGCGGCCGCGCACGACGTCGCGATACAGACTCAGCGTCCGGATCTGTTCGAGCAGCTGTTGCTCGGTCGGCAGGAATTCATGCATCGGGGGATCGAGCAGGCGCACGGTAACCGGATCGGGCGACATGACCGTGAACAGCTCGATGAAATCGGCGCGCTGGATCGGTAACAGCCGGTGCAGCGCCTCCTTGCGGTCTTCCTCGGTATCGGCAAGGATCATTTCGATGACGATCGGCAGTCGGTCGCTCGCGTTGAACATCCGCTCGGTGCGGCAGAGACCGATTCCCATGGCACCGTATTCGCGCGCCTTTCTCGCCGCGTCGGGCGTGTCGGCGTTTGCCATGACCTTGAGGTCGGCGGTCTCGTCGGCCCACTCGAGAAGCGTGTGCAGATCGTCCGAGAAGTCCGCCTCCAGCGTGGGAATGGCGCCCAGGTAAACCTCCCCGGTGCCGCCGTCCAGGGTGATGATGTCGCCCTCGTGAATCACGTGGCCGCCGACGTGGGCCATGCGCAGCGCGACGTCGACGTTGATGCCTTCCGCGCCGGCCACACAGGGCTTGCCCATGCCGCGGGCGACGACGGCCGCGTGAGAGGTCTTGCCGCCCCGGCTGGTCAGGATCCCCTCTGCGGCAAAGAAACCATGTATATCCTCGGGCCGTGTCTCTTCCCTGACCAGTATGACCTGCTCGCCGGTATTGCCGAGCTTCTCGGCGAGGTCGGCATCGAACACGCACTTGCCGGACGCCGCACCCGGTGACGCGGGCAGTCCGTATGCAACAGGCTCATCGGTACTGTCCGGATCCAGTGTCGGGTGCAGCAGTTGCTCGAGAATCTCGGGATCGATCCGCAACAGCGCCTGGTCCTTGCTGATCAGGCCCTCCCTGAACATATCGACCGAGGTCTTGACCTGGGCCGTCGCATTCATCTTGCCGTTGCGCGTTTGCAGGCAGTAGAGCGTGCCCTTCTCTATAGTGAACTCGTAGTCCTGCACTTCCCCGTAGTGCGATTCCAGCTTGTTGCGCAGCTCAACCAGCTGTGCGAATTGCTCCGGCATCTCCTTTTCCATCTCCGTGAGCGGCTTCGGAGTCCGGATGCCGGCGACAACGTCCTCGCCCTGGGCATTTGTCAGGTACTCGCCGAACATCTCGTTCTCGCCCGTCCCCGGATTTCGCGTGAAGCCCACGCCCGTCGCGCAGTCGTTACCCATGTTCCCGAACACCATCGTGCAGACGTTCACGGCCGTGCCGTTCGCCATCTCGGGCGTGATATTGAATTCGCGCCGGTAGTCGACAGCGCGCTTGCCCATCCAGGACCGAAACACAGCCTCGACCGCGAGCTGCAGCTGGCGCATCACGTCCTGGGGAAACTCCTCGCCCGTTTCCTGCCGAACGACGAGCAGGAACTTCTCGCTGATCTCCCTGAGATGTTCGGCATCGAGTCCGACATCTGCCTTGACGCCTGCCCGTTCCTTGACGTCGTTGAAGTGTTCGTCGAATTTCTCGTCGTCGATTCCGAGGGCGACCTTGCCGAACAGCTGAATGAAGCGGCGATAGGCATCGTAGGCAAAGCGTTCGTCGCCCGTCTGCGCGACGAGGCCCGCCAGCGTCTCGTCGTTGAGCCCCAGGTTCAGTATCGTGTCCATCATGCCCGGCATCGATAGCGCGGAACCCGACCTGACCGAGACCAGCAGCGGGGCATCGGCATTCCCGAATTTCCTTCCCGTCGCCGCCTCCAGGCCGGCGATTGCGTCGCCGATTGCCGTCATCAGCCCGGCCGGAATCTCGTTCGCCTCGAGATAGTCGAGACAGGCTTCCGTCGTGATCACGAAGCCTGGCGGCACATTGAGGCCGATCTGCGTCATCTCGCAAAGATTGGCGCCCTTGCCGCCAAGCAGTTTCTTGTTCTTGCCGTCACCTTCGGCGAATGAATAAACGAGCTTCTTGTTCATGCGATTCCTGTCTTCCCGGGTAGTGGTCAATTCCAATTCAATGCTGCCCCGCTGCTGCCGGCCGGCCTATCGGGGCAAACCCCTAGCGGCCTTGTTGCAGCCGAAACATTGCCGTTCGGCTGCACATAAACAATACTCTCCCGCTGCACTAATTGGGGGCGTCCGCGCGAGTCTCCGGAATAAGGTAATGGATTTCACGCTTTACTGGTTCATGTTTCCGGTCTCGATCCTGGTCGCGACCTGCGCGATGCTGAGCGGCATCGGTGGCGCGGCCCTGTTCACACCGATTTTCATCCTCGTGTTTCCGCTGCTCGGCCCGGAGTACGTGCTGGAATCGACGATCGCGGCTATCGGAACCGCGCTCATTACGCAGACCTTCGGCTTCCTGTCTGGTTTTGTCGGCTACTACCGCCGGAAACTGATCGACTATCGCCTGGCGTCACGCATCATCCTGGTATCGGTGCCTGTCGCGGTGGCGGGTGCCCTCACCGCGGGTATCGTACACGACAGCGTCCTGCTCGCGAGCTATGCGGTGCTGGTTGCAGTACTGTCGATCGTCATGTGGCGCAACCGGCCGCCTGCGCGTACCGCGGCAGCGGCGACAGCCGCGATGGAGCATTGCACGTTAATCGATTCCCAGGGGCACACGTACAGCTACGACGTGCCGCGGCTCGGGCTGCGCAGCAAGCTACTGACAGGAATCGGGGCGTTCCTGACCGGCATGGTGTCGGTGGGCATCGGTGAAGTAACGATCTCGCAGTTGACCCGCAAGGGCCTGCCCATTGCGGTCGCCGCGGCAACATCGGTGCTGGTCGTGATTACGACGGTCGTTTTCGCGTCGACGACACTGGTCGTGCAGATGGTAAAGGGCGGTGGCTGGGCCGCGGTACCCTGGAACCTGCTGTGTTACGACATTCCCGGTGTACTGATCGGCGGCCAGATCGGGCCGCGGCTGCAGGGCAAGGTCGCGCCGCACACGATGCGCCGGGCAATCAGCTTGCTGTTTATCGTGCTGTCAGTGGCGATGATGTTCGTGGCGCTTCGCAAACTCGGGGTATCGTGAAGGCCCGGGTGTCAGTTCACTCTCCGGCGGCCCTTAGAACATCCAGAGCGGCAGCGGTTTCCGCAGCAACACTGAGCGTTTGATCCTGTTCCAGCAGCTCGATCAGCACCCACCCCGCCGATTGCTCGCCGGCGAGGAACAGCTCCTCGAACCACTGCGTGGCTCGATGCCGGTCCGAGATCGCGTAAAGCTGACCGATGTAGTAGTCGATGTGCCAGGACGAGCGCTCGTCTGCGTGCAGGTCCCCCGATATTGACGCCAGTATCGGGATGAGCCGGCCGGGGTCGATAGCACTGCAGCCGGTGGAGGAATAGACAGCCACGACGTTTGACAGCGCCTGGGAGACCTCGATGTCGAGTTCCCGGCCCGTCACCTGCGGTAGCGCCGCGTAGAGGCGCTCGTCGGCAGCAGAGCCGGTGGCGCACTGGACGTACAGCTTTTGCAGCCGCGCCCGCAGTGCTTCGTGTGGTGATCCCGCTATGACGCTGTCGAGCAATTCCATCGCCGCCCCTGTCCTGCCCCCTTCGAGGTAGACCTGCGCCATCTCGCCCGCCGCCCTTGGCGAGATGTAGTCCCTTTGCATGGCGATTCGAAACGCCTGCTCCTGGTTCGACCAGGTAATCGACTTCGCGTGGGCGACATAGGCAGCGCCTGCGAAATAGACCAGCGCAATCCCGATCACGTAGGGCTGCCGCAGACCACGCAGTAACCAGAACGCGGTTACCGCCAGCGCCAGGTAGATACCGACCGACGGCAGGTAGTTGCGATGCTCGTAATAGATTTCCAGTGGAAACACGGTGCTTTCGAGGAGATGCCCGGCGAGGAAGAACGCGATCCCGAAAGCGACAATGCCGACAGTTTCATGACCGCGAAAGCGAATCGCGAAAAGGATGAGCCCGGCGACTCCTGCAATCGCAAACGCCGTCGAAACCGGCGAAAAGACCCCGGTCGACACCGGGAGACCATCCTGGTACAGGCCCGTTGCGATCGAAGTAGGCAGGATCAACTGCGTCATGTAGATCCAGAGTATGCGCGCCTCCGTCAGCACGCGTTCACCCAGCGTAAACGTGCGGGTGCTGTAATCCAGCAGACCACTTCCCGGCAGCAACCAGGCAAGCAGCACTACGAGCACGATCGTCGCCCCAGCCGCTGTCACGAGTCCGGACTTCGTTCGCAACCATGCAGGCAGTTCGGGAAACAGGTACCACTCGATGAGCACGATGAACACCGGGATCAGGAGTGCGTTCTCCTTGCTTAAATACGCCATGGCCGCCAGCACAGTTGTGCCAGTGACCAGTATGAGCAGTCGTCCGCCTTTGACGGGGCGCCATGATGGCGCGCCACGCAGCAGCATGTAGAAAACCAGCGCGGCAAGTGAGAACAAAGTTGCGAGCTGGTTCATTCTCTGCACGGCATAAAGGACACCACTGACGTTCACAGCCGATATCAGCCAGGCCAGTGCCGCCACGGCCGCCAGCACATGCCGCGGTTCACGATACCGGGTACGTTCCAGCAGCAAAGACACAAGCAGGAATACGAGGATCGCATTAACGACATGGATGAGTACGTTTGTCAGCTTGATCGCGTACGGACTGACGCCGTCGTCGATTGCTATGTTCAGGTAGAAGGTGAGCTGAGGAATGACGCGACCATACTGTCTCGCAAACGCGAGGTCCTGCAGTTCGAGGTCGCCGCCCTTTTCGCGATAGACCTGCTCAACCTGGTAGAGCTTCGTCGAGTCGAGATACAGGCCGCCCGAGAGTCCCGGCGTATAGATTACGGCGGTGAGCAGGGCCGCAAGCAAGAGACCGCCCAGCCAGGCCATCCGCGGCTCTTTGTGCAGCATTGCGTGGATAACAAGTCCCCGTCAGGATCGTGGCGGCACCGCAGGGCGCCGTCGCCGGTTGAGTGCGAAGCGACGAGGATACCAGTAAGGCACTGATCCAAATAGAGATGTCCGTCTCACTCCTGCCGTGCGGGCTCGTCAGAATGCAGGCCGGCTACATCCAGATGTCGCGCTGCAGTATCACCTCGGACAATCGCCGTATGGCCTCGACCAGCGCCGCGTCGCGCAGCGTCGGTGTCGCACCGTCTTCGCGACTGTTGTTGTCGCGAATGTGCTGCCAGCGGGCAACCAACGCGTCTACAGCAGCCTCGATCTTGTGCTTCAGTTTCCTCTCGACCTCGTCGAGTGGCCACTGCTGGTTCTCCAGGTTCTGGACCCATTCGAAGTAACTGACGACGACTCCGCCACCGTTAGCGACGATATCCGGCAGCACGACCACGCCTCGCTCCTGCAGGATCTCGTCGGCCTCGGGGCTCACCGGCGCGTTCGCTGCTTCGACGACGAGTTTCGCCCGGACTTTATCCGCGTTGTTCTCCAGGATCTGGCACTCGAGCGCGGCGGGTATCAATATGTCGCAGTCCCAGGTCAGCAGATCCTCGTTCGTAATCGTCTTGGTCTCCGGTAGCCCGACGACGGTACCGTTTTCGGCTTTGTGCGCCATCACCTCGTCGGGGTCGAGACCCTCATCGTCGGCAACGCCGCCCTGCGAGTCGGATACGCAGACGATTCTCGCGCCCGCTTCGTGGAACAGGCGCATGGCATGCGAACCGACATTGCCGAGCCCCTGGATTGCGACTCTGAGGCCGGCGAGGCTGTCGATGCCCTCGCAGATTCCGTGTTGCAGAAACCGTTCGGTCGCATTGAGGCAGCCGCGCCCGGTCGCAGCGTCGCGACCCAGCGAGCCACCCAGGCGCAGCGGTTTACCCGTGACGACAGCGCGATTGTTCTGACCGCGGTGAAACACGTCGAAGGTATCGTACACCCAGGCCATGGTCTGTTCGTTGGTGTAAACGTCCGGCGCCGGAATGTCGGTATACGGCCCGATCGCATCGCCGAGCTCGATCACGAAACGCCGGGTTATACGGCGCAGCTCCGCCCGGCTGAGCTCCTTGGGATTGCAGACTACCCCGCCCTTCGCGCCGCCGAACGGTACGTCGACCAGCGCTGTCTTCCACGTCATCAGCGCCGCAAGCGCCGCGACTTCATGCTCGGTTACGTCGGGGTGGTAGCGAATGCCGCCTTTCCCGGGGCCGCGAGCCGTGTTGTGGAGAACCCGGAATCCGTGGAAGGTCTGCACGGAATCGTCGTCCATGTGGATTGGAAAACGTACATGGACGGTACGCTTGGGCGTTACGAGGTAGTCGATGAGCCCGGACTTCAGGTCGTCGATCCAGGACAAGGCCCGATCGAACTGGTGCTGCGCGATGACATAGAGGTCGAGGCCATTGTCGGCCCCCTCGGCGTTGCTCATGCCGTCCCTCCTCTCAGGGAAAAGGCCTGACAGACATGATGTCACCTCTGCGGGCTTATCGCGCTACGTAGAATCGCGTACTGAATTGCGATCGTGTCGGTAATTCTACTGTCGCTGGCTCTTGATACGCTCGACGTGCTCGATCAGCGTGTCCACGGTTTCCTTCAGGAGGTCCAGGTCCTCGATCGAGAGCTCATCCAGTTCTTCCAGGCTGTACTCGATGGATTCGATGAGCTGGTCCGGAGGGCGTTGCACCGGCCGCATGAAATAGGCGGTTACCGTGCTGACGATAATTCCGAAGAACATCACGGACCCGATAATGATCCAGGCTCCGCCGATCAGCTTCGAGGCGCCGGTGACGGGTGAATCCGCGATACCCGCGGTAGACAGAGCGGCAACGCCCCAGTACATCGCGTCACCGAATGACCGGATCGAGCTACCTTCGACGCCGCGCTCCACCACGAACATCGCAGCGGCGAAAACCAGCCACAGGAATGCGAGCAGGGCCACCATCTGCAGAAACAGCGTCCGGTTGACGATCGCCGCGATGAAATTCCGAAATCTTCTTCCCATCATTGTTGAGTCCCTCGACAAGGATCCTCGAGTGCAGGTAACGATTCCGCCTTAGACCATCGGCTAAGACCGCCCCAAGTACGGCATATTCTGAGGTACCCTTGTCGTTCGGAGACGTTGACGGAGGCATACACCATGGCATTCACGGCGGATATCAACAAATTCGAATTTGGTGAAGCATATCACCCCGCCTTTGCTGGCAAACGAGTGCTGATTACGGGCTCCGGAAA
>Ga0209536_100000736_pt1 | contig 53889 bp, 50 predicted proteins | sample DeeMarSeWOR28_12_FD_187461 | JGI IMG/M metagenome (GOLD analysis project Ga0209536, IMG submission 187461) | Marine sediment microbial communities from White Oak River estuary, North Carolina - WOR-2-8_12 (SPAdes) (version 2) | ecosystem: Environmental > Aquatic > Marine > Intertidal zone >... | reverse complement strand
TCGGGCCCGAGCAGCGCCATGTGTACCGCCGCGGCTGCCACCATCAGTCCCTGATTGGTGCAAATATTGGAGGTCGCCTTCGAACGGCGGATGTGCTGTTCGCGTGCCTGGAGGGTCAGCACGAAGCCCCGCCGGCCCTCGACATCAGTGGTCGCCCCAACGAGACGTCCGGGCATCTGTCTCAGCAGATCCTTGCCGCAGGCCATGAAACCGAAGTACGGGCCGCCGCCCGCGAGCGGCGAGCCGAGTGGCTGACCGTCGCCCACGGCAATGTCAGCGCCCTTGCTGCCCCACTCGCCTGGCGGCCTGAGCAGCGCGAGCGAAATCGGGTTTACCACAGCGATCGCGAGCGCGCCGCGTGAGTGCGCCCAATCGGTCAGTTCATCTACCGGCTCCAGCACACCAAAGAAGTTGGGTTGCGGCACGACGACCGCGGCGAGGTCATCTTTTTGTGCGGCCGCCTCCAATGCCGCCGGCGCCGTATGGCCCGCCTCCCTGTCGTAAGGCACCTCGATTAGCTCGATGCCCTGGTTGCGCACGATCGTGCGGGCCACCCTGCGCCAGACCGGATGCACCGAGGCCGGCATCAGTACGCGCCTCGATGTCCTGTGGGCACGCACCGCCATCAGCACCGCTTCGGCGAGCGCGGAAGCGCCGTCGTAAAGGCTCGCGTTCGTGACGTCGAGTCCCGTGAGCGAAGCCATCATCGTTTGGTATTCGTAGAGCAGCTGCAGCGTGCCCTGGCTCGCCTCTGCTTGATACGGCGTATAGGCCGAGTAGAACTCCCCGCGGGTGATGATCTGCCAGACCGCCGCAGGAATATGGTGCTCGTAGGCGCCAGCGCCGATGAAGTTGAGCCACGTTCCGTCGCGCTCGGCGCGCTCGCGCATCAACCGCGTGACCTGCATCTCATTGAGCGCCGCGGGTACGCCCGCGGGGGGGCCCGCACGCAGCCCCGCCGGGATCTCGCTGAAAAGTTCGTCGACCGAACCGACGCCGATCGCGGCAAGCATTTCGCGAACGTCCTGCTCGGTGTGAGGGATGAACGGCATTTTTCAGAGGCCCGTGAGCAGTGATCGGTAGTGGGTGATCAAAGATGACGGACCAAGGGTAAAGTCTTTTAATCGTCGCCGATCACTCATCGCGCGGCATTAATGTTAGTGCTTGTCCTCTGCGGCGATCTTCTCGTAGCCGTTTGCGTCAAGCAGCGCCTCGAGCTCGCCGGGCGCGCTGGGCTTCAAACGGAACATCCACGCCGCGTACGGATCCTGGTTCACCCGTTCCGGCTGGTCCGCGACCTCCTGGTTCACGGCCACCACCTCGCCTGAGACCGGCGCGTAGATGTCGGCGGCCGCCTTGACCGATTCGATGACGGCACACTCCTCGCCTTGCTTAAGGGTGCGGCCAACCTCAGGGCTCTGGACGAACACGACGTCCCCCAGCTGCTCCTGCGCGTGGAACGTAATGCCAACCATCACGGTGCCATCGGGTTCGGCCTTCACCCATTCGTGGTTCTTCGTGTACTTCAGATCTTTTGGTGTCGTCATGATCGCTCCAAAATATAGTCATACCGCAAAGACGCGAAGGTGCAAGCTTTCCATAAAATGAATCTGCTCTTTTTGAGAACAGGCTCTTCTTTGCGAGTTTTTGGCGTCTTGGCGTCTTCGCGGTTCAAATCCTTGCCAAGATTTTTCCGTGGCGCACGAACGGAGGTTTGACCACCCGTGCGCGCAACCAGTTTCCACGCACCTCCACTTCGACCTCGTCATCGGGCGCGACCGCTCGCGGCACTCGCACGAGCGCGATGGAACGGTTCAACGTCGGGGAAAATCCGCCACTGGTGACCTCCCCCTCCCCCGCGGCGCAGCGCACTTTCTGATGGCCGCGCATGATCCCCTTGTCGATCAGCACGAGGCCAAGCAACCGCCGTGTTGGGGTCCTCGCTTCCAGCGCCCGCCGGCCGACGAACTCGCGCGCCTCTTTAAGCGCAACCGTCCACGCCAGCCCCGATTCCTCGGGCGTAACCGTCTCGTCCATGTCCTGGCCGTAGAGGTTCATTCCGGCTTCAAGCCGCAGCGTGTCGCGCGCGCCCAGTCCCGCGGGCGCAACACCCTCGGCGAGCAGCGCGCCCCACACGGCGGCCGCGTCATCCCGCGGCAGCACGATCTCGAACCCGTCTTCGCCGGTATAACCCGTGCGGCCGATGAACATCGCGCCGACTTCGGCGGCCTGAAATTGGGCAAGCTGCGCGGTTGCCGCTCGGATGGCGGGAATCGCGCCCCACGTCTTCTCTCGCGCGTGCGGCCCTTGTACCGCGAGAATCGCGAGATCGCGGCGCGGCTCGATCCGCAAAGGTGCCGCTTCGAGATGCGATTCAAGCCACGCGCAGTCCCGTTCTGCAGTGCCCGCGTTCAACACCAGCCGGAAATGCTCATCGCCCCGCCAGTAGGTAATCAGGTCGTCGAGAACGCCCCCCGCCTCGTTCAGCAGGCATGAGTAGAGTGCCTGGCCCGGCGTTTTGAGCTTCGCGACGTCATTCGCGAGCATCCGCCCGAGGTATGCGCGCGCGCTGTCGCCGGTGATGTCGACCGCCAGCATGTGCGAGACGTCGAACACGCCGGCGGCGCGTCGCACGGCGCGATGCTCCTCGATCTGCGAGCCGTAGTGCAGCGGCATTTCCCAGCCCGCGAAATCCACCATCCTCGCGCCCAGCGCGCGATGCGCGGCGGCAAGGGGTGTGTGAAGAAGCGCGGCTGCAGTCATCGGGTCCCAGACATAAAAAAAGGGCGAGGCCGGCATTCCGGCATCACCCCTCTGTCCTCGGGAATCCCCTGATGGATTCCGACCTGAGAGATTGCGGCGGCGATCGCCGCGTGCCCCTTCGGTGGAGGAGTCGCGCCCCTCGCTCTCCAGAGTTGCCGCGCTGCAGCGGTATTCAGGAGCCGTTGGCTCCACGCCTGAGCGTTTACGGGTCGTTGCGCCTTCGGTGGCGCGATGCCCAGCACCGCGCGCTCTCCCGTTGCAGCTTGCTGGCCGGGTCACTATAGCGCGGCATCCGCACGCGTGGCAAGGCGCCCACCGCGATCAGGGAGCCGCAAGGAGGTTGAGACGGTAACCCGCGGGATTGAGGCTGCCGGTATCGAGATCCAGCTGCACGGTGATCTCGGCATTGGCCGGAACCCCGCTCGCCGGGTCAGGTCCCGACTCGAGATATTCCAGGGGCAGAAAGATGCGCCGCGCGAGCGTGTGCTCCAGATTATTCGTCAGCACCAGATCGAGCGCCGGATAGCCGACGTCGTAGCCCGCGTGGTTGCGCAGCGTGGCCGTGAGCCGGATCAGTGATGGCTGCTTGGCATCGACGAACTGCAGATCCGACGCTTCAATCCCCAGTAATTTGGGCCGCTGCGGCGGCATCACCGTGCAATTCAACAGCTCGCACAGGCGCAGCAGATGAGGCTTCAAGCCTGGAACCCGGGTTGCAAGCTCGCTGCGGTAAACATACGTTGCCTGTCCGCCCAGCGCAAAGAAAAGCAGCATCGCGCCCACCGCCCACCAGCGGGCCGAACGGCTGCGCGCGCGCGCTTCCTCGAGCAAAACCTGGTCATCGAACGAGAGCTGCTCCGGCGGCGGACCGTAATCCCGCTCTTCCGGGATTGTCTCGGCCACGCTCGCAGCCTCGGGTGCCATGGCGCCGGGATCGACGGGCTCGAGACGAAACGTCGGCGCTTCGTTCGCGGTTGCAGGCCGTGGGGTCGGTTCGGTCGCTGCTTGAAGCGGCTCGCGCCCGTCAAATATCGTCATGCAAAGGCCGCAACGCACCTTTCCCTGCCGCGCCTCGAGCTGCTCCAGCGTGACGCGAAACCGCGTGCCGCAAGACGGGCACTGCGTCACCATGCTCACGTTCTGTCCTTCGCTAACCGGCGCATTGGTGCCTGCTGAATTCGAGGCGCTGCGGCCCGTCTTGCGCAGCAGACATATTCATGCTGGTTCACTCTTCCCTCTGATTCCGCTGAGCAGCGTCCAGCCTTCGTCCTCTTCTTCGATGCCAATATCGAACCATGTGTGATAGGCGGCGCACACTTCCTCGGCCTGCGGCGGAAGCAGTCCCGCGAGCGCCAGCCGCCCGCCCGGGCGCGTGAGCCGCGCGAGCACCGGCGCGAGCACAATGAGCGGATGGGCAAGGATGTTGGCAACCACGATCTGCGCCGACTCGCCGGTTTCCTCGGCAGCGCCGTGGAAGCCCGCGTCGACCTGATTTTGCATAGCATTGCGGCGCGCTGCAAGAAGCGCCTGCTCGTCGATATCGACGCCCGTCGCACGCGCCGCCCCGAGCTTGAGCGCCGCGATCGCGAGCACACCGGAACCGCAGCCGTAATCGATCACGGATTCGCCGCCGCGCACCGTGCGCTCCAGCCAGCGCAGGCATAGACGGGTCGTCGGGTGGCCGCCGGTTCCGAAGGCAAGGCCCGGATCGAGAACGATGTTGATTGCAGCGGAGTCGGGCGGACGGTGCCAGCTGGGAACAATCCACAGCCGCTGCGACACCCGGATCGGCGCAAATTGTTCCTGGGTCGCGCGTACCCAGTCCTGCTCGGGTACGCGCTCGACTTTGTGCGGCGGCGCGGGGATTCCAACATGGGCGCACGCCGCTCCGAGCACCGCCGCAGGGTCTGCCTCGGGGTCGAGCAGCACACGTATCCGGCTGCGCTGCCAGCCCGCTGGCGGCGCAGCCCCGGGCTCTCCGAACAGCGGCCGCTCGCCCGGCAAGCCCGCCTCGGCATCCGCGACATCGACGCTGAGCGCGCCCGCCGCGAGCAACGCCTCGCTCACCGGCTCAACGAAGCGCTCTTCGAGCTCGAAGTGGATGGAGAGCCAGGACATCCAACTCACGAAACACTAAACGGTGAATGGTGAACAGAATGACACCGCGTCGCGGACGTGCCGTCTTCCGGCCAAATGTTACGGTTCAGCGGCCGCTGGTCACCATTCACCATTCATCATTCACCGGCGCTGGCGCTCACGGCTCGCGCGCCTTTTTCGCGAGCATCTCCTCCAGGTAATGAATGCTCGCGCCGCCTCGCAGAAAGGCCGCGTCCCGCAACAGCTCCTGGTGCAGGGGAATATTCGTCTTGATGCCCTCTATGACGGTCTCGGAAAGCGCGGTATTGAGTCGCGCAATCGCCTGCTCTCGCGTGTCGCCGTAGGCGATGATCTTGCCGATCAGCGAATCGTAGTTTGGCGGCACGAAATAGCCATTGTAAGCGTGGGAGTCGACGCGGATGCCGGGCCCGCCGGGGACGTGGAACGAGGTGATGCGGCCGGGCGAAGGTGTGAAGAGGTGCGGGTCCTCGGCGTTGATGCGGCATTCGATCGCGTGTCCGCGGAACTGCACGTCGCGCTGCTTGATCCCGAGCTTTTCGCCAGCTGCGATACGAAGCTGGAGCTTGACGATGTCGAGCCCGGTGATCATCTCGGTCACCGGATGCTCGACCTGCAGTCGGGTGTTTATCTCGATGAAATAGAACTCGCCGCCGGTGTAAAGGAATTCGAAGGTCCCCGCTCCCTCGTAACCGATCTTGCGGCAAGCCTCGGCGCAGCGCTCGGCGATGCGCAGGATGGTGCGCGCGCTGATATGCAGCGCGGGGGCCTCCTCGATCACTTTCTGGTGCCGCCGCTGCATCGAGCAATCGCGTTCCCCGAGGTGAATCGCGTTGCGGAACTTGTCTGCCAGCACCTGGAATTCGATATGACGCGGGTTCTCCAGGTACTTCTCCATGTAGATCAGAGGATTGCCGAAGGCAGCCTGCGCCTCGGTGCGCGTCACTTGCACCGCGGGCAAGAGGGCGGCTTCAGTGTGGGCAACGCGCATGCCGCGGCCACCCCCGCCACCCACCGCCTTGATGATCACGGGAAAGCCGATCGAACGCGCGACCTTAACGACTTGATCCGGCTCCTCGGGCAGCGGCTCGTCCACGCCGGGCACGACCGGAAGTCCGGCCTTGTTCATCGCGTTCTTCGCGCTCACCTTGTCACCAAGAAGCCGGATGGTTTCCGCCTTCGGCCCGATGAACACGAATCCGCTCTGCTCGACGCGCTCGGCAAAGTCAGCGTTCTCGGAGAGAAAACCCCAGCCGGGGTGAATCGCCTCGGCGTCCGTCACCTCGGCAGCGCTGATGATTGCGGGAATATTGAGATAGCTCTGCGCGGACGGCGGGGGCCCGATGCACACCGATTCATCTGCGAGCTTGACGTACTTGGCATCGCGGTCGACCTCCGAGTGAACCACGACGGTCTTGATGCCCAATTCCCGGCAAGCGCGCTGGATGCGCAACGCCACCTCACCACGATTGGCGATTAGTATTTTTTCAAACATTTCTGGAGCGGCGTGGGTCGTGAACGGTGGGTGGCAAGTGAACTAGAACACAAGAAAGGGTCCGAAAACGGTCAGGGGCTCGACTCACCAATCACAACTCGCCACTCACGCCTTTTCACTCAAGGGTGAAAAGCGGCTCGCCGTATTCCACCGGCTGGCCGTTCTCGGCGAGCACCGCCTTGACCACGCCATCGCGGTCGGCCTCGATCTCGTTCAACAGCTTCATCGCCTCGATGATGCACAATGTCTGGCCCGACTTCACCTCCTGGCCCACCTCCACGAACGGCTTTGCGCCGGGCGCCGAGGCGCGATAGAACGTCCCCACCATGGGCGAGCGGATGACGTGACCCTCGGGCTCCGCTTCCGCTCCGGCGGGCGGTGCGGCTGCGGCTGGCGCAGGCGTGACCGCCTGTGCGGGCGCGCCGGCCTGCAGCGCAACCGTGGGTACGCCGCGGCTGATGCGCACCCGCTCTTCTCCCTCGGTAATCTCGAGCTCCGAAATCCCGGACTGCTGCACCAGGTCAATCAGCGTCTTGAGCTTGCGCAGATCCACCACGTTATTCCTTCCCCCTGCTCCCCAAGGCAAAGTCCAGGGCCAGTTCGTATCCCCTTGCCCCCAGGCCGCTCAACACCCCGACCGCCAGATCCGAAAAATACGATTCGCGCCGGAACGGCTCCCGCGAAAAGATGTTGGAGAGGTGCACTTCGACAAACGGGATCCCCACGGCTGCCAAGGCGTCTCGAATGGCCACGCTGGTATGCGTGTACGCCGCCGGGTTGATAATGATGTAATCAACGCCGTCACGCCGCGCCTGCTGGATGCGCTCGATCAGCTCCGCCTCGGCGTTGCTTTGGAAGCTCGCGAGTTGCGCCCCGGCATCTTTGGCTCGCTTCTCCAGCCGGGCGTTGATGGCCTCGAGCGTATCAGTGCCGTAGAACTCCGCCTGCCGGGCGCCCAGCAGATTGAGGTTCGGGCCGTTTATGACCAGGATGTTCTTTGCGCCAGCCATCTAAAAAGCTGTGAATTTGTTCACATTCTGCCCAAAGCAGAGGCCCGGCACAACGTCCGGTGCCATGTTGGCTACAAGTTACCGTAAGTTAGCCGGCGTTGTCCAGAAATTAGCAGGAGTTAGAACCTGTACACAGAACAAATCTACCTGCGAGGCCGCCGGTCGGAGGGCTCCAGCCTGAGGAGACGTCAATATCAACTCCCGCTGGACGTCCGCCCATCGGGCGGCCTCGAAACCAGCAGCTGCTGGCCGGGTATTCCAGCGCTAGTTCCCCCATTTTAAGCGAAGTTAGCCTAAATAAGTCAGGAGTTAGGCAAAATTAGCCTCAAAGAAGAGGAGCCAAAAGGGCTTCCAGTCGGTCTTCTTTGAGCCCCCCGAGGGTCTGACTCGCGAGCCGGCCAGCCCGGTCGATTACCAACGTATAGGGCAGGACCCCGGATCGGTTACCGGTCGATCGCATGAGCTCCATCGTTTCGAGGCCGCCCAGCAGGACCGGATAGTTCATGCCGAATTCGCGCTGAAAAGCGGAGACAGGCTCACGCCGATCGATGGCGATGCCCACGAACTGGAGGCCCCGCGCGCCGTAGCGATTTTGCATTCGTATGAAAACAGGGATCTCTTCCCGGCAAGGCGCGCACCACGTCGCCCAGAAGTTGACCACCACAACGCGCCCGCGCCACTGCTCAAGGGTCTCCGTGCTCCCTGAGAGATTCACAAAGCGGGCGGCGAACACCGCGTCCGCCCGGCCGCGCGCGTTGCTCTGGTCAGCATCCGCCGAGACCCACAATCGCCGCACCGCGTAGCCGCCGGCCGCCGAGGCGGCCGCCACCAGCGCGACAAGCCCGATAACGCCGCGGCGGGTCACCGGAAGGCGAGCACCTGGTCAAGCACCGCGGCGAATTCCTTCGCCGGCTGGAACCCGATTACCCGCAGCCCCTCGATTTCGCGCCCGCTCCGATCAAAGAAGATGATCCCGGGCGGGCCGAAGAGACGAAAGCGTTTTAGCAGCGCGAGGTGCTCTGGCGTGCCGACAGTGACATCCGCCTGCAGGAGAAGCATCTGGTCCATTCGCGCCTGCACACCTGCGTCGCTGAAGGTGTATCGCTCCATTTCCTTGCATGACACGCACCAGTCTGCATAGAAATCGAGCATCACCGGCCGGCCGCCGGCGGCCTGGATGCGGCCGTCCAGCTCGGAGACGCTACCGACGCGCTCGAAGCTCGGCGCAGCCGCCTCGCTCGCCCCCACTCGCAGTCCGGACAGCGGCTGAAGCACGTCGCGGCCGCCCGAGAGCGCGCCAATCAGGAACGCGATGCCCGCCACCAATGCGATGATGCCGACGCCCTTGCTGAACTTCTGGAAACCGTGCGCGTGGACCGGAAGAGGATCGATCGCGCGCAGGTAGATCGCCGTCACGATCAGCAGAACACCCCATGCGAGAAGATGCACTGCTGCAGGAATAAATGGGGAGACAAGGAAGATCGCGACACCGAGTAGCAGCACGCCAAAGAAGCGCTTCACGGTCTCCATCCAGGGTCCCGCCTTGGGCAGCAATGCGCCCGCGGATGCGCCGACCGCCAGCAGCGGCACCCCCATCCCGAGCGCCATCGCGAACAGCGCGGAACCGCCCAGCACGACATCGTGGCTCTGGCTTATGTAGAGCAGCGCTCCCGCCAGGGGCGCCGCCACACATGGGCCGACAATGAGCGCCGAGAACACACCGATCAGGAACACCCCTGCGGCATGCCCGCCCTTGATGCGCCCGCTCGCCTCGGCGAGCTTTGATTGCAGGGCAACCGGCAACTGCAGCTCGTAGAGCCCGAACATCGCCAGCGCGAGCGCCACGAATACGGCGGCAAAGCCGCCCACGACCCATGGATTCTGCAGCACCGCCGAGAGCATTGCGCCTGACAATCCGGCCGCCACGCCTGCAATGGCATAGGTCACGGCCATCCCGAGCACATAGGCCGAGGCCAGCAGGAATCCGCGCATCTTTGTGATGTGGGCACCGCCGCCCACGATGACGCCGGAAAGAATCGGCACCATCGGCAGCACACAGGGCGTGAACGACAACAGCAAGCCGAAGCCGAAGAAGCTCGCGACGACCAACCAAAAACCGCTGGCAAAAAGCGTCGCGACTGTCGCATCGCTTACCGGCGGCTGCGCACCAAAAAGCTGCGCCGTTGCGCCACCTTGAGGCGGGACAGCGGCGAGCGATGCCAGCATGAGCTCCGCTTTCTGATCCTGCGGGACGTAGCACACGCCCACGTCGGCACAGCCCTGCGATGTTGCCGTAAGCGTCAGCGCGGTAAGGCCCGTGCCCTCCACCTCGAAAGGCACGATGATCGTGAGATCGCCTCGGTGGGTCTCTACCTCGCCGAAAAACTCGTCGCGCTTGCGCTTTCCGGGCGGAATCTGGGCCGCCCCGAGCTTGACTTCGGCGGGCACCGCGGAGAAGCGAAACTTGTCGTGATAGAGGTAGTAGCCCGGCGCGATCCGGTAGGTCACCTCGATGGTGCGAGGGTCCTGCAGGCGAGCCGAGAACCGGAACGCCTTCTCGGGCTCGAGCAGCTCGGGCTCCGCCGCATGGCCAAAGGAGCTGACCGCCAGGAGAAGAACCAGAAGGAGGCGCATCGCAGTCAACTCCATGGTCTCAGCCAATGGAAATGGTCGTTTCCGCGCCCACCCAGTCGAGATAGTCGGCAAGCCCGCAACCGACTGGGACAGCGATGATTTCCGGAAGTTCGTAGGGGTGAAGCTCGCTGATGGCGGCTTCGACCTCGGGATAAAGCGCGGCGCGCGTCTTGATCAGCACAGGGACCTCGGTCGCATTCTCGACCTTACCTTCCCAGCGGTAGACCGAGGTGCACTCCGCAAGCACGTTCACGCACGCCGCAAGGCGGCGTGCGAGCAGCTCCTCGGCGAGCTGCAGCGCGGCCGCGCGGTCCGGAAGAGTCGTGAGTACAACGAGTGCCTCAGGCATGGGGTCAACCGCGCGACGGCCGATCCGCGCGCGCTGCCGCAATGCCGTGGCGCACGGTGGGATATCGCAGCTTCATGCGCAGTTCGTTCTTGAGCCGGCGGTTGGTGAGGCGCCGTGACTCGTTCATGAACGAAAGCAGCCGCGCGGACAGCACGCTCTCCGCCTCCGCGCGTGTCACGCGGGGTGGGTGCGGCAGGCCGAAGTGCTCGGCGACGAGGTCGAAGTAGTCGCCCATCCGGATCGGCGCGTCGTCCGACGCGTTGTACATGCGGCCGCCCCCGCCGCGGTAGAGGGCCGCCATGACGATGCGCGCCAGGTCGTCCGCATGCACATGGTTGACGAAAGCGTCCTCCGCGGGCGCCAGCGCGGGTGTTCCGCGCTCGATTCGCGCCACTGGCAGCCGGTCCGCCGCGTAAATGCCGGGAACGCGAAGGATGACGACACGCACGCCGCTGCGCCTGCCCCACTCGCGCAGCTGCCCTTCCGCGTCCGCGCGGCGGCGCGCCCGTTCGGTGCCAGGACGCGGCGTTCGTGTTTCGGCGACCAGCTCCCCGCGGCAGTCGCCGTACACCCCGCTCGTGCTAATGTAGACGAACTGCTGTGGTAGACTCGAGCCCTTTGCAAGTGCCGCGATCAGATGAGCCGTGCGTGTATCGCGCGCGCCACGGTCCGGCGGCGGCGCGAGGTGCACCACGTCGTGGGCGAGGCCGGCGAGCGCTCCGAGCGTGTCAGGCACATCGAGATCTCCCCGGACAGCCGTCACACCGAGCGAGCGCAGCGGAGCCAGGTGTTGCGGCGTCCGCGACAGGGCATAAATGCGGTAGCGCCCCTGCAGCAGCGGTATCAGCCGCCTCGCAATATCGCCACAACCGACAATGAGCAGGCGTTTCATAGCGGAATTTTAGCCGAAAGCCGGGCCGCCCGTTCCGGGCCGAAACCGGCACACCCGTCGAGCATGCCACATCAGGTCACGATAAAACCCAGCGACCACGTTTTTAGCGTCAATGATGGCGAAACCGTGCTGGATGCGGCGCTACGCGGCGGCTTGATCATCTCCTACGGCTGCCGCAACGGCGCCTGCGGGTCGTGCAAGGGCAAGCTTCTGGAAGGCACGATCGACTACGGCCATTACCAGGAGCACGCCCTGCCCGATACCGAAAAGCAGGCTGGCCTGGCGCTTTTCTGCCAGGCGCGCCCGCTGACCGATCTCGTGATCTTGACGCGGGAAGTGGCAGGCGTGACGGGCATCGAGATCCGGAAACTGCCGGCGCGCGTGCACAAAATGGAGCGCCTCGCGCCAGACGTCATGGGGCTGCACCTCAGGCTGCCGGCGAACGACCGTCTCCAGTTTCTTGCCGGCCAATACATCGATCTTCTGCTGCCGGGCAACACGCGCCGCAGCTTCTCGATGGCAAACGCACCGCATGACGATGCCTTCCTGCAGCTGCACGTGAGAAACTACGGCGGCTCGTTCAGCGGGCATGTCTTCAGCAAGATGAAGGAACGGGACATTCTGCGCTTCGAGGGGCCCTTCGGCACCTTCTTCCTGCGCGAGGACAGCGACAAACCCATCATACTTCTCGCGAGCGGGACGGGGTTTGCGCCGATAAAAGCCATGGTGGAGCACGCGCTGCACAAGCGGCTGCAGCGGCCAATCACACTGTACTGGGGCTGCCGCGCCCGCGCCGATCTCTATCTCCACGAGCTGGCAGAGCGCTGGCAGCGGGAGCACGGCATCCGCTATGTTCCAGTGCTCTCCGAAGCGCAACCCGGAGACCATTGGACCGGCCGGGGCGGCCTAGTCCATCACGCGGTGATGGAAGATTTCCCGGATTTGTCGGGGTTCCAGGTCTATGCCTGCGGTTCTCCGGTGATGGTAGAAGCCGCGCACCGGGACCTGACGACGACGTGCGGGCTGCCCGAGGACGAGTTCTATTCGGATTCGTTCACGCCCTCCGCGCCGGAAGCCGGCCCGGCCTGACCCTTCGGGCGCGAGCAGAGCAAACCACAAACATCAGGCCACTGAGTCATTCCACTCGCCGTCCGCCGCTTTCGGGTTACGGGTCACCGGTCACCGGTCACCGGTGACCGATTTTAGAGCGGTATACGGCGGTGCCCGCCGGTGACCGCCTTGAGCTGAGAGAGCGCAAGGTCAAGGCTCTTGCGTTGATGGTTCCGCGCGACCTCCGTGTTGCCAAGCGTCTCATGCAGGCGGGCCAGCGCGAGATGAGCCGAGTAGGTTGGATCAACCGCAATGCTCGCCTCGAGATAGCTCTGTGCCTTCCCCCACAGTTGCTGCGTGCCGCACAGCCTGCCCAATGTCAGCAGCAGCGCAGCGTCGCGTGGGTAAGACTTGAGCCAGCCCTCCGCCCGCTCGATGCGCCGTAATGTGTCACCGCCGTCGCACTCGGCGTAGAGCGCAACAAGGTCGCTGTCCCAGTTCGACTCAAGCGCCTCCTCGATGATGCGGTGTGCCTGCACGCACCCGCCGAGCGCGATGAAGCAGTGCGCGGCCGCGGCCGCGACCTCTTTGTCGGCGCGCTCTTTCGCCGGCATCTTGTGCCAGGCTTCTTCCAGCGCCGCAATGTCGAGTGCCTTGCGCCTTAGATTCTCAATCAGCGCAACGCGGCGGATCTGCGCCGCCTGATCTGCGTCGAACACCTTGCGCCGCTGCAGCTCGTTCACCAGCACGAGCATCTGATCCCAGTTGCGCAGCGCCTCTTGTGCTTTCAACTCGAGCCGGAGTGCCGCCGTATGCGGGCGCGCCAGTCGCCGCAGCGCCTCGAGCGCCTCCTCGAAGCGGTGCTGCCCGAGCAGCAGCTCGGCCAGCGTGACCACCCGCATCGGTTCGTCCGCGCCCGCGGCGGCCGCACGCGCAAGGTAGTCATCGCGCCGGTCGTAAGCGCGCAGACCATGGGCCGCGCGTGCGGCAACGACTGCGCTGAGACCCGGCTGCTCCCCCATTTCGAGGGCGCGCTGCGCCGCTTTCTCGGCGCGCGCATAGCGACCTGCCAGATACTCTTGCAGCGCGCTGGCGAATATCGCGCGCGCCTTCCGGCGCCGGCGCGCTGCCCGATACTCGCGGACCTGGCGCGGCAAGTGCAACGTGGCGGCGACCATACGTACGACGAAATAAAAACCGAGGAACGATGCGGCAAGCAATAGCAGAAGGAGGTTGAGCGAGAGCTCGATGCGATACGGCGGGGAAACAAACAGGACATAGCCGGCACTATGGCGCGCGAGCAGCGTCAGGCCGACCGCGATGGCAACGATCGTCACGATCCAGATCAGTGCCCGCAGCACGAGTCTGCCTCCGGATTTTGAAGAACGACCCCTGGCTGCCCGGTCACACGACTGAACACCGGCCGCGATGCATCAGCGAGCCGCACACAGCGGGTAGGCGGGTAGCAGGCGCCAATGGTTTGTCCGATCACGGTCTGCCGGTCACTGATTACGGCTTCTCGGCGGTGCTCGCCTGCCCGCGGCCATAGCTGCGGATCGCCTCAAGCGAGGCCGAAATGTCCGCGACCTCAGCGCTGAGTTCCGCCGCGTGCAGGCTCGACAGCGTTTCGACGGCGCGAGCAACCGCGGCGTTGCGCACATCGTAGTATCGTTGCATCCAGTCGCGCGCTGCTCCGATGTCGGCCTTATAGGCCTGCGTGTTGCGCGAGAGCAGCGCAAGCCGCGCCGCGAGAAGGCGCAGCTTGAGATTCTCGCGCAGGAAAAACGCCTGCGAAGGCGCCAGTAAAGGTGTTTCGGGACGGTCCATGCGCTGGACCCGCACGAGCTGCTTCAACTCTTGCCAGGTCTCGCGCAACAGCCGCTTCCACAGCGGCTGCTCTGCGCCCCCGAGGTCGGACCGCGCCCCGGGCTGCGGCCGCACGTCCATGGCGAGGGGCAGCTTGTCCACGCCGGCGAGCAGTTCATCGATCTGCACGGTTAGTCCGGCGGTGTCCACCGCGGCGAGCCCTCGCAGCCGGGCGCGGTCGGCGCTGATCGCCTTGCGCACGTCGTTCAACTGCGGCCGCGCCAAGCGGCCGAGCTTTTCGTCCGCTGTCCTCAGCGCGGTAAGCGCCGCCGTGGCATTGCCTGTGAGTTGCAGCTGCTGGTTCGCGATGACGAGTGACTGCTCGATTTCTGCGATCGCCACGTCGCCGCGGTTTCGGGAGATATCCTGGAGCAAGGTTTCCAGCGCAGCGAGCCGAGCCTGGATCTGCACGAGCTGGCCTTCTAGCGCGCCCACCCTGCCCTGGACCGCGGATACCGCTGCGCGTGCCTGTTCCGCAACGCGGCGGTCCTCGAGCACCTTCGCATCCGCGTCAGCCAGTTTCTGCGCCAGCTCCTTGCGCATGGCACTGGTTTCGATGCGGCCCTGATACCAGTACCAGCCGACCAAGCCTGCGCCGACAGCGATAAACAGCAACGCCAGCCCTGCGCCGCGCCACCAGGGCGTGCGTGCAGGCGTGGCGGCCGGCTCTGCCGCGGCCTCGTCTGATACGGCCTCAGCAGCTTCCTGCTCGGGCACCGGCACAGGCCCTGCTTCCGGCTGCGTTTTCTCCTGCGGGGATTCGCTCATGCGACGTGATGGGCTGGCTCAGCCGATAGTATGGAGGGTCGTTCGCGGCGCCGCAACACTCGAAACCGCGTTGGCTGACCCGAGACCATTACCCGGTACTACCGAGCGGGGGCCGAAACCCTCGGGCGAACGGGACATCGCAGGCACATCAGCCCGATCGCTTGCCTCGGGGGCTCGCGGTGGCGAAGTGTTCTATCAGCGCGCTCAGCAAGCCCTCGTCGGCCGGCGCCGTGACGATCACGCGCGTGAGCCCCAGCTCGTGCGCGACCTCGGCGATGCGCGGATGCGGCACGAACACCGCTGTCTTGCGCAACCATTGACGCCCGAGGACGCCGATCATCTCATAGAGGTTGCGCAGCCCTTCGCTGCTGGTCACCGTGATCGCGTCGAGCTCGTTGCGCGCCCACGCTTTTAGCAATGGCGCCGCGTCCAGATTGGGCATGCCGCGGCGATAGCATTCCGCGTATTCCACGGTTGCGCCGCGCAGCTTCAACGTATCGCCGAGCAGCTCGCGCCCGCCATCGCCCCGAAAGATCACGACACGCTTGCCTCTCATCTCCTGGAGCTCGGGCAGCTCAAGCAGCGCCTCGCTATCAAAGCGCGGCGATGGCGCGATTGCGTTGGTCACCCCGAAGCGCGCAAGCTCCTTCACGCCGCCACGGCCAATCGCGGCGCAAATCAGCGCGGGAGGCAGCGTGCCGTGCGCTGTAATCAAGTTCATCGCCTTGTTTACGGCGTTCGGGCTAATGAATATGGCGAGGTCGAATTCGTCCAGGCGCACGATGATGTCCCGCAGCGGCTTGAGATCTTCCACGTCGCGGATTTCCAGCACCGGAAACAGCGTTGCGGCGCCTCCCGCAGCTCGGATCATCTCGGCCAACTCCCGGGCCTGGTGCGCCGGACGAGTGACCACGATGTTTTTCCCCGTGAGCGGGCGATCCTTCATGGGCGTTCATCGCCAGCTTGCTTTTCCAGCTCGGCGAGGATGGCGCCGGCGCCACGGGATCTGAGCTCGTCGGCAAGTGCAGTTCCGAGCGCCTCCGCATCCTCCGCGCCCGCGGCACGCTCTCCGGCGATCAACCGGCTTCCATCCGGGGCCCCGACGAATGCGCGCAGGCGCAACTGCGGGCCGCTGAGTTGGGCATAGGCTCCAAGCGGCACGTTGCAGCTGCCTGAAAGCGCGCGTGACAGCGCCCGCTCCGCTGTCACGCATAGCATCGTGTCGCGGTGGCTCAGGGGCTCCAGCAGCTTGAGGAGATCAGTTCGCTCCGCGCGGCATTCGAGGCCGAGCGCGCCCTGCCCCGGCGCAGGCAGACTCTCCTCGGGTTCGAGCAAGGCGGTTACCCGCTGCTCGAGACCGAGGCGCCGGAGTCCCGCTGCGGCAAGCAGGATCGCATCGAAGGCGCCTTCGTCCAGCTTGCGCAGGCGGGTGCTCACGTTGCCGCGCAACGGCTTCACGGCAAGACCGGGGTGGGAGGCGCGCACCTGGCATTCGCGGCGCAGGCTGGATGTGCCGACCCGCGCGCCCGCGGGCAGCGCGGCAAGCCCCGTGTAGCGGCCAGACACGAAAGCATCACGGGGGTCCTCGCGTTCCATGACCGCGGCCAGCGCGAAGCCCGGGGGCAATTGCATCGGGACGTCCTTCATGGAGTGCACGGCGAGGTCGGCCCGACCGCTCGCGAGCGCGTCCTCCAGCTCCTTGATGAACAGGCCCTTGCCCCCAATCTTGGCGAGCGAGACATCGAGCCGGCGGTCACCCTCCGTTGTCAGGCCAAGCACCGTAATTTCAGTGCGCGGGTATAATCCGGCCAGCAGCGACTGGACATGACGCGCCTGCCACATTGCAAGCGCGCTTTCGCGCGACGCGATGACGAGGCGCCGCGGCGCTGCCCCGGCGACATTACTGCTCAACACCTACCTCGCTGAATGCTTTCAAACCGTTCCCTGCGACGCCTGCTGGTCGCGGCGATTCTAGCATGCGCGGCAACCGCCTTCTCGGCGCAAAGCACGGGGCATTTGCCGCGGGCCGACGATTTCGAGATGCTGGCCAAGGAAGCACGAGCGCGGCGCGTGCCGGTCATGATCGCCTTCGTTCGGGAATCCTGCCCCTATTGCGCGATCGCCAAGCGCGATTTTCTCGTTCCAATGCACCGCGACGCCAAGCTGCAAGACCGCGTCATCATCCGCGAAGTGGACATCGACCGGCACGCCGAATTGCGCGACTTCAGCGGCAAGGCAATTTCTCCGGTGGAGTTCTCGCGGCATTATCGCGTCAAGCGCGTTCCCACGATCGTCGTGGTGGGCTACCGCGGCGAACAGCTGGCGCCGCCCGTCGTCGGGCTTCTAGTGGAGGATTTCTACGGCTTCTACCTAGAGCAAGCCGTTGAGACAGGGCTGAAAAAGCTGCGTGCAGCGCCGGATCAGCGGCGCTCGGGCGCCGCCTCGCGTTGACGTCGCTCCACCGCTTTCCGGTAGCCCGCCAGCTCAAAGGACACGAACAAAAGACTCTCGCCGCTGTACGCAGCAATTGTAGAATCGGCGTTGCGCCAATGGTAAGACGCAAAGGCGCCAGTCGTCGCCGCCCTGGTCTCCCTCGGCGCGCCGTGTTCCTGGCGCAGCGCCGCCATAACCGATTCGATCTCCGCGATGTCCGCGGTAATCGAGAACTGTTGCAGGACCCCGTCAAGGAATTGCAGGCGGATCTCGCGAGTTGGCGTGTCGCCCACCTTCTCGTCGTGCGACACGCAGGCGACCTCGGCATAAGGGTCTTCGCGCCGCATGCAGCCATAGCCGCGCCGGCCGAGATCGGGCCTGGCCGCCTTCGCTGCAAGCTGCCGGTCCAGCGCGGCGTGAATGTCACGGAAGTCGAGCGCGCGCGCGAGCTCGTCGAACGATGCGCCAAGATGGATGTTTCCGAAGCCATACGGGTCCGCCGCTGCCACCGCCGAAACCCCGAATGCCAGAGCGATTGCGGCGCCGAGCCGGCGCAGCTTCCGGTGCGTCGTGATTTGTGGTTCGTGATGGGACTTCAGGTGCACTTCCGGTGCGTCCGCGCGGGTCCGGTCACGGGCAGCGGTCGCGGGTCACGACCCTCATCCACTCAGCGGAAGAACTCCCGCATCACATGCTGCTGGCGCCGGCTCACCGGGAGTTTTTCCTCGATGCCATTTAGCACCACCACCCAGCGCGCTTCGCCGTTCTCGGCCGCGCGCTCAAAGCCGCGAATGGCACCGCGCGCAACAAGGCAGTTGCGATGCACTCGCACGAATCGTTCCCCGTACTCCTCCTCGAGCCTGCTCAGTGATTCCTCGATCAGGTGCTCGCCCCTGGCGGTGCGCACAGTCACGTACTTCAGCTCGGCCTTCAGGTACACAATGTCCCCGATCGGGATGAGCTCGATTTTGCCCCGCTCCTGCGCGCTCAGGTGCGCGCGCGGCGCGCGCTGCAGCTCGCGGAGCGCCTCCGGCCGTAGCGGGCGAGCGGTTCGTACCCGGGCCAGCGCCTCCTTTAGGCGCGCCGCGCGAATCGGCTTGAGCAGGTAGTCGACCGCGTTCACCTCGAATGCCTTCAGCGCATACGCATCGTAGGCGGTGGCAAAAATCACCGCTGGAGGCCGGTCCAGCTTCAGCAGGTGCTGTGCAAGTTCGATGCCGTCCATCTCAGGCATGCGCACATCCAGCAGAACGACGTCGCAGGGCACTCGCTCCAGCAGTTCGAGCGCGGCGCGCCCGCTTGCCGCTTCGCCGGCGATCTCGAGCGGGAACTCTTGCGCGCAATCAGCGAGCACATCGTGCATGCGGGAGCGTGCCGGCGCCTCGTCGTCCACAATCAGCACGCATAGCGGTTTGGGAGCGTCACTCATGGCTCACGACTCACTCATCACGAATCACCACCTTTGACGTAGGGCATGGCAATGTGCACCTGATAGGTATCATCGCCGACGCGTGTATCGAGTGTCGCCTCGGCGTCGAAGTGCAGCTGCAGGCGCTCGCGGATATTGGCAAGCGCCATTTTGTTGCCGGCGTGATGCCCGCCATCGTGGCGATACGGGTTGCGCAGAACCGCGTGCACCTGCCCGCGGGCGCCATAGATGTCAATGCTGACCACACCGGGCTCGACCCGCGGCTCGATGCCGTGGTAGACGGCGTTCTCCAGCAGCGGCTGGAGCACCAGCGGGGGCACCAGCGCATCGGCCGGCATTTTATCGATATGCCACTCGATCTGGAGCCGCTCGCCCAGGCGCAACTGCTCGAGCTCGAGGTATTGCCGGCACAGGTCCACCTCGCGAGCCAGCGGCGACAGGCTGCGATTGTCGGCCATCAGCACGCGGAAGAGGTCGGCCATGTCCTCGAGCGCAGCCTCGGCCCGCTTCGGGTTCTGGCGAATGAGCGAAAGCACCGCGTTGATGCTGTTGAACAGAAAGTGCGGCCGGATGCGCGCCTGCAGCGCCTGAAGCCGCGCCTCGGTGAAGGCCGGCGACAGGGCACGCCCCCGCAGGTCGAAATACACCAGAAGCGCGCCCGTCGCCAATGCGACCAGCGCCCAGTAACGCATCAGCGGCGCAGGCTTGTCCGCGAGCAGGGGCTGGCCAAAAGTGTAGAGCAGCGTGGTCAGCACGAGCTCGATGGCAAGTACCGCGAGCACGCCAAGGTAATAGGGCAGACGCTTCAACAAGTCATTCAGCGCGACAAGCGCAACCACGCTGAGGATCAGCAGTGGCTGCACGACCGCAGAAAGCTCCAGCAGGACGTTCCAGAGCTGGCGCAGGTCGCTCGTCTGCACGATCGCCGCAGCCAGCGCCATCACGTTGACGATGACGACGATACGCAGGGCGATACCGAGATTGCGGAAGTTCGGCAAGGCGCCTGAGTAGGCGTTTTGATTTATACTTCTCGCCATGCGCTATCTGAACGATGACACCTTGAGCGTTTCCCTGCCGCCATCAGTGCGCCCTGTCCGTATTTGAAAGGCCTGTTGCGCTGCCGCGCAGCGCGCGCTTGAAGCCCATCGAGACTCCCCAGAACGCTGTAGATTCTAACAGCCAGCATGTCCGCAAACGACAAACCCCACAACAAGCCGTGGTCGGGCCGGTTCTCCGAGCCGGCGACCGAGCTCGTGCAGCGTTTCACAGCTTCCGTTTCCTTTGACCAGCGGCTTGCCGAGTATGACATCGAGGGCTCGCTCGCCCACGCGCGGATGCTGAGGGCAGTTGGCGTGATCGGCAAGGACGATCTTGCCGAAATCGAGAAGGGGCTCGCGCAGATCCGCACGGAGATCCAGTCCGGCGCGTTCCCCTGGTCCGAGGCGCACGAGGACGTCCACTTCAATATCGAGCGTCGGCTGATCGAGCTCGCCGGCGAGCCGGGCAAGCGGCTTCACACCGCCCGCTCGCGCAACGACCAGGTGGCTACCGACGTGCGGCTTTTTGTGCGCGCGGCGATCGACGATTCGCTCGGGCTCATCAAAGGCCTGCAGCGCGCGCTGCTCGACCTGGCCGATGCGCACACCGAGACGGTGATGCCGGGGTTCACCCACATGCAGGTGGCGCAGCCTGTTTCGTTTGCGCATCACCTCATGGCCTATTTCGAGATGTTCTCGCGGGACGCGCAGCGGCTCAGCGACTGCCGCAAGCGCGTGAACCGCCTGCCGCTCGGGGCCGCCGCGCTGGCCGGCAGCTCGTTCCCCATCGATCGCCAGGCCGTCGCAAAAGAGCTGGGTTTCGATGGCGTCTGCGAGAACTCGATCGATGCCGTCTCCGATCGCGATTTTGCGATCGAGTTCTGCGCCAGTGCGGCGCTTATCGCTATGCACCTTTCGCGCTTTTGCGAGGAACTCATTCTGTGGACGAATCCCCGTTTTGGTTTCGTCGAGCTTGCCGATCGCTTCTGCACCGGCTCTTCCATCATGCCGCAAAAAAAGAATCCCGACGTGGCCGAGTTGATCCGCGGCAAGACGGGGCGCGTAAACGGCCACCTCGTCGCGCTGCTGACGCTCATGAAGGCACAGCCGCTCGCCTACAATCGCGACAACCAGGAGGACAAGGAGCCGCTCTTCGATGCGGTCGACACCTTGACCATGTGCCTCGCGGTCTTCTCGCAGCTGCTGTCGGGCATCGAGGTGAATCGCGAGGCGATGGCAAATGCCGCGCGTCAGGGGCACGCGACTGCCACCGATCTCGCAGAGTACCTGGTTCGCAAGGGGATGCCGTTCCGCGAGGCACACGAGGCGGTTTCACAGGCAGTGCGCTTCGCGGAAGGCCGTGGCTGCGAGCTCGCAGAACTGAAACTCGCCGAGCTGCAAAAATTCGCGCCGGCCGCCGGCAAGGACGTTTTTGCGGCGTTGACCCTCGAGGGCTCGCTCAAATCGCGCACCCACATCGGCGGGACGGCGCCCGCTCGCGTCAAAGCAGCGATCGTGAAAGCGCGCAAAACGCTTGGCTAGAATATAGCCGTTGATGAACGCCGATAGGAATCTGCCCTAGATTCGATTTAGAAACCGTTTCGGTTCGGATCTTCGGTTGTACATCGGCGTGCATCGGCGGTTTCATTCAGGCTCTTGACCCATGGATCCCTGGCGCGACATCGAGGCGGCGATCCGCGAGGCATCGGGCGAACCCTTCGCGATCGAATCCCGTGACGGTGTGGGGGGCGGCTGCATCAATGAGAGCTACGTCGTCCGCGGCCAGGGGCTTGCCTTCTTCGTCAAGCTGAACGCCTCGGACCGGCTATCGATGTTCGAGGCCGAAGCGGACGGTCTCAATGAGATCGCGCGCTCGAACACCGTGCGCGTCCCGCGCCCGCTTTGCCACGGCACCGGCGCGGGCGCCAGCTGGCTCGTGCTCGAGCATATCGAGCTGGGTTGTCCCAGCAGCCGCGGCATGGAGGAGCTTGGCCGCAGGCTCGCCGCGATGCACCGCGTCACGGCGGCGCGCGCCGGCTGGCACCGCGACAACACGATCGGCGCCACACCCCAGATCAACACACCAAGCGCAGACTGGATCGCGTTCTGGCGCGAGCACCGGCTGGGCTTTCAGCTGCGGCTCGCCCGCGAGAACGGCCACCGCGGCCGCCTGCTGGCGCAAGGTGAGCAGCTGCTCGAGCGGCTGCCGGCCTTCTTTTCCGGCCATGCGCCGCCCCCGTCATTGCTGCACGGCGACCTGTGGTCGGGTAATGCCGCTTTCATGCAGGATGGCCCGCCGGTCATCTTCGATCCTGCGGTTTATTACGGGGACCGCGAGGCCGACATTGCGATGACCGAGCTATTCGGGGGCTTTTCAACGGATTTCTACCGCGCGTACGACGAGGCCAATGCACTGGACGCGGGCTACGCGACGCGCAGGCAGCTCTACAATCTATATCACGTGCTCAACCACCTCAATCTGTTCGGTGGCGGCTATCGCGCTCAGGCCGAGCGCATGATCGACGAGTTGCTCGCCGAGACGTAAGAAGCAGCACGCAGTGCTCCCCTCGCCTCTCGCGTCTCGCGTCTCCTCACTCATCATTCATCATTCAAAATTCGTAACCGGCCGCCGGTCACGACTTCGGGGGCGGCGCGCTCGAGCCACGCACGACCAGCTCGACCGGCAGCTCCACGCACGGCTCGAACGGCTCACCCGCAAGCCGCGCGATGAGATGCTGCGCCGCATAGGCCCCCAGTTCCGCTGTCGGAAAATGCACCGTGGTCAGTCCCGGCGTAATGGCCGCCGCAATCTCCATGTCGTCGAAACCGGTGAGGGAGAGGTCACCCGGCACAGCCAGACCGAGTGCGTGGCATTCGGCGAGCGCCCCGATGGCCAGGACGTCGTTGCCGCAAATCACGGCGGTTGGCCGTGGCGCTGCCTCCAGCAGCTCGCGCATGCCCTCGCGCCCGCCGCTTAGCGTATAGGGTTTCTCGACGAAGCGGCCCGGCCCCAGACGCAGGCCGTGAGCCGCAAGCGCTTCCCGCACCCCTTCGACCCGATCGCGCGCGCGCTCGTTGCCCGCCATGATCCCGGAGACCATGGCGAATTCATGGTGGCCGAGTTCGAGCAGGTGGCGCGCCATGCGGATGGCCGCTGCGCGGCTGTCGAATCCGATGCATGGATGCCGCCCGCTGGCATCGAGCGCCCACGTGAGCACGTAGGGAACCTGGTGGGTATGGATCATGCGGAACACGCTGGGGTGATGAGAGGTGCCGAGCAGCACCAGCCCGTCGACACCGCGTTCGATTAGCGCCTGCGTGACACGGGCCTCCACCTCGGCATCAAATTCGTGGCTTGCGACGAGCAGCGTGTAGCCCGCGTCATCGAGTGTCTTCTGCAGTGCATGCGTAGTGTTGGCGAAGATCGCGTTGTCGAGCGTCGGGATCACCGCCCCGATCGTGCGCGTTCTCCGCGAGGCCAGCGCGCGCGCCGCGCCGTGAGCGACATATCCGAGCTCCTGCACGGCCTGGCGAATCCGCGCGGCAGTGGCGGGTTTCACCTTGTCGGGCCGCGTCAGGGCGCGCGAGACCGTGGCCGTCGAGACCCTGGCAAGCCGCGCCACGTCGGCAAGCTTGGCGGCTTTGTGCTGCGAACTCGATTTCAAACGGATAGCCTCTTGGGAAGCCGCAAAAGCCTAGCAACTTGATTGCCGCCGTGCAAGCGCTTTCATTCCAGCGAGGATTTCCGCTGATCAACCGTTGAACTGCTACACTCGGGCGGCGGTCGCCGCGGCGCCCGCGCCAGCAACCGACACGACGCCCACCTTGACCACACCGCGCGCGATTCCTCAGCCCTGGGCGCTCGGTCTCCTCTTTGCGGTTTTCACGCTCTCGGGATTTGCCGGGCTCATCTACGAATCCATCTGGAGCCACTACCTCAAGCTCTTCCTCGGTCACGCCGGCTATGCGCAGACGCTGGTGCTCGCGATCTTCATGGGCGGGATGGCTGGCGGCGCCGGGCTTGCGGGTCGCTACTCGCGCAACTGGCGAAATCTGCTGCTCGGCTACGCCCTGGTCGAGGCAGTGGTCGGGATTTTCGCCCTCGCGTTCCATCCCGTCTTCATCGCCGCAACCACCGCAGCATTCGAACGCTTTCTTCCGGCGCTCGGAACGCCGGCGGCGGCAGCGCTGGTGAAGTGGCTGCTGGGAGCGGCACTCATCCTGCCGCAGTCGGTTCTGCTTGGGATGACGTTCCCCCTGATGAGCGCGGGCCTCATCCGGCGTTATCCTGGCGCGCCGGGGTTTGCGCTCTCGATGCTGTATTTCACCAACAGCCTCGGTGCCAGTGTGGGCGTGCTCGTGGCCGGTTTCGTCCTGATCGATCGCTTCGGACTGCCGGGCACGGTCCAGTTCGCCGGCATGATGAATCTGGCGCTCGCCGCGGCGATGGTCCTGCTCGCGCGGGGCGCGGCACCGGAAGCCGCGCCCATTCGCCCGGCGCCCACGGCCCGACGAGAGCCGGCGTATTTTTATCTTCTGCTCGCGGTGGCTGCGCTGACCGGGGCCGCCTCGTTCATCTACGAGATCGCCTGGATCCGCATGCTCACGCTCGTGCTGGGCAGTGCCACGCACTCGTTCGAGCTCATGCTGTCAGCCTTCATATTGGGGCTCGCCTGCGGCGGGCTGTGGATCCGCCGTCGCATCGACCGCCTCTCCGAGCCGCGGCGTTTCCTCGGCTACGTGCAGGTGACGATGGGGCTCGCCGCGATCGCGACGCTGCCTCTTTACGGCCAGACATTCGGGCTCATGCAGTGGACGCTCAAGGCAGTGGAGCGCAGCGACAGCGGCTACGCTCTGTTCCACGTCGTGAGCCACGCGCTGTCTCTCGCCGTCATGTTCCCAGCAGCGTTCTGCGCCGGCATGACGCTGCCGCTCATCACCTACGCGCTGCTCAGACGCGGCCATGGCGAGCGCGCCATCGGTGCGGTCTATGCCGCCAATACCTTCGGGGCCATTGTCGGCGTCACGCTCGCGGCGCATGCCGGGCTTCCTTGGCTCGGGCTCAAGGGCACGGTACTGGCGGGCGCCGCCATCGACATCGGGCTGGGTCTCGCGCTGCTGTGGACGGCGGCAGCCGAGCCGCGCCGCTTCGCGGTGGCGGCGAGCGCCGCCACCGCGGTCTTCGTGCTGGCGCTCGGCGCTTTGCGCCTCGATGCCTACAAGATGATGTCGGGAGTCTACCGATACGGCGAGATCTACAGCGCCGGTGACTCGAGCATCCTGTATTACAAGGACGGCCGTACCGCCTCGGTCAGCCTCGTGGATTTCTCCGAGGGCCGCTCGATCCGCACCAACGGCAAGTCCGACGGCGGCGTCAATATGCTCGGGGGGCGGCTGATCGACGAGACCACCATGACGCTCACGGGTGCGCTGCCGCTCTCGATCAAGCCTGAGGCACGCCATGTTGCGGTAATCGGCATCGGCACCGGCATCACCACGCACACGCTACTGGGCAGCCTGAGGATCGAGTCCGTGGACACGATCGAAATCGAGCCCGCGATGGTCGAGGCCTCGAGGGGGTTCGCGCCGCGCAATGCCGCTGCGTTCAATGATTCGCGCAGCCGCATCCACATCGACGACGCGAAAACATTCTTCAGCACACATAACCGCCGCTATGACGTGATCGTCTCGGAGCCCTCGAACCCCTGGGTCAGCGGCGTCTCGAGTCTCTTTTCCGTCGAGTTCTATCGCGTGGCGCGGCGCCATCTCGCCCCCGACGGCGTCATCGTCCAATGGCTGCAGCTCTACGAGTTCGACCTCCCTCTGCTCGCCTCGGTCATGCGCGCGCTGGGCGAAGTCTTCCCCGACTACGTCATCTATGCGGCGGACGACAACGATCTGCTGGTGGTCGCCGGGCCACCGCGGGTGCTGGCGCGGCCGCTTGCTGACGTCTTTAGCGAGGAAGGCGTCCGGCGCGAGCTGAACGCAGTCGAGGTGCGTTCGATCGGCGATCTCGAGCTGCGCCGGATTGGCGGCCGGCGTCTATTGCATCCGCTGTTCCTTTCCTACGCCGTGCCCGCGAACTCCGACTACCGCCCGTACCTCGACCTCAACGCCGCGCGCGCGCGTTTTCTGGAAAGCGAGGCGACGGAAGTTCTGGACCTCGGTGGCATACACGCGCCGCTGCTGGCGTTAATCGATCCGCAACCAGCGGCGCGCCCCAGCACGCTTCCGGGCGCCAGCTACTACACGAAGGTGGAACGAATGCGCCGGGCGCGCTATGCGCGGGATTTTCTCCTCGGGGCAGTGCCCGAGCCGGTCAACATCCCCTATTCGTTGCAGAAAGACCTTGAGCTCGTGCAGCTGAGGGTTCTCCGATGCGAGCGCCCGGAACAATTCGACAGCTGGGTCCATGGGCTCTACCAGATCGGGATGGCAACGATTCCGTACCTGCCGCCGGCAGATGCACGGGCGCTGTGGGACAGGCTCGCCACGACCGCGTGTCGCGATGCATTGCCCGAGGGTCAAGCGCGGTGGCTCACGCTATTACGCGCTTTGGCGGACCGTGATGCCATAGCGCTGACGAACGGCGCCAAGGACCTGCTGGAGAACCCATCACCATCCCTGGAGTCGCGCAAGAGTCGCGATTACCTGATCGCCGTGGCCCTGAGCGGTTATCTGGCACAAGGAAAGCGCGCTGAGGCGCGCGCTTTCTGGACGCGTTATGGCCCCCCACTATCAGACAGTGTCAGCCTGGAGTTGCGGCTGTTGCACGCCCACGCGCACCTCCCCCAGTAAGCGCCCACTAACAGGCGTTTTCCCCCTGGAAAACGCCTGTGGCTCAGATGGTTACCGATACTGTTTGGCGTTGTATTTCCGGTACTTCGGGAGCAGGCGGCGCGGCGGCCGGAAGGCATCCCGGCGGAAGGGCTCGCCCAGCTCCTGGGTCAGCATGACCTCCACCACCGAGGGCTTGCCGGACTTGAGCGCCGCCTTGAGCGCGTCGCTCACTTCGTCCTCGTGCTCGACGCGGTAACCTTCCGCTCCCATCACCCGCGCGACCTCAGAGAAATCCGGGTTCGCGAGATTGGTTCCGACGAAGCGGTTGTCAAAGTAGTCGACCTGGTTCTTCTTCTCCGCGCCCCATTGGCCATTGTTGAAGACGACGGCGACCGCCGGGATCTTCTCTTTCACCGCAGTCATCACCTCGGCCAGGCTCATGCCCCAGGCGCCGTCGCCGACGTAGGCAATCGCTGCCCGGTCGGGCCGCGCAACCTTGGCGCCAAGTGCGGTGGGGTAGGCGTAGCCGCAGTTGCCCCAGCTCATTGCCGCGAGAAACGACAGCGGCTGCTCGAACTTGAGGTAGCTGTTCGCGACCGAACACACGTTACCAATGTCCGTCGAGACCATCGCGTTGCGGGGCAGAGCTTTCGCGAGCTGCGCCAGCGCACGGCGCGGTCCGATGTGGCCTTTCTTGTTCGGCGAAGGCCAGTTGGCCAGCTCGGCCGCCCAGGCCGCTTTTTCGATCTGCACCTGGGTGAGCCGCGCCTTGTCGGGTTTGCGCGCCCCGCGTGCCTTGATCCGCTTCAGCAGTTCCGCCGCCGCCAGCCGTGCATCGCCTTCGATGGCGAGTGAAGCCTTTTTCACCAAGCCCAGCGTGCGATGATCGGCGTCGATCTGGATGATCTTCGCGTTCTTCGGCCAGTAATCGAGACCATGCTGCGGCAACGTTCCGAACGGTCCGAGGCGCGAGCCCAGCGCGAGCACGACATCAGCGCGGGCGATGATGTTCATCGCCGCCTTCGAGCCCTGATACCCGAGCGGCCCGCAGGCGAGTGGATGGCTTGCCGGAAACGAATCATTGTGCAAATAGGAATTCACCACCGGCGCGGTGAGGTGTTCGGCAAGCGCCTTCACTTCGCCAACGCCGTCGGACATGACGACCCCGCCGCCCGACAGGATGACCGGGAACTTCGCATCCGCGAGCATCTTCGCAGCCTTGTCGAGGGCGGTGGACCCGCCGGCCGCGCGCTCGATGACGAGCGGCGGCAGGATCTCGTAGTCGCTCTCGCCATAGAAGTAGTCGCGCGGAATGTTGACCTGCACCGGCCCCCGTTCGTGGAGCGCAATGGTGAAAGCGCGATGCATGAGCTCTGCCATGCGCAGGGGGGAATTCACGTGCACTTGCCATTTCGTGATCTTGGAGAAGATCGGCATCTGCTCGGTTTCCTGGAAACCGCCATGCCCCGCAGTGAGACTGCCGGCTTCCGGTGTCACCACGACCATCGGCGTATGCGCCCAATATGCCGCAGCCACCGCGGTGACGAAATTGGTGATCCCGGGGCCATTCTGCGCGATGCATACGGTGGGCCAGTTGGTGACGCGGCCGTAGCCGTCCGCCATGTGCGCGGCATTCTGCTCGTGCGCAACGCTATAGAGGCGGATCCCCGCGCCCGGAAACAGGTCGAGTGCGTCCATGTAGGCCGAGCCGACGATACCGAACACGTCCTTGACCTTGTGCGCCACCAGTGTCTCGACAAACGCCTCGGATGGCGTCATCCGAACTTTGCCGGCGGGTAATTTGGCGGCATTGCTACCAGCGAGATTTTTCGCTTCGGTCATGTAATTCATTGACTAGACTCCTCTCGAGGACGACGCGGCCGCCCGCAGGCGGCCGCGCCAGCCCGATTATATATCATGACTCTCGCGATGCAAGCGCTTTCATTTGGTCATGTCGCAGACTTTTAGTAGAGATCTTTTACATCCGGGCGCTCAAGCACACGCCGCGCGGCGGGGCATCCGGTGCGCGCTCAGGCGTGAAAGAAGATCTCGCAAAAGGCGACGTAGACCGAGGCCATGATCACCGGCAGCAGGACCAGCAGCCCCAAGCCCAACGGAATGACGGCGACTATGCTCAGGACCAACACCACGACGCCGTAGACGAGAAAAGGAACGATATTGTGAAGGCAGCCCCGGAAACTCTGCTTGAGCGCTTCGATCGGCCGCATCTCTCGAAATACCACCAGCGCCGGCGCAAACCAGAGCGCCATATAGACCGGGACCGCGAGCCCGATCGCCAGCAACCATGCGATCGCAACGCCCGGACCGATTGCGGCCAATGCCTGCGGGTCACCTTGCGCCGTCGCGAAAAAAGCGCCGACGCCCAGGGCCAGGATGACCGGGATGATCACGATGATCCAGGCCACGATACTGAGCAGGCCAATCACCACGAGATCTCCCGTGCACTTCCTGAAGCCCGCAAACAGGTGCCCCACCTCGAGATCGCCTTGCTGCGCAAGCGCGTGACAACCGAGCATGATGCCTCCCGCGAATACCGGTGAAAGCACCCACGTCGCCAATGCGCCCACGACCGGGATCAGGCTGAGACCTATGAAGATGACGCCCAGCAGGATCGTGATCAGAATCCAGATTCCAGCCTTGCGCTTGAACATCTCGAAGCCTTGCGCGATCCACGCCCAACCCCGGCCCGCCTCAAGTGCGCGGCCCCCGGGGACGAACGCGTGCTCATCGGTCACGCCAGGGCCTGCATCGACACCTGCTGCTGGCATGGAGTGCGGATTCGGTTCACTCACGTTGGGCCTCCGACGATCGAGCACGAGGTAACGGGCATGGTAATTTAAGCGCTCCGGCGTGACAAATACCGCCGCCGCCGTTTGCTACACTGCGGGCGGTCCTCTTGCTTTCCTTCTTCCGGCATGGATACTTTCACGCCCGCGCTTTCTGCCGCGCCTGAAGGCGCCGCGCCCCACCGTGCGCTGCTCGCGCGCACCGATGCTGCGCGGTGCAAGGACACAAGGATTGTCTACCGGGTCACCGGTCACCCGTCACCGGTCGCGTCCCATGCTTGCTGAGTCGCTCTCGCCCTACCTGCTCGCATGGATTACGGGCGCGATCGTGCTAGCGGGACTCATCCATGGCGCGCTCGGGTTTGGTTTTCCGTTTGTAGCCACCCCGCTCATCGCGATGGCGAGCGATATGCGCACGGCGGTTTTCGCCGTGCTGGTGCCGACCATCGTCGCCGTGGTGGTGAACATCGTCATGACCGGCTCGCTGCGGCCGGCTCTGGCGCGATTCTGGATGATGCCGCTTTATGCCATTGTCGGCTCGTTTGCCGGCACCACGTTGTTCGTGATGGCGCCGGAAATTCCCTATGCGCTGCTGCTGGCGTTCACCATCATTGTCTATCTCAACCTCGACCGCCTGGGACTGGGTGATCTGCCGCTCGTGCGCCGGCACGAGCGAGCCTTCGCCCCACTGTCGGGCCTCGCCGCCGGTTTTTTTGAAGGCACGGCAAACGTCGCCGCCCCACCGCTCATCATCTTCTATCTCGCGCTCGGCCTGGCGCCCGCCGTACTCGTGCAGGCACTGAACCTCTGCTTTCTGGTCGGGAAGATCATCCAGTTCTCGGTGCTCAGCACGCGCGGAGGCATCACCCTGACCCAGTGGACCACGACGCTGCCGCTCGCCGCAGTCGCCGCGGGCGCATTCTTCATCGGCCTTCGCGTCCGGCACCGTATCGACGCCCAGACCTTCCGCGCCTGGGTGAAGCGCTTCCTGCTCGCGATCGCGCTGGTGCTGCTGGGGCAGTACACCTATTCGCTGTTTGCTTGAACCGCGTGACCCGTGGCTGCAAGCCATCCCAAAAACAACACAGCCACGGAACCACACGGACGCACACGGAAATCGTCGTGCTATTACCGCGCACGTCCTCGTTCAGGTCACGGTCCACGTATTTCCGTGTGCTTCCGTGGCTGATGGTCTTCCGGTTTCAGGGGGGTTGATACCGGTTCTAGTGACCGGTAACGGGTAGCCGGGCGGATCCAGAGATGAACACGGCCGGCGTGAAGCCGGCCGTCAGTCTCGTCAAGAAAGACTGCTCAGGCGGTCGTCTTATCGAGCAGCTTCTTCAACTCGCCGCTTTGGAAGAGCTCGACCATGATGTCCGAGCCGCCGACGAACTCCCCGTTAACGTAGAGCTGCGGAATGGTCGGCCATTTGGCGTAGTCCTTGATGCCCTGGCGAATGTCGGGGTTTTCCAGCACGTTGACCGTGTGGAATTCATCCACACCGCACGCCCGCAGAATGCCCACGGCGTTTGCCGAAAACCCGCACTGCGGGAAGTCGGGCGTGCCTTTCATATAGAGCACGACGCGATTTCCAGTAACCTGCTGCTTGATCTCTTCCTGAACGCTCATCACCCACTCCAATACCTGACAGAAATGATCGGGTATCCTACCGTTAGCGGCACGGTGGGTCAAGTTGCGCGCCGGAGACGCGCTCAATACCGGCGAGGTCGCGCCAGGTCCTCATCTGCCGCGCAAAACCTGCGGCGCTGAGTAGCGCGCGCACGCGCGCGCCCTGATCATGCCCATGCTCGATGAGCAGCCAGCCGCGGGGGTTCAGATGCTCGCGTGCTGCGTCGACGATCACGGCGATGCACTCGGTCCCGTCGGGGCCGGCAACGAGCGCTGGCCGCGGCTCGAACCGCAGGTCATCCGCAGCCAAGTGGGGATCGTTGGCGGCAACGTAGGGCGGATTGGCGGCGATCACCTCAAAGCGCTGCCCCGGCACCGCAGCGAACCAGTCGCCGTGCACGATGTCCAGGTTGCGCACGCCATGGCGCGCGGCGTTCTCCCGAGCAAGCGCGACCGCTTCCGCGGCGGCGTCGACCGCGACGACCCGCGCCTGCGGTCGTTGCCGCGCAATCGCGATCGCCACGCAGCCGCTGCCGGTGCCGAGGTCGAGCACGCCGGCTGCGGAGTGCGCCGGCACGCGCTCGAGCACGAGCTCAACCAGAAGCTCGGTCTCCGGCCGCGGAATCAGCACCGCGGGCGTCACCTTGAACTCCAGGCCGAAGAACTCCCGGCTGCCCGTGAGGTAAGCCACGGGCTCGCCGCGACGGCGCCGCACCGCGAGCGCCTCGAACGCCTCCTGTTGCCCGGAACTCAACAGCTGCTCTCCGTGCGTGATGAGATAGCTGTCGTCGCAGCCGAGCACGTGCCGCAGGAGGGCGCGCGCCTCGACAACTGCCGTGCCGCCGCCCAGGCAGCGCAATGCGTCCATAATCGTCAATGTCGTAGGAAACCCGGTCAGGACGCGCGGCGGCACCGGTACTATGCGGCTTGCGTTTCTTCGCCGAGCTGCGCCAGTTGCTCGGTCTGGTGCTCGGCCGAGAGCGAGTCGATCAAGTCGTCGACATCGCCGTCCATGATCTGGCTGATCTTGTAGAGCGTCAGATTGATGCGGTGGTCAGTCACACGCCCCTGAGGAAAGTTGTAGGTGCGAATGCGCTCGGAGCGGTCGCCGCTGCCGACGAGCAATTTTCGCGTGGCGGCAACCTTCGCCTGTTGCTCGCGCAGCTGCTTGTCCTTGATGCGCGCCGCGAGTATGCCGAGGGCGCGCGCCCGGTTCTTGTGCTGAGAGCGGTCGTCCTGGCACTCGACCACGATCCCCGTGGGCAGGTGCGTCACCCGCACCGCGGAGTCGGTCTTGTTGACATGCTGGCCGCCCGCGCCGGAAGCGCGGAACGTGTCAACGCGAAGCTCGGCAGGGTTCAAAACCACATCACTGATCTCGTCGGCCTCCGGCATGACGGCCACGGTGCAGGCCGAGGTGTGAATCCGGCCCTGCGTCTCGGTTACCGGCACGCGCTGGACCCGGTGCCCGCCCGACTCGAACTTCAGCCTGGAATAGGCCCCCTGGCCCGTGATCTTGGCGATGATCTCCTTGTAGCCGCCGAGGTCGGAGGTGCTCTGCGAGATCACCTCGACCTGCCAGCGTTTGCGCTCCGCATAGCGGCTGTACATCCGGAAGAGCTCGCCCGCGAACAGCGCCGATTCGTCTCCGCCGGTGCCGGCGCGGATCTCGAGGAAAATGTTGCGCTCGTCGTTCGGGTCCTTGGGCAGCAACTGTCTCTGAAGCTCTGCCTCGATCGCGGAGAGCCGCTCCCGGGTCGTCCTGATCTCGCTCTCCGCGAACTCGCGCATGGCCGGATCACCGGCCATCTCCTCCGCCGTCCTCATATCCCCTTCCCCGCTTACATATTGGGCGTAGAGTTCGACGACCGGCGTGATCTCTGCGTGCTCGCGTGTGAGCCGGCGGTACGCGTCGAGATCCGCAGTCGCGTTCTCCCGAGCGAGGAGATCGTTGATTTCCTGCAAACGGCTCGAAAGCTGCGCGAGTTTCGCGGCGATGCTTGGTTTCATCGGGCGGTGCGCCGTGGAAAGCGCTTACTCGGGGCGCGCCAACTGGTAAAGCCGCGAAAGCAACCGGGCAAGCTCCTCCCGATCCTCCTCGCGCGCGTGCGCCAGCGCATGCGTCGGCGCGTGCAGAAGCTTCGCGGTGAGGCCACGCGAGAGTTGCTCGAGCACCACTTGAGGATCGTCCCCTTTGGCAAGGCGGCGCAGCGCGCGCTCGAAGCTGTGGCGGCGCGCGCGTTCGCCCGAATCGCGCAACGCCCGGATGGTTGGAACGAGCTCGCGATTACCGACCCAGTGCATGAACTCCGTCACCTGATTCTCGATGATGACCTCGGCCTGCGACACCGCATTCTGACGCGCGTCCATGCCCTCGCGCGCGATCTTGCCGAGATCGTCAACGGTGTAGAGAAACACATCGTCGAGCGCGCCCACTTCACCCTCGATATCCCGCGGCACGGCGAGATCGAACATGAGCATGGGCCGGTGCTTGCGCGCCCGCAGCGCCCTCTCCACGAGACCCTTGCCGATAATGGGCAAGGGGCTCGCCGTGCAGGTGACGACGATGTCGTGAGCCGCGAGCTGGGACGACAGGTCGTTCAGAGTGAGCGGCTGGCCGCGAAACCGGTCGGCAAGCTGCTCGGCGCGCTCCAGCGTGCGGTTTGCGAAGCTCAACCGCCGCGGATGGTGCGCCGCGAAATGGGTCGCGGTGAGCTCGACCATCTCCCCGGCCCCGATGAACAGCACCGTCTGCTCGGCGATGCTTGGATAGATGTGGCTCGCCAGACTGACCGACGCCGCCGCCATCGAGATCGTGGCTGCGCCGATGTCAGTCTCGGAGCGCACCGCTTTCGCCACGGAAAAGGTTCGCTGGAACAGCTTGTTCAACAGCAGGCCGAGCGTTCCTGCCGCCTGCGCCGTGCGCACCGCCTGCTTGAACTGGCCCAGGATCTGAGGCTCGCCGAGCACCATCGAGTCGAGCCCGCTCGCGACCCGGAAAGCATGCTTGACCGCGCGTTCCTGCGGGAGGCGATAAAGGTAGGGCTCGATTTGATTGGGCTTGAGCCGGTGGTAGCCGGCCATCCAGTCGACCGCTGACGGCGGCTCTTCGGTATTGCAGTAGATCTCGGTGCGATTGCAGGTCGAGATGATCGCGGCTTCCTTGACGGGCCGCCGGTCCACCAGGTCGCGCAGCGCCTCGACCAGGGTTTCGGCGTGAAAGACCACCTGCTCGCGCACGGACAGCGGAGCGGTCTGGTGGTTGATGCCGAAAGCAAAGAGCTGCATGGGTGCGGCCGTGTCAAAAGGGCCTAAATATTAATACGCTACGGGCTCGGGCGACAATGCGGCGCGGAACCGGCATGCAGGCTGCGCTGTGGCGCGCCGCGCGAGTATTAGCAGGCCGCAAACGGCGCTCTGGCCACGGGGTCCACCGTTCCCGACTGACGACGTGGGCATCACCCCGCATTCGAGCGGTGCGGGCAGGAAGCGGCGCCAATCGATGCCAGCGCCGAAGAAGCGCAGCCCTCTCGGTTTGGACAGCAGCAGGCCCGTCACAGCGCGCCCGCCGGAATGAGCGCTCAGCTCTTTTTGCGCTTGTCGCGCGCGAACAGCTCGTCGAGCTTCTGCTCGTAGGCATGATAATCGAGAAAGTCGTAGAGCTCGTCGCGTGTCTGCATGAGCTCCACCACCGCCTTCTGCGTGCCTTCCTTGCGCAGCGCCTGGTAGACCCTGAGCGCCGCCGCATTCATGGCACGGAACGCGGAGAGCGGATAGAGCGCCATGGCCACGTTCGCGCCACGCAGCTCCTCCACCGTGTACAGCGGTGTCTTCCCGAACTCCGTGATATTGGCAAGTATCGGAACCCTCACCGCATCCGCAAACTGCCTGTACATCGGCAGATCGGTGATGGCCTCCGGGAAGATCATGTCGGCGCCGGCCTCGACGCAGGCGCAGGCGCGATCGATCGCGGCCTGCAGCCCCTCGACCGCAAGGGCGTCGGTGCGCGCCATCACGACGAACGCCGGGTCGGTCTTCGCGTCGACCGCGGATTTGATACGGTCGACCATCTCCTGCTGCGTGACCAGCTCCTTGCCCGGCCGGTGGCCGCAGCGCTTGGCGCCCACCTGGTCCTCGATGTGCATGGCAGCGGCGCCGAACTTGATGAGCGACTTGACGGTGCGGGCGATGTTGAACGCGCTCGATCCAAATCCCGTGTCGACGTCGACGAGCAGCGGCACCGAGCATGCGTCGGTGATCCGTCGCACGTCGGTCAGCACGTCATCGAGCCCACTGATCCCCAAGTCCGGCACGCCAAGCGATGCGGCCGCAACGCCGCCGCCCGATAGGTAAATCGCGCGATAGCCCACGCGCTCGGCAAGCCGCGCGTGATAGGCATTGATGGTGCCGATGATCTGCAGCGGGTGCTCCGCGGCGAGCGCGGCGCGGAAGCGCGCGCCCGCCGAAGCAGGCGTGGCGGAAGGGGCGGAGGCGAGATCGGTCATGTTGGCGGCTTCCTGCGGCGCGCCGGAACAGTCGCAATACCAGGCGAGAAGTCCATGATATGAAAGTCTCTCCCGAAGGGCTGCCGGAGCGCATTTACCTTAGCACGGCTGGCCCCTTTTTGTCAGCCGCGCTCTGATGGCATAATCGGGTTCGTACCACTATCTGGACTTCCTAATGGCTCGCAAATCCGACGCCGGGGCGGACACCCGCCTGACCGGCACCCAAAGCATCGAGCGGGCGCTCACGCTCCTGCGCGAGATTGCGGCGCACAACCGCAGCGGCTCGCGGCTCCTCGACCTCGCAACTCGCACCGGCCTGCAACGACCAACCGTCCATCGCATGCTCAAATGCCTTGCCGCGGAAAGCATGGTGCAGCAGGACGGCGAATCTCACCGCTATTTCCTGGGGCCCATGGTGTTCGAGCTCGGGCTAACTGCCGCGCCGCGCTTCAACCTGCGCGAAATCTGCCACCCATCGCTCTCGCGCCTTGCGGAAGCGACCGGCGACACGGTCTTCCTCACCCAACGCAGCGGGCTCGATTCTGTGTGCCTTGACCGCCGCGAGGGTGCCTTCCCGATCAAGACCTTCACGCTCGAGATCGGCATGCGGCGACCTCTCGGCGTCGGCACCGGCAGTCTCGCCATCCTGTCGGCTCTCACGGATGACGAGATTGGGGCGATCGTTGCGGCCAACACCGCCCGCCTGCCGGAGTACGGCCTAAACCCCGGCATGCTCCTCTCGCAGGTAAAGCGCTCGCAGAAGCTCGGCTACGCGATGCGCGAGTTGCCGGGACTCTCCGGCGTGCGCTCGGTGGGGCAGGCGCTGCGCAACCAGAGCGGCGTTGCGTTTGCGGCGCTCTCTGTTTCCACGATTTCGAGCCGCATGAACGACAAGCGCGCGGCCGAGATCGCCCAGCTGCTCAAAAACGAGTCGCGGCAGCTCGAGCGCCAGCTTTTGACCGGCGCCGAGGTCCGCTAGGGCGCCATTCGATGAAGGCGTTTCAGCCTGCAACCCGCTGCCCGCTCGACGGCGTGCGCGTGCTGGATCTGTCGCGCGTGGTCGCGGGAAACATGGTCAGCCTGCTGCTCGCGGATTTCGGTGCGGAAGTCGTGAAGATCGAGCCACCGGCGGGCGATCCGCTGCGTGATTGGCTCGTCGCGGGTGTCCCGACGAACTGGAAGGTCTATGCGCGCAACAAGAAAAGCGTCTGCCTCGATCTGCGCAAGGACGAGGCGAAGACGCTCCTGCTCCAACTCGTCGACACCGCCCAGGTCTTCATCGAGAACTTTCGCCCTGGCACGCTCGAAAAGATGGGCCTCGGCCCGGATGTGCTGCACGCGCGCAACCCGAAGCTCGTGATCGTGCGCGTCACTGGCTGGGGGCAGACCGGGCCCTACCGGCACAAGCCCGGGTTCGGCACCCTCGCTGAAGGCGCATCGGGGTTCGCGGCACTCAATGGCTTCGCTGACCGCGAGCCGGTGTTGCCGCCCATCCAGCTCGCAGACTGCACCGCGGGCGTGCATGGCGCCTTTGCCACGCTGGTGGCCGTGCGCGAGGTCGAGGTGCGCGGGGGCCGCGGACAGGTAATCGATCTGTCGCTGCTCGAGCCGCTTTTTTCGTTCATGGGACCGCAGGCGGCGAGCTTCCAGGCGAGCGGCCGGCTGCGCCCCCGCACCGGCAGCCGCTCGACCACGGCGGCCCCGCGCAACGCCTACCGCACGAGCGATGACCGGTGGGTTTGCCTTTCGGCGTCGACCCAGGCAATGACCGAGCGATTGTTCAGGGTCATTGGCCGCGCCGAGCTAATCGACAACCCACGCTATCGCACGAATGCCGAGCGGGTGCAGCACGCTGCCGAACTGGACGCCATTATTGGAGACTTCATCGGGCGCATGACGCTCGCGCAGAACCTGGAGTTCTTCGACCGGGCGGACGTGACGGTCGGGCCGATCTACGACATCGCGCAGATCATAGACGATCCCCACGTCAAGGCGCGCGAAATGGTGAGCGCCTATCCGGACGAGGAGATGGGGACGGTCCCGATGCACTGCGTGGTCCCCCGCCTCTCGGTCACGCCGGGCGCGATTCGCCGCCCGGCGCCCGGGCTCGGCGAGCACAACGCCGAAATACTCGGCGCGCTGGGGCTGGGCGCGGATGAGCTCGCGCGGCTGAGCGCCGCGGGCATAATCTGCGCGGGCAGGCAGCGCGCCAGGAAAAGAGCCGCGCAGGCAGGATAACAGTTACGAGGTAACTAGGTGACCAGTTGACTAAGTGTTCTAGCAAACCCCTAACGCATGTAGTGCTCCGCGCTCTGCTTCCGGTTCATACCCGGTCGCTTCGTTCCTGAGTCACGCGAAGACCCCCGGTTAACGCCGCCAATGTCTCTGTTTTTTGGAGACCGCTATGGAAGGAAAGAATGAGATGACACGCGAACTGCCGGTATGGCGTTCCCTGCTCTACGTTCCCGTCAACGTCGAGAAGTTCGTGGCGAAGGCGCACACGCGCGGCGCCGACGTGATCCAGCTCGACCTTGAGGACGCCATTCCTCCGGCGGAAAAGGAAAAGGCCCGAACGCTCGTGGAGAAGAACGCCGCCAGGGTGCGCCAGGGCGGTGCCGACGTCGTTGTTCGCATCAACCAGCCGCTGGCCCTGGCGGTGCGCGATCTCGAGCACTCCGTGTGCCCCGACGTCGACGCGATCGCCGTCACCAAGGTCGACAGCGCCTCTCACGTGAAGCTTTTGGCAGAGCTCGTCGGCGAGCTCGAGGACAAGCGCGGCATGAAAGCGGGGCATACCCGGTTCATCGCCATGATCGAAACTGCCGATGCCTTCTTCCGCATTCACGAGATCGTGCGCGCGCATCCGCGCATTGTCGCGTGCAACATCGGCGGCGAGGATTTCGCGCTCGATTGCAACATGCAGCCGACCGGCGAGACGCTGCTGTATCCAAAGCAACATATGATCATCGCGGCGAACGCGGCGGGGATTATCCCGCTGGGCTTCGCGGACACCGTGGCAGGCTTCGGCGACTGGGACAGATTCCGCAAGATGGTGCGGCGCTCACGCGATTTCGGCTTCATGGGCGCCGGATGCATACACCCTGGACAGGTGACGATCGTCAATGAGGAGTACAAGCCGAGCGAGGACGAGGTCGCGTACGCGCGCAAGGTAATCCAGCTCGACCAGGAAGCCGCAGCGGCCGGGCGCGGCTCGTTCCAGATCGACGGCAAGATGATCGATATCCCGGTCGTCGTGCGCGCCAGGAGGCTGATACGGCGCCATGAAGCCATCCAGCGGCGCGAGGAAAAAACGCTTGCCGCAACGAAGGCATGATGTGTCCAGTTTCGAGTTTGCGGTGACAGAATGCCGATGACTGCACGCTGCACACTGAAAACCGCAAATTCCGGATCGTAATCCCAGCCCACTTTTGGAACACTGCCCATGACACAGGATCTCGAGGCGCTCAAGGAATGGATTGGCCGGCGCGAAGAAGCCGTGGACTATGTGACCGTGCCGCTCGTGCACCGGGTCGCCGCGACACTCGATCGCAACGATCCGTTCCCCACAATGGGCGCCCCGCTGCCGCTTGGCTGGCACGCCGTGTTATTCCCACGGGTCGTGCGTCATTCGGAGATCGGCGCGGATGGTCACCCCAAGCGCGGCGACTTCCTTCCGCCGGTACCGCTGCCACGCCGCATGTTTGGCGGCAAGCGCGTCACCTTCGTCTCGGATCTTAGCGTCGGCGATGAGGTCCGGCGCGAATCGGTAATCAAGGATGTCGTGCCCAAACAGGGCCGCAGCGGGCAGATGGTGTTCGTGACGGTCAGGACCGATCTCACGAGCCCGCGGGGCCTCGCGATCACCGAGGAGCAGGACATCATTTATCGCGGGAACCCCGATCCGAATGCGCCGCCGGCGCCGCCCCAGCCGCTGCCCGGCAGGGCGGTATGGAGCCGGCCGATCACCGCTGACCCCGTGCTTCTGTTCCGCTACTCGGCGCTGACCTTCAACGGGCACCGCATCCACTACGACTGGCGCTACGTCACCAAGGAAGAGGGTTATCCCGATCTCATCGTGAACGGGGGCCTGCAGACGCTGCTCGTCTGCGAGCTCGTCCGCGCGCACGCCTCGAGCCCGATGCGGTTCATGTCCTCGCGCAACGTGCGCCCGCTGTTCGTGAACCGCCCTTTCACGATGTGCGGGGAGCCGGCGCCTGACAACAAGACCGCCAGGCTGTGGGTGGCCGATCAGGACGGCGCACCGACCCTCATCGCCGAAGCCGAGTTCTCGTAGGAGATGCTGATGGCCGGAGGTCCGTTGGAGGGCGTGCGCGTGCTTGACCTCACCTCGGTGGTCGTGGGTCCGCTGGCCACGCAGATCATGGCCGACCATGGCGCCGACGTGATCAAGATCGAAGCGCCCACGGGCGATATCGTGCGCACCCTCGCGGGACGCGGCGTGACCGCCAACATGTCGGGAAAATTCCTGCACTTGAACCGCAACAAGCGCAGCATCGCGCTCGATCTCAAGCAGACGGCCGCGCGCGAGGCGTTGATGAAGCTGATTGAAAAGGCTGATGTCCTCATATGGAACATGCGCCCGCCCGCGATGGCGCGGCTTGGGCTCGGATACGAAGAGGTGCGACAGGTCAATCCCCGCATCATTTACTGCGGCATGTTCGGTTTCGGACAGGACGGTCGTTATCGCGACAAGCCGGCGTACGACTCCATCATCCAGGGCTCGGCCGGCATCGCCGCCCTGCATCACCGCGTGACGGGTCAGCCGCGCTACCTTCCGATGGTTATCGCCGATCGCACCGTCGGCCTCATCGCCGTGCAGATGATCCTGATGGCGCTCTATCAGCGCACCCGCACCGGCGAGGGTCAGGCGATCGAAATACCGATGTTCGAGAACATCGTCAAAGCCGTGCTCGAGGAGCACATGTACCTGAAGACGTTCGATCCGCCGCTCGGACCGAGCGGCGATCCGCGGCTGCTCGACGCGGAAGCGCGGCCGCTCGCCACCAGGGACGGATGGATCTGCATCTCGGGCAACACCGACGGTCAGGCATTTGCGATTTTCGATGCGATCGGCAGGCCCGAGCTCAAGACCGATCCGCGTTTCAACAGCGTCGCCGCGCGCTTCAAGAATACGACCGAGTATTTCCGGATCCGCGCCGAGGGCCTGCTGCAAAAGACCACCGCCGAATGGCTCGAGATCTTCGATGCTACCGACGTGCCGGCGATGCCTTTCCAGACGCTCGATGACCTGATGCAGGACCCCCACCTGAAGGATATCGGCTTTTTCAGTCGCATCGAGCACCCCACGGAGGGGCGAATCTGGAACATGAGGCTGCCCAACAAACTGAGCGGTGGGGTGCGCCGGGACTTCCGGGCAGCCCCCAAGATCGGCGAGCACAGCATCGAGATCCTGCGCGAGGCCGGCTACGGCGACGCGGCAATCGAGGCGATGTTGGCAAGCAAAGCCACCGTGGACGGCCGCCCCGAGAAGCGGTGACCCATTACCGGCGACGAGTCACCGGTCATCGACAATCCTCGGGCGTGGGTCGACAATCCCGCCATTTTGAGCGCGGGTGGCACCTCGCGGCAGGACGGACCGTCGGGGAATAAGCGGCGGCTGCATGCTGTAAACTGTTGCGCCGCTCAATCGTTGACGGCATATCTGAATTCACTGATCGGAGAAAATGTGAGGCACGCCTTCCGGCGTCCGGCCGCCCGGATCCTGATACTCATCTTGCTAGGCGCATCAGCGCTTGCATCGGGCTCAACGCTGGCCCAGAAAGCGTCGAGTCCGGACTACGTTCCCCAGGTTGGCCAGCAAGGAAAGGACGTCATCTGGGTGCCCACGCCCCAGGCGCTGGTCGAGCATATGCTCGACATGGCCCAGGTGACCCCCAACGACTACGTCATCGATCTCGGCGCGGGCGATGGCCGCACGGTCATTACCGCGGCGAAGCGCGGCGCGCGGGCGCTTGGCATCGAGTACAACCCCGACATGGTGACACTCGCAAGGCGCAACGCGGAACAAGCCGGTGTATCCGGCAGCGCGCAGTTCATACAGGGCGATATTTTCAAGACCGATTTCAGCCAGGCAGACGTCCTGACGCTCTATCTGCTGCCGAGCCTGAATCTCAAGCTGCGGCCAACGATACTCAAGATGAGGCCCGGCACCCGTGTCGTATCCCACGCGTTCACGATGCACGATTGGCAGCCCGATCAAACCGGCAAGGTGGAAGACCGAACCGCCTACCTGTGGATCGTGCCGGCCTCGGTCGAGGGAACGTGGCGGCTGAGTACATCGGACGGCAACTCGGACAGCGACGAGCTGGTGCTGCGCCAGCGTTTTCAGTACGCCGACGGCCTCGTGCGCATCAACGGCAAGACCGGTCAGTTGCGGAACTTCAAGATCCACGGCGCACAGGTCAGCTTTACAATGTTCGAGCCCGCCCCCGAGGAACCGCTGCGCTACGAGTTCACCGGCCGCGTCACCGACGAAACGATGGGGGGCGTGGTCAAGCTTCCCGAAGGCCAACGCTCATGGACGGCAACGCGCATACCGACCGCCAAACGCTGAAAACAATTTGAGACGAGGCGGCTCCCGGCCGCGCCGCAACCGCATATGCGGGGGGGCGGGCTTCGATATAATCACGCGCTCTGCAGGAAAAGCCTCACCCAACCATCAGCCACAAAACGGAGTCCGGAACATGCCAGCACAGCAATCCCACGCCGCGATCATCGGCGGCGGCATCATGGGCGGTGACATCGCCATCATCTTTGCCGCCGGCGGCTGGAACGTGCACGTGATGAGTCCCTCGCAGAAAACACGCGACGCGCTGCCGGCACGAATTGCGGCGGGGCTGAAGCAGCTCGGAGCACCGGAGGCAAACGCGGCGCTCGTCAAGATTCGCGCGACGCTCGACGAGCTGCCCTTCAAGGACATCACACTCGTCGTCGAGGCGGCAACCGAAGATCTCGCCCTCAAGCACCAAATCTTCTCTGACCTCGAGCGGCTCGCCCGTCCCGACGCGATTCTCGTGAGCAACACGTCGACCTTCCCGATTGGAGAGATCGGCAAGCACCTCAAGACGCGCTCCCGGATTGCAGGTACGCACTTCTTCATGCCGGCGCACTTGGTTCCGCTGGTCGAGATCGTCAGCACCGAATTCACCGATCGCAAGGTGGCCGAGCGCCTGATCGCTCTCATGCGGGAGCTCGGCAAGGCGCCCATCGACGTGACCAAAGACGTGCCCGGCTTCGTCGGAAACCGTTTGCAGCATGCGCTGGTGCGGGAGGCGCTGTGGCTGCTGGAAAACGGCGTGACAACACCGGAGGGCATCGACACCGCGGTACGCTTTGGCTTCGGATTCCGCTACATCGCGTGCGGGCCGATGATGCAGAAGGAGCTCTCGGGCTGGGATACCAATTTATTCGCGGCGACTTCGGTGTATCCCCATCTCTATAACGAGAAGGGCCCGCCGCCATTCCTAAAGGAGATGGTCGCGAAAGGCCACATCGGGATGAAGTCCAAGCGCGGCCTGTGGGAGTGGACCGACGAGACCATCGCCCGGGAGAAGGCGCGCATCGAGCGCTGCCTGCGGGCCGGGATGGACATCCTCAAATCCGGCTAGATCCCGCAGTCGCGCAGAGTGCGGAGCGAGCCGTTCAGAGCGCGCGGTGAGACCAGAGCAGGGATAGCATCGCGGCCACGAGCGCGAGCAGCGCGGCCGTCGCGCCGAAGAGCGCGGTGAGCTCGGTTTCCCTGCGCTCCAGCGCAAGCTTCGCGGTCAGGTTCTGGTAGACCTTGTGCAGGTCGGCCGCACTGCTGGCATGAAAGTATTCACCCTCGGTAATGCCCGCGATCGCCTTCAAGGCTTCCTCGTCGAAGCGCATGTAAATCACTTCGTCTTCGAAGTCGACCGGCCCGCCCTCCTTCGTGCCAAAACCGACGGTATGAACGCGAACGCCGCGCTCGGCCGCCATTTTCCCTGCCATCAGCGGGTCCGGGCCGGTGGTTCGCCGGCCATCGCTCAGCAGCACGATCGCACCGTTGGTGTACGAACCCGGCGCGACCGGCTTGAAATCCCGGCCCTTCGATCTGCCGGCCGTATCGAGCGGCGCAGCACCTGCGCGCCGCGAGAAAGCGCTGTCGAAAACCTCTCCCTCGAGATCGATGCCGGCGTCCGGCAGCAGCAGCGACAACGCCATGAGCAGTCCGCTCCCGGTCGCGGTCTGGCGCTGCAACTGGAAGCGATCGACCGCAGCAATCAGGTCCTGCCGATTCTGCGTCGGGGTTTGCACGATCGCGGCCGTTCCCGCGAAGGTCACGATACCGACCCGGACATTGCTCGGAAGATCGCTGATGAAAGCCTTCACCGCGTTTTGCGCTGCACCCAGCCGGCTCGGCGCAATGTCGGTAGCGCGCATGCTGCGCGAGACGTCCATCGCGAGCACGATCGTCTGATGCGCGGAAGGCAAGGTGAACACGGCCGTCGGCCGCGCCACTCCGAGCAGGGCGGAAATCAGCGCCAGCAACAGAACGCACGCCGGCAGGTGGCGCCGCAGCCACTGCCCGGGTCCGATGGCGTCGCGCAGCAGCACAAGACTCGCATAGCGCAGCGCCATTTTCTTGCGCCGTCGCAAGACGAAGACATAGGTCGCGATCAACAGCGGAACGACCAGTAACAACCAGAGCACATCGGCCCACAGGAAATGCATTGCGCTTCCTCGCATCCACCGGCCCGTTTACCAGCGCCGCAAACATGGCACCCGCGCGACAATATACACCCGCCCCGGGGAGCGAAAAATATTGTAAACGGGGCTACATTGGGAATACCCGGTCGCCTTCAACCGTGCTACCTTGCGCATGCCGAGGCGCAGGGTCGGGAAAGACCAATTCATGAAACGGCAGGCGCTCTACAGCGGTTCGAGACGCACAGCCCATGCCCCGCCGGCTGGGACCCGGCCGGGCAGTGACGCGCCCGGTTTTCAGTCCTCCGCTGCGCCGCTCCCCGCTCCTGGCCCCCGCTTCGGGCGCATTCGCGCCTTCGCCGCCCGTCACGCCGGCTTGCTTCGCATTCTCGGCGGCGCCGTCTGCGCTGCGCTCATCGGGGCGGGCTACCTTTGGTGGCAGCCACGGCCCTACACGCTCACCCAGGAAGACATCGATGCTGCGGTGCTGCACACGCTGCGGAACAAGACTCTGCCGTCGCGCGCGGCGAAAGCAGCGGATATCGTGCGGCCGTCGGTGGTGCGCGTGCGCGGCTTCGGCGAACCGCCGCAGCCGAAAGGCAAGCAAAAAGCAAAGCCGAAACGCCGCGGCGGCAAGTCTGGCAAGGCCGCGCCCGGGAACTCGCAGGCCAAGGACAAGAGCGATCCACCCGGCCTGGAGGAGTTGTCGGTCGGATCGGGCGTCGTGATCGTGGACAGCGGGGTCGTCCTCACAAACCTGCACGTCGTCGCTGGCGCCAAGCGTTTGAGGGTGACCTTTCACGACGGCATGGAATCGGATGCCGACCTCGTCAGCCTCCACCCGGAAAACGATCTTGCGGTCATCAAGGCGCGGGAAATTCCGGATGATCTGCCGGCCGCAACGCTCGGCTCGGCCAGCCGATTGAGGCCCGGCGACGAGGTAGTTGCGGTCGGTTTTCCCTTCGGCATCGGCCCGTCGGTGTCATCGGGTGTAGTGTCCGGCTTGAACCGGGAATTCCGCTCACCCGAGGGCGACCGCGTGCTCACCCAACTCATTCAGTTCGATGCGGCGGCCAATCCCGGCAGTTCGGGCGGTCCGCTGGTGACGATGCAGGGCGAGGTGGTCGGTATCGTCACTGCGATACTGAATCCAACCGAAAGTCGCACCTTCGTCGGCATCGGCTTCGCGGTCACCATCGCCGTGGCCGGACGCGCCGTCGGGATGCATCCCTTCTAAACCTCCGGAGCAACAATCCAATGAGCAATGATTCGATGGGCAATGTCCGCGGCCTGATGGAGCGGATTCTCTATGAAGTCAAGCGTGTGGTGGTCGGCCAGGACCATTTCCTCGAGCGGGTTCTGGTCGCGATCCTCGCCCAGGGCCACCTGCTGGTCGAAGGCGTTCCGGGCCTCGCCAAGACGCTCACGATCAAGACGCTGGCGCGCACGATGCGCGGCTCGTTCAAGCGCATCCAGTTCACGCCCGACCTGCTGCCCGCCGACCTGGTCGGAACGCGGATCTATAACCAGAAGACCGGGGACTTCAGCACAGCGCTCGGGCCAGTGTTCGCCAACCTGCTGCTCGCCGACGAGATCAATCGCGCGCCAGCGAAAGTCCAGAGCGCACTGCTCGAGGTCATGCAGGAGCGACAGGTCACGATCGCCGGAGAGACCCACCCGGTGCCCTCCCCGTTCCTGGTAATGGCTACGCAGAACCCGATCGAGACCGAAGGGACGTATCCGCTGCCGGAAGCGCAGGTCGACCGCTTCATGATGAAGGTGTTGGTCGACTATCCCACCGAGGAGGAGGAGTTCGTCATCGTCGAGCGGGTAACCGGCGCTGCCGCGGAGGTCGGAGCAGTGGCCTCCACTGATCAATTGGCGGCGCTGCAGAATGAGTGCCGCAAAATCTATGCCGACCCGGTGTTCCTCCAATACGCCGTGAAGCTCGTGTCGGCCACCCGGCGCTGCGAGCGCTACGGCCTCGGCGAGTTGGCGCGCTACATCACCTTCGGTGCCAGTCCGCGCGCAACCATTTGCCTTATCGAGGGCGCACGGGCGCTTGCCTTCCTGCGCGGTCGTAACTACGTGTTACCGGAGGATTTGGGTGATCTCGTGCCGGATGTGCTGCGCCACCGGCTGGTGCTCTCGTACGAAGCATTGTCGGACGGCCAGACCGCGGACGCCCTGATTGCGCGCGTAATGCAGGCCGTGCCGCTGCCCGAGAAACCCCTCGAGACTCATGTCAGGGTCGCCGCCGGAGCCTGAGTTGAAGCTCGTCCGTCCGTCAGGAAGAACCGCCGCGACGGCGTCGGCCGCGTTGCAGGCGGAGAACGTGCTGCGCCGGATCGAATGGACCGTATTGCGCCGTCTCGACGGCCTGCTGCAGGGCAACTACCGCACCTTGTTCCGGGGCTTCGGCATCGATCTCGCAGATTTGCGGGAGTATCAGGTCAATGATGACGCGCGGACCATTGATTGGAACGCAACCGCGCGGCTCCAAGTGCCGCACGTTCGGCAGTTCAACGAAGACCGCGAGGTCACCGCCTGGTTTCTGGTCGATCTGAGCGGGTCGGTGAACTTTGGCACCGGCGCCGCGACGAAGCGTGCTGTGGCCGTGGATTTTGTCGCGCTGATCGCGCGCCTTCTCACCCGCCACGGCAACCGTGTTGGCGCCGTACTCTACTCCGACCGGGTAGATGTGGTGCTGCCCGCGCGGGGTGGGCGCCAGCATGTCTTGCACCTCATCGACTGGATGCACAAGACCGGAAACACTTCGCAGCCTGGCAAATGCACGCGGCTAGGTGAACTGCTCGGACACGCGCTGCAGGCCATCAAGTGTCGGTCAGTGGTTTTCGTCCTGTCGGATTTCATCAGCGATCCCGGGTGGGCCAGCGCCCTGTCCCGGCTCGGGCAGCGCCACGAGGTCCTGGCGGTGCGGCTCTACGACGCGCTGGAGCTGGATTTGCCGGATCTCGGCCTGGTCGTCGTGGAGGACGCCGAGACCGGGGAGCAAATGTTCGTGGACACGCACGACGCCGCGTTCCGCAGGCGCTTTTCAGAGCTCGCGGCGGATCGTGAGACCGGACTGCGCGCGGCCCTGTCAGATGCCGGCGCGGACTGCATCGAGCTCTCGACCGAGGACGACCTGGTCGACACGTTGATGCGCTTCGCCCGGCTGCGCAAGCGCAGGGCCCAGCTGGCGAGCGGCGGCGTCCCGCCGGCGTTGATCCGATGAGTGTCCTGGAGCAAGCGGGCGGGATCACGGTGCTGTGGCCAAGCATGCTCTGGCTCCTCACGCCGGTGCCGCTTCTTATCGTGGCTTACGCCTGGCTCAGCGCGCGTCGCCGCAGGGCTCATGCGCGGCTGTCGGGCCTGTTGATCGCGTCCGCCAGCGGGAGCGTTGGCGCTTCGCTGCGACGCCACGTTCCGCCCCTGTTGTTCCTGGTCGGCCTGTGCGCACTGATTGCTGCCGCCTCGCGCCCGCAGGCGCTCGTGATGTTGCCCTCCATGTACAAGACAGTCATCCTGGCGCTCGATACCTCGGGCAGCATGCGCGCCACCGACGTCGAGCCGAACCGGCTCGACGCCGCCCAGAAGGCGGCCCGCACCTTCATCGAGGCCCAGCAGCGGCACACCAGGATCGGGATTGTTTCGATTGCCGGTACCGCGTCGGTGGTGCAGTCACCGACCAGCAATCGCGAAGACCTGATACAGGCGATGGAGAGGGTCCAATTGCAACGGGGCACCGCGTTGGGCAGCGGGATCTACATCTCGCTCGCGACGCTGCTGCCGGACGCGGGAATCGACCTGGAACATCTCGTCTATGGGCGATCGGCTCGTTACTGGTGGGATTCCGAGCGCACCGCTAAGGACAGGAAGCGGGTGCCTCCCGGATCGAACCGGTCCGTTGCGATTGTGCTGTTGAGCGATGGCGAGAATACCCACGGTCCGGACCCGCTGGAAGCCGCCAAGCTGGCCGCAGAGCACGGCGTTCGCGTCTACACCGTGGGCATCGGGAGCGCGGAAGGCACCACGCTTGGATTCAGCGGCTGGTCGATGCGCGTGCGTCTGGACGAAGCTACTTTGAGGAAGATCGCCGCGACCACGCACGGGGAGTATTACGCCGCCGCCTCGGCGCCCCAGCTCAAAAAAATCTACGAGCACCTCAGCGCGCGCATGGTTATAGAGCGCAGGCGCGCCACCGAGGTGACCGCCCTCTTCGTCGGGCTGGGCGCGCTGCTGCTCGTGAGCTCGGCGCTGTTCTCGCTACTCTGGTTCAACCGAGTGCTGTGAGCGACGCGCGACTGGCTCGCCGGGCACTGAACTCCACTCATCGAGAGCCAGGGCCAGCCGTCCGGTCGCGCGCCGGGTTCACGCCCAGACCTCTTCAATTACTCGACACCAATTCGCCATCCAGTACCCAGCGCCGCTCCTTGGGATTGATCTGCACCGTGCCGCCGCCGCGCAGGCCCTTGAGCTTCCCGGTTCCGCCAGCGGTCTCCCAGAAGCCGTTCGCCACGAATCTCGGCTTGCCGTCCGGGCCGGGTACGCGAACAGCACGGAACTGATACTTGAGGTAGGCGATGTCGCCATCGGCCGTGGTGAAGACCAGATAACCATTTGCATTTGCCCCGGCAGCCGGGTTGACATCGTGTAACCCCCACTCGAGCACGTTCGCACCGGCGAGCGGCCCGCTACCGGCAGCTTTGCCTTGCCGCTGTGCCGCAAGCAAGTAGCGCTTGCTGCCATCAGCGAACGCCAGTTTGGAATCCGCCTTCGGGGTGATGACCGCCTCGATCTTCATCGGTGCCGCCAGCGCCGCCCCGTTCGCGAGGGCGCAGAAGGCTGCTGCTGCGACTAGCCGGCGAAACAACGGTGTTTCATTTCGTGCGTTCATTTCATGGTCCTTTCTGTTAGCGGTGCAGTGCGCGGCTCAACGCTCGACCGGCTCACCGTAACCGCAGTGGCATGTTGAAGGTCGCTCCGGGCAACGCTCGATCAGAAGGCCAGGCGCCTGATCGGTCGCGTCTGCACCGGCGCTCTAAGGGTAGGTCGCAGCACTGGGTCGGTGGGGGATCCGCCGACGGACAAAGCAGATCGCGGCATGGCTGCGGTTAAATCGGGGATGGGCGAGATGTCGGGCAAACGCCGCGCGCCGGTCGTTCAGGCCCGTAATCGGGCGCTCCACGGTCGACGGACCGCCAGGACAATGGCGCCCTTGGGGAACAACGAGCGATGGAGGACCTGCTCCGGACAATCGACCGCGCGGGTTGCGTCGCCGTCAGGCGGCGCCCGGCTTCCAGTCCTTGCCCTTCAGCTCAATGATATAGATGCGCGTGCCCGAGCCGCCGATGTTTTCCACCGAATGCGTTTCCGCCGGCGCGTAAAACACATGACCCGCGGGGATGTCTCGGACAACGGTCTTTCCTTCCGTATTCGTGACCTTGACCTTCGCCTCCGTCAGCGAGACCGTGACGCGGTCAGGATGGTAATGCATTCCCTGTCCGCACACGCCTAGCCCCGGCCCGCTCTTGTACTCCAGTACGCGCACGCGCTCGTTGTCCAGCACAATCCGAAATGATCGCGGGTCGGATGTCACGGCATCCTGCGCGAGCAAGTCGCGCGTGACGCCGAAGGCGGCAAGCATGGCTAAAACCTCACGGCGCGTCTTGCGGTTTTCTGTCTTCATCTAACGCCCCACTGCCCAGTGTTGCCGTTGGAGCATCGCCCCCAAACCACCCCATCACATCTGCTGGAACAGATGATGGTACGCCTCGCTGACCGGCAATTTTTCGGGTCGCTGCCTCAAACGCAGCGCGAGGTTACCACGATCGTCGCGGATCACGCTGTCGATGGCGTGAACGTTGACGATCGTTGAACGATGCACCTGCCAAAACATGTTCGGATCGAGCTCGCTGGAGAGGTTCTTGATCGTCTTCTTGATCAGCGCCTCGGTATCGGTCGTGACCACCAACGTGTACTTCTGGTCGGACTTGAAGTACAGGATTTCCTCCACGGTGATGAGCCGCACGGCCGCCCCTCGTGACGCGTTTATCCACTGCAGATAACGGGGCGCCGTTGGCCTTTGTTCGGCCAGGCCGCGGAGTGCCCCGCGCAGATCGACCGGCGGCTGCTGCAGGCGGGTCTTAAGACGCTGTATGGTAGTGGCAAGGCGCGCGGCCGTGGGAGGTTTCAGCACATAATCCATCGCGCCGGCCTCGAAAGCTTCGAGCGCATGCTCGTCATAGGACGTGATGAACGCCACGTGGCAGCGGCCCGCGATCTGTCGCGCCACGTCGATGCCCGTCAGCAGTGGCATGTGAATATCGAGAAACGCCACATCGGGCTGATGCGTCTCGATCGCGTTCAACGCGGCCACCCCGTCCGCTACCCGCGCCACGATTTCGAGCTGTGGCCACAATGCCTGCAGCAGGTCCGCCAGCTCATCGGCCAGCAGAGCCTCGTCTTCGGCGAGGACCGCGGTGGGAGCGGACTTGGTCGGCGGATCAAGCGAGCTCATAGGGGACCTTCACGACGACATTGATTGCACTGCCTGTGCTCTCGATCTCCAACTTCCCCGATGTGCCATAGAGCTCCACCAGGAGGGATCGAACGCGCGTGATAGACGCGTCCGATGGAGCCGTAGCCAGCGTCAGGACCACCTGGCAGCGGTCACTCGAGCGCGTGGCCGTCAGCTGGAACCGCCCGGTGCCGCCGCAAACGGCAGCATCCAGAAGCGGCAACAGCACGCCGGGCGGGAAGCGCGCGTGCATGGCATCGGGCGCGACATCGACCGTCAGGTCGAGGCCTGTCGCGCGGGCAAGCGCGTGCATCCCCACAAAGGCGCGCGCGAGTTCGGCCTCGCGCAGCAGACTCGACGACGCGGCTCGAAGGCGCGGCAACGATGCGCGTAAAAACAGGATCAGCTCATCGAGAAAGCGCTCTGCCCGCGCCGCATCGCGCTCATAGAGGCGACGCATGGTGTCGAGCATCTCGAACAGGAGCTGCGGATCGATGCGTGCTTGCAGCTCCTGAAGGCGCGCCTCAACGAGTCGACGCTGGGCGCGGCGTTGCGTCGTCTGGGCGGCGGCTAGACGGGCGGTTGCCTGTTCATGCTCGCGGCTGCGGCGCAGGTGCGCAAAATAGAGCAGCGCCATGATGAGGGAAACCGTGAAACCGTGCAGCTGCATGCTTTGAGCACTATGGACGAGGCCCTGCTCGATCAGGACCGCCGCGCGCCCCGCCGTCAGGAGGCTGGCGAGGGCGGCGGCCGAGCATGCCGCCAGCAGCCACATTCCGGCGCGGGTGTACTGTCCGAAGGGTCGAGCCACGCGCTCGCAACCATAACCCATGACCAGCAGCAGGCACCAAAGCGAAACGCCGTATAGCGTCCACCACAGGCCGAGCCCGGCCACGACGGTGGCCGTCGGCGCCCTCATCACGCTCAACGCGCCCATGAAGAATGTGAGTGGCGCAGCAAAGGCGAGCAGACCCGCCATGGCAACGGCGCCCCGATGCGTGCGCAACCAGTGCGGGAAGCCGCTGGCTCTCTTTGCCAGATGCGTGTCGAGCGGCATTGGCGGCGCAGTGGTCAGCATGTCGCCGTTCTATCGGGAAGGGCATCGCTCACGACCGGATCGAAGGCCTGCGCGTTACGCAGCGGGATCGCGATGGTTGCGCGGGCGCCGCGCGGTTCACGCCCTTCCAGGGTCAGTCGTCCCTGGCTCTGGTAGTGCGCCGCCAATTGGCGCCTGATATTGACGAGCCCGACTCCCGTACCGCTGCTTGCCGTTGCGCCAAAGCCCGCGCCGTCGTCCAGCACTGAGACTTCAAGCAAGTTACGCCGACGGCTGGCACGGACCTCGATTCGACCTCCGCCGACCGGCTCCAGACCATGCTTGATTGCATTCTCAACCAGTGTGCCGAGCAGCATCGGCGGGAATTCAGCCTCGTGCAAACCCGCATCCACCTCAATCGAGACGCTGAGCTGCGCTCCCATTCGGAGCTGAAACAGGTCGAGATACGCCCGCACCAAAGCGACTTCTTCGCCGAGGGACGCGCGCCGGCTACGTAACTGGGGAAGCGCCATGCGCAGGTAGCGCATGAGGCTGCCGACCGCCTCGGCACCAGCCTGCGGTCGCGTGCGATAAAGGCGTCGCACATTGCCGAGAATATTGAAGAGGAAATGCGGCTCGATTTGCGCTTGGAGCAGCGCGAGTTGCCGCTCACTCTCGCCCTGCTGCAGTTGCGCACGCGCAAGCTCCGTGGCGTGCGCGGCAGAATCGGTCTGCAGTGCGCGTTCGTGCACGTCGGCAATCAGCGCCAGGAACACGGCCGGCAAGCCCCAGCGAAGCGAATCAGCGAGCATGCGCAGCAGCGGTGGAAGGTGTTCGAACCCCCCGGCATAGTAGGCGTGAAGGAGCACGGCAAGCACTGCGGACAAGGCCAGCAGCAAGATGGAGATGACGGCCAGCCGAAGCGGAATGCTGCGCGGCAGCGCTTCGTCAAGCACGGTATAAGCAGCAAGCAGCCCTGCTGCGATGACCGCCAGTTCGGCGAGATACTCCAGCCAGGCCAGCGCGATTTCCGCCGGCGAGAAGAAATCGACAAGCGCGGGGCTGGGCAGCGCCCCAAGCGATAACAGCAGCGTCACGAGAGCCACGGCCGCGAGCCGCTGCCAGGCGAGAGCCTGTTTCACGCGCGCGAGAAAGCTCGCCCCACCCCAAGCACGCGCGAGATCGATGTTTCCTTCCATTAGGCGCCTCGATCGAAGTAGCGCAAGCGATCATTGTGCGCCTGCGACCGGCGGCACAGCACCGACGAACGACGGATCGGCCGTTTCGCGTCACGATTGCCGATAGGCCCGGATGAATGCGGAGAGTTCCCGGTTGCCCTCCCGCTTCGAGCCCGTCCTGCTACACCGAGGTCAGGTAGTTTAGTCGGGCGACAACGATATGGGAAATGGTGGCCAGGGACGGAATTGAACCGCCGACACAAGGATTTTCAGTCCTCTGCTCTACCAACTGAGCTACCTGGCCAATGTGCTGCAAACCGCTACTGCGAACCGCCTGACACAAGGATTTTAGTTAAAAAACGAGCGGCCTACCCGCTCTTTTTTTGAAGCGCGCAATTTAATCGCCAATCGCGCGAACCGTCAAGGTTACTTGGCTGCCGGCGAAGCCGAGGGGAATATTTTTCGCCCTGGTGCCGGACCCGTCGAGGATCCCGCCGCTTACGTCGCCCGCGATCGCGCCCAACATTCGTCATTCCGGTTATTCGGCAAGATAACCGGACGACATCAGGGCCTCTCGAGCCCGGCATGCTCGCGCGTCGCGTGGAAACGGATGCGCGGCCATTGCTTTTGCACGACCTCGAGAATCGCGGGGACGGTGAGCAAGATAGCGAGGTCGCCCGCTGCGTCGCGGGCGAGGCGCGAGGCGTTTTGGCCCTCGAATTGTGCGAGGTCGTCCGGGCTCTCGGCGCTGACCCAGCGCGCGAGCTTGTAGGCTGCAATCTCGAACGTCGCGTCCACGCCGTACTCGGTGCGCAGACGGTGCACCGTGACTTCGAACTGAAGCTGTCCCACCGCGCCCAGCACCGTCTCGTTGCCGAACA
>Ga0209536_100000735_pt1 | contig 53900 bp, 37 predicted proteins | sample DeeMarSeWOR28_12_FD_187461 | JGI IMG/M metagenome (GOLD analysis project Ga0209536, IMG submission 187461) | Marine sediment microbial communities from White Oak River estuary, North Carolina - WOR-2-8_12 (SPAdes) (version 2) | ecosystem: Environmental > Aquatic > Marine > Intertidal zone >... | reverse complement strand
GGGACCCTTCCACTATCCGGAAGATGGTCTCTTCAAACTCCCCGGAAAGCAGGTCCCGATCCACGAAGATCAGGTTGGTTCGATTCATCACTCCCAAAATTTCATCAGGGTCGGTACCATCCGCATTTCTGAAATATGGATGCATGATGACCGTTGCCACATCCCTGTGATAAAACTGATCCATCCCGGTCCTGCCTTTCCTTGCGTTTCGCTGCATCCTGAGCAGGGCATCCACGAAACCGAATAAGGGAGTGATCTTCAAAGGATATCCCATGGTGACGTTCAGTTCCTCGATGTGGTCCGGCAGGGAGGTGATCACCGGCATGAGCAACTCCTCATCACAAAGAACCAGTGCCGTTTCGGTACATGATTCAGGTTTCACCCTTCTCTCCTCCTCAAGAATCCGGAATACGGTTTTGGCCTGCAGCACATCACTCGGCAGCTCAAATATCCTGATCTCTTTCTGATCCTCAAGGCCCCTGAAGGGTTCAAGTTCTACCGCCGGCGGATACCTTTTCACGTTGTCCCTCATGAACCTGCCCGCCAAACTCCACGCCAATATGCCGGGCAGACAACAACATGTCGGCAAGAAATTCTGCAGCGGGACTGCGCTCGACCAATAACAGCTTGCCGGATGATCTTAATTCCTCTCTCCACACAGGAACCTTGAACTGACCAAGGCGCAGGAAAAAATCATTAAACAATTTCAACTTTCCTTCAGCGTCCTTCAGCCGGGGACTGTTATCGCGGACTTCAATTTGAAACTGAGTCGAAATATAATCATTCAATACACCATTGACCTGCAGCCTTCCCCTTCGAATCCGAAAGCCGTTGTTGGTTTCATCGGCATTAGAGGCAATGTCGCCGCTATAGGCATGCTGAAGCTGAATCCTCCCGGACATTGACCACTTCACAGCGTTCTTGGCGCTAACCTCTTGTCCATGCAAATGATGTGACGAGTACACCAGCAGAGCAAATATATAAATTGACAATTGCAGTCCTCTTATCATACAAAATCCTTTCTGTTTTGTTAGTATTTGGATCATCATGGCATTTAAATTACAATTTGATTAAAGCGTCATGAATGTAAGAGTCTTATGTTACAAATGTGTTACAAATTTTGAAATTTGAGAACCTGTAGATAAATTTCGTCATAAGAAAGAATGGTTAGGTTTCATCAGCCGAAGAATGAATAGAATTTTGCCAAATATCGCTTTCGCTTCAATCTTTCTGTGTAGCTCGATTGTTACCGCTCAACCCAAGCTCCATTTCAATGTAAATTCCCTGAAAAAACATATCTTCTGCCTGGGAAGTGACTCTCTTGAAGGTAGAGGCACCGGAACCACCGGCGGCGAACTTGCTGCAAAATACATTTCTACTCAACTCAAAAAATTAGGACTCACTCCCATCAGAGAGAACAACACCTTTTTCCAATCCATACCCATGCATGGCAGTATTCCCTTAAAGGAATCCGTCTTCCGCTTGTACACCGGGGATAAAATTCATGATTTTGAACTGGGCAAAGATTATTTGCTTTACAAGGCGGGAGCGCAGACGTTTCTTCCCGAACCCGTCCCGCTGGTTTTTGTGGGATACGGAATTGTGGCGCCGGAATTTGACTATAACGACTATCAGTCTGTGGATGTCGCCGGCAAGATAGCGGTTTTTTTATCCGGCGAGCCTAACTCTACCGATCCTGGATATTTCAACGGTCCCAATCCCACCGTCTACATTCATGCCGAGGCGAAACACCGGCTGGCGATCTCCCGCGGCGCTCTGGGAAGCATCATGATCCTGAATCCCAAATACGAACAGCGCCGCACCTGGAAAGAATGGCAGGAGGAGTTCGCTTTTGAAGACGTCACGCTGGCGTACTCGGCGACGAGCCAGCTCAGTGCGGTGATGAATCCCGAAGCGGCGGCATTGCTATTCCAAAACGCACCACTATCCCTTGATGAAATTCTGCGGTCACAAGATGAGATGGTGAGCTTTCCGCTGCCGGTGAAGATCTCATTTAAAGGAGAATTCATCGAGCGTGAATTTATTTCAAATAACGTTATCGGCATGTTGGAGGGCAATGACCCCAACCTCCAGGACACTTACGTTATTTTAAGCGCTCATTATGACCACCTCGGAATTGGACCATCCGTGCAAGGAGACTCTATTTATAACGGGGTGATGGATAATGCCGCAGGCGTCGCTGCCGTTCTGGAAATCGCCCGGGCATTCAGTCAGGCTGCGGAAAAACCGCGGCGCTCCATCATTTTCCTCTTCTTAACCGGAGAAGAAAAAGGGTTGTTAGGTTCCATTTATTACACCGACCATCCCGTCAAGCCGCTTTATAAAACGGTAGCAAACATTAATGTGGATGGATTGGCGATGTTTGAGAAATTCAAAGACGTGGTGGGAGTTGGCGCGGAACTCTCCTCGCTGGGTGAAATGCTGGCAGAGGAATGCGCTTACCTGGGATTGGAGATTTCTCCAATTCCAACAGAATTCTCAGCGTCAGAATCTTATTCCCGATCCGATCAAATAGCATTCGCGCAGGCGGGGATACCGTCAATACTTATTGTGGATGGATTTCGTTATCAGGGCTTAACCCCAGAGGAGGGCCGCAAACGTCAGATTGAATGGCTGGAGAATTATTACCATACACCTTTTGACGATCTGAACCAGCCGCTAAATTTTGATGCGGCAATTCAGCATTGTTATTTGCTATTCAAATTTTGCCAGCGTATCGCGAATCAGGGAAGAGAGCCGCAATGGAAATCCGGCACGCCTTACGTCAACGCCCGGCTTCAATCAATTGCGGAGAAGAGATGAGAAAACGATGCTGTTCTCCGAAAGCATCTTCATTAGGGATATCGATCTTCATCGTTATTACGGCGCTTATCTCAAGCTGTGCTTACCGACCTGAGGCATCACCAAAAATAATTCGGATCAAAGGTTCGGATACGATGCTGATTTTGACCGAGCGATGGGCTGAATCCTACATGACAACCCATCCGGGGATCTCCGTTTATACGGAGGGAGGCGGATCGGCTACCGGAATCCAGGCATTGATAAACGGCAGAGTAGATATTTGTGCGGCATCCCGTCCCCTAACCTCTGATGAAGTGAAACCGCTGGCGGAAAAGTACGGCAATATCGGGATTTCTTTTTTAGTGGCGAAAGACGCACTCAGCATTTATGTGAACCCGGCAAACCCGGTAAAAGACATAACCCTGAAACAGGCAAAAGAAATTTTCAGCGGGAAGATTCAAAACTGGAAATCTGTCGGGGGGAATGATGAGCTGATCAGAGTGTTTATCCGCCCCCAAACCTCCGGCACTCATCTCTATTTTAAAGAACATATTTTGGAGGGAGATGAATATGGTGCAAATGCCATTCCGATTCCCACCACGGCAGCCATTGTTGATTCAGTATTGAGGAATCCGAATGCGATAGGTTACGGTGGGACCGCTTACGGCACTGAAGTTACTCACTGCCAGATTAACGGCATTAACCCCTCGGAAGAAAATGTCCGCTACGATCTCTACCCCTTAAGCCGCTACCTTTATTTCTATACCGTAAAGAAACCGCAAGGTGAGGTGAAAAGATTTATTGATTGGGTTATTGGCGCGCAGGGACAAGAGATTGTCGAGGAAGTCGGCTACATCCCCTTATGGACAAATCAATGAATTTACCGATTGGGTAATCTCCTGGAATAGTCAACCAAAACCCGCTCATATTCCCGGTCCATCAACGGCGAGGAAATCATGAAATCCGCCGTACTCCGGTTGCAGGCGATTGGGATATTGTATACCACCGCGATCCTCAGCAGCGCTTTCACATCCACGTCATGCGGATGAGGCTCCAGCGGATCCCAGAAAAATATCACAAAATCGATTTCGCCATCAGCAATTTTTGAGCCCACCTGCTGATCGCCGCCTAAAGGTCCGCTCTTGAACAAGTGAATCTTCAGGTTCAACTCGTCCGCCAGAATAGAACCGGTAGTTCCGGTGGCATACAAATTATGCCTGGCTAAAACATCGCGGTTATATTTCGCCCACTCCAGCAAGTCGACCTTTCGATTATCATGGGCGATTAAGGCAATCTTCTTTACCGGATTTATAATTGTTGTTTGAAGTTCCATAGCTAATTTTAACTCCTTCTTTTTAAATTAGAAAATAAAAAAAGCTGATCATGTCCTTAACACAGCGGTCAATGAAATTATGTAAAAAACCAACAGCCTGATAAAAATTAACCTATCCTCCCTTCACGGGTTTCAGCCCCAAGGCACAAACAATTTTGGCTGAAGCCAATAAATTTGGTTTTCACCTGCCCACGCCCTCAAGGGCGTGGCAAGTCAAATCGTCGGGTTTGATTACAGGATTATATTCGAAAAATCATAATTTCTTACCTTGTGCTGAGCCAAAGACATAGTCAAATAAAAAAATGACGGTGCATTTATTATCCTTAATATATGCACCGTCATTATTACGGGAGTTGGATTGGATATTAGCGAATCAACATCATCTTGCGAGTAAGCACGGTGGAACCGGCTTTCAATTGGTAGAAGTATATACCACTCGATAAATTGGAAGCATCCCAGGTTAACCGGTACTCACCGGCAGGCTTTTCACCGTTAACCAATGTTGCTACCTTCTGCCCCAGAGAATTGTAAACCGACACCTCGACATGACTGTTTGCTGCAACATTATACTCTATAGTTGTCGAAGGGTTAAAGGGATTGGGGTAATTTTGCTTCAGCATGAAATCCTGTGGAATTGTTCCCTCGGAAATCTTCTGATCGCGAATGGACGTTATGTATTCCACATCGAGACCGGTCCATCCCCAAATCCATGGGAAGGCATTGGGATCGAAAGCACCGTAATAACTCACCTGAGTGAAAAACGGATCATTGGGAACTGTCGCCCCACTCGCCCCCGGTCCCGCAGCATTCGGACGTGGATCCAGTAAGCCATTGTTCGTCCGGCTTACACTCATTATCTGCGGATCAACAATCTGATTGTTATTGGCAATCAATGAGTCCGCCGTCCAGCTATCCGGCGCTATGTCCGACCAGGTATTCCCGTTCGCAAACTGCCACCATATATTATTCCGCAATAATAGATCTCCCGCCTCTAACCGCGCCCGGCTGTCTTCTCCGCTCGTCAAATCCTCTATGGTGATCCCCTTTCCACCATTGGCGCCGTTGTAATCGGTGAAGATACTGTTGTAATATTTCCCGCCGGCATTATCACGGAAGATCATTAACTCCGCTCCATCTCCACCGGGAAAGTTGCTCACACCCGCTCCAATGTAGGTCACGTTCGACAATACCGGAATCGCATACGGCATCCCGTCCTCAGGCACCGTGCCGCCGTCCTGCTCCGCACATCGACCACCGCCAACTGCCGCATCCTGGATATTAAACCAGAACTGCCCTTTACCCCGGAAACCTTCATCATAGTCAAAACCATCATCACCCACGAACGCTGAAATCAGATACTTGGTATTTACCGTGCCGCCAAAAAACTCGTACCCATCATCCAGGTTGCTTAATACCTCGATGTGATCGATGGTCGTGCCACGTCCAACGGCGCCAAACGTCAAGCCGTTAATCTCGTTGCCCGCGCCAATTTCACTGCCGCCGTGTCGGATCGAGACATAGCGCATGATTCCCGAATTATCATCATCATTCGGGCTGGTATGCCCGCCGCCATACTGACCGCGAGGCTCGGTAGAAACGATACCCTCGATCTGACCCACACCGGTGGTGGTGTTGATCTCAGCGTAGCCTAACAGGATAACTCCGCCCCACAATCCACGATCATTATAGGTCAAATCACTCGGATTATTGACGTCGTCTGACTCCGCCGTGAAAATGATCGGCTGGCTGGCAGTACCAACAGCGTTGATCTTTCCGCCACGGGCAATGATCAAAGCGCTGGTATTATCCCCGGTGGTGGGAACTTCTTTGGCTTTTATCACCGTCCCTGCTTCAATATTCAATACCGCTCCATCCTCCACATACACCAAACCGTCTAACAAATAAGTATTATTTGACGTTAGCGTTTTGGTTTCTCCAGGATTTATGAACCCGTCATTAATGGTTACCTGACCGAACAAAACCGCCGGAATCAGGACTATCAAAACTATTAGAATCGATTTCATCAACATGAAATTTCCTCCACTTGTTAAATTAAAGTTATTTTGTTAGTTAATATCATAGCTTAAGCCTACGCTGAAAGAGCGACCCAGTCCATGTTCACTGCGAACGTATTCCTGTCCTTTATATTTATGGACAAAGCGACTCCTGCTGTCCAAAATGTTTTTGGCAGCCAATTTCAGACTAAGCCCTTTAAACATCTTTTGGGACATATTGTAATTCAGGAGTGCGCGGGGCTGCTCATAAACGTCCGGTGTTGCGTCGCTGGTAACCTCGGCAAGCCGTTCACCAAAAATATTGAAGTAAAGATTAGCCGAGGTGCCGGCTTTGTAATTGTCATAACCAAAATCGATGTTCAGGATATAGGAAGACTGCCCCTGCAAAGGTCGGGTATTCTGGGTAAATACTTCTCTGTTCGGATCAAGCTTGATAAACTCATCCAATTTCTCCTTGGGGATATCAACTTTGGAATGTACCAGCGACAGATTGAACCCCAGTTGAAAATTGCTTAACCAGGAGCGGATCTCATCCAACCGTTTTCGCGCTTCCAGTTCCAAGCCAATAACTGTCCCCTTATCCACATTACGATAGGTAACTTCAGGATTATCCGCACTGCTTCCGCCAATGATGGTTCTTTCTATGGGATTGGTAAACTCTTTGTAAAAGCCACTGACGGCGAATATTTCTCCGGGTCGTACAAACCATTCCCAACGGAGATCAAAATTATCAATCAGGGTTCGTTCAAGGTTTACATTTCCGGCAAAGGAATAATCATTGACGAATTCATAATTAACATAAGGGGCTTTCTCTCTCATCGTGGGTCGGGCAAGGGTCCTTCCGTAACTGGCGCGTATGTTCATATTATTGATTACCTGATAGATCAGGTTGACCGATGGCAGCCAATCGTTGTTGTCGAGCAGCCCTCTTCTTAAACTGTCGGGACGGGTGGTATCTGCGCTGGCGACATCCATTCGCGTCGCTTCGAAACGCACACCGCCCACAAAGCGCAAATTCTCGTAAACAGGCAATTCGATCATTGTATAAGCTGCTGATATTTTCTCTTCGCCGTCATAGTCGCCGCCGCGTGCATCCGGCGCCAACTGGATGTAATTGCCCCAGATGGGCTTGTTGCTGGCGTCATAACCGATGATGCCGGTGTTCTCCTGCGAGAAAAACTCCTGATCATTTCCATCATAACGAAATGATGAAGGTCGGTTATATTCGAACCGGATCTCTTCAAAAGTGCGGTCCTTCCTGGAATAGAATCCGCCAAATTTTAATTTCGCGGGAGCGCCATTCCACTGCTCAAACGGAAAAGCGACATTCATTTCAACATTCGATCCGTTCTCTTGCAATGAGCGGAAATAGCGGGCGGGATTGGCATAGTTTCCAACGCTGATACTGTAGACCGTTGTGTCTTTTCCCAGGACAGTGCGGTTCGAGAAGTGGTCTGAGAAATACCGCGTATCCGGCTCATCCTGTGAGTTCCTGGAAACCGAGCCCTTCCAATCCAGCTTCATGTTGAGCAGCTTTTCGAAATAATGCTCGCCGCTCAATTGGTAGGATTGAAGATTTCTCTCCGTATATTTCAAAACCCTCGTTTCGAAATATGCATCTGTATTAATGCCGAATTGCTCCGGCCACCGCCCGACCAAATACCTTGATGAAGATTCACCCGATTGGGTATAAAAAATGTTGGCATTAATTTCATGATTAGCGCTCAACTTGGAGTTTACAGAGATTAGCCCACCCCAATTGACCTCCTCCACGCCTTTTGAATCATTCAATGAGATTTTTGGATTCAGTGAATTCGTTTCGGTAACATTAGACGGCAATTGCCAGCGTTCGGACTTTCCATCATTATAACCGGAATAATCCCGCTTGTAGGAAAAGCTCACCATATATCCAATGAGTCTTCCCATCGCGTGTGCCTGGTTCCCGATTGAAAAAGCGTAAGACTGATTGACCGGTGCTTTTCTATCTACCGGAGACATGACAGAATTGAATGATTTGCTTTCCTGGTCCAGTTTCAGCGCCAACTCAGGATTTGCCTTTGCTTGGGATAAGGTTGGAATATCTTTGGGATTCTTTATTTCACCGGGAATGTCGCGGGTTCCGTCATCCATACCTAACCAATCCCTGGAACCTCCCGGATAGGACAGATAATCGGATTGAAGACTGGTCTGGGTGTTATAGGAGCTGCCGGTTGAAAATTTCAGCGTAAACTTTTCAGGATAATTCTTAGTGCCGACATCGACCATGCCGCCAGAGAAGTTGCCCGGTTTATCGGGCGTGAATGTCTTCAAGGTGACAATATTATCTAACAGATTTGAGGGAAACATGTCCATGTGAACCGCTTTTTTCTCCGGATCGGAGCTGGGCAGTTCCGCGCCATTCAGCATCGTCGAGCTATATCTATCTCCCAATCCACGAATGTAAACGTACTTCCCATCCACAACCGAAGCGCCGGTCACGCGAGTCATCGCTTCGGCGGCATTACCGCTGCCGGACCTTGAAATAGCTTCGGCGCTGATTGCGTCGCTGACAGAGTTTGAGAGCTGCCGCTTCTTCAATAACAGCGCCTCGGTATTTTCCACCGCGCGGGCTTCAACGGTTACCGTTTCACCGGTCAACTCCTCCGGCTTAATGGAAAGGTTTATTTGAGTGGTTTCGTTGGCTTTGACTTTGAGATCGGTAACTCTGGTTTCGGCATAGCTAAGCATGGATACAACCAGCGTATAAGTTCCTTCGGGCACGTTCAGAATGACGTAAGAGCCATCCAAATCCGTACCGGCGCCGATGGTGGTGCCATCCAAATAGACATTTGCGCCTATCAGAGGCTCACCCGATTGGGAATCGATCAGCACGCCGCTGATTCGTCCGGTGGAAGGTTCTTGACCGAAAACTCCGGTTGGAATTATCAGCGCAGCACAAATAAGAATAATCGCAGGAGTTACCCGGTTTGATTTGAACGTCAATAAAATCCGTTTTAAAATCTGATCCAATTTCATTTGATTTCTCCCGTAATAATTTTTGGTTTGCTAACAAGATTGTTCGTCGAAACTCATTCGATCCACGTCTCCCGCCACTTTGAACGCCGAGAGTATGGTGATGACTGCCATGAAGATCGCTGCTGCCAAAAAACCGATTAAGAAATAAACCATGATTAAATCCTTTCTGTGTTTTGGTTTTTCTGATTCAATTATTTAATCGCTCACAAATTATCCGGGGTATATTGCCAGTGTGTTACAGGCTGGTGAAGTTTCGGCAAATATAGGTTACAAAACCGTTGCGCAGATGAATGTGTGTAATAACGGGCCTGATATAGTAGTAAATTCACTTGCGGGAAGGGATTATTTTTAAAGCAATTCCTGAATACCTTTATCAGGGGGAAAACAGATACTAAACCAAATCAATATTTGAAACGGAATTTGTATTGTTTGAACGTAACTCAGTTTGGCTACCAAGGGCAGATGGTAACTCAAACACTTACCAACTTAAGCACTTGTTAACCTTTCTTGAACCTGACCCAAAACCGACTCCCCACATCAAGCTCGCTCTCCACCCCATACTTCACTCGTTGAAGTTCCGCCATGTGTTTTACAATGGAAAGCCCCAAGCCCGTGCCTCCAACATCTCGCGATCGGGCTTTATCGACCCGGAAGAATCTTTCAAAAATCCGGCTGATATATTTTTTAGGAATTCCAATGCCAGTGTCCTGAACTGAAAACTCCACAAAACCATCCTCGACCTGGGTTGATATCATTACTTCCCCACCTTCGGGCGAGTACTTTATAGCATTATCAATCAGATTCGCCATTATCGTCCGGAACATTTCCGGATCTCCGCATATCGTAATCGGCTCTTCATCGATCACTTGCTTGAAAGTAATCTTCTTTGTCGTTGTCAGTTCGGAAAAATCAAACTTCAATTCCTTCAGAACCGGCACCGGATCAAATGTTTTTATTTCGATACTTTGCAAGCCTTCCACGCGCGCCAATTGCAGAAGATCGGTAACCAAATGTTCAAGATTTCTCGCTTGCTTAACGATTTTTTCTAAATATCTTCGATTGACTTTGGAATCGTCCATTGCCCAATCCAGCAAGGTTTCTGCATAACCCTGAATACTGGCTAACGGATTCTTAAACTCATGTGAGACATTTGCCACAAAATCTCTTCGAATTCTTTCCAATTTCCGATAATTGGTCACATCTCGGGCAACCAATACAGCCCCCGTCTCAGCTGAGTCCATTAATTTAAAGGGATTGATTACGACCTCCAGTATTCGGCCATCTTCCAAAAAGATTTCATCGCTTAATACGAACGGCTTCTCAAAAAAGCGCTCAATTAACGAAATCAGATGCTTGTTCAAGAATAGATCGTAGTAATATTTCCCTTCAATTTCATGAGTAATAATATTGAATAGCTTTACGCTGGTTTCATTATAAAACACAACTTTATTATCATTTCCAATGGCTACTATAGCATCATTGATCGATGCCAGAACTTCGTTCAAATCCTTTCTTTGGCGTGTTACTCTCTCAAAGGATTGAGAGAGTCTGGAAGACATCGCGGTTAGAATTTGAGCGATGTCACCCAATTCATCCTGAGAATTTATCCGAGTCAATTCAGTCAGCTTTCCATCGGAAATCAGCCGTGCATTTCTAATTATTTCTCGTAAATTTCGATTCATGCCGCGAGTTAGGAAAACAACCAAAAAGCCGGAAACGAACAGAATCAACACTCCCCCACCGAAGAAGTAGAGACGAGCGGTTTTTAGCACTTGATCGTTAGCAGCAGAATGCAAAGAGAGTCTCAAAAATCCGATTGTGCGATTGTTGCCGCCCTGCAATGCTTTGCAGACATAAATCAACTTTCTGCCTATTGTTTCACTTTCGCGAATTGAAAAGCCCCATTTTTCTTTTATCGCTTGCTGAACCTCGGGTCGGTTAATATGATTTTCCAATTTACTTAATTCATCTAATGGCACTTCGGAATCGGCAATCACCAATCCGTTGGGATTCATAACAGTCACTCGGGCATCCAAAATTAGTCCGATTCCATCTGCATACTTTTTCAGAACTCTCGAATTCCCTTCTGAAATCTGATTAGTATCCAAAAGCAATTCAGAGATCATCACATTTTCCTGAATTCGAACTCTTGTGCTATCCGTCAGAAAATTTATAAATTGAAAATATAGTACCAGTCCGATGATTAGCAGACCCATAAACTGGGAAAATAGAATAATATTCAGTAGCTTTAGGCGAAGCCTTGATTTAAAGAAGAAGGTCATCACACTATGGTTTTAACTAATTTTTGTTCCACCGATATCCCACTCCCTTTACTGTTAGAATTAAATCACCGCCGGGGTCAATCTGATTACGCAGCCGGGTTATGTGGACATCAACCGTCCGGGGATCTCCATAATAATTTTGCCCCCAAATGGAGTCCAGGAGATACTCTCTTGATAATGCTTTACCTTCCGACTGGATCAGGGCAGATAGTAACTTGAATTGGATAGGTGTCAGCTTTATTTTTTTCTTCTTAAACGAAACTTCATGGGTGGAAAAGTTAACCGTTAAATCACCCTGACTAAATTCGGTAAATGCAATCCTTTTGGTTCGTTTCAAGTGAACTTTTACCCTGGCGACCAGCTCTCTGGGGCTGAAGGGTTTGGTGATATAGTCATCAGCGCCAACCTCAAAACCGATTATTTTATCAATCTCTTCGCCTCTCGCCGTCAGCATAATAATCGGCAACTCTTCAGTGAGCTCATTAGCTCTCAGGTACTTGCACAATTCAATACCGCTCATGGAAGGCAAATTTAAATCCAGAACAACCAGATCGGGCGGCTTTTCGACAATTGTATCATACGCCTTCATGCCATCGGTGAAGGTGGTCGTCTTAAATCCTTCCCTTTGTAAATTATCCTCTAATATTTCATTAATGTCAGGATCATCCTCAACAACGTAAATCTCAAAATCTTTATTTGCCATTATCTCGCTCTTTTATTTTTTTATCTGGACAAGCCTTTCCATTGACCTACGATGCCGCTCCTCCAGTAAATTCAACTCCGCGACAATTTTGCTTTTCCTTCTTTTTTGGGCGCCCTGGCGTAAAATCCTGGCTTTAGTCATCACTGTTTTGATGGTTGCAAGTTGGTCGGACTCAGAGAGACGATTTGAATTGAGGATGTTTTCCAATGCCCGTAACCGGAAGCGATCCATGCCCCAGAATTTCCTTGAGAGCTGATCTTCATGGCCACCGTATTTAACGATCAAGGATTCCTGTAAATACATGACAGGGAATTTAGAACATATCCGCAGCCAGAGATCATAATCCTCACAAACCGGAAGAGCCTCATCAAATAACCCGACTTCGTCAAAGATACTTTTATGAATCACTACTGAAGATGGGGATATGATACACAAGGGCAGGCAATTTTGATAAATATGGCCGCCAAGTTTGGCATGTTTTCTTTTTTGATTTACTCTTCTTCCATGCCGGACCCAAATTTCATTGGTGTAACAAATTTTCATCTCGGGATTTTCTGATAACGCGTTCATCTGTTGTGACATTTTCTTCGGCAGCCATTCGTCATCAGAATCCAAAAAGGCAATCCAATCTCCGTTTGCCATTCGAATACCGGCGTTTCTTGCGCTGCTTATACCTTTATTTCTCTGTCTGAAATATTTGATCATAGGGAAATTTCGTGTGATCACTTCACGGGTTTCATCGGTGGAACCATCATCTATTATAATAATCTCGTCCGGTTGAAAGGTTTGCGAAAGCACCGATTTGATAGCTCTGCTGATCAACCCGGCGCGGTTGAAAGTGGGAATTACTACCGAAAGATTTGTAGATTGTTTATTCATCACCATTTGTAGAAAAGATAAGCTTATGGTTTGTTTATTTCAAATATGTTACAATCATATTAAGATATGTAACTGAATTGTAACGCTTTTCTATTTATATCCGCTCAGCCAACTACCATACATGGGATTCGGCAAAACAAACGAAATGCTTCCCCAAATTGACGATTCCTTAAACATATCCCGTAATTCCTCCGGACTAGTACCACTGGCATAATCTGCAACATCAGGAAGCTGATCACCAATTCGGGCGACGATCTTCCGTTCACCTTCTCCTTGGCAACGGCCGCTTCCGGTTTTTACCTCATTTTGGCGCACAACTTTTGTATCACTTTTGTCGCGTCTGCAAAGCATTAGATAATCGTCATCCCACATATTCAGGTTTTTGAGATTTTCAATGGTTGCCCGCTCAAAAGAGGTATCCCGGTTGGTAATGAAAACAACATGACTCCCATTTCCAAGGGTGTTAATGCTATCCAGAAAAGCCTTGGCGCCCGGCACTGCATCCGCCTTGGTAGATAACACCCATTCCGACCACATCGCTGGATATTTTAAACCTTTTTCTGCTATCATGGCTTCGTAGGGAGAATTATCCAGGACGGTTTCGTCCACATCCAATACCACAGCCCAGGGAGTATCAATTTGTTTACTTGCCTCTTTCACGGCGCTCCATGCCCAACGGTAGGTTTGAATGCAAATGGCTTGATATTCAACTGATGACCTTACCCATTTAATATCATTAGTAATCCTGGATTCTTCTTCTGAGGCTGAATTTCTATTGCAATTTAGACTAAAAGTGACGAGGGCAACTATTATGAACCGGAAAACGATTATTTTGTGGTTGCTCATTTTATCTCCTTGGTTGTAAATTAACTTTTAATTTAGTACAATTTGTCTTTCTGAAAGAGATTAAAATATTTTTTTTATAATCAATTAGCAACAGTTCAAGCTTACATTTTGATGGCATTCCAATCGAAAGGATAATGTGAAAGAGCAAGGACCCTCTGCCGCTAATACCCTGCTGAGACTTTTTCAATTAGTTTTGTTTTTGTATTTATTCCTGTTCAGCATTGACCTGATGGGAACGGCCCTCAAATTGTTTGGTAAGGGCTTCGCTGAAACGCTAATCGCCAGAACTTCGCACCCTATGGTGGGTTTATTCATTGGTATGCTCGCGACCGCCATAATCCAGAGCTCTTCTTCAACTACATCAATTGTTGTTGGGATGGTTGGGGGAGGTGTTTTAACAGTTCATAACGCGATTCCAATAGTAATGGGGGCAAACATAGGCACCACAGTGACTAATATATTAGTTTCTCTTGCCCACATCAATCGCTCCCATGAATTTCGCAGATCATTTGCTGCTTCGACCGTTCATGATTTTTTTAACGTGCTTTCAGTAATATGTATTTTCCCGCTGCAATATTTTACAAATTTTTTAGGAATATCATCAACATTTTTAGGTAAAGCATTCGAAAATATTGGGGGATTCAAGCTATTCAATCCTATCAAGGCAATCACAAAGCCGGTCGTTAATGTCCTTGTTGATTTTGCCGGACAATATCCATGGGTTCTTCTTGCAGTATCGCTAATCTTATTATTTGTCGCGTTAGCCAACCTGGTACGTACTTTGCGTGTTGTAGTTGTGAAACGGGCCGAGGAATGGTTCAACCGGGTTCTATTTAAGACTACGCTCAGGGCTTTTGTCGTTGGGTTATTGTTAACAGCTCTTGCGCAAAGCAGTTCAATAACTACAAGTCTGGTCGTTCCTTTGGCGGGTGCAGGAATTTTGCGATTGGAACAAATCTTTCCTTATACCCTGGGTGCCAACATAGGTACAACCGTAACCGCAATGCTTGCTGCTTTAATTACTTCCAATGCAAATGCAATAACTGTGGCATTCGCACACCTGCTCTTTAACATATCCGGTACAGTTATCTGGTTGCCGCTAAAGCAAATTCCCATTGCTATTGCTCAAAAATTTTCCGATTTTTCAATAAGAAATAAAATAATACCCATTGGGTACATTATTGTTGCTTTTTTCATAATTCCCATAACTGTTATATTAATTTTCAGTTAGAGACTAGAAATGTTTAGACAATTATTTAAGGCTTTTAAAGCTGCCTCTCCCCTGGACGAAGCCTATAAGCGCTCTTTTGAGATGCTTGACTTGACTTATGAGATGTTTATCAAAGCCAGGAAATCCTTGCGAGAATCAGAAGATGCCGATCCCAGCATTAATATTAATGAGATGGATATAAAGGTTAACAAGTATGAACGAAAGGTTCGGAGAACTGTTTTTCGACATTTGGCAATCTCTGGCGCCGAAGATTTATACTCAGGACTCGTTCTTACCAGCATTATTATTGATATTGAAAGAATCGGAGATTACACAAAAAACATAGTCGAACTTGCGGCCAATTTTCCGATGAAACTAATTGCACCTAAACATGAAGTAGATTTGAGGAAAATTGAGACGGCCGTAGAAGATATCTTCAAAAGAGCCCGCCGCTGTTTTGAAACCGGAGATGCAGTGGATGGTGAGAAACTTATCAGGGATTATATCTGGATTAATCCGCTTTGCGACGAAATCGTATTAAAATATGTGAAGACCCCGAACGACAAAATCTCTACATCCGAAGCGGTAACCCTCGCCATGTACTTCAGATACTTGAAACGGATAAATAGTCACTTACAAAATATTGCCACAAGTATTGTGAACCCGTTTGACCGAATTGGATTTTTACCGAAGGATATAAAGGCAGAGGCTAAATCATAGTCGGGGTGATGCTGAGGCCGCGTAAATAGAGAAAGTTCGAATATCTTCTTTATACAAAGGCCTTTACTATTTCCTTTTGGAGTCCCTGCAACTCACCGTAAGCTTTATTGATCTCTCCAATCTTTTCTTGAAGCTTTTTCATCAATAATTGCTTTTCTATGCCATTTCTAATAATGATGAGCAGATCGTCATTTTCCCATGGCTTCTCAATATATTGAAAAAGTCCCACATCGTTTATAGCTTTAATCGCATTTTCTTTATCTGCATATCCCGTAAGTATAATCCGGGTAATTTCCGGTTTAATTTCACGAACTTTTGCCAAAAAGGAAATACCATCCATTTCAGGCATCAGATAATCGGAAATCACTAAACTAACATCATTCTTCTTCAGGAATTCCAAAGCGTTCTTGGCAGATGTAAAAGTATGAACTTCATAACCAGATTCTAGGTTTAGAAAAGATTTGAGACTGGTTAGGACCATTTCTTCATCATCAACAATTACCACTGCGCCATTTTCTACGCCATTGTCTTTCATAGGTAATTCTCCTATTTCGAAAGTCTTTTAATCCCCACAATGGTTAAATCATCCTGATAAGGATTTATTCTTTTGAATTTGTCCGATTCGTTCAAAAGGTGATCCAACAGTTCATCTAAGGATAAGCTGAGATTTTGAGAAATCGTCCTAACAAGTCCACCGTCTTCAAAATGCTTTCCATCCCCGATTTCAATTTCGCTAAGACCATCCGTATACAAAATCAGATTTTCATCTTTATATAGGTCGATTTGATACTCTTCTCCGGCTTCATACAGATCTTCATCAGCAACTCCCAAAATAAGTCCATTAGCCGGGATTTTTTCCACACCCTTTCTGCGAACAAGCACCGGATGAGGAATTCCACCGTTTATTATTGAGCCGCTGCAATTTTCGGTATCCAGTGTAACCACCAATGCTGCTACAAAGATATCGATCGGAAGAATTTTGTGCAATACTTTATTCATTCCATTTAAGATATCAACCGACTGGACATTTTTATCTGCAAAAGAGGAAAAGGCGAATTTCAGCAGCATGGTGCTCAGCGCGGATTGAATGCCATGCCCCGTCACATCTGCTATCAAGATTGCAATTCGGTTCTCGCTTAGATCGATAACATCAAAAAAATCCCCTCCTATTTCAAGGGCAGGCTTATATCTGGCAAAAATTGAAATGTTTCCTTTCGCCAAAGGAGTTGAAGGCAGCATGCTGTCCTGCAGTCTGCGAGCCAGAGATAATTCCTGACTAAGCACATTATTACGTTGAGCTAATTCCTCCCGGTGTAATGATACTTGATCCAACTCCTGGAGTTTTTCTTTTAACACTTCGTTTAGATTTTTATTTTGTAGTCCATTGCGAATAACCAATTTCATATTTTGATTATCCCAGGGCTTTTCTATATACTGGTATAGTCCCACCTGATTAATCGCATTAATCGCGTTTTCTTTATCCGCATACCCGGTTAACATTATTCGCGGCACATTCGGATGCAATTTTTTGACCTCTTTTAGAAAACCAAGCCCATTCATTTCAGGCATCAGAAAATCGGAGACTACAATATCAACAGGTCTCTTGTTAAGCTCTTTTAGCGCTTCCTTCGGGGATTGAAATGTCAACACCTCATAATCTGTTTCCAAAGATAGGAATGAAGTAAGACTTTGTAAAACCAACTCTTCATCATCAACAATCATAACAACAGAATTGTTGCTATCTTTATTTCTTTTGGTTTTTTGTGCCGTCATACGGATCTTAACTCTTCTATTTCGCAGACTCCCCCGCCGTTGAACTTATCCCGACTCTATCCATCAGGCTGCGCAATTTTTTGACGATTGCTTTCAATATTCGCTGGGTGATTTGTACGTGGTCGGCTAAAAGCTCAAAGAAATCCTCTTTTTCAATTTTTAATAAGCGGCTCTCTTCCAATGAAACCGCAGTTACGACCCTTGGCTCATCATCAAAAAGCGACCAGGTTCCAAAAACGTCCTTTTTCTTTGCTATTAAAACATCTTTATCCCCACGGCGGAGCGCAACAGTTCCTTCGATAACCAAATACATCGAATCGGATATCTCTCCTTCACGGTAAATGATATTCCCCGCTGCAAATTCACATTCCTCAGTTATCGATGCAATATAAGCCAAGTCTTCAGTCGGGGTGTATTCAAAAATATCCACCTCCTGTAAAAAGATTACTTTCTCAACAACTGTTAGCACCGCTTACTCCGGATCCATTATTAACGAAAACTTATTAAAATCTTGAGGATTGAACAACTAATTCTCCGGCTGAATTCTATTTAAAGCATATTCAGCCGTTTCACTGACAATTTGATTTCTATTGTTAATCAACTTCTTTACCCGGTCAATACATTGGGCGTTCTTTAGCTCCGCAAGCAGATAAAGCGCACAACTTCTCAGCCATGCATCATCTCCATCTAAAAGGATCGCTAAACAATCGCTCGCTGAAGGGGTCTTTAATCCAAACAATTCCCGCCCCTTTCCCGTCAAATATGAATATGAATTGGATTCTACAATCGGAATAATAAATTTCTTCATATTGAAATCCAATATATTATCTAAGAATTCCACCGCATTCGCCTGTAAATCGGGCTTCCTGCTTCTAATACTCTGGTAAGTGTTGAACATGTCACTCTGCAGATATTTAAGCCCCAATAGGCGAAAAATTCTTTCCAAATTACTATCTAGCTTTTCATCCAATGCTTTTATCAATAACGATCTTGCCTCTTCAACTCTATTTAGATTTTCTTTTTCAGCAAAACTCTCTTCCCCAATAATTTTTGCACGTTGTTGTTCGACGAAGATAAGGAGAATTGTATAGTATTTCCTTGTCTCTTCAAGAATCTCAGTGTCAATCTCATTCTCGTTAAATCTTAATTCCGGGAAGCCCACTTTCAATTTGTTGAGCGCTATTAATGTTTCATAGCGAAGCTCCAGGTCATCCTGTCTTAAATTATGGATTAGCACATCAACAGATTTTTGGGATCCGATAAGAGCGAGCACCTTAGGAATAGCCAATCGAATAGTGTTGGCCGATCCGGGATCTTTCATTCTTTCAGCCAACTCTTTAACAATCTCTTCGCCAAATTGAGATAGTGCCTCCCGCGCGTATCTTTTGATGAATTTGGCATTCAAATGATCAATCAAGGCGGAAACAAAATTCTTTGCGCGAGTTCTCCCCGCACTTATGATTGCCGCTTCCAAAACTCTGAGCGATGAATCCCTCAACAGGTCCATCAGGTACGGATAAAGTTCGGGATCTTTACTAATTCCAATAACCTGTGCAGCATTTATTTTCATCAATTCGGATTGGGGACTATCATTATTAGTGATAAACTCTTTAAAACTTTCCTCAAACAACCTTTTTAAATTAATCTGTATTTTCATATTTTCATCCTGCTGACGTTCTTCCGCAGCGCTGATAATTGCTGAACCCCACACCCGGTAATCGACATTGCCTAAAAATTCATTTAGAGTCGCGATCTTATCTCCTGAATGACTAATTAGAAATCTTATGGCTTCTACCCGGACTTCCTGAGAATCATCCCCAACCAGTGTCTTGATCTTTTGGGCCAAAACATTGCTCTCAACTCCTCGTAATCGTCTTAATATCTGAAGTCTTACATCGGTGGATTTATGATCCAGCAATTTCTCAAAATAAGGTAGAAATTCCTCCTTTTTTGTCTCACCCAGTAATTCCAAAGCATAGAGAATTTGTCTTTCATTATTACTGCCCAACAGTTTAATTAAACTGTCAAAGACTGAGGCATCTTCAAGATTAATGGATTCTTCATCAATGTTAATGGTTCTTTTCTCAATTGCCATACGAAACGAATTGACATATTCCCTGCGCACTTTCACCAGTAGAATATACCAAATTGCGATAAAAACAATTATCATTTGGCTGACATGTCCAACCGACAAACTAAATCCAAGTATAAAAACCACCAGCAATAAACCGCCGATACCTGTCGCCAGGCTATCAATAAAAACATCTATAAATGCTTTAGCTTGGTTTTTTACTTTTGCCGGAACGGGCAGGTAGAGAAGCTCGAGACCAGCTTTGTTGAATGATTGTTTTAAACTGCCGTCGCCTACTTTTATTAAAATGGCAGCCCACAGGGCAGGATTAATAAGCGTAGCGATAGCGCCGATTAAGATACCCACGGGCAAGAAGAATAGCGATGTTCCCACTCCGAATGTTTGCAAAATCCGGCGTGTCAGGAATAATTGAATGAGCAGGGATACTATACTTAAGTTGGACAACCAAAATCCGAAAAAGGCGGTGAGTTTATCCTCGTCCCGTATGATGCTGGATGCAATCGCGCTGTATTGATAATCGACTAAATTTGCCACGATGACGCTAATGCCGACAATTCCGGCAAGATAGCTCAAGTGCTTTGATGAGATGATCAATTTAAGCGGGCTTTCTGCGGTTTTGGTCAGTTGAATTCTTTTCTGCTGCTGGATCTTTACTTTATAATTATGCCGGGCGCTTTTTTTCCAAATAATTCTAAACAGAAAAATACAAGTTGTTAGAAAACCCATACAAATTATTAACATATTCCCTGTGCCAATGATTGGAGCGAGGTAATTAGTCAAATAACCACCAAAAATCCCTCCGGATATCGCGCCGGCTCCCACAAATCCAAAAGAGCGCTTTGCCTCCCGGGCATTAAAAACATAGTTCGCCAGCAACCAGAACTGCATGGTCAATACCACGCCGAAAATTGCCACCCAAACATAAAAGACATACAAAAACCATTTGCCCTGATAATTGAAGAATAACAGCATCCAAAAAATGCCGAAGACAAGAATAGAAACCAAAATGGTGTTCATCATTATTTTGGGGAGATACACTTTCCTGGAAAACCAGGTATAAAAATAAATAAAGATCCCCGAAAAAAGCGCTACAAGGATAAAGGCATAGGGCAGCTGATCGGCTCCAAAAGCGGTCAGGAACAGGGAGTTGCGGACAGGCTTTACAATCAGCAGCGAAGCAATGATCAAAAAAATATATGAGAACATCAATGCCGCTCGCAGTCCTTCCCCTTCGCGGATATCAAATAATGTTTTAAATAGTTTATTCATGGGCTCGCAAATCTCAAACGTGAAATAATATAATAAAATACATACATGCAATAGCATTAAGGTTTAAATATTTTTTGATTTGTTGACCGGAGATAGTATGCAATAATTCGATCCTTATACCCAGGGGGCGGCCGTCTTGCCGTCGGGGAATCTGACGGTAAAAGGTTTAGCGAGTGACTTTTTCTCTTAAAGGACGACTTATAGAATAGAAGTTTTTGGGAAGGGAATTAAGAATGAACCAGTGCAATCATATAGATTTTAAAAGCACTGCTAATAAAGCTCGCCCGCCACCCTATTCTTTTCTAACCTACCTTAGATATTTAAAGAGGGGATAACCGTGAACCAAAATACGATAGCCAAAATATCCAACATACTACTTTTCATGTCCGCCGTCTGCTTTCTCACGTTTTATTTAGCCTGTGAGAGGGACTTCTCCCCTTTTAAAATAATAGCACCGCCCGACACCACCAGCCACAATTTTACCTGGCAGATTGACACTTTTGGCGTGATCAGTTCTTACCTGCTGGATGTAGCCATTATTAGCGAGAACGACATTTGGAGTGTGGGTGAAATTTATTTGAAAGATTCAACTGGGGCGGTAGATAATGAACCCTATGGGGCTATTCATTGGAATGGTAACAAATGGACTTTGATGAAGGTTCCCTATCACGATTTTGGTTCAACAAACCTGTATCCAGGCCCTCTAAGAACCGTTTTCGCTTTTAACTCAAGTGAGGTATATGCCACCTCTTCGGCTAATTTATTGAAGTGGAATGGAAGTTCGTGGGATGAGAAAGCTTTTTTTATGACGGGTATTCCATTTGATGGCCAGGTTAGAAAGATGTGGGGTAGCTCCCCATCAAGCATATTCTGTGTTGGCAATAGCGGTGCAATCTATCACTACAACGGCAGCAGTTGGCAGAAGCTGGAGAGCGGTACGACCGTGGACTTGCAGGATGTTTGGGGCAGCCCCCATGGCAGCGTGGTGTGGGCGTGCGGTTACACCGATTTTGTCGGCACTATGCTGTTAAAGATCACCGGAACCACGGTGGAGACGGTTTATGAAGATAATGATAATTTGTTCAACATCCGCCCTAATTCCATTTCAGGCGTGTTAACCGGCCTTTGGACCAATGACCCGTCAAAACTCTATATCATAACTCCTGCTGGCATGTACATAGCGTCAGCAAATACCAATGGTGAGGCCCAGCGCATCTGGACTGAAAACAACTTTCTGCCTTGTTTTCCCCGTGCCCTGCGAGGGGAGAGCGGTAATGATTTGTTCACCACCGGGGATTTTAGTTTTATGGCGCATTACAATGGTGCCAGCTGGCATATCTATAACAACTTTGCCGGCAGAATCCGCAGCCGGGGCATTGCCATAACCAGAAACCTGATAATCCTAGCTGGGCTGGATATTCAATCAAATCGCGCCACCATTATTCGTGGTGAGCGTTAATTTAGAGAAAGTCCAAACCACAGGAGGAAAACATATACACCCAAGAATTAACTTTGGCCTTAACCTCGCTTCCGGACATTTCAATTCCTAACCGGTTTTTTCTGCAAACTTATTTCCCGCATAACGCACCGCAAACAGCCACACAATCACAATCCCAATCGTAAATACCGATAACCACCGGATACTGCTAAACTCGACGAAGATGCTGGTGATAACCAAACTGACCACAACCGCCAGCACTTTGGCAAACCGCTGAACGAACATGTCGATGAATGCTTTGGCCTTATATTTTTCATCGCGGGTGGTGGGCACATAAAGCGCTTCCTTGGACGACTGGTTGATCGAATAGTTGAAACTATTATCCAGTGTGGGGAGCAGACTTCCGACCCACAATATCGGCATCGCCAGAAATCCGGCTGATCCTAACAGAATGGTTATTGGCAGGAATATTAGGGCCGTTTTTACACCGAAGCGGGTCATTATAAAACCGGTCAGAAAAATCTGCACAAACATAGACACCCAATTTTGAATTGTATACGCGGTCGAAATTTGCTTTCCGATCGCCTTTCCATCCAGATAATGTGATATGGTTGCGGTAAATTGAAAATCAAAAACTTGAGAAGTTATTTCATATAATCCGACAATGGCAACAATAGATAATAAATAACGGGAGCGAAAGACTAACTTTGCCCCTTCAATCGCAGGATTTTTTGTTTTCGCTTCAGGTTCTTCAGACTTCTCGTCCGCTAACTCCGGAGGAGGGTTGCGATTCACAATTTTACCTGCTGCCATAGCAATTAAAAAAATGAAAACAGCTATGCCGAAACAAATCCACATCCAACCGGCAACGCTGAATTGCTCGATCCAGATTCGAAGGGATGTGGTGCCAAACACACCTCCTGCAACCCCTCCCAAAACGATCAATCCGTAGATCCGTTTGGCTTTCTCAGCTGTAACACTATCATTGAGGAAAGCAAAAAATGTGGCCAACATCAGCGAATTGAACAAATCTCCGTACAAGTAGAACGTCCAAACGGTAATGTCTTCCGGGGTGTTGACGAGGAAGCTGTAAATAACATAACCACCCATAAAAAAAACACAGAAAATATATGATAATTTCTGGCGACGAAAATTCCGGGCAAGCCATGTAAATACCACCACAGCAAGAAACGCCACCACCATATTCAGTACTTTTGCAAAAAGCTCTGCCTGTGCTGCTTTCATATGCGAGGAAAAAAGAGTGAATCCGGCCGCATCATAATACCGAATGAAAAGGGTTTTCTTAAGGGGCTTTAATATCCAAAAACTGGTAATTACCAAAAAGAAATAGCTGAACATCAACAAGGAAAGCGGCAGCTCTTCCCGCTTTATGTCCATTATTGTCTTGATCGGATTTGCCATTTTATCTTATGGTTTTGCGTTAAACTTACCTGATGCAGGATGCTCGATACGGGATACCGTATATCTGGTATCTAAATTAGAACAATTCATTCTTCCCTTTCAATACCAATTATCTCATGTTTTTCGGTTTCCCAGTCGTAACTGAGATAAACCTTTAAGCGCTTGCTCCATCCTTTTCCCTGAGAAAGTTGCGTTTCGAGAGCAACCGCCCATTGGTCCTTGCCATAAGTATTCCGAGATTCACGAACACTGGGAGCGCTTATCTCCGTAAGCTGTAAGCAAGTAACCCCCTCCAGTTCACGCACGGGGGGAATAACATCTCCATTGTGCATCAACCAGTAACGATATTTTCTATTCTCTTCCAACTCAAGACCAAAAGCCACAGCCAAATCCGTAAAACAAAGGTCCTGACTGCCATACTCCGTTTCACGAAGTTCAAACTTGTCCAGCGGATTCATTTTTTGGAACCAATGCTGTCCTATCTTATCTCGCCTCTCTTTTATTACCCGAAAAAGATAATCGGCGGCATCAGGATTAGAATATTGCCCTTCTGCAATTGCGGCCCTTATTTGGTCATCACTAAACGACATGACAATCTTCGCACCCCAATAACCATCCCGGCTTGTCATCAATTCAAAAGCGGGATTGGGCTGAATGAATTTATAATCTTGAGGCTCAAATAAACTCGATTCAAAATATCCAACGGAGGAATATTTTACGTTCCAGTTCTTCAGATAAGGGCGGACATATAATCCCAAACTAAGAAAATTGAGTCCAACTTCATGTGGATCAAAATTATTCTCGTGACCAATCAATGGAGGCATCGGTTCATCTCCATTGCTCCCCAATGTTGAACCAAAATCTATGAGATAGTGTTTGATATAACCCTCCTCCACATAAACGTCCAATGTGTTGTTGGCTTTCGTGTCGAAATGGTTTAGCCAGGAGGCAATAACTCTTAGTCCGCGAAGTTCCCGCCGATGCTGATGCGGTATAAAATCATTAAAATCGTCGCCTCGGATTCCTTCATACTTAAAAGGACCTTTCAATTTTCCTTCAATAAATTTAGAAGCCGCAGCACGAATACGACCATCGGGTTGAATCTCAATTCTTCCCAATATTTGGTCTAGATCGGCTTCGGTCATAGCCCGCTTGCCACCTTTAGCGTCGGTGATGGTAACATTTTGGCCAATTTTCAAAATCGATGGGTCAAAATAGACAATATAGTTTTGAGGCACATTATAACCGGCAGCATGAAACAGTTTGGTGGAAACAACTTCTGCGCCGGTAGCCATTTCCGAATACCCGGGAGGATCAAATTTCAACAAAAAGCGGGTTCCTTTGCTATCCTTGACTCTGAATCCCGGTGTGACTCCCTCCGTTTTAGCACCAATAATTATCCACGGTCCTGCGGTATCCGGGACAGCTCCCTGATTGGGACCACGCCCAATTTCCTCCAATGACATTTCCTCCATAAAGTTGCGATTGATATACCAACTGGAATTATCAACTTCGTCAAATGCATTCGCATTCAAGGCTTGTTTTTTCTTGCCGGTAATATTTCGAAATTGACGGGATAAATCCAAAGACTGCTCGACCTGCTCCATAAATTGTCGATCAAAAATGTCTGCCGGAATATTAATATACCCGGCTTTTGGTTCTGAGACATGCTTCATATCGGATGGCACGCTGTCAGGCGCTTTAAAATATTTTCCCCCGGAACATCCACTAAAAAGGGAAAATACAAAGAAGGCTGAAAGCAAAATATTTAGGCAGTAAGACTTTAATTTTATTATCACCAACTCACCTGCTCTTTGCTATAAGCTTATATTTAATTCTAAATAAAACCGAAACCCTTCTTTGCTGTGGGCAATTGTGAAGTCACTCAGAACTTCTTCATTATTCCACATTGAAAACCCGATTCCATACCCATTTTTTAGATTGGAGGTGTCAAAATCTTTGAACATATCGGATGCGACTGTTCCCGTATCAAAAAATAAATGAGCGTTAATCTTCGCCCATATTGGATAGATGTATTCAATAGAACCCAATACCATATCCTTGCCCCGAAATCTTCCCCGGGCAAAACCACGTATTGTCTCCGATCGTCCCATCTCGCTTAAATAATAAAACGGGGTCTGGCGATTCCTGAAAGACTCGGTAAATTCTCCGGCAAGGCGCAATTTGACAGTGCGGTTATAAAAAAGATTGAAATAGCGGCTGACATCCGCAACAAGGCGTGAGAACCCATATTGATCATCATCCAATTGTTGAAAAATTGCTCCGCACAACAGGGCTTCGAAACCGGAAGTTGGACTGCCAGGATGATTTCTTGAATCATGTTGAATTCCTAATTCAAGCTTACCCATTTTGACAGCAGTTTCCATTCCGGGAAGCGAGGCAAAAGATGTCACTTCTGTTGTAGAAGGGTATTTTCTGTTTCGTCCGCGGGAAATATAATTTCGATCAAATCCGGCAATTATCCCGACTCGATTCTTCCTGCTAAGTCGAATTCCAATATTTAATTCGGCAGTCACAAATTCATTGGCAAAATTAGTTCGATCATCTTCTCCGGTTTGGGGTCCAATGCCATAGAACGATTCATCGGATTGAAAATGATATTTTATCAAGAATTGAGAATTCACTCGCCGACTAAGCTCGATATTTTTGAATTTCAACCGGTACTGGTGTCGTTCCCTTAAACCTACCGTTGCCGAGAGCGACAATTTTGAGTTGGGAGTAAATAGTCCTTTCTGGTAAAATTTTAGTCCGCCCCCGGATGAAGAACTATACGTCGGCAAAATTCCGCGCCTTCCATCATCAGCAACGAAGACATCCACAATCTTTACTATAAAATTTCTCTCCGTCACCCTTGTTACAAACGCCTGCTGAATCAAAAATTTTTGTACTTCGAAAACAGATTTCAGGGGGGCGTATACCAAATACCCCGGAATCGATACCAGATCCTCGACCGTTGTTCTGCCCCTATATCGATTCCGCAAAACAGAGATACTATCGGTTCTCTCCCGATGCATTTCTTCCGGGTCTGAGCCGAATACCAAAGAAGGGATCAGCGCGACCAGAAATAAGACAACCAAGCACCGTCGACATGAAGTTCCCAATTTTTCTGTTCTCACAATGTTATTATCAGGGAAACTTAATCTCAATTCCAAACCGGGGCTTTGCCCGCAATTTGATCTTAAAAGGATCTACATCTTTAGTAACAGTATCCCCAATATTATATCCAGCTTTTAGTTCATTGGCAACTTCCACACTAACACCGGCAAAAAGATGCAAATCGAGAAATCCCAGATCCACGCCACCGCCAATACCGGCAATCGGTTCCATGAAATTTGCCAAGCGTATTCCACTCAGCAGATGAAAGGATGTCCCTAATGTTTTGGCTTTGGTATCAACCGGAGTAAAATGATAGTTGATCACCGCGAAAGTTGCCAGATCAAGATTTGGTTTGGGTTCAACAATTATTGTACCATCATTTCCGATTTTTATATCAACATCATTAATACTGGTAATCGCAGTGGCGATACCGAAACTCCAACGCTCCTTGGCGGTGTTGTCGAAAACCGCACTGGCCAACACATGCTCGTCAGACAATTTCTTTTTCACTAAAAAAGATAAATCACTGTTCTTTCGGTATGCATCGGGGATTTTAAATTGGCGAACATCGACCCAGGTTTTCTGACCGGGAATTTTCACAGTACCAATAGGCGGAATCGGGAGGAATAACCCCAAAAATGCGGGTAGGTTCTCATAAAAAGGAGCGGTTTTCGCAGTTGCGAGAACAGACAAGAACGAAGGGGCGCCTTTCTTCCGGGAAATGAAAATATAAAACAGGTTGTTCGGATGTAAGCCGTACATTCTGGTATTCAAAAAATCGTCATCACCATGAAACATACCAATGGGGCTAAGGCTGTCGGTAAAACTTGCCACCACTACATAATAACTTTTGGGATCGATTGAATAACCTGCATTGGCGACTATTTCTCTTAGGTTATTGGCCCCCCGCTCAACTTCACCCTCCAAGAACCAGCGGTATGCCTGCCCAAATAAGTCCTCCTGATCATCAAACATAAAGGGTGCGCCTTCAACTTGTTTTGGAATTAGAATTGTTTTTTCTTGAGCAAAAACAAAGTGGGTCACGATCAACCCAATGCATAAAATGATTAGGAACGAATTTCGCATAAAAGCCTCCTCAATAGATTTTGAAGTGTTCTATTTTATTTTCGAAAGCACCGTGTGAAAATAATGCTTGAAAAAGTGAGGCGCAAGATTTATCATTTGGCAGGCTGAATTTTTCAATCTTATCTGGTGTAGGCCAAATGCTTCAGAACGTTGAATAGTGAATCTCGCGTTATGAATGGATTTGTATCATAAGTAACTCCACCCCATGCCCTTCCCCTTAGTGAGGGGAGGGGATTTAAGGGGAGGGGTTCTCCAACTTCCACAAAGCCAATGGAAAAGAATAATCTCCCCAATAATCCAGGGTACAATCGCCGCGCCATATTCAGCTGGTGTTTGTATGATTTTGCCAATTCTCCCTTCACTACTTTGGTCGTTACTTTTGTTTACTCCACATATTTTACGAAGGCCATCGCAGAAAACGAAATTATCGGTACCGCATTGTGGTCAAAGGGAGTAACCATTTCAGCAATCCTTGTAGCCATACTTTCCCCCCTTATGGGGGCAATGGCAGATAAAGCCGGCTACCGAAAATGGTTTCTTCTGCTTATGACTTGCATTGCCATTTTCAGCTCTGCTTTCCTTTATAAATTCTTGCCAGGTCAAATCATGCAGGCTCTGTTTTGGTTTATTATCGCGAATTTTGCTTTCGAAATGGGGATGGTTTTTTACAATGCTTTTTTACCTGGTATTGCTCCACCTGATAAAATCGGCAGAGTCTCAGGTTACGGCTGGTCTCTTGGATATCTTGGAGGATTGCTCGCTATGTTTATCGCTTTAATCGGATTCATCTATCCCGAAACTCCCTGGTTTGGTTTTTCAACCGCAAATGGAGAAAATATCCGGGCAACCAATCTTCTGGTATCGGTTTGGTTTCTGATTTTTAGCTTACCAATTTTCGTTTGGGTAAAAGAAGACAAATCCCAAATATCGAAAAAAGAAAAAAACATCATCGGCGCCAGCATCCGCCAACTCGTTAATACTTTTCGGGAAATCAGGCGATTCCGGCAGATTATTAGACTTCTCCTAGCACGTTTGTTTTATAACGATGGATTAATCACTATTTTCGCATTCGGCGGAATTTACGCGGCCGGAACTTTCAATTTTTCGTTTACAGAGATAATGATTTTCGGAATTGTGCTCAATGTAGCCGCTGGCGCAGGCGCTTTTGTTATGGGTTTTTGGGACGACAAATTGGGCGGAAAAAAAACGATTCAAATCAGTTTGTACGGCTTAATCATTGCGACGATCATCGCTGTCTTTTCGCCCAACAAAATTTTCTTCTGGATTGCCGGCATAATCGTGGGAATTTTTTCCGGTCCCAATCAAGCAGCCAGCCGGTCGCTGATGGGGCGTTTTGTTCCTCCCGATAAGGAAAATGAGTTTTTTGGTTTCTTCGCATTCTCCGGAAAAGCGACGGCTTTTATGGGACCTTTCCTGCTCGGGAACCTGACTGAAATCTTTAATTCCCAAAGAGTGGGCGTATCGGCAGTTTTTTTGTTTTTCATCATCGGAAGTTTATTTCTAATTTTGGTTGATGAAAAAGAAGGAAAAAAGTTATCCGGACGTAATTAAATAATGGGGGATTCTGGATAACATATATCGGATGCTGGATACTGGATACAACCTTTCAACTCCTTGACCCACTAACTCTCAAACACTTGAACACTCAAACACTTTCCCACTCGGATTTCTTTGCTCCCACAAAATCATCTGCCTATTGTTTTTTTCAAAATCTTTGGTATATTTCACCTCACCTATTTTCTAAACCTCAACTCTTTTTATTTGATGCTGCAGGAGGCCTCAGAATGAAAAGAACTTTTTTGGTAATGTTCGCATTACTTGCCGCCCTCACGACTCTGTTACTCATTGCTCAGGATAAGGAAATATCTGCAGAAAAAACAGTGCGCATAACCACTATAAATCCAGCTGATGATGAAGTATGGCAATGGATGATTGGAAATTGGAGCGGTTGGAGTGAAAGCCCGATTGGGAAAACACAGGATTGGATAAGCTGCAAATGGGATTTGAACCAACAATTCTTGGTAACGCATGTCAAAAGTGAGGTTACTGAACCCAACCACAAAATACTGCGCAGGATGGCGGAAGAGCGCTACACTACGGTTGATGAAATAACAAAAATGATGTTAGCCCCATATGCCGGTAAAGGTTTTGCTACCATTGACCCGAGTGGAGAAATTAACAGTTACTGGTTTGATTCGTTAAGGAGAATTTACCAGGGCTTCGAAACACGTGAGGGCAACAAGGTTAAGGTGATATGGAAAGAAGTCGGGGGAGGTATCGCTATCGAGCGGACATTTGAAAAAGTAGCCGAAGATAAAATGGCCGGCACATTCAAAAATATTTTCCCGAACGGCAGAATAATGGAGGGACGGTTTGAGGCGACGCGGCTATATTAGTGAGAACTGGCTGAATCTACTATTTCTTTTTCATGGAAACTGAAGAAGCGTTATTCAAAAACATCGCCTCAAAATTAACTAACGAAAATCAAAGTATTTCCATCGGCAAAATGATGTCTTCCCCGGGCATCAAATATGAAAACGAAGTATTTGCTTTTTACCACAACAAAGAAATGATCTTCAGATTGGGGAGGGAATTTGATCCAAGCTCGGTGGGAATTGAACAATACCAATCACTAAGTCCCTTCAAAAACAAGCCCCCCATGTCAGGCTGGTTTCAAATTCCGTTTGAATATAGCGAAAAATGGGAGGAGTTAGCACGGCAAGCCTTACATTTCATTTCAAAAGAAATCACTAAATAGTTACTGGTTCCAAACTGAGTTTGGAACCAAACTATTCGGCTAATCTCTTAAGATTCATAGCGGAAATCCTTAAACTTAACTCGGAAGAAAAGAGAATACAGCACCGGTACAAAACCCAACGTCAACACGGTGGCAAACATCAGTCCGAATATGATTGCCACGGCCATAGCCTCAAAAAGCGGACCGCCGCCAAACCAGAGTGGCAATAATCCGCCGATGGTGGTTGCGGTTGTCAGCAAGATGGGACGCAGCCGGCGCTGCGATGCCTCCACTATTGCGCGGGCTGGCTCCAGGCCATTCTGCTCAATCTCAATCTTAATGCGGTCGAGAAGCACAATGGCATTGTTGATAACAATTCCCGCCAAGCCGATAATCCCCAAAAACGCCACAAAACCCAAAGGCTCCTGGGTGATCAAGAGTCCGATAATGACACCAATTAAACCAAGGGGAATGGTCAGGAGTATAATGATCGGACGGCGAAATGAATCGAACTGGGCAACTAAAAGCAGAATAATCACCAGAAATGCAATCGGTACTTTCACACCGATGGATTCATTTGCTTTTCCGGACGATTCAATTTCACCACCTTGCTCATAACGATATCCGACCGGCCAATATTGTTTTTGCTCCTGAAGCCAGGGCTCCAGCTTATTGGAGATTGCAATTGCATTGTACCCTGAGGACAGGTTTGCACTAACAGTCAGAGTTTTTAAGCGATCCCGCCTGAGTATCTTGGAAGGCTGAAAAATGATTTCAACATCCGCCACTTGTTTGAGAGGCACCGCCCGTCCGGTCGCCTGATCAAAAATATTATGACTTTCCAATTTTTCAACGTCCTTGCGGTCAGCGGCAACCGAACGAAGAATAACCGGAATGACTTCGTCCCCCTCCCGGTAATCAGTGGTTTGAATACCGCTTAGAATGGTTTGCAATGACAGGGCGATATCCTGGCTGGTTAACCCCGCCCGCTGAGCGCGAGGCTGATTGATATGTACAAACAACTTCTTAGTGCGCTCTCCCCAATTATCCTGAATGTTCTTGGTCCCGGGTATCTCAGTTAGTTTTGCTTTGACCTGATCCGCAATATCAAACACTTCATCAGCCTCCTTCCCGGAAATACGAATTTCTATCGGCGCCGTCACCGGTGGGCCCAGATAAAGCGGCCCAATATTTGGGGTAACATCAGGAAGATTTTGGCGGCAATAATTTTCTAACCGGGGAATAAAATCGTTTTCCATTTTCCAGCGGTCAGTGACATTAAGAAGCAGGAAAGCATACTCCGGACTCTGTGGCTCCTGAGCCAGGGATAAATAAAACCGCGGAGGACCACTGCCAATAAAAGATGTCCACTCCAAAACCCCATGCTTTTTCACCTTTCCATCGTCATTCAGTTCGGCCATCATCTCGTTCTTAATAAAATTCTCAGTCTGATGGACAATTTCTTCGGTTTTTCCCAATGGCGTTCCCACGGGTAATTTTATTTCAGCGAACACGACCGGTTTATCATTAGCCGGGAAAAAAATTGCGGGTATAAAGGGAGTTAATTGCATGACGGCAAAAAATAACACTATCACTGCCACAACGGTCAAAACCGGGCGGCGCAATACTACTAATAACGCTTTACGATACCGTTGATAAAACTGGGAATTATAGCCTTCCGGTTTCTGCTCTTTCACTTTCAAGAAAAGAACACAAAAAAGCGGAATCATGGTCAATGTCAAAACCCATGAGCATAGTAATGTAATAGTCACCACTTTAAAGATCGGTGCGGTATATTCTCCGGTGGATGATTCGGCCAGAAAAATCGGCAGGAATGCGGCCGCAGTTGTTAGGGAAGAAATAAGCAGCGGTATGCGCAGTTCCTTAGCCGAATCGAGGGCTGCCTGTACTGCTTTTTTCCCTTCAGATATTTGCACCAAAATCGATTCGGACATAACAATGGCGTTATCCACCAACATCCCCAAGGCGATGATCAGCGCCGCTAAAGACATTTGATCTAGCCCTATATTGAGAAAGCCCATTATCATTAGGGACGTAACCATAGCCATCGGGATAAGGCTGGCAACAACCAATCCGGTGCGAATCCCTAAAAATAGCAACATAACCGCCGTTACTATTACGATGGCCTGGATTAGGCTATTAGTAAAATCATCCACTTTTCTATCAACAAATCTTGGCTGGAAGTAAATGATCTGGAAATCAACCCCAATGGGATAAACCTGTTGAAGCCAACGAACCTTTTCTTTGACGGCCTCACCTAAATTGATAATGTTTCCCCCTTCACGTAAACTAATAGCTAAAATGAGAGCCGGCTCACCCATATAGGTGACTTTCGTGGTAGCCGGATCGATGTATCCCCGTTTAATTCGGGCAACATCACCGAGATAAATCAAGCTGGATCTGCCAGGCAGCTTAATAACTGTCCGTCGTAACTCCTCAACCGATTCAAAATTTCCGCTTGGCTCCACCACGATCTGTTCATCCGGCGTAAACACTTCGCCACCGGGAAAAATTATATTTCGGCTTTCTAAAATACTTTGCAATTGGGCGGGAGAGATACCCAATTCCCCTAATCGGGCATTGTTGAATTCAACAAAAACCCTCTCTTCCTGAGCTCCCACAATTTCCACTTTGGCTACTTCTTCAATTAGAAGTAATTCGTTGCGGGTATCATCCGCCACTTCTTTTAATTCTGCGTAGGCATACCCCTCGCCAGTAATAGAAATTAGCGTACCGTAAACATCTCCAAATTCATCATTAACAAACGGGCCGCGCACACCTGCAGGCAATTGCTGAGCGGCACGATTAGCTTTACGGCGCAGGCTATCCCAAATGGGACGCATTTTTGTATAGCTTTCCTTTATGTTCACATAAATAATGGAGACACCCGGTTTGGATTCGCTGATCATATTATCAATTTCAGGCATCTCCTGGATGATTTTTTCCAGCTTATCGGTCACCAGTTGTTCAATTCGCTCCGGGCTGGCTCCCGGGAAATAAGTGAGCACGGTGGCGGTACGGATGATAAAACCGGGGTCTTCGGATCGAGACATTTTCTGAAAAGTCATTAAACCTGCAACAAAAATGATTATCAAAAAGGCACCAGTAATACGTTTCTTCTCAATGGCAAATTGTGTTATACTCATCAGGATGCTCCTTATTCCGCTATTCTTACTTTTTGCCCATCGGTTAATTTGCTCACACCTGCTGTCACCACTCTTTCACCATCATTTAATCCCTCCAGAATTTCAATACCTTGTTCGGTGAGATCACCAATCATGACCGGGCGTCTGTGTGCGATTCCAAATCCCTGTTCAGCTGGTTCGACAACAAATACAAATCGTCCCTGCCGATCCTCGCCCACTGCAACTGATGGTACATTAATTCGTTCCTGTTGAGCCGATTCAAATTTAAATGACACTTCCGCAGCCATACCAGGTCGAACCGATTGATCCGCTTCTTCCAAGCGAATTGTAACTGGAAATGTCGTAGCATAGCCGGTGGAGGAAACTCCGACTTCGGTAACCCTGCCGGAAAACGCCTGCTCAGGCAGGGCATCAAAAATTACGGTCACTTTATTACCTTCCCTTACTTGAGAAATCAAGACTTCTGGAACCGCTACTTCAACTTCGATGCCGGAGCCGGAGGTTAGCTGCACAACGGTTTGGCCCGGGTTAACATTTTCATTTACTTCGCACTCAACGGTTGCTATAGCACCCCGGGTGGGTACAATTAACCTCGTATAGCTTAATTGAGATTTAGCCAATTCAAGCCGTTTCTGAATGGATTTTACTTGCGCTTCTGTTGACTCAGCACCAGCACGCGCCGCATCCAGATCATTACGGGAAACATTGCGGTTTTCATATAATTTTCTTACCCGTTCATAATTGGCTTCGGTATTACGCTGCTGCGCCTGGGCCTGGGATAAGGCTGCCTCTGCTTCCTCAGCCTGCAACTCGTAATCTTTGGGATCCAACTCGGCAATTAGTTGACCCACTTCTACATTATCTCCAACTTTTACGGCAATCCGTTTAACAGTGCCCGCAACCTTGAAACTTAGACGAGATTCCTGGCTGGCTTGCGCGACACCTGAAAATGTCCGAGTTCTTTCACCGCCGGAAATATAAACTTTCTGATAGCGGACAGGCCGGATCACTTCTTCTACCTCCGGCTCTTTCCCGCAAGAGATTAGCAGAAGTAATAAGATATTTGAAAGTAAAAGCAGCGTTATTTGAGTGCGTTTAAACATAGGGTCCTCCAATTCAATTCAGATTTTGTTTTCCGATCTTTATTAAAACATCCCCCTAAATCCCCCTTCAAAGGGGGACTTTTTTTACTATCACTCAATATCCGATTCCGACACTTGTTTGAAATAATTATCCATTCTGTTAAAAAAAGCGGAGCGGTCCTCTTCGGTACGTATGAAATCAAATTGGCCAATAGACCTTTCCACTTCCATTAAATCGATGATAAAATCATACACTGCATTTGCGGCGACTTCATCAGAAATTAAAGCCGCATTTTGAGCGTCAATTAGATCAAGTATGGAAATGACACCTTCACGATAGGAATCTTGTACCAAATCCAGAGTTTTGTGAGCAGCCTCTGCAGCGAGGCGAGCTTGTTCAATTCCGGCATAGGAGGCTCCCGCCAGATGTAACGCGGAACGAATCCTTTGTTCAATTTTCTCTGCAACGGATTTTTGTTCCGTTTGAAGCTGAGATAATTCCTCGGATGCCCGGGCCCGCTCCGCAAACTTTGCCCCGCCTTTGAACAGAGGAAATGACAAATTCACCGCGACATTCCAATTGAGATCATCAACCTCCGGGAAGATACCGCTAAATTGAGGTGGAAGCTGAAGGGATCCGCTAAAACTGGTCCCTGCCCCTTCTCGACTAAAAATATTCGTCACCTGCCCCTGGAGGGCCAATGTGGGCAGTATAAATGCCCTGTTCGCAGACGCGAGAATTCTTTTTCGAGCTGCAACTGCAGCGTCCAAAGATTGCAGCTCCGGTGAATTTCGCAATCCTTCTTCAACCAGAAATCTGCGCATAACTTTGAATGTCCAGGGATTCCCCATGTATTCCAAGAATGTTTTATTGGACGTTAACAAAACCGGATCATCCAAGCTGGTCTCCGTGGTCGCAAAAGATTCTTCCAATGGCCGGTGTAAAATCCGATTCAGAGCAATCTCAGCTAAATTCCGCTGCGAATTTGCTTCGATAACGGTTTTGCGATTGGTCGCAATCTGGTTCTCCCATCGGTAAACTTCTCCTGGACCGGAAGAGCCAATCGATTCCCGGATTTGTGCTAACTCAAGATTCGACTTGGTCAGTTGTAGATTTTCTCGCTGAATTTTCTCAAAAGTTTTTGTACGCAATACATTGAGGTAAGCAGTTGCGGCTTCCTGAACAATATCTAGCTTCAATTGATTCCGATTATATTCCCGCGATTTTTGAAGATTTTTCTGAATAGAAAGATTCGCCCATGCTTCATTGGAGTATATCAACTGTGTTGCAGCTGCGGTTCCCGAAACAGTTCGTTCAGCCTGAGAACCAAAACTGGCTTCAGCCCGGTCTTTATCGATTATCACTCCTGCGGCAGATAAGTCAATCTGCGGGAAAAAATTTGATCGGGCAATCGCCACTTCCTTTGCACCGGCTGCCACGAAACGCTCCTCAGCTGCTAAATCAAGATTTACTTTAATAGCCTCATGTACAACCGACTGGAGATTAACAATCCGTTCAACCTGTTTTTCCCTAACGGGAGATATGAGCTCCGCTTCAGTCAGGACACTCCAGTTTGGATAAACGTCTATTTTTCGTGCGGTTTCCATATTAATGGTTATTTGCTCTCCAGTTGCAAATCCAAATGGAATGCTTCCGGCATCCTCTCCCAGCAAGATTCTTTGAATATTTAGTGCGACTCTTCTAGTCAGTCGGGGAAAAACATCCGGATTGCTGGTAGCGAGAACACCTTTTTCAACTTCACTCTTCCCAAGTAAAGAGAAGGTAGGCAGCTTTCTTTCAATAAACCCTTTCACCAATCGATCAAATTCAGCGGACGGTATATTGATAATCGGCGCAATGTAGACCGCTTCAACATCAGGCGGCAAAGCGGAAAAGACTTCATCGGCCGATTCCCGAACGCCAATAAATACCGCCTCAATTCCCAATTTCTGAAGGGCAGCACCACTTTTCGAGAAAAGATTGGGGATTGCCTCATGATAATACCAATTATGAATTGTCGCTAGTTTTTTAAATTTTACAATTTTCAAAAAGGCTTTAATATCGCTTTCAAAATTGTGGGGATATGCTAAATAGTTCAGATTTTTTACCCCGCTGGCCCCATCCTTCATTGGAAGATCCTGTAGCTCAGCATCAATAATAAAAGGTGCAATAGCCGGCTTTGGTAAATTGCCCCGATTACAAATATCATTTGACGAAATAACACCCAAAGTCAGTATCAAATCGACTTCCGGATCAGAAAGTAATTGATCGACCGAATTCTCTATACTTTGCGGAGTCCAGTTGCATACAATAGTTTTGTCTTGCGAAAAACGAACGTCAAATTCACCGCTGGTAAGTGATAATATTTCATTTTCAAACATTTGTTGGATTTCTTCATTGAGTTCCCAGGGGCCATCGATAACTATGCCAATTTGAATCTTTTGTTTTGTCTGCGCAGTCAAAAGTAAAGTTGAGAGTAGTAAATAAGTCAATGAGAGGAACTGATGCCTGAAGATAAAATTCATATAATAAGCCTCCAAAAAATAATCAATTTACTAATCAGATTTAGAGCGCAAAGTAGAAAGGAAATTGAAGTAATATTGTTTTAAACAAGAAAATTAGACTGGCTCAAAATGAAAACAAAAATCTGATAAAAAGCAAGTATCCCTTTCATCAAATTCCTTTAGCTGATTTCTAAAATCTCATCCAAATTAGTCGGGAAGACGACGGTAAACTTTGACCCTCTTCCAACTTCACTTTCAACCAGAATCTCACCGCGATGGTCCTGCATAATTTGATAACAGATGGATAGACCTAAACCAGTCCCCACGCCGACACCTTTGGTTGTAAAGCCGGGGTCAAATATCTTTTTTAGCTTATCTTTTGGAATTCCGATTCCATTGTCTTCAAATTCGATGTAGACTTTCTTACCTCGTTGATAGGTTGATATCTTAATTTTTCCTTTTTCCTTTTTGATAGCTTGTTTCGCATTAATTAAAATGTTTAGGAAAACCTGGTTCAATCTCCCCGGAAAACATGAAACAGGAGGAATTTGACCATAATCCTTTTCAATCACTATATTGTGTTTCAATTCATGATGAACTAAGGTCAGGGTATCCTCTAAACCTTCATGAATATTACTTTCTTTCAACTCCGCTTCATCCAGACGGGCAAAACTTCGTAACCGTCGCACAATATTCATTACCCTTTCAGTTCCGGATAAAATCACTTTATTAGCATCCTCAATTAGTTTGAAAGCAAGCTTTAATTTCTCATTATCCCGCTCAGTCTGAGAGTATTCCTTGCTGATTAAGGTCTTTAGCTTATCTACTGAACGAACTAGAGTATTGTGCATACTATTGATTGCACCCACTGGTGTATTAATCTCATGGGCAATTCCTGCAACCAGCATACCCAAAGAAGCCATCTTTTCGGATTGCACTAACTGGGCTTGAGTTTGCCGTAAATTCCGGTACGCTTCCTCAAGATCAACAAGTGTCTTTTTACGCTCGGTAATGTCATGCGCCACACCGATGAAATATAAAATATTACCTTCCTTATCTTTAAACGGAGATGCACTTGTAGTATGCCACCGCCACCTGCCGTCTTTGTGTTTGACGCGATATTCAATCCCGCTCTGTTTTTCTCCAGACTCCATCGTTTTATTAAGAAAGGCAAAACATTCTTCGATATCATCGGGGTGCACAAACGGAACAAATGGTTTCCCCAATACATCTGAAATATCATGTCCCAAAATGTTTGTCCAATTTGGAGAAACATAGGTGAAAACACCATCGGGGGTTAAGGAATAAATAATGTCATTGGCATTTTCGACAAGATTTCTAAATCGCTCTTCGCTTTCCTGAAGTGCAAGCTGAGCTTTTTTCCGGTCGGTGATATCAATTCCAGTAGCAATCACAAACTCAACATCTCCCTTATTGTTCTTTAGAAAACTGTTTGACCAGGCAATGAGTTTTTTTCCCCCGGTTTTTGTTAGCCAATAATTCTCTCCATTCACCGGGAATTTACCTTCCTTTAATTTGAGGAATCTCTGCATCACCATATCAACTTCTTCAGGCAAAAGGAAAATTCCCCAGAATTTCTTATTGGCCACTTCTTTAAAGGAATAGCCGGTTATCTCTTCACAAGCTCGATTAAAGCGGATAATTCTCCCCTCCAGATCAAGAACGACAACAAGCGCACCCGCCGTATCAAGTATGGCGCTCACAAAATTCCGCTCCTTTCGTAGCTCATCCTCTGCCAGCCGGCGCTGGCTAATGTCATATAAAGCGCCAACAGCCACTTTCTCGCCACCAAGCTCAGTCACTACTAAGGATAATATCATCCAGATGATAGTACCATCCGCTTTTCTTATTTGTACTTCGTGATGATACAAATATCCATCTTTTCTGATTCTTTCTACGACGACCTTACGATCATCGGGATTGGCATAAAAATTTGGGGTCATCATACCAATCGTTTCTGAAACTGTAAGATCCATTAAATCCGCAAGAGGTTTATTAGCGTATAAAACTTTCCCGTCATGGATACGGCTAATGATAAAGGGTATTGGGGAAGCATCGACAAGGGTATGTAACTGCTCGTCAGCCAATTTTGCGCTTGTGATATCAACAAAAATCCAGACTCTTCCGATTGTCTTTTCATTTCGATCAAACACATAACTACACAAAACGGATACAATTCTTGACGCAGGTTTGATGAGAGTTACTTCGCGTTCATACATTTTATGAGGATCAACAAGGCTGGAATCAAATGAATCAGGATTGTGCCTGAGTTTCTTGATTAATCTTTCAAATTTTGCATACCCATCAACGCGGGATTTTGCTTTTTTCAAAAATGAATTAAATGCCTTACCTATTAACTTTTCACTTTCAATTCCAAAGTACATGTCAATCTGCTTGTTCGTCGATATGATCTGATCCTGCTCATTTACCATTATTATGCCATTGAACGAGGCATCGAGAATCGCCTGAAGTTCGTCTTTGCTCTGTGAGAGTTGATGCAGTAATTTATGCATTTCCGCATTTTTCTGCTCCAATGCCTCCTGAGTTTCGAACAGTCTGACATTTGCTTTCCCTAACGAGACTGTAGCTTTTGCCAATTCTTTAGCTTTCTGCCGTAAGGTTCTGTTAGCATCCTCATAGGATCTCGTTCTTTCTGCCACTTCTTTTTCCAATGATTTCTGGTTAAGCGCTTTATGAATGGTATTTTCGATTTCGTTGATGTCGGCAGGTTTCAGTATGAAATCATACGCGCCCATCTTAAGCGCTTCAACAGCCTGATTAACTGTTCCGTGCCGGGTAAGCATGATAAATGGGATGTTAGGTTCAAGTTTGGTCACTCTTTTTAATACTTCCAAGCCATTCAAATGTGGCATATTGAGATCGCACAAAATTGCATCCGTTCTGCTCCCCTGCAGCCGTTTCAGTCCGGCCCCTCCACTTTCAACTGAATTTACGGTGTATCCCCGCTGGCGAAGTTGTTTTGTAAACACCATTCTTTGTTTTGCATCATCCTCGATATACAAAAGGGATATTTTCTTCATGTATCGGTCACTTTTTAATATGATAATAAAATAAATCTAGATTAGAATCAAGCTCGCACCCGGGCAAACAGTCTAATTCATCACCATCATTTAATCGGGCGGGAAACAAAATAATTTGACTGTGACAAAGACAATTCATATTATTAGCAGTGTTTATAAGAAAAGGTTAAACTACTTCATTTTCTCACGGAAAAGATTTAATTGTTCAGCGGGCACTCCCCATAATCCATCTTGAAGATAGGGGACAATAATTCCACGGGAAGAAAGAAACGAAGCGATTAACCGAGACCGGTTGCCATCGGTACAGACAAGTAAATAAGTCAACGTCGGATCAACATGAAGCGGGGACATATCCTGCTGCAACTCTAGAAAGGGATGATGGATCATGGGGTGGTAAAATATGGGAGACTTCGCGATCTCGTCCGATTCACGCAAATCGACAATAACCGGCTTTTGCGTCTGAACGAAAGTTAAAAAATCGTTGCTCGAAACTGGATAATCAGATGTTCTTTCTCCCAATAAAAATTCTACTATGAGAGTAGTTCCCAAAAGGAAAAAAAACAGCGCGAAAACATCAAGCAGGTTCGATTTCTTTTTGCCAAATAAGTTCATATTGTTTCAAAGTTGCAGGACATAATATTTAAGCTTCCAAAAATTGTAAAGGTAATGTGGAATGAAATTTTAATCCATTTCCACAGACTGCAATTTCAATTAAGTAAAAAATTAGGGATTTACCAAAAACAATGCAAAACGTATTCTTTTTTCAAGGAATGCAGATCAAAAACTTGACGACCAAGGAGAACTAAGATGCCAAACTCATTGAATCAATTCACAAATCTGGTTTTTGAAGGCGGAGGCGTTAAAGGAATTGCCTACTGCGGAGCACTGGAGATTTTGGAAAGTAAGGGAATTCTAAACAATGTCTCCAGAGTTGCCGGAACGTCAGCGGGAGCGATTACGGCAGGTTTATTGGCGGTGGGCTTCACCAACGATGAGATCTTTAACCTTCTAAAACAAACCAGCTTCAGTTCGTTCATGGATAGTAGATGGGGTTTCATTCGTGACGCCATCGGGCTTTTTTTCAAATTTGGATGGTATAAAGGCAAAAAATTTCAGCAATGGTTTGAAACGCAAATTGAGAAAAAGACCGGCAACAAGAATTTTACCTTCAAAGATTTGCAGGAAGCGGTTTCAAACAAGAAACCCGGGTTCAAGGAATTAGCCGTTGCCGGAACAAATCTGAGTACTCAGACCACGGAAATCTTTTCCTGGGAAACAACTCCGGAAATTCCAATCGCAAATGCGATCAGAATCTCCATGAGCATTCCTTTATTCTTTTACATAGTCAATTACAAAGAATTTCGTTATGTTGACGGCGGATTGTATTATAATTACCCTATTAACATTTTCGATAATGTGAAATATCTTTCTGACAAAAAATTCGGAAAAGAAATTGATTATGATCCCCGGGAGGGTGCAATTTATAATTGCCAGACTTTAGGGTTGCGAGTGGATACAAAAAAAGAAATAAAATCGGTGTTTGAAAATACCCCACCTCAGCCAATTAAGAGTATCAAAGACTACATGGGCGCATTAATCGGTGGTTATATGGAAGGTATGAATAAAATCCATCTCCACGAAAATGATTGGCATCGAACCATTTATATTGATTCGTTAGGTGTAAAGACCACTCAATTTGATCTGGATGATAAAACCATAAAGGATTTGGTCGATAGCGGCAAGAAGGGTGCAAAAAAATATTTCGACTGGTTTGAAAATCCTGACGAAAGCACAAGCCCTTGGAATAAAGTTGAATAACACGAGGACAACTAAATGGCAAGTAAAGTCACCATAGAATATTGTGTAGCTTGAAACTACTATCCACAAGCCGCCAGTTTGGCGGATGTTCTAAAAAAAGAATTGGAGATTACCGCAGAATTGATAAAATCCGGTGGCGGAGTATTTGAAGTTGAAGTGGATGGGAAATTGATTTTCTCCAAGAAACGGGAACACCGTTTCCCAACTCACGAGGAAATCATTGAGGGCTTGAAAAGTGAGTAAGTAGCAAATAAGACGTAACAAGTTCCGGAAGATGATTAGCTCTCTCCCAGAGAACCTCCATAGAGTAATTGTATTGATTTTTATATATCGCTCCTACGGAGCTCTGACTTTTCATAATGGGGGGATAATTGCTACAAACATTTTGCTCCTCACGGAGCAATGTATTTCCTAAAGTCTCTCTTAAACCACCTGATCCTGCTTCTCTCTTTTTTTCTCCTTCTTCCCCTCGCTTTCAAATTCAAGGGAGGCGAGATAATGTTCCGCATCCAACGCAGCCATACAGCCCGTACCAGCTGCGGTGATTGCCTGGCGATATACCGTATCCTGGACATCGCCCGCAGCAAAAACACCTGCAACATTTGTTTTGGTTGATGATTTCTCCGTAATAACATACCCCTTTTCATCCAGATCAATTTCACCCCTAAAAACCTCCGTATTCGGTGTGTGCCCGATAGCAAGAAAAACGCCCTGACAGGCAAATTCACTTTCTTTGCCGGTTACGGTATCCTTCAATTTTATGGCCTTGACCCCTTCGGTTTGTGAGCCAATTATTTCGGTTATTACTTTACTGTACAAGAAATCTATTTTGGGATTATTAAATGCTCTCTGCTGCATTATTTTTGACGCCCGCAATTCTTCTCTCCGATGAATTACCGTAACCTTAGAAGCAAATTTGGTCAAGAAGGTTGCTTCCTCCATTGCGGAATCGCCGCCGCCAACAACAACGATTTCCTTATCCTTGAAAAAGAATCCGTCGCAAGTGGCGCATGCCGAAACCCCATGGCCCATCAAGAGGCCTTCGGATTCCAAACCCAATAGTTTTGCTGAGGCGCCGGAGGCAACAATAACCGTATCTGCAGTAAATTGTTTGTTATCGGTCTTTATTACGAAGGGTCTTTGAGTAAAATCCACCTCAAGTACAAACTGGTATAAAAAATGGGTGCCAAAGCGCTCGGCTTGTTTATGCATGTCATTCATCAACTGTGGACCCATTATTCCCTCTGGGAATCCCGGGTAATTCTCTACATCGGTGGTAATGGTCAATTGACCACCGGGCTGCATCCCTTCAATCACCAACGGCTGCAATTCCGCCCGTGCCGCATAGATAGCCGCAGTCAGCCCTGCCGCACCTGATCCGATAATGAGAACTTTATAATGTTTTTGAAGCTCCATTTAGATGTCTCCTTATTAACATCTTTGACATTAATTGCTGCAATTTAACACTACATTATCAATCTTGAAGCTAGTTGTAATGCTCGAATCTTAGCCATTTTTGTAACCTCAGATGTCCAATAATGTTTCCCTGATTATCAATTCTCTCTTCAATTCTATTCAATGTAAAAATTGTTTTACAATCCATCAATATCTATTTATTTTTGGGCATTAGACGCAACGGACATTAAAGCGCAAACATCTGATTCAATTCTTATCAAACCACACCTAAACGCAGGGGGAATTATGAAATCGTGTATCCTGATTCTTGTCGGCTTGATTCTAATTTTTGGGTTTGAAGTGCTGACAGCGCAGGATTTTTCCGGACAATATATTATTCAAACTGCCGAAGGCAGTGTAACGCTTAACCTTCAAAACAACCAGGGAAATTACAGTGGGAATCTTTCCGGAAACGGAATGTCTTTTCAAATTCAAGGAACTGTTCAAAACGGGATGCTTAGCGGAACAGTCGGCGATGACGGAGATGGACTTTTATTTCAGGCTGAATTAAAAGGCGATGACCTTACTTTTGTTATGGCGGAAACGGATTATTATGGTAATCCCGATTATATCACCGCTCAAACCCTAGTTTTTCAACGACAGTCGGCAGGAGGCGTAAAGAAAAAAGAGGAAAAGCAGGAAAACCAGGGAGACGTTATCATTAACAACAAAGCGCTGACAAAGGAACAAATTGCGGAAATTGGAAAAACTTATGGAATCAAACCGCAACCGGGAAACTATTGGTACGACGCGAAGAGCGGCTTATATGGCGTTGTCGGTTACCAGGCATACGGATTTATGTTGCCCAATCATAATTTTGGAACAATGGATCGCAATGCTTCTAATGGAAATACTGGTGTATTTGTTAACGGGAGAGAGATACCCATTGCAGAATATACGGTATGGAGCAGCATGGTTGGCAACTGGATACAGCCGGGATCCTATTGGTTGGACCATACCGGTAATGCCGGATATGAAGGCAATCCGATGCCGGTGATTAACCTCTACCAGGCGGCCCAGCAGAGAGCCGCGGGTGGTCAAGGGGGCAGTGGGGGAGATAACCAGTGGAACACCCGTTTCAGCGCCGGGAATTACGATTCGGGCAATACACGAGGATATGTGAGCGTGCCGGGGTATGGACCGGTCGGGTACGGGTTTTAGGGCGAAGAATCAATTTTCTCTCTCTCCTACCAAATCAGAAACATGATTTTACAAATGCAGGGTGATTCTGTGAATCGCCCTCTTTTTTTCTCCTAAATTGCATTTCTGCAAGATTATCGCTACTTTTCTTGCAACAGAACTCTCAGAAGGTATAATCTGAATCCTGGCCGATATTTTCCTGTTTCTTATTTTTAACGAATTAGGATAGAATATGGGGATTTAAGTCCCATGGCCACAAGCATTAGAATTATCCCCTTGCTGATATATTACTTACCTCTAGCCTTTTGTTAAATTAACATTTTACGAGTTTATTATGACCATCCAAATTGGGAAGACAATCTCGCATTACAGGATAGTCGAGAAGCTCGGCGGTGGCGGAATGGGTATAGTTTACAAAGTCCGAGACCTAAAACTCGACCGCTTTGTGGCCCTTAAATTTCTTCCGCCGCACCTAAGCATGGACGAAGAAGGTAAAAAGCGTTTCATCCAGGAAGCCAAAGCCGCTTCGGCGCTCGATCATCCCAATATCTGTAACATTCATGAAATCGATGAGACCGAAGATGGACAGTTATTTATTGTCATGGCCTATTACGAAGGCGAAACCTTAAAACATAGACTGTCCGATGTCAAGGCAAAAGACCGTTCGCCATTAACGATTAAACAGGTCGTTGACATTGCCATCCAGATTGGGCATGGATTATCAAAAGCCCACGAAAAAGGCATCATTCACCGTGATATCAAACCGGCAAATATTATGATTACCAATGAGGGAGCAGCGAAAATCCTGGATTTTGGCATCGCCAAATTGGTGGGCGGAGCGGGACTCACTAAGACCGGCACTACAACCGGCACCGTGGCTTACATATCACCGGAACAATTATCAGGGCAAGAAGTCGATTACCGCTCCGATATTTGGTCCTTGGGAGTAGTTTTGTATGAAATGCTATCCGATCAACTCCCTTTCAAAGGAGAGTATGATTCGGCAATCATTTATTCAATACTTTATGAGGCTCCGCAACAAATTTCCGATTTATGCCCGGAAGTCCCTCGGTGGCTCGAAAAATTGATTCAGAAAGCATTATCAAAAAATCCCGATGATCGTTTTCAGTCAATCGACGAAATGATTACAAACCTACAATATGGATCGGGGATAACTACCCCGCTCGAAAGGAAATCCTTACTAAAGTCCACTTTGCTAGGATCCAAAAAAAGAAAATTTCTATTATCCGCCGCTATCAGTATCATAATTATTGTTCTTGTTATGTTGATAAATTTGCTTTCCTCAAGATTTTCAGGTGCTGAAAGAAAATCAATTGCCATCTTGCCTTTTGCCAATTTGAGTTCTGATCCTACTTATGAATATATCGGTGACGGAATTACCGAAGACATCATTACCCAGGTGTCAAAAATCTCAGAACTCAGAGTACTTTCTCGCAGCTCCATTATGCGGTATAAAAACAAAGAAATAAATATTAAAAAGATAGGTAAGGACCTGGACGTGTCAACAGTTTTAGAAGGCAGTGTTCGAATTGAAAACAACAGCATTCGCGTTACCGCGCAATTGATTGATACGAATACTGATGATCATATTTGGGCGGAAACTTATGATAAAGAACTTACCCGAATATTTGACATTCAGAGTGACGTAGCAAATGAAATAGCTTCCGCTCTTAAGGTAAAACTGACACCTTCGGAAAAAACTAATTTAGAAAAAAGAGCGACAAAAAATCTGGACGCTTATTCATTTTATTTGAAGGGCAAAGAATATTACTACAAATATAATAAGGAAGACAACGAGACTGCAATTGCACTATTTAAAAAGGCCCTGGAACGAGATTCCAGTTATAGTCTGGCATACGCAGGATTGGGAAATGCATACGGACAACGCTACGAAAAATTTGGATATCCCAGTAATTGGCTCGACTCTTCAATTGCTATGAGCAAAAAGTCTCTTTTAATAGACCCGGATCTTGCCGAAGGTTATAAAGCTTTAGGTCTCTCTTATTCTTTGAAGGGGTGGAGACACAAAGCAGTTGAGGCGGACGAGAAGGCTATTGAGCTAAATCCCAATTTACATCCTGCCATTGGTAATCTAGGAATTGAATATATGTCAATGGGAAAACTTGATGAATCACTGCTGTTGTTGAAGAAAGCAATCACTTTGAATCCCACTCATTTCTTTGGTAGTGCGAGTGTTGGAGCAGTGTATTATGAGCTGGGTATGGATGATAAAGCCCTGGAGTGGTATATGAAATCCATGGAATTAGAGCCAAACTATACCTATGCCAACATTCAAATAGGTCATTTATATTTACGCCAGGGTAATTTTGAGAAAGCACTCGCGATGGCAGCCGAAGACATCAAGATCTATCCCGATACAATATCAAGTTTGGTTTTTAAGGGAAACGTCGAACTGTTTCGCCGCAATTTTTCCAAATCCAAACAGTTTTATGATAAAACAATTCCGGTTACCGGTATTTCAATAGAAACAATCAAACACCCCATAAGTCTATCGCCATCATCTTATGGCTACGCACTATCAAAAACCGGGAATCAAAAACAAGCACAAAATCTACTTGAAAAAACATCACTGGAATGTCAAAGATCAATAAGTCAGGGTAATGAATACTATTGGGTACCATTTGAACTCGCCAGAATAAATTCAATTCAAGGAAATAAAGAAGAGGCTCATCGCTGGTTGCTAAAGGCAGTAGATGCTGGCTGGCGAGATTATCGTCTTGCATTGATCGATCCTGTTTGGGAAAATTTAAGGGATGATCTTCAATTTGAAAATTTAATGATTCAGATAAAAGATATGGTTGAAAAGATGAGAAATCATGTTCAGGAGATCGAGAAGGAATGATAGGGAAAACCATCTCACATTATAAAATTTTAGAGAAACTCGGTGGCGGCGGTATGGGCACCGTCTACAAAGCCCAAGACCTTAAACTCGACCGCTTTTTAGCTCTTAAATTTCTTGATGAAGGAAAGCAGCGATTTATCCAAGAAGCCAAAGCCGCCTCGGGGGTTGGATCATCCCAATATTTGTACCATCCATGAAATTAACGAAACGGAAGATGGCCAAATGTATATCGCTATGGCATATTACGAAGGCGAAACCTTAAAACAAAAATTGGCCCTTATCGGCTTCAACTCCAGACATAATAATTTGCATGAGATAATTGGAGGATTTACGGCTAATCGGTTCTTTTTAAAAAAGTAGGGGATTCAAATCCCGCTTTTATTTAAACAAATTGAGATAATTTCATAATATTTGCGAAAGAGAAAACTTTCTCTTACCTTCTTGAAAATGTGCTTAGGAAATATAGAAAGGGGAAAGAATGAATCCTTACCTAATATTCTCTAAAATCTTTGCACTTAGTCTACTTCTGTTTTTTTCAAACGCTCTTTTCTCTCAGTATCAAAATATTAAAGTGAGCCAAACGGGAGGTTCATTCGAGCCTGAAGAGGTCACCATTTCAATCAATCCAACAAATCCGCTTAACCTTGCAGCTGGGGCCAATATTGACTACTACTACTATTCAACGGATGGTGGTTTCACATGGACAGAAGGAAATTTGACATCTACGCTGGGAGTTTACGGAGATCCGTGCGTGATTTTTGACGCTGATGGCAACTTATACTATGCTCATCTCTCAGATCCTTTCAGTGGTTATTGGCTGGATCGCATTGTCGTGCAAAAATCTACCAACGGGGGTATGACATGGAACGACGGTGCGGGTGTAGGATTAAATCCTCCCAAACAACAGGATAAAGAGTGGTTAGCGGCTGATTTCACCAATTCGCCCTATCACAACAATCTTTATGTATCCTGGACCGAATTTGATGATTATGGAAGTTCCAACCCGAACGACAGCACCCGAATTCTCTTTTCCCGTTCCACGGATTCCGGTAATAGCTGGTCTCAACCTGTCAGGATTAGTGATACTGGCGGAGATTGCCTTGATAGCGATAATACGGTCGAGGGAGCAGTTCCCGCAATTGGTCCTAATGGAGAAGTTTATATTAGTTGGGCAGGGCCCCTTGGTATTATGTTCGACAAATCGACGGATGGAGGGATTACGTTCGGGGAAGACATCTTTGTTACCGACCAGCCAGGGGGATGGGATTTTAACATTTCTGGAATTTACCGCTGCAATGGCCTGCCTGTAACCGCTTGTGATATCAGCAACTCGGCTTATCAGGGAAATATCTATGTACTTTGGTCGGACCAAAGAAACGGTGTGAATGACACAGAAGTATTCTTAATAAAATCTACTGATGGCGGGCAAAACTGGGGCAACGCAGTTCGTGTAAATGATGATACTACAAGCCGGCATCAATTCTTTCCCTGGATGACAATAGACCCAATGACAGGTTTTATTTACGTTGTTTTCTATGACAGACGTAACACGACCGGAGAGGCAACAGACGTATACGTTGCCAAATCCATCGACGGTGGTGATTCATTTATCAATTTTGAGGTAAGCCAATCTTCATTCACACCGATTCCGAATGTCTTTTTTGGCGACTACATCAACATTGCAGCCCGGAATGGCAAAATTTATCCAATCTGGACCAGATTGGACCTTATGACCCTGAGTGTCTGGATTGCCATAATTGAAGACTCAACCATAACCCATGTTGAGACAGGTAATGAGATTGCCAATGATTTCAAGCTGATGCAAAACTATCCCAACCCGTTTAATCCAACCACCACTATTGAATTTGACCTCCGGCAGACCGATTTTGTGACCTTAAAAATTTACAGCATTACAGGTGAAGAAGTTGCTACGCTGGTATCGGAAGAACTAACTGCCGGAAAACATAAATACGAATGGACCCGGACGGCCGGGCTTGCCAGCGGCGTTTACCTGTACCGTTTGGTTGCCGGAGAATTTGTCAGGGCACGAAAGATGATTTTGATGAAATAGGCATCGTTGGAGCGTACGCTGTGGTTTGGGACGGGAAGGACGCCGCCGGCCAGGCCGGATATGAAGGCAATCCCATGCCGGTGATTAACCTCTATCAGGCAGCTCAACAAAGAGCCGCTGCCGGTCAAGGCAGCGGTGGGGGAGATAATATGTGGAACACCCGCTTTAGAGCTGGAAATTATGATTCCGGCAACACGCGGGGATATGTCAGCGTGCCGGGGTATGGACATATTGGGTATGGGTTTTGGTGGTGAGGAATGAATTTGCCAACGTAATCATCTCTCCTGTCAAAGCAGAAGCTCAGTTCTATAAGTCCACGGCGATTCATCGAATCGCCTTTCTTTTTATCCAAATTGCATTTCCCACCAAATAACCTTAAATTTTCACAGCAGAACTCTTATAGGATATCTGAATGCTGGCCGAGATTTGCCGTTCTTTCATATTCTTAAATGATCTGAACGAATCAGGGAGTGAAATCCCATGGCCACACACATTAGAATCATCCCCCTCGCTAATCTACTAACTGCATTCCCCCCTATCTTTAAATCACTATTTTAAGGGTGCATAATGACCATTCAAATTGGGAAAACCATCTCTCATTATAAGATTATCGAAAAACTCAGCGGTGGCGGAATGGGTGTGGTTTATAAAGCACAGGATCTTAAACTGGATCGCTTTGTGGCTCTAAAATTCCTTCCCCCGCACCTCAGTATGGATGATGAAGGAAAGCAGCGATTTATCCAGGAAGCCAAAGCCGCCTCAGCGCTGGATCATCCCAACATCTGCACTATTCATGAAATCAACAAAACCGAAGAAGGGCAGATGTATATCGTCATGGCCTATTACGAAGGTGAAATCCTGAAAAAGAAATTGGCTCGAGGTTCACTCTCCGTTGAAAACTCGATTGACATCGGTATCCAGATCGCACAAGGATTATCAAAAGCCCACGAGCAGGGTATTATACACCGTGACATCAAACCAGCCAACATTATGATTACCAATGATGGTATGGTAAAAATTTTGGATTTTGGTATTGCCAAATTAGCCGGAACCACCATGATTACCCGGGAAGGCACCACAAAAGGAACGGTTTCCTATATGTCTCCGGAGCAGATTCGTGGGAAGAATATCGACCAGCGGGCAGATATCTGGTCATTAGGTGTGCTGTTATATAAAATGCTTAGCGGCGAGCAACCTTTCAAAGGAGATATTGATCAGGCAGTGATTTATTCTATCTTAAATGAAGAGTATGAACCAATAATAAAATTGAATCAAGAGGTTCCGGTAGAACTTGAGAAAGTTGTAAACAAATGCCTTGAAAAAAATCCTGCTAATCGCTATCGGAATATGGATGAAATAGTTTTGGAATTGAGCAAATTAGAAGAAACACCAAATTTGCGAATTGTAACAGTTAAAAAAGATGTGCAATCTGCAATATCAAGAAAGTTTATTAAGATATCTGGCATTTTTCTCTTATTGGTAGCAATTCTTCTCACCTGGTATTTCTTTCTTTACCCTACTTCTGAACCGGAAAAATCGGAGTTAGATAAAATTATTGAAATGAGGCAAAAGAACTCGATCGCTATTATGTATTTTGAGAATAACACTGATGATGAGAATCTGGACTATTGGAGAAAAGCACTTTCTGACATGCTTATCACCTATTTTTCACAATCTAAGTTTATTAAGGTATTAAGCGGTAACAAATTGTATAGTATATTAAATCAACTCAATTTATTGGAAGTAACAAATTATTCTTCAGAAATATTGAGCGAAGTCGGTATACAGGGCCGTGTAAAACACGTACTAATGGGCAACTACATTAAAGCCGGTGAGGTTTTTCGCATTAGTGCTATACTTCATAAATTAGATACAGAAGAGATAATTGCTTCAGTAACGGTACAGGGTAAGGGAGAACATAGTTTGTTCAGTATGGTAGATGAATTAGCCAGAAAAATAAAACTAGAATTTAATCTATCGCAGGAGCAGATGTGGTTGGATCGTGATTTTTTAATAGAGTCTGTTACTACAAATTCAACTGAAGCGCTAAAAAATTATACAATCGGTGACAAATTTCAGTTACAGGGTAAATATCATAAGTCTATTCCATTATATAAAAAGGCCGTTACTATTGATTCGGGTTTTGCCATAGCCTATAATGATATGGCTATGTGCTATCTAAATTTAGATAACAAATCTCTAGCAGAGAAGTGTCTTAAGAAAGCTTTCGAATTGAGTAGAAGTCTCAATGGAATTGAAAATTTTTTGATTCAAGCAAATTATCTTAATTGGCAGGAAGAATATGACAAAGCTATTGGAGCCTATTTACAAGTGCTGGAAATAAATCCTTTCCATTCCGACGGAAATAATAATCTAGGTAATGTCTATGCACGTTTGGGGGATTGGGATAAAGCCATCGAAAAATATGAATTCAATATATACTATAATAAAGATTATGTTGATCATCATTCTTTTTTTCATTTGTCACTACTATATGGGACAATTGGATTTTATGATAAAGCCAGAGAAGTCATAGATCTTTACAATGAAAAATCCGACATTCATTCCAAAGAAACTATAATGCTTATCCACAAATCTTTTGCATTCGACTATATCATACGGGAGAAATATGATCTCGCACTTTTCGAACTGCAACAAGCCATTTCATTGAATCCATCGTATCACCATGCATTATGGGTCAAGGGGGATATATACACTTACAATGATAACTTTTATGCAGCTAAGCAAGAATACAGAAAACTTCAGGAGAAAACAGACCGTGCGGCTCAACTGTACGGATACGACAAAATGGGTTTCATGGATTTGTTTGAAGGGAAATTTAGAAATGCAATAGAAATATCAGAGCAATGTTACCAAATCGCTGGCGAACTTGGTTTAATTAATTGGCAGATGAAATCACAACTGAATCTGATATATCGGCATGTTTTATCAAAAAATCTCGATGAAGCCTTAGAAACATGTAATCAGCTGCAGATAATTGCGGCTAAAGAAGGTAAGAAGTATTTTCAATTCCTTGCTTTGTACTTTAAAGGAATAGTTTTCCTTGCAATGAATTCACAGGAAGAAGCATATAAAGTAGTCGGAGAGCTTAAAAAATTAACTAAAGACAGAATGAGAATAGGTAGAAAAGAGTATTACTTTCACCTGATTGGTATGCTGGAACTTAATCAAAACCATTTTGATATTGCAGCTAGCTATTTTCAAAAAGGATTTGATTTGATCGGATTCCAATATTATTCTGAAAACTACAGAACCGGTGTTTTACATCCCTTTAGTTATAATACAGGTACTTTACACGCCCTTTTTCACGATGCTTTAGCGTCAGTATATTATAAAAACAAAGAAATGGAAAAGGCACAAGCGGAATATGAAAAAATAACACAATTAACAATCGGTCGGTTGAATTATGGCGATATTTACGCACGCAGCTTTTATATGCTGGGTAAGATTTATCAGGAGAAAGGATGGGAAGGGAAAGCTATCGATAATTACGCTCGGTTTATAAAACTATGGAAAAATTGTGATCCGGAGTTTCAATCGATGGTAGCGGATGCCAGAGAACAGATTAAAATTTTAGAAGGGAAAAACTAATATTCATGAAGGATAATTTTCCAAAATCAGAATCCTTATTTGAATTAGCAACTATCCTGAGTCAACAAACCGATTTTCAGGAAATTCTCCGAGTCGTCACCTCTAAAACCTCAGCCCTGCTGAATGCGGATTATGTTTCCATCGTCATGATTCATCCTCGCACGCAGGATACCATAAAAACCATTATCCGGGAAGAAAAACAGGATCGCCGAAAAGAGTGCCACTTTGTGCAGACCAATGTAATTGGCTGGGCACGGAAGAATGAGCAGCCCTTTTTGAGTGAAGATATAAGCAGCGACCCTCGATTTAGTGAAAACCTATTTAACGATACTTCCATCCGTTCG